>Ga0126307_10001336_pt1 | contig 16234 bp, 19 predicted proteins | sample Plot28_FD_89955 | JGI IMG/M metagenome (GOLD analysis project Ga0126307, IMG submission 89955) | Serpentine soil microbial communities from UC McLaughlin Reserve, CA, USA - Plot28 | ecosystem: Environmental > Terrestrial > Soil > Grasslands | place: USA: UC McLaughlin Reserve, Lake County... | reverse complement strand
GGCCACTCCTCACGGCGGACCTGATCGACGCGATGGTCGACGAGCTCGCCGGGGAGGAGGACACCGCCGCGGTGATCGCGGCCACGCCGGTCACCGACACGATCAAGGAGGCGGACGAGGATGGCCGGGTGGAGCGCACGCTCGACCGCTCCGGGCTCTGGGCGGTTCAGACGCCGCAGGTCTTCCGGGCGGATGCCCTGCGCAAGGCACTCTCCGATCCCGACTCACTGCCGGCCGCGAGCGACGACGCGATGCTCATCGAGCGCCGGGGCGACCGGGTCGTGATCCATTCGACCTCCCCGGACAACATCAAGGTGACCACCCCCTTCGACCTTCGAGTCGCCGAGCTCCTGCTCCGCGAGCGGGCGTAGGCCCGATGGACAACAAGCAGGCGGACAAGCGGGCGCTTGGAAAGGCGGCGGTGACGCTGGCCGCGCTGGGCGTCGTCTTCGGAGACATCGGGACGAGCCCGATCTACACGATCCAGACCGCGTTCAACCCGGACGATCCGCACCCGATCCAAGCGACCACCGATCACGTCTACGGCATGGCGTCCCTGATCTTCTGGGCCGTGACAATCATCGTCACGGTCAAGTACGTCGCATTCGTGATGAGCGCGGACAACGACGGCGAGGGCGGGATGATGGCGCTGATCTCGCAGGTCCGGCAGACCGGGGTGACGGGCAGGACGAAGTTCCTGCTCGGGGGCCTGGGGGTCTTCGGGGCCTCCCTTTTCTTCAGCGACAGCATGATCACCCCGGCGATCTCGGTTCTCTCGGCGGTCGAGGGGACCAAGACGATCTCGTCCTCGATGGACAGCCTCGTCATCCCGATCACGGTGACGATCATCGTCGCGCTCTTTATGTTGCAGCGGCTGGGCAGCGGGGCCGTCGGGCGCGTGTTCGGGCCGATCATGCTCGTCTGGTTCGCGACCATCGGCGTGCTCGGGGTTCGGGGCATCACGATGCACCCCGAGGTACTCCAGGCGCTCTCCCCGAGCTACGCCCTCGACCTCCTCTTCGGCAGTGGCTCCGCCGGCTTCTTCGTCCTCACCTCGGTGGTTCTGGCCTTCACCGGTGTCGAGGCTCTCTATGCCGACATGGGCCACTTCGGCCGTCCGGCGATCACCCGGGCGTGGCTCGTGCTCGTCTTTCCTGCCTGCATCCTCAGCTACCTGGGACAGGGCGGCCTGATCCTCGACGACCCGAGCACGATTGGAGCGCCGTTCTTCAAGCTGATGCCGCACGCCGGTCTGATCCCGCTGGTGATCCTCGCGACCATGGCCACGGTGATCGCGTCACAGGCGGTGATCTCCGGGGCCTTCTCGATCGCCCACCAGGCGGCGCAGCTGGGGTATCTGCCTCGACTCCGAGTGGTCCACACCTCGACGCGCGCGTACGGCCAGGTCTACGTGCCGATCATCAACCGACTGCTACTCGTGGCCGTCCTGGCCCTCGTTCTCGGCTTCCAGTCCTCGTCGAAGCTCGCCTTCGCCTATGGGACCGCGGTCACGGGCACGATCTTGTGCACGACCGTGTTGTTCTTCTTCATCGTGCGGCACCGCTGGCGGCGCCCGCTCTGGCTGACTCTGCTGGGTGCCGGGTTCTTCCTGACGATCGAACTCGCCTTCTTCGCGTCCAACTTGACCAAGATCGGCCATGGCGCCTGGCTCACGCTCGCGATCGGCGGAGTGCTCTTCTTCGTGATGGTCACCTGGTACCGCGGCCGAAAACTCGTCACGGACGAGCGCTTCCGGGTGGAGGGGCCGCTCAGGGACTTCGTCAAGGAGGTCCGCGGACGGGAACCGCCCGTGTCGCGCGTCCCGGGCACCGGGGTCTTCATGAATCGGGGCAAGGAAACCGCGCCACTGTCAATGAGGGCCTGCGTCGACCACCTCCATTCGCTTCCGGAGAACGCGATCATCCTCTCCCTCGAGACCATGCCGGTCCCGAGGGTCAAGCCCTCAGAGCGGCTCGAGGTTGACGACCTCGGCTACCAGGACGACCGGCTGACGTTCGTGCGCGCCAAGCACGGCTATGCCGAGGAGTACAACGTCCCGAAGCTGCTCAGGCATATCTCGAAGACGGGCGTCGAATGCCCGGTCGACGCCCGTCACGCCTCTTTCTTCCTCTCCCGCGTCGAGCTCAAGGCCACCGATAAGCCCGGGATGAGCCGCTGGCGCAAGCGGCTCTTCCTGATCACCGCGTTGATCGCCGCGGAGCCGGCTGAATATTTCCGGCTGCCCCGCAAGAGGACGGTCACCCTCGGCTCCGAGATCGAGTTCTAGCGCCGGATCAGCACGTAGACCAGGGCGGCCACGAAGGTGAGCTGCCCGACGCCCATCGCCGTGCCGAGGTTCTTGGCGCCGAACAGCTCGGCGAGGCCGACCCCGACGCCGAATGCCACGACCACGATGGCGACCTTCCCGAGCATTGGCCGGACTCTAGAGGTGGGTACCGTTGGCGCGTGCTCACCGACTACCACCTGCACCTGCGGCCCGACGAGGTAGGGAAGGCCGAGGAGTACTTCATCCAGGAGAACGTCGAACGCTATCTGGCAGCCGCCGAGGAGCAGGGCATCGAGGAGCTCGGGGTCTCGGAGCACGTCTATCGCTTCGCGGAGTCGCTCGAGCTCTGGGACCACTCCTACTGGCGCGATCAGGCGAAGGACGACTTGGGCGCTTACTGCGAATTCGTCCGGACGACTCCGCTGCGGCTGGGGCTGGAGGCCGATTACATCCGGGGCGCCGAGGACCGGATCGCGAGCATGCTCGACGAACACGACTTCGACTACGTGGTGGGCTCGGTCCACTTCATCGGGGAGAAGGGCGCGGTGGACGACCAGCGCTACGACGTCTGGGAATCATTCCCCGACGCAGACTCCCTCTGGCGGACGTACTTCGAGTGGCAGGCCGAGCTGGTCCGCTCGGGCCTCTTCGACATCGTCTCCCATCCGGACCTGGTCAAGATGTGGGGGGACGGCCGGCCGGCCCCGGAGCGCGACCCGCGCTTCCACTACGAGCCGTTCGTGGAGGCCATCGCGGAGTCCGAGATCGCCGTCGAGATCTCCACGGCCGGGCTGCGCAAACCGGTCGGAGAGATCTACCCGGCTCGCGCTCTCGCCGAGATGTGCCGGGAGGCCGGCGCCGAGTTCGCCCTGTCCTCGGATGCCCACGCGCCGGATCAGATCGGCTTCGGCTACGACGAGGCAATGAAGTTTCTCGACGATCTCGGTGTGGAGCGAATCTGCGTGTTCGAGGGCCGCAGCCGAAGGCTGGAGCCGATCGGTCGCACGGGCGTCGATCCAGATGAGATCGCCGACCGGGAGGGGGCGGGCGGCTGATGCCACTGCGCGTCGGCATCGGGTACGACAGCCACCGCCTTGCGGAAGGCGAGCGCCTTGTGATCGGCGGGGTCGAGATCGAACACGACCACGGGCTCACTGGGCACTCGGATGCGGACGTGCTCACCCATGCCGTCATCGACGCCATCCTGGGCGCCTGCGGGCTCGGCGATCTCGGAGAGCTGTTTCCCGACACCGAGGAGGAGTGGCGCGATGCGAACTCGATCGATCTGCTCCGCATCGTCATCGGCCGCATGTCCGGCGCGATCGCGAACGTCGACGTGACCGTGATCTGCGAGGAGCCGAAGCTGGCCCCGTACAAGGCCGAGATCTCCTCGCTGTTGACCGGCGTGCTCTCGGCGCCGGTTAGCGTCAAGGCTTCGACCAACGAGGGCATGGGCTCGATCGGCAGGGGAGAGGGGATCGCCTGCATGGCCGTCGCCCTGGTCGACACCGGCGACGAGATGCGGCGCGCCTGACGAGGTTTCGCCCGAGCCCTTCCCACCAATAACCTTGTGCGGGATGGCGCAGGACGGGCTCAGAGAGGGGATCGCCGGCATCGCCTCGAGGCTGCCGGGAGCGTTCGGCGATGCCGCGTTCGAGCTCAAGACCTTCGTCGACGTCGGCATCGTTCGGCCGATGCGCCCGGACAAGCTCGCCAAGGTGGTCGAGCGCTACGTGCGCCTCGGGGCCTCGCCGGCCCTGGGCTCTGCCTCCAATGCGATCACGCACCCGGATGGCGTTGCGATCATCGATGAGGCCGGCAGCCTGACCTGGGAGAGGACCCATCGCCGCTCGAACGCGCTGGCGCGGGCGTTGCGCGACGAGGGGGTGCAGGAGGGCGACGGCGTGGCGATCATGTGCCGCAACCACCGCTACTTCATCGAGGCGACGATGGCATGCGCGAAGCTTGGCGCGGTCGCGCTCTACTTGAACACCGCGTTCGCCGGGCCCCAGCTCTCCGACGTGATGGAGCGTGAGAAGCCGGCCGTCCTGGTCTACGACCAGGAGTTCACCGATCTGCTCTCCGGGCCGACCGAGGGACTCCGCCGTTTCGTCGCCTGGGAGCAGAAGGAGGGGACGGACGAGGTCACCATCGAGCAGCTGATCTCCGGATCGCCCGACGATGAGCTAGACCCTCCGTCCGAGCAGGGGCGCTACACCATCCTCACGTCCGGCACCACCGGAACGCCGAAGGGCGCGCAGCGCAGCCAGCCCGAGGGCCTGAGCTCCCTCGCGGCTCTCTTCTCGAAGATCCCCAGGCGCTATGGCGAGACGGCGATGATCGCGGCGCCGCTGTTCCATTCGTGGGGCTTCCTGCACTTCATGCTGAGCCTCCCGACTGGCGCCACCATGGTTCTGCGGCCCAAGTTCGACCCTGAGGACACGCTGCAGGCGACGGCCGAGCACCGGGCCAGGGTCCTGGCGGTCGTCCCGGTGATGATGCAGCGCATCCTCGCCCTGCCCGACGAGGTGAAGCGCCGCTATGACCTCTCCGCCCTCGAGGTGACCGCGGCGAGCGGCTCGTCGCTCCCCGGCGAGCTCGCCACCAACTGGATGGATGAGTTCGGGGACAACCTCTACAACCTCTACGGCTCGACCGAAGTCGCCTGGGCGACGGTGGCGACTCCCGAGGACATGCGCGCCGCCCCCGGGACGGCCGGCCGCCCCCCGCGCGGAACGGTCATCCGGATAGTGGACGCCGATGACAACGACGTGTCTCCGGGTGAGACCGGCCGCATTTTCATCGGCAACCAGATGGCCTTCGAGGGCTACACCGGCGGAGGGGACAAGGACCACCTCGGCGACCTGCTCTCCTCGGGCGACGTCGGGCACTTTGACGAGGACGGACGCCTCTTCATCGACGGGCGCGACGACGAGATGATCGTCTCCGGCGGCGAGAACGTCTTCCCCCGCGAGGTCGAGGACCTGCTCTCCGACCACGAGGGGGTGTCCGAGGCGGCGGCGATCGGAGTCGACGATGAACAGTTCGGCCAGCGGCTGCGCGCATTCGTCGTCAAGGAAGACGGGGCGGGCGTCGGCGAGGACGAGCTCAAGGACCACGTCAAGGCGAACCTCGCGCGCTACAAGGTGCCCCGCGAGATCGTGTTCGTCGACGAGCTTCCACGCAACGCGACGGGTAAGGTCCTGAAGCGCGAGCTGGCCGAACATCAGCCAGCTGACTGAGTCGACAGGAAGGGCGTCACAGCTTGTCCGAGACTGAGGGCCTGAGGCCGATCGCCGATGCGGAGGAAGACGAAGCCGCCCTTCCCGTCCCCGCCGGTGAGATCCGGGCCGAGATCGACCAGGCGCGCGAGGCGACGGACCGTTTTCGCTCGAAGGCATCGGAGCTGATCTCCGAGCTCCGCAACCGGGAGGTCCGGGCCCGCAACGATGCGATCGTCGCGCACGCTGCGGCCGAGGAGGCCCGAGCGGGGGCCCAGGCGGCGATCGAGCAGGCGAAGAAGATCGAGGCGCGCACGACCGCCAAGGCGCGCGAGGTCATCAAGAAGGCCGGGAAGGTCGCCGGCGCGGCCGAGCGGCGTTCGACGGCGCTCGAGAGCTCGCTGGCCGACGCGCAGGCGCGGGTCCAGCAGGCCGAGACCCGCACGGCGGATCTCCAGGCGCACGCGACCGCCGTGCAGCAGCGCGCCAAGGACCAGCTCGGGAAGCTCGAGGCCACTGTGAAGCGGGCAGAGGCGCGCGCCACCGACGCGGAGAGGGAGCGGGAGGCCGCACGAAAGCGCGCCGAGGAGGCGCTTGAGCGGCTCAAGGCGGAGGCTCGCGAGCGTGCCGAGGCGGCGATCGCCGAGGCTCGGGCCGGCGCAGAGAACGGCGCGAAGGAGGCGCTCGAGCGAGCCGAGGAGGCCGAGGGCCGGCTCGGCGACCTGCGCCGCCGGCTCAACGAGGCCGAGCAGCGGGCGATGGCGGCCGAGGAACGGGCGGAGGCTGCGAGTGAGGGCGAGAAGACCGAGGTCGAGCGGCTCAAGCGCGAGTTGGAGCGCCGGGTACGCGACGCCTCCGACCAGGCGCGCCGCGAGTCCGAGGATCGGGTCCGCAGGCTGGCAGACCGAGTGGCGAAGGAGGCCGAGGCCCGTGCCCGTGCGGAGGCCGAGGCGACCTTGAGCCAGGAAGCGGTCAAGCTTCAGCGCGAGGCCGACGAGAGGGTTGAGGCCGCTCGGCGCCGCGCCGAGCAGGAGGTCCAGGACAAGGTGGAGCGGGCTCGCACCGAGGCGCTCACCGGAGAGATCCGCGACGAGGCATCGGAGTCAGACAGCAGCGGCGAGGAGGGTCCGCCGCGCGTGGTCAAGCTCGCGGACGAGCCGGCGGGCACCCGCTACGTCGGCGGGCGCCGGCTGCGCACCTACTAGACCGCGGCCGAATCCCGCTGCGTCTCGACCGCCCGCTTCAGGTTGTCCAGTGACTGGCGGAACCGCCGGGTCAGGCCAGGAGCCGCGACGCGCTCTGCGATCAACCCGGCCAGCCCGCCGCCCGCAACGCCGTAGGCGAAGCGGAAGGTGACCCGCGTCCGGCCGTCGGACATCTCGCGCAGGCGCCAGCGGCCCCGCTGGTCCACCCCAGTGACTGAGCTCCAGGCCATGTCTCCCTCGGGCTGCCACTCGACGATCTCGATCAGACCGCCCACGTCGGCGGCGCCGACACGGATCAGCATCCGGTAGCGGGCGCCGAGGCCCGTGTGACGGTCGCCTGCGATCTCCCACCGAGTCATCCCCTCGATGAAGTTGCAGTAGTTCGCCGGCTCGGTGACGTACTCCCAGACGAGATGCCGGGGCGCGTCGACGGTGACCTTCTGCTCGATCCTCACGGCCGCGTCACCCGAACACCGGGAGCGTGCGCTCGGCGGCGAGCTCGTCGAGCTTGATCTGCATCGACATGGTGATGTCCTCGTAGATCCGATCGTGGTCCGGCTCGGGCCCGTAGCGCTCGCGCAGGTCGATCGGGTCCATGACCTGCACGGTGATCTTGGCCGGCAGCGGCAGATGTCCGAGGAAGTCGCCGACATTGACGATCCACGGGAGCGAGAGGTTGACCGGCAGTGTCTTCAGGCGGAAGAGCTTGTCGAGCCGCAGCAGCTTCGCGAGGCGCTCGCCGTGCGTCAGGAAGATCGCCGTCTCCTGACCACCCACTGAGACGACGGGGACGATCGGCACCCCGGCGTCGAGGGCGAGCTTGACGAACCCCCGCCGGCCCGCGAAGTCGATCCGGTTGGACTCCCAGGTGGGGCGGTTCACCTCCCAATCTCCTCCCGGGTAGACGAGGACGGCGGCATCGGCGTCGAGGGCCTTCCGCGCGTTCTCGTGGGAGGCGGCAACGGTGCCGAAGCGGCGTAGGTAGGGGCCGACCGGCGAGGTCAGGACCAGGTTGTGGGCGAGCTGGTAGAAGGGCCGCTCGACCCCGAAGTACGTGTTGAAGGCGAGGGTGAAGACGATCGTGTCCGGCGTGATCGTGCCGCCCGAATGGTTCCCGACCAGCAGCACCGGGCCGCTTTCGGGGACCTTCTCCATGCCGCGCACCTCGCCCCGGAACCAGATGCTGGCGATCAGCCAGGAGAGCGACAGGTTCTCGCGGATGAAGTCGGGGTCGCGGTCGTCGAGGTCAGCCGTCAGCCGGTTCTGAACCTCCTCGAAGAATCGCCGCAGCAGCGAGGGGCGGCGAAAGCCACCCCCGCGCGACATACGCGGGTCTGATCCGTTCTGGCTCCGCCTCTCCTCGGCCTGGGCAGCGGTGCCTGCACCGCTCTCTGCCATGTGGTGATTCTAGGCCGCGTCGGCGCTGAGGTCTGGGGACTTGCCGTTGGCTGTGGCGCCGTTCGGCGCGCCATTGGAGTTGATCCGCACCTGGAGGCGGCGCGCGGCCCTGCCGAGGCGCTTCGCGGCGCGCTCCCTCGCCCCTCCCTGGGCGCGGCCGATGAAGTCGTGCACGAGTGTGTTCGCGTCGACCGGGTGCTCGACCTGCGGGACGTGACCGCACTGCTCGAGGACGACCTGCTTGGCGCTGGGCACAGCGTCGCCGACGTAGCGGGAGAAGGCGCGCGGGACCAGGGGATCCTCGTCTCCCCAGACGAACAGCGAGGGCGGCTCGAGCTCGCGGAGCCGGGTGTAGAAGCCCTTCGGGCCCTTGGGCTCCTCGAGGTAGATGTGCCGCGCCGACGCATGAAATGCGACCCGGGCGCTGACCGAGCCGTAGGTGCGGAGGAACTCCTCCACAGCGACATCGGCGGCGGAGGGGTGGATGCGCTCCGGACGGGAGAACATGCTCCAGAACTGCTGGCGGACGATGGCGTCCCCGAAGGTGTGAGGAATCGCGGCGAGCTCCGGACGCAGCAGCCTCACCACCGGGACGAAGTGGCGGCGCCGGCGCCAGGCCATCGACGGGCAGAGCAGGCTGAGGCTTCGGACTCGGTCCGGCTGGCGCAGACCGACCTCGATCGCGACCCTGCCGCCCAGGGAGTTGCCGACGATGTGCGCTCGGTCGATCCCCTGGGCGTCCATAAACCGGATCACCGCGCGGGAGAACCAGGCCGCGTCGTAGGGCGCGCGGAGCGGCTTCGAGGACGACCCGAATCCGGGGAGATCGATCGCGTGCACCGTGTACTGCGGGGTCAGGGCGGAGACGGTCTCGAAGAAGCTGGTCTTGTTGCTGCCGAGTCCGTGAATCAGGATCACGGTTTCGATCCCGTCCCCGGCGGTCAGGGTCGAGATCCTGGCCTTCCCTGCCCGCACCTCGTGGATCCGGACGAGCGGCGGCCTGCCGTTCGGCAGCCGGAAATACCCCTCGAAGGCAACGGCGAGATCGAGGTTGCCGCGGGCCCAGAGCCTCCGCGAGCGGAAGGCGTCCAGCCCGGAGAGCTGGCCCTCTCGAAGCTCGAGCCAGGTTGCGGCGTCGGTCCCGATGACGACGTCGGGATCCCGCTTGGGGGATGCCGTGACCTGACAGCCCAACTCGTCGAGCTCGACAGCCCAGCTCAACCCCAAGTCATCGAGTTCGATGCGGTAGCTGGCGCTGAAGCCGGGGTCGGCGCCCAGGTAGCGGTCCGGGAGCGACGCAAATGCGTCCTCCACAGCACGCAAGCGATGGTGCTCAAGCGGTGCCTGAGTCAAAGCCGCCTCAGAGTACTGCCCCGAACGGTTGTTCCCGCCCACGATTTTTCTGCATATCCGGTTTCCTCGCGGAATATGCGTAATTCCTCGCCCGGGGCCGACCCAAATAGCATCCGCCGCGTGGCGGGTATTCGCATCCAGGACACGCTCAGCGGCCAGATCCGCGAGCTCGAGCCCCGAGCCGGCGGCGAGGTCGGGATCTACGCCTGCGGTCCCACCGTCTACGGACGAATCCACATCGGCAACGCGAGGCCATTCGTGGTCTTCACCCTGCTGAAGCGCTTCCTCGCCCACCAAGGCCTCGATGCAAAGCTCGTCATCAACGTCACCGACATCAACGACAAGATCTACGACGCGGCCCGCGAGGCCGGCAGGGCGTCCGCCGAGTACGCGGAGGAGATGACCGCGGCGTATGTCGCGGACACGGACGCCCTCGGGCTTGGCCGGCCGGACGCCGAGCCGCTGGCGACGGAGACGATCGCGGAGATCGTTTCGCTGATCGAGTCACTGATCGAGGAAGGACACGCCTATCAGGCGAACGGGGACGTCTACTTCCGCGTCCGCAGCTTCGACGGCTACGGCAAGCTCTCCAACCGCGACACGGATCAGATGGACCAGGGGGAAGAGGCCGGGACCGCATCGCTCAAGGAGGATCGACTCGACTTCGCCCTCTGGAAGGGGCAGAAGGAGGGCGAGGACACCTCCTGGGACTCGCCCTGGGGCAAGGGCCGCCCCGGCTGGCACATCGAGTGCTCCGCGATGTCCGAGAAGGAGCTCGGACCCGACTTCGCGATTCATGGTGGCGGCATCGACCTCGTCTTCCCGCACCACGAGAACGAGATCGCGCAGACCGAGGCCGCTCGCGGCGTTCCCCTCGCCGAGATCTGGATGCACAACGGGATGGTCCAGATCGACGAGGAGAAGATGTCGAAGTCCGTCGGGAACATCTTTCAGCTCTCGGAGGCGATCGAGCGCTACGGCGGTCAGACGGTGGTCGCCTACCTGGCCTCGGGCCATTACCGCCAGCCCCTCGCGTTCTCGGACGAACAGCTCACCGAGGCCGCCGCCCGAGTCGATCGCATCCGCAACTATCTGCGGGATGCGCCGGCCGGCGATCCTGATCCCTTCCTGATCGAGAAGCGACAGGCGTTCCTCGATGCGCTGGCCGACGACTTCAACACGCCCCAGGCGTTCGCCGTGATCTTCGAGATCGTCGCCGAGGGGAACAAGCGCGAGCTCTCGGGGGCGCGCGAGCTCCTGGCGGAACTGCTGCCGCTGCTCGGTCTCGGCTCGCTGCTCGCGGGGGAGGAGGCCGCGCCGGCCGAGGCGGAGGAACTGCTCGCCCAGCGCCAGGAGGCCAGGGTGGCGAAGGACTTCGAGCGCGCAGATGCGATCCGCGACGAGCTGGCGGAGATGGGCTGGGAGGTCCGCGACGAGGCGGGCGGGGCGCGGCTCGTCCGGCGCAGCTAGCCGTGCCGGAGACGGACCGGATCTATGGCCGCCGCCCAGTGGCCGAGGCCGAGCGGGGCAGGCGGGGGGTGCATCGCATCTGGCGGGCGCCGGAGACCCCACCCGAGGAGCTCGAGCGCCTCTGCGGCTCTCCCGACCACCAGGGAGTGGTCGCCGAGGTCGATCCCTATCCCTACGCCGACCCAGGCAGCCTGTTCGAAGGTGACGATGGCCAGGGGCTCGTGGTCGCTCTCGATCAGATCCAGGATCCGCACAACCTGGGCGCCGTCTGCCGGGCAGCGGAGGTCGCCGGCGCCGCGGGCGTGGTGATCCCGGCGCGGCGCGCCGCCTCAGTCACCGCCGCCGCATGCAAGGCCTCGGCGGGCGCGGTGGAGCACCTGTCGGTGGCGCGGGTCAGGAACCTGGCCGACTGGCTCGCGGAGGCGAAGGAGGCCGAGGCTTGGGTGTACGGCGCGGATGCCGAGAGCGAACGCCGCTACACCGAGGTCGAGTGGACCGGGCGCGCGGTGCTCGTCCTCGGCTCCGAGGGGAAGGGCCTCCGCCAGCGCGTGGCCAACACATGTGACGAGCTCGTCTCGATCCCGATCGCCGGCAGCATCGGGTCGCTGAACGCCTCGGTGGCCGCCGCGGTGATCCTCTTCGAGGCCCGGCGGCAGCGAGCGGGCTAGCCGGCCTCGCCCACTAGGCGGCTACCGCAGTGGGGAGGTCGACCTGCTCGGCGAGGGCAATCAGCTCGTCGAGGACCTCGACGTAGCGGCCGCGCAGGTCGGTGTCCGCGAGCCGGCCGTCGTCCGTGAATGCCTCGTCGGCGTGGCCGACGGGAAGCTCCGTCTCGATCACGCGGGCGCCGCTCGCTGCAGCCGCCTTGCGGACCTCGGCCTGCGACCAGACGGCGCCGAACATCCCGGTGCTGGCGCCGACGACCGCGACGGGCTTGCCCCAGAGGGCGTTCCTGCGGAGCGGACGCGATGCCCAGTCGATGGCGTTCTTGAGCTGGCCGGGAATCGAGGAGTTGTACTCGGGGGTGGCGATCAGGACGGCGTCGGCCGACTCGATCGCCTCGCGCAGACGGCGGGCGCCGACAGGCCCGGGCCCGTGGTCGTCGTCCTCGTCGTAGGGCTCGACCGCCTTGAGCCCGTCGAAGATCTCGAGCTCAACGGGCGGCGGCACGAGCTCCGCCGCCGCCCGCAGGAGCGCGGTGTTGTGGGAGTCGCGACGCAGGCTTCCTGAGATCGCGAGCACCTTCATGGCTATGCCTCTTCCCTGATCAGCTCGAGGTGGACGGAGAGGGTCACGTCGTAACCGAGCGTCTCGCCGCCGTTGGGGAGCTCCATCTGCCAGTTGAGGCCGTAATCGCGACGGTCGACCTTCGTCTCGAGATCGAGACTGATTCGCTCGTTGCCGTCCGGGCCAGGCGCCGAGCCGCTGATCTCACCTCGTGCGACCACCGGCTTGGTGATGCCCTTCACCGTGAGCTCGCCGTCGATGACGACCTGGCCGTCCTCCGACTTGATGCCGGTCGACTGGAAGGCGATCTCCGGCGTCTGCTCGACGTCGAAGAACTCGGGGGAGAGCAGGTGGCCCTGGAGGCTCTCGTCCTTGACCTCGACGCTCTCGGCCGGGACGCGGCCAGCCAGCTGGGTCTGGCCGGACGCATCGCTGAGCGTGGCCTCGAACCTGCCGAAGCTGCCGCGGAATGTGCCTACAACGTGCTTGACCGCGAATCCGACGTGGGAATGCACCGGGTCGGATTGCCAGGTGCCGGTCGGGATGGTTGACTCTGCTTGTGCTGTGGTCATTGAATGACTCCTTCTTGAGGGCTACACTTAGTTGACCTGTCAAACAGTTTAGCAGAGACACTTGACTACACAACAATTGAAAACTCAAGTACTCCCGTCGACCGATGCGTTCGGCAGCCTGCTCAGCGCACACGCGGTCCTCGTCCGGGAGCTGAGCGCCGCCCTGGTCGCGAGCCACGGGCTGACGATCAACGACTACGGCTGTCTCCTCCTCCTCTCACGAGCGGACGAGGAGGGCATGCGTCGCATCGACCTGGCGAACGCGTTGAACCTCTCTCCCTCCGGGATCACTCGCCTGCTGGACCGCCTCGAGGATCAGGGGCTGGTCGCGAAGGGTGCGTGCAAGTCGGATGCCCGGGTGAGCTACGCGGTCCTCACCGACGACGGTCTCGCGAAGCTCAGGGAGGCCGCGCCTGGCCACGTCGAAGACATCGAGCGCCGGCTCGGCGCCGTCCTCAGCGACGAAGAGATCAAGACGCTGACCGATCTACTCGGCCGCCTCGGCGATCGGGCAGACGGCGAGTGCACCCCGGACTGACGCGCCTCTGCATCTACCAGCAGCCGCGGACGGACGGCCCTGTTCGGCTCCCTCCAGGCACGGACCCTGCAAGCCGAATTGCATCGGCTCCGAACTGTGGTTGACATTCCGCGATCCGCGAGTAGGCTGCTCGCGACGAAAGGGTGAACCTCAGGTTGAACCTGATGGACAGCACCCCGACCGAGGCGCCTCAGGGGAGGAACTGGGCGCCACAGATCCCCCGAAGAGGAGGTTGCTGTGGCTGTTCCTACCCCAAGCACCGAAGAGCATGCGACTGTCCCGGCCCGAGCCATTCCGGATGGCGCTCGCAACAGCGGCACCGGGCCCGGCCCGGACGACGAATTCCTGGTCTCGCTGGCCAAGCACGGCCGGACCGACGCCTACGACCAGCTGGTGCGCCGCTACAGGCGCTTCGTGCGGGTCAAGTCCTCGTCCTACTTCCTGCTCGGCGGCGATGCCGACGACCTGATGCAGGAAGGGATGCTGGGCCTGTTCAAGGCGATTCGCGACTACCGACCCGAGCGCGAGGCGAGCTTCCGAGGATTTGCCGAGCTCTGCATCACCCGGCAGATCATCACTGCGGTCAAGACCGCGACGCGTAACAAGCACACTCCGCTCAACCAGTACGTCTCGTTCAGCCAGACGCCCGCCGCCGCGGGTCCCGACTCCGAGACGACCCTCGAGGAGGTTCTTCCGGGTCCCTCCGTGCGCGATCCCGCCAACCAGGTGATCGCGGGCGAGGAGCTGGAGAGCCTGGTCGCCTGCCTGACCAGCGTCCTCTCGGAGCTGGAGAGCCGCGTGCTGGCCCTCTACCTCGACGGCCACTCCTATGAGGTGATCGGCGAGAAGCTCGACTGCGACACGAAGACGGTGGACAACGCCCTGCAGCGCGTCAAGCGCAAGGTCGGCATCCACCTCGACTCACGCATGGTGAAGGTCTGAGCACTTCCACGTAGGAACGGCACGGCAGCCACGACGGCCGTCCTTCGGGGCGGCCGTCGTTATTTGCGGCGCAGGCCCTTGGTGAATCGGCTCGCGAAGCCGCTGGTAGCGACGGTCTTCGCCAGCGCGCGCGGCTCGACCTGATCGAGCAGGCGCTTGAGCTCCTTGCGCTGGCGATCGGAGAGGTTCGACGGGCGTCCCTTCGACGCCTTGACGATCTCGACCATCCGCTGGCGGTCCTTCTCGCTGAGCCGGGCGTTGACGTGGTTGCGTACCGCGAGCACCACCTCGGTCGCGGCGAGCAGCCAGGCCCCGCGCGCGAGCCAGCGGCCGCGGTCAGCCGCGGCACCGGGGTCCTCGAGGGCTTCACGGAACTTGGCCACGCGGGCAGTATGCCCGACCGTCCGTCCACCAACCCGGATTTTCGGGATCGGGACAGGTGTGAGCCGGGCCGATGGGCAGGTAGTGAAGGTCAGGTACGCCATCGGAGGGATCGCCGCCGCCGCGCTGCTCGCACTGCCGGCCGGCGCCGCGGCTTCGCAGGGCGGCCAGGTCAACAGCCTGGCCGCCCAGCAGTGCAACCACGAGCGCGCGGACATCGGCAAGAAGGCGTTCCGCAAGCGCTACGGCGCCAGGCACACGATGCGGAACTGCGCGAAGCGGACGCGCCCGCATGTCGCCGCCGCCCTGGACTCCGCCAATTCGAACTGCCAGGCCGAGCTTGCCCAGAGCGGCCTCGACCAGTTCATCGAGGACTACGGCGATGACGCCACGGACTCGCTCGAGAGCGCGATGGCAGAGTGCGTCGCCGAGGACGCCGACCAGATCCTCAATCCGGACGACTACGAGGACGAAGAGGAAGACGAAGACTGAGGTCGCAGCCGCGTCTCCTGGGCCACCGAAACGACGAGGCTGCGATCGGCCCGGTGCATGGTCCCGCGCAATACCCCGCGCCCGCCGGCATTCACGAGCGAGTGCACGTCGTAGAGGAGCCACTCGTCGGCCCTGACCGGTCGGTGGAACCAGACCGTGTGGTCAAGGCTCACGATCCCTTCGACCTTTCCATCGAGTTGAAGAGGCCGACCTCCGGTCCCCGTCCAATCCGTCGCGAATGCGATCAGCGCGGCGTGTAGGTGTGGATCGTCGGGCAGCTCACCCGGTACTCGGAACCACATGCGGTGCGTGGAGCTTCGAGTTCCGTCGCTCTCCGGCGGTGAGGGCCCAATCGTCGCCTTCACCCAGGGCGTTGGCCCAGCCGACACGGTCAGCTCATCTGGTCCTGGCACATCTTGACCAGAGCGCAGCTCGTACTCGTCCCCGTCGGTATCGGCCGTGAACGAGCACATCATCGCGAGCACGGGAGTCCCATCCTGTGTTGCCTCCACGCGGCGGGTCGCGAATGTACGACCGTCCCGGAGCGTCGTCACCTCGAATGACAGAGGTTTCCCCGCCCTCGCGGCCCTCAGGAAGTACGCGTGGAGTGAGTGGATGCGGCGATCCTCTGGAGCGGTTCGGGTGGCTGCATGCACCGCCTGACCGATTAGGAATCCGCCGAATAGATGCTCGCCGAACCAGGTCGGTGTGTCCCCGATCAAACCCCCGTCCTCGGAGCGAACGGTTACGAAGCGGAGGGCGTCCTGGACGGCGGCTTCGGCGTCGGCTACTGGATCGGCCATCAGCGGAGCGTACGAGAGTGGATCGTCAACCCCGGATACTCCGACGATGAAGCCATTCGGCATCAAGCTGCGATCGGCGACTGATCGCGACGCCGAGGGGGTTGCCCGGCTCGTCGACGCGGCCTATGAGCACTACACGGCCCGTATCGGGCGGAAGCCGATGCCGATGACACTGGACTACGGCGATGAGATCCGGAGGAAGGAAGCGACCGTCGCGGAGTCGTCTACCTGCGCAGGCAGCTTGCGTAGCTACGCTGGGGCCGCCAACTGCCCGGATAGCTCAACTGGTGGAGCACCTGATTTGTAATTAGGAGGTTGTGGGTTCGAGTCCCACTCCGGGCTCTT
>Ga0126307_10001335_pt1 | contig 16238 bp, 15 predicted proteins | sample Plot28_FD_89955 | JGI IMG/M metagenome (GOLD analysis project Ga0126307, IMG submission 89955) | Serpentine soil microbial communities from UC McLaughlin Reserve, CA, USA - Plot28 | ecosystem: Environmental > Terrestrial > Soil > Grasslands | place: USA: UC McLaughlin Reserve, Lake County... | reverse complement strand
GCCGACACCGACAGCGATGCGCAGGCGCTGACCCGCCTGGACTACTACCAACAGTGGGAAAGCGGCTATCAGAAGCAGCAGGCAACGCGGCCGCAGACACTCGGCTACGGACTGGTCGATTCGCCGGTGGCGCAACTGGCGTGGATCGTGGAGAAATTCCGGTCATGGATGGACTGCGACGGCCATCCGGAGAACGCCGTGAGCCGTGATGAATTGCTCGACAACGTGATGCTGTACTGGGTCAACGGAACGGGTGCTTCGGCTGCGCGCCTGTATTGGGAAAGCTCTGGTGCCGCGTTCGCGTCCAGCGCCTACGTTGCAATACCGACCGGGGTGGCCGCATTCCCCAAGGAGATCATCCGGTGCCCGCGGAGTTGGTGTGACCGGGTCTACAACATCTCGCACTGGACGGATATGCCCCGCGGCGGCCATTTCGCGGCACTCGAACAACCCGACCTGCTGGTCGCCGACGTCCGCGCCTTCTTCGCCACCATTCGTTAATCGAAACTGTCCAACGAGTCGACGTCGTCCATCGCCGTGCTGATCCGGCGGATGAACTCCTCGGTGCTGTCTCGTGGCTGCATGTCGGGCATCCCGGGGGCGGGGTGCAGGGTGATCGTCCACCATGTCAGGGCCGTCAGGAGCTGTTGGCGATAGGCCAAAAACGCTGTTGCATAGGAAATCTGCGGCCCACCGGCGGCCCGCAGACGATCCAAATACAGGCGCAGAAGCTCTTCTTCCCAACGGCGCCGGTCGTCGACGGTCAGGGCGGTGGTGATGGCGTATCCGAAGTCTCGAGCCCAGTGCCCACGGTGAAGACACTGCCAATCACCGAGTCCCATCGCACCGCCGGCGGTGACATACCAGTTGCGTAGGTGCACATCGCCGTGAGCCAGCGTCTTGGGCGTCGTGCGGTGCAAAGCCACCGACTCCAGGGTTTTCGGCCATATCTGTTCGTAGCGCCGATACAACCTGGCAGGGATGAGGTCTTCGCCGTCGAGAAACCCCTGATTGGATCCCTCCTTCATGCCGTGATCGAGCGTTCCGCCGAAGAACTGGGGCCAATCAGCGAGAGTGCGCAGCGTCGGATCGTCGTCGACCCGTCCGAAGAAGCGGGCATGGAGCCCGGCCAGCAACGCAATCTGGCTCTCTGCGCGCTCCCGCGTCATCACCGTGGTGTGCGAGCAGAACTCGGTCACCGTGTCGGTCAGGTCCTCAAGGATGACCAGTGAGTTGAAACTAAGCAGATCGATGGCGGCGAAGTAGCTTCTGGGTGCCTCGATAGCCAGCTGCGCACGGATGTCACGGTAGAACGTCACCTCACTGAAGGCGCCCGTCGAGACGCCCAGGACGATCCGATTCGCCAGTTCGTGGGTGGCTTTACAGAACAGCGCGGTGGGCAGTTGCGCTGCCCGACCGATCTCGTTGTATTCGACGCGAATGCGTCGTCGGTTGGAGGTACCCGTACTGGCCGACCCGAGATGAACGGCGGTGACCTCCGCGTCGGCAACGTCGGCGCACAGTACGTGCGTCAACCATTCGGTGGTGATCGCCTCGAAACTGCGGGGCAGTTCTGAAGGGTCATAGACCGGCCGCTGCGGGCTCTGCTGCTCTTGGGCGTAACAGGCCTCGATCTGTGCGACGAGATCAGACATCGAACCGGCCCTCAACCCGCAGGACGGTCATTGGCGCGCCAGGCTGAGCGCCGACTTCGGACATGCAGCAACCGCATTGCGGATGTGGTCCTCGTTGTCGACCGTCACTTCGCCGACGACCTTCAAACTGTGGTCGTCGGCGATGTCGAACACGTCGGGTGCCAGGCCAACGCACACGGCGTTCATCTCACACCGGTCGGCGTCAACGACGATCTTCACGTCTTCTCCCTCGGTCATCATGCAAAGCCCAAGTCGCGGTGTGCCGTCACGGCACCGGTTCCGTCGGCGCCGGAGGCGAAGTCGCGGCCAGCGCCGTGAAATCGGCAACTATCTGTGCGATTTCGTCGCTCATGCTGCGCGGCACGGTGAACGAGCGTTGCGGCGAGCAGATCTCGGCCCAATCGTCGCGCAGCTTCTCGGCGGTGATGTCGCGATCAACCCATCCTTCGGCTTCGGCGATGAAGACCCGCGCGACTCGTCCGCCGCCGGCAGAGAAGATCTCACCGGTGGTGGCGCAGGAATCGTGAGCCAGCCACGCCACCAGCGGTGCCACTAGTTCAGCGTGAAAGTTCTTGAACAAGTTGCCCATCACGTCCGAACCGCGGGTGCGCTGGCCCTTACTTTGGCTCATCCGCGTCAATGCCGCGGGTGCGACGATATTGGCGTTGACACCGACCGGCCGGCCTTCCACCGCCACCATGCGGGTGAGGCCGACGACGCCCATCTTGGCCGCCCCGTAGTTGGCGTGCCCGGCGTTGCCGAAAATGCCCGCGCCCGAGGCGGTGGAAATAATGCGGCCGTACCCCTGCTGTTTCATGTGCCGCCACGCCGACTGGGTTACGTGGAAGGTGCCGTTGAGATGGACGTTCTGCACGTCGCTCCACTCCTCGTAGGTCATGTCCTCCAGCGGGCGGTCACGCAGGATGCCGGCGTTGTTCACCACAATGTCGATACGCCCGAACTCCTGAAGCGCACGGTCGACGATTGCCGCGCCCTGCCCGGGATCGGCCACCGAGTGGTAGTCGGGCACGGCAACCCCACCGGCAGAAGTGATCTCGTCGGTGACCATCTGGGCTGGGCCGTCCGAGGAGTCGGCGCCCGAGACCGAACCGCCCACGTCGTTGACCACGACCGCGGCACCGCGGCGCGCCAATTCGAGGGCGTAGGCCCGTCCCAGGCCATTGCCTGCGCCGGTGACCACGGCGACGCGGTCGTCGAATCGTAGGGAAGTCATTGGTGCGATGCTCCTTGTGGTGAGGCCCGCTGATGATCCACCTCAACGGGCGCGGCCACTGGCCCGGCGGGTTGTTACAGAGGGAATTCGATGACGCCGCGGATGTTCTTGCCGTCGTGCATGTCCTGATAACCCTCGTTGATCTGCTCCAGTGTGTAGCGCGTGGTGATGAGCTCGTCGAGTTGCAACCTGCCTTCGGTGTACATTTCGAGTAATCGCGGAATCTCGCGGCGCGGGGAACCGTTGCCGTACAGGACGCCCTGAATCCGCTTCTGGTACATCGTCAGTTCGAAGTGATTGATCGGGATCCCCGAGCTCTGCGGTGAACCTTGCGAGGCAACGGCGACGATGCCGGCCTTGCGGATCGCCGAGAATGCCTCTGCGATGGGTTCACCCGAGATGATCCCGATCGTGATGATCACCGAGTCCGCGCCCTGCCCGTTGGTTAGCGACCGCGCGATCTGCGTAGCCTCCTCCATCGACGTGGTGAAATCGGTGGCGCCGAACGTATAGGACAGCTTCTGCTTGGAATCCACGGCGTCGACGGCGATGATGCGCCGCGCTCCTGCTGCCCGCGCCCCTTGCAGCGCGTTGGCGCCGAGGCCTCCGATACCCATCACGATGACGACGTCACCAGCCTGAACCTGGGCGGCGTTGATTGCAGCGCCGAACCCGGTGGGCACTCCGCAGCCCACCAAACACGCTGCATCCAGCGGAATTTCGGGTGCGATGCGGACACAGGAGGCCTCTGCGAACACGTTGCGTTCGGCGAAGGTTCCCAATGCGCCGGCCTTGGCGACCGGGGCTCCGTCGAGAAACATCCGGAAGGTACCGTCGGGCATGGAGCCGCGGCCGAAGTGTGCGCCGCCGTCACACAGGTGTTGCATGCCCGAGGCGCACCACCGGCATTTGCCGCACGCCGGGACGAAGGAGCCGACAACGTGGTCACCGATGCTGAGCTCGGTCACGCCGGGGCCCACGGCCTCCACGATGCCGCTGCCCTCGTGACCGCCGTTCAAGGGCATCGGCATCACCAGATCACCTTTGGCGATGTGGTCGTCCGAATGACACAGACCGGCATAGGCCATCCGGACCAGCACCTCACCGGGACCTGGGTCGTTCAGGTCGACCTCGACGACCTCCCACGGCGCCGGCTGACTGCGCAGGACAGCAGCCCTGGTTTTCACGCCTGCCCCTCCGGAGCGCTGACCGACGGCGGCAGTGCGATCGACTTGTACTCCAGGTGCGATTCGAGACCCTCGTGGCTGAGTTCGCGGCCCAGGCCCGAACGTTTGTATCCCCCGAAGGGGCCTCCTCCGCCGATGGGCGGCCCGTCGTTGACCGCCAGCGTCCCGGTGCGCACGCGGGAGGCCACCTCAAGCGCGTATTCGGGATCGCGGCTGAACACCGCACCGTAGAGGCCGTAATCGGAGTCGTTGGCGATGGCGACGGCGTTGTCGACGTCGCGATACTTGATGACGCTGAGCACGGGGCCAAAAATCTCCTCCTGGGCGATCCGCATCTTGTTGTCGACGTCGACGAAGATGGTGGGCTCGACATACCAGCCCCGCAGATCCGTCGGCCTTCCGCCGCCCAGCACGATCTTGGCGCCCTGCTCCTTACCGGAGGCGATGTATGACTCCACCCGGGACCGCTGCCGCTCGGCGACCAGCGGGCCGATGTCGGTGTCGGGGTCGTAGGGACTGCCGACCTTCAGGGACGCTACATAGTCGACGAGGTGGTCAACGATGCTGTCGTAATGCGCCTCCGGGACCAGGACGCGGTTGGTCGAGATGCAGATTTGGCCGCTGTTGCTCAACGAGTTGGCGATGAGAGAAGGCAGATAGTTGCCGATGTCGTCGTCGAGCAGGATTGCCGCGGACTTGCCACCCAGTTCGAGGTTCACCGGCCGAATCAGCTCACCACAGATGGCCGCGATCTTCCCGCCGGTGGCGGTACTGCCGGTAAAGGTGACCTTGTCGACGTCAGGATGGCGCACGAGGTACTCCCCGGTATCCCCGCCACCCGAGATCAACGACACGGTGCCCGGCGGGAGGTCGGCAGCCTCAAACGCATTGGCCAGCAACTCCATACTCAACGGGGACTCCGGAGCGGTCTTGAGGATGATGGGGCAACCCATCAGCAGCGAGGACACCAGCTTCGACCAAGCCTGCTGGATCGGGGAATTCCACGGGATGATCGCTGCGACCACGCCGATCGGTTCGCGCAGCACGACGACATCGCCGACCTGACCCTGCCGAACCTCACGGAAGTTGATATTGCCGGCTTCTCTGACTTCGTTGGCCAACCAGTACCGCAAGATGTGGGTCGCGGCCTCCAGAAACTTACGGGGACCGCCCATCTCCGCGATCTGGACCTCCACTGCCTTGTTCGCGTGCGGTTCCCAGGCATCGACGACGCGGGTCAGTGCCTCGGCCCGCTCGGCGACCGTCATCCTCGGCCACGGCCCAGAGTCGAACGCGGACCGTGCTGCTGTCACCGCCTCGTCGATCTCTCGCGCCTCGGCGACCGGCACCGAGCCGATCACTTCCTCGGTGCTGGGCGAGATCACCTCGATCCGGCGGCCAGCCGAGGGCTTCACCCAACGATTGGCGATGAAGAGTTCTTGCTGTGAAAACAGTTCTTGCTGAACGTCCACGATGAGCTCCTGATGATTATCGGCTGATTTCTCTGACGGCTGTATGGCGCGTCGCGGCCACCGGGCCACGGATCGCCGATCGGTGCTGAATCGACAGTATGTCGTGCGTCACAGCCTTGTCAACACCTGTGTTGACACAGCTCACGGGGGGGTTCACCGGACCGGGGACGCGGCGGTCGCCGGCCGGTTGACCGATCGCAGCGGCGAGATCTCAGACACGGCCGGCGACTTTCAGCATCTCCTCGACAGTGACGAGCTTGATACGCGGGCGTGGGCCGCCTGCCGGCGCACTGCGCTCGTGCTTATCGATCACCTGCCAGTCCTGGTAGCGCAGAGCCGCCGGTTGGCGCGCGCCGATCAGCTCGTCGAGCGTGGCGCACGTAGCCTGCGGATTCCGCAGCCTGTCATGGGCGTAGTCGTCGAGTAACGCATCGACGGTGTCCTGCGCATCTTGCTTGTTGGTGCCGATGAACCCGGTGGGACCCCGCTTGATCCACCCCGTGGCGTAGACACCAGTCACCGGTTCGTCGGTACCCTCACGCACCACGCGTCCGTGCCGAGTGGGCACTCGATGAGTGGACCCGTCAAAGGGCAGTCCCGCGATGGGCCGCCCACGGTAGCCCACTGAGCGCAGCACGAGCCCGCAGTCGAGCAGTTCCTGCTGTGTGGTGGGCTCGGCGACGATGACGCCGTCGGTTCCGACGGCTAAGTGGTTGCGCACCAAGCGCACCCGCTGCACCGACGCATCGCCCTCGATCCCCACGGGAGACAGTCGATAACGCATCACAATCCGCTTAGCGCGGCGGCGCTTCGCCTGCGCCGAAGGGAGCTGCTTGATGATTTCGGCCTTCACATGCGCCATCGAATAAGGATCGGAGTTCAACTGGGCACGGGTCAGTGCGTCGAGTTCGGCCTCTTCCGGGTAGGCGACCACCTCGGTGGTGGGGACCTGATTGAGGCTCAACATCTCCGAAATGGTGTAGGCGGCTTGAGCCGGCCCTCGGCGGCCAATGATCATCACTTCCGAAATATTGCTGGCGGCAAGGGTTTCCAGCGCATGTTCGGCGATGTCGGTCTTGGCCAGTTCGTCGACATCGCTGACCAGGACGCGCGCCACATCAAGCGCGACGTTGCCGTTTCCGATGATGACCGCCCGCTCGCACGACAGATCGAATCCGGTGCCAGCCAAATCTGGGTGACCGTTGTACCAGCCGACGAACTCGGTGGCCGAATGACTTCCGCGCAGATGCTCGCCGGGAATGCCCATGCTGCGGTCGTGGGCAGCCCCCACGGCGTAGATGACGGCGTGGTGACGAGTGAGTAGCTCGTCGTGGGACACGTGGGTGCCGATCTCGACGTTCAGGTAGAAGGCCATGTCGGGGCGGCGGGCGGTCCTTTCGAACAGTTTGGTCACCGCCTTGGTCTGTTGGTGATCGGGTGCCACGCCATAGCGAACCAGCCCCCACGGCACCGGAAGCCGTTCGAACATACTGACTTCGACGGCCAAGTCGGATCGGTCCAGTAGCGCCTCAGCGGCATAGCAAGCAGCCGGCCCCGATCCCACGATGGCCACGCGCAGCGCTCCGTCCTGGGTGACGGTGATCGGGGTGGTCTCGCGTTGGACTGGAACCGGCGCGTAGTCGAGGTGCGCGGGATCCTCGAAGTACTTGGCGTTGATCGCCAGGAACTGCTCGGCTCCCTCGGGCAGGTCGAAGTCGGGCGCGATTGCCTCGACCGGGCAGGCGTCGACGCAGGCGCCGCAGTCGATGCACTGGTCGGGGTCGATGTAGAGCATTTCGGCGGGGCCGAAGTCGGGTTCGTCAGGTGTGGGATGTATGCAGTTGACCGGGCAGACGCTGATGCAGGTTGCGTCGTTGCAACACGACCGCGTGATCACGAATGTCATGACAGTTCCAATTGCTCAGCGGGTAGGCTCCGGTGGGCGGCTGACGCGACGCTCTACAGCGCCACCTTCGCCGTCGGTCATCCACCGCCCGTTTGGGACGGTTGGGATCAGAACCGGATGACCCCCCGAATGTTCTTGCCGGAGTGCATGTCCGCGAAGCCTTCGTTGACTTCTTCCAGCTTGTACTCCGAGGTGATCAGCTCGCGCAGCTTCAAGTGACCCGACCTGTACTGCTGGAACAGCTTGGGAAAGTCGCTGCGCGCGTTGACCTGCCCGAAGACACTGCCGACGATCGACTTGTTCGATAGGAAGAATTCGGTGAGCGGCAACTGCGCGGAGTTCTCGGTCAACGGCGCCACCGAGGTCACTGAGACCGTGCCGCCCTTGGCAGTCACCCGGTTGATCTCGTCGAACAGCTCGCCGTGCAACACGCTGACGGTGACCATGACCTTGTCGGCCATGACGCCAGCGGTCAGGTCGCGGACCAACTCCGTGGCTTCGGTCAACGACGCAGCGGTGTGGGTGGCGCCGAAGTCGAGCGCCGAGGTGCGACGGAATTCCAGGGGATCGACCGCGATGATGTGGGAGGCGCCGGCTATGCGCGCCCCCTGTACTGCGTTCATGCCCACCCCCCCGACCCCTAGGACCACCGCGACATCACCCGGTTTGACACCGGCGGAGTTGATCGCCGCGCCCACACCGGTGGGGACTGCGCAGCCCACGATGGCGGCGATTTCGAACGGGATGTCGTCATCGATGTTGATGACCTGGTCCTCGCTGATCGTCAGGTATTCGGAGAACGCCCCGACCTGGCCCACCGCGCTGATGCCTTGACCGTCGAGATGGAACCGGTGGCTGCCGTCGGGTCGTGTTCCGACCATCTGATAGGCGTTCAGGTCGCACAAGTACGAGCGGCCCTCGCCGCACCAGCGGCAATGTCCGCAGGCGGTCATCGGCGAGAGGACCACGCGATTGCCGACCTTGGTCGTGGTGACCTCCGGCCCGGCACCGACTACGACGCCGGCGCCTTCATGGCCGCCCACGGTAGGCAGCGGCATCGCGAAATCACCGGTGACATTGTGGTCCTCGGAGTGGCACAGACCGCACGCCATGATTTGGACGGTGACTTCGCGTGGCTGCGGTTCGGCCACCTCGACGTCGACGATCTCCCATCGTCCGCCGGTTTCGCGCAGGATTGCGGCCCTGGATTTCACTGAGAAGTTCCTTTCCTCATAGGACTGAACCCGTTGATAAGCAACGCAGTTCAGGAGTGCACGATGACAGCGGCTTCGGGACAGGCAGCTGCGGCGGCTTGCACCTCGTCGGCGTGTGCGCACAGATCGGCGTCATCGAGGACATAGGCCTTGTTGTCGACGTCGTCGTAGCCGAACACCGTCGGAGCCTCCAGGCAGCAGCGTCCATGACCCGCGCACGCCTGCAGGTCGATTTCGACGCTGACTTCGGGTGACTTCTGGTCTGTCACTTTCTTCACTCCTTCTTCACTCCTTACTGACGGAATATGACCGCGGCCGGTGGGTGGTTGCCCGTCTGCATGGATTGGCGCGGACTCAGTTCTAGATCCGTGCCAACTTCAGGCTGCGGATGCCGCGTGTTTCGGCGCCCCCCCACCGCACTGCGTTCTCGCCGTCGAGGCGCCAGTTGCCCAGTTCTGGCAGGATCCGCTGGAAGTAGGCGGTCATGATCAGTTTCGCCAGGTGCGAGCCGACACACCGGTGCGGCCCCATCCCGAAGCCGACGTGGCGGTTGGGGAATCGGTCGATCACCATCGCATCGGCGTCGGGGAACTCGCGTTCGTCGCGGTTGGCTGACCCCCACATGACCAGCACTTGGTCTCCCTTGTGCAGGGGGCAACCGTGCACCTCGGTGTCTTGCTTAACGTGACGTGCGTTGGCCGACGCCGGGCTGACCCAGCGCACGATCTCATCCATGGCCAGTCGCCAGGTCCTGTCGTCAGCGCCGAGCAGTTGGTTGCGGACCTCGGCGTCCTGCAGCATGTACAAGGTGCCGCCGCCGATCGCGGAGTTGGTGGTCTCCAGGCCGGCGCTGAGGATGAGAACACTGGCGCTGATCAGTTCGAGCTCGCTGAGTGGGCGTCCATCGATCTCTGCGCTCGCCAGCCCACTGAGCACGTCTTCGCCCGGATGCGCCCGGCGACGCTGCAGCTCGGCCGCCATGAATTCCATCAGCTTCTGCGAGGACGCCGGAGTGTCTTCGTTCTTGTAGAGCAGGTCGTCGACCCACTTGTCAATGCCATCGGGCTGTTCTTCGATACCCATGAGCCGGAACGTGACGTCTCTGGTCAGCGGCTCGGCCACATCGGACAGCACGTCGAAGCCCGAGGACGCCAGTACAGGGGCCACGAGCTTATCGACCAGATCCCTGACGAACGGTTCCAGCGACGCTACCTGTGTGGGCGCGAAGTACGGGTTGATCAGGCGCCGGTACTTGGTGTGCTCGGGGGGGTCGTAATGCACGGGGGGCATCGGCGGCATCTCCAGGTGCGGGATCGCACTGCCCGGGAAATTCGAGAAGGTGGCGGTGTCGCGTGTGATGGCGCACACGTCTTCGTAGCGCGAGGCGACATAGTAGCCGCCGTGGTTTTCGCTGTAGGCCAGGCTGTCCTCGTCACGGAGCTTCGCCCAGATCGGCCACGGGTTGCTCGCCCACTCTTCGGTCAGGTGATCGAAATCCGCGCCGGGAAGGTTCGGCCGTTTGACGGATGTCATGCAGTCTCCTTGTCTTGAGCCAGCTTGTGTCCGTGCACAAAGGTCCGGCTTCTTCCTCGGAATCGCCGCTCGTGTGAAGTACAACACCAGAATTTGGACCTGTCAACAACTTCGTTGATAGAGTCTGACTGGTAGGCGCATAACCAAAGCCGCTCCGACGATAACCGCGCGCAGTGGCAAGCATGCCGACCCGTGTCGACGTCGCGCACCGGGCAAACCTCACGATGACGGAGTCACCTCCGCCGCTGGGATACCAGCAAACCTGGCAGCGGCGCAAGGTCCCGCAGCCAGCACGCGTCGGTCCGCGCCGCGAGCGGTTGTCAACACAGTGGTTGACGCACGTCCGTCTATTGCTTATGTTTCGTCTATGCAACACGCAGAGCCCACCCCTCCGGATAATGTGGCCCGGTGAGCACCGCCATCCCTCTCATCAAGCCGATGCGCGCCGTCGGCGGGTTCTTCGCGGTCGCTCTTGACACTTTTCGGTTGATGTTCGTGCCGCCGTTCGCGTGGCGGGAGCTGCTGCTGCAGGGCTGGTTCGTGGCGCGGGTGTCGCTGCTGCCGACCGTGATGCTGGCGATTCCGTTCACCGTGCTCAATGTGTTCACCCTCAACCTGCTGTTGCTGGAGTTCGGCGCCGCCGACTTCTCGGGAACAACGGCGGCCCTGGCTGCTGTCACCCAGATCGGGCCCCTCGTGACAGTGCTGGTGGTCGCGGGTGCCGGCAGCACCGCCATGTGTGCCGACCTTGGTGCGCGCACCATCCGTGAGGAACTCGACGCGATGCGCGTGCTCGGCATCAATCCCATTCAGGCGCTGGTGGTTCCGCGCGTCCTCGCTGCGACGTTCGTGGCGTTCCTACTCTCGTCAGTCGTGACGTTGGTCGGACTATTTGGCGCGTTCCTGTTCTCCGTGTATGGCCAGCATGTGACACCCGGGGCGTTCCTGGCAGGTCTGACGCTGCTGACCGGGCCATCCGAGGTGGTTATCGCGTTGACCAAGGCGGCGCTGTTCGGCCTGGCGGCCAGTCTCATCGCCTGTTACAAGGGCATCTCCGTGGGGGGTGGGCCGACGGGGGTGGGGAACGCGGTCAATGAAACCGTCGTGTTCTCGTTCATCGCGTTGTTCGTGATCAATCTGCTGGTAACGGCGGTCGGCGTGAAGGCGACGACATGACGGCTTCAAGTCCACGGCTGCCGCGACTCAACAAGCGGGCCCGTTCTTGGGCGGACGGCTGGAATCGCATCGGCAATCAGACCCGGTTCTACGGCACGACGCTGCGCTCGATCGGCGATGCGTTCATCCACTACAAGACTGAGATCGCCCGGATTCTTGCCGAGATGAGCCTGGGCACCGGCGCGCTGGCGGTGATCGGCGGAACGATCGTCATCGTCGGTCTTCTCACCCTCTCAGCGGGCGCGTTGGTCGCGGTGCAGGGATACAACTCATTGGCCGGGATCGGCACCGAGGCGCTGACCGGATTCATCTCGGCGTACATCAACGTGCGTCTGATCGCTCCTGTTGTCGCCGGAATCGGTTTGGCCGCCACGATCGGGGCCGGCGCGACCGCTCAGATCGGCGCGATGCGCATCAGCGAGGAGATCGACGCCCTGGAAGTGATGGGCGTTCGTTCCATCGCCTACCTTGCGTCCACCCGGGTGATCGCCGGACTAGTCGTGGTGATGCCGCTGTATTGCATCGCGGTGACGATGTCGTTTCTCGCCGCCCGGGTCGGCACCACCGTTGTCTACGGGCAGTCGACCGGCGTCTACGACCACTACTTCAGGACCTTCCTGCAACCTGTCGACCTGATTTGGTCATTCGTGCAGGCACTGACGATGGCGTTCGTGGTGATGTTGGTCCACACCTTCTACGGCTACACCGCGTCGGGAGGACCTGCCGGGGTCGGGGAAGCGGTCGGGCGCGCCGTCCGTACCTCGCTCGTGGTCACCGTGTTCGTGACCCTCATGATGTCATTGGCCATATACGGGCAAAACAGCCATTTCAATCTTTCTGGGTAGCATTTGGGTCAAAGCCGTTGTCGCACAGCATCGCCCGGCTAGGCGTTACGCCGCCACGGGCCGAAGTAGGGCAAGGTGAGATCGTCATTGACCGCGACGAACGTGACTTCGACCCGTTGACCGCAGTACACCGCGCCGGCGTCGCAGCCGATGATATTGCTAACCATCTGGAATCCCTCGTCGAGATCAACGATCGCTGCGCAGTATGGGACGGTAAATGCCGGTGTCTGCGGCCGCCATACGACCGACCAGCTGTATACGGTGCCCAGACCGGCGCTCACCCGCCACTCGAAGTCGCCGCTGAGCGAGAGCCGGTCAATGGGGGCTGGGTTAAACTGGGCGGCGCCAGACGACGGGAAGAACTGATAGAGGAGCTCACCGCGCCGGCAACCGTCCCAAAACGTCTGCGACAGCACCGTCGGGGCGGCAGCGGGAACTTCACCCGATTGCGGTTGCAATATCGGCATTTTTCAGTCGTCTCGTCCCAGCAGCATGACATCGGTGAACATCGCCCCCGACCCGCCGTTCGAACACATGGCGACGCGCGCTTCCGGAACCTGGTGCGAGACGCACTGATCCTGCAGTTGGTGGACTCCCCTGGCCACCCGCTGTAACAGCTGGGGTCTGCGGGAGTGGCTGAAGGCCATCAGACCGCCGTCGGTGGTGACGGGAAACCGCCCGTCGGGCCCGATCGTGCCGTCCATCACAAAGTCGCCGCCCTCCCCTTGCTTGCAGAAGCCGAACGCTTCGAACTGACGGATGATCTCGAACGAGAACGGGTCGTAGAACTCGCAGACGTCGACGTCATCGGGATTCAGCCCGGCGGTGGCGAAAGCCCGCTCAGCAGCTCGTCGGCCTAGTAGCGCGAGGGAGGGCCCGGGAATCCGACTGCCCGCCAGCCCATATGAGGGAGGATGCTGGTAAAACGGCCCGATTCGGTCGAGCCCCGCGCCGAGAATGCGCACCGCGGGCAGCGCCGTGTCGCGGGCGCGTCGCATGCTGGTGAGTAAGACCGCGCAGCCGCCTTCGGCTGTCATCGCGCAATCTAGGAGGTGGAAGGGGTCGGCGACCATCCGTGAGTCGAGGATGTCTTGCGGTGTGAAGGGACCGCGGTCAGCGTATACCGCTGCGGGATTATCACTTCCGTTGTTGCGGATGGTTGCCGCGACGGTGGCCAGTTGTTCAGGGGTGGTGCCAAATTCGTGCATATGGCGTTGGGCCACCAGCGCGAACTCTACGGTGGTGTACAGGCCGTAGGGCACCACCCATTCGTTGTCAGGGCGCGTCCACGGCGCGGTCGACGCCTTCTCGGTGTACATGCCCGCGCAGCCCGATACCACCACGGCCACTGTGCACAGACCGCAGGCTATGGCGTTGGCCGCTTCAATGACGGCCGAGATGCCAGTGCTGTCAATGGAACTGGTCGCCGCACCGGGCAACCCGAGGGCATAGACCACCTCACCGCACAAGTTGCCGAATACACCGTCGACATCGTCGACCGATATCCCTGTTGACCTCAGGGCGCCAAGTACTGCGTCCAGGGAGATCGATAGGTAGGTGGCGTCGGGCAGGCTGCGGGCCTGAATCGTGTTGTAGGCGCCGGCGATGGCGACGTCGGACCACGCTGAAGTCATCGTGCCCTCCATACCGGTGCGCGCTTCTCGAGGAACGCCGCAATCCCCTCAGCTGCGTCCTCCGTGGCGAACAGACCCTCCCCAAGCTGGTCCTCGATGACCTGTCCCTCCTGCAACGTGCTGCGAAACGCTAAGACAGCGCTCTTTTTGGCGGCCTGCACGGCCAGCGGCGCGTTCTGGGTGATGCGTCGCGCCCAGCGGTAGGCGGCGTCGAGAAGCTGATCGGGCTCGACGACTTCGTTGATCAGCCCGAGCTCGAGGGCGCGGTGGGCGTCGATACGGTCTGCGGTCAGCAACAGCTCCATTGCGTGCACCCAAGGCAGTTGCCGCGGAAGGCGACTCGTCGTTCCGCCGAATGCGATCAGCCCGCGTCGGGGTTCGGCGATCTGGAAGAACGCCTGGGTGCTCGCGATGCGGATATCGGTGGCACCGAACAGCTCGAAGCCGCCAGCGATGCAGTGGCCGTTGACCGCGGCGATGATCGGTTTGAACACGTCAAGGTTCTTCAGTGTCCAGCGCGCGTTGTTCTCATCGGCGAACGGATTGCTGAACGCGTCGTTGTTCTTGCGGTTCGAGGCCGAGGTGGTGCCGAGCGTGCCGAGGTCGCCGCCGGCGCAGAACGCCGTCTTGACCCCGGTGACGATGGCCACCCATGCATCGTCGTCGTCGCGGAAGGCCTTCCACGCGTCGAGCAGAGCGATACCGTGTTCGACGTCGAGTGCGTTGCGCTTCTCGTATCGATCGATCGTGATCCGCACGATGTGATCGGACTTGTCGTAGTGGATTGGCATGGGATTTAACGGGTTTCCGTTCCGGTGATCATCGCTATCCGATGATCTTGCGTTCACGCAGCCCGGCGATCGCCTCGTCGTCGAGTCCCAGCGAGGCAAGCACCGTATCCGTGTGTTCGCCCAGCGACGGGGCAGGGCGGTACGCTGCGACGCGGTCCTTGCCGAAGGTCACCGGATACCCGGGTACCCGCAGCGCACCGAGACGGGGATGGTTGACATCGACGATGTATTCGTTGGCCTCGGCTTGGGGGTCGTGCAGCACGTCCTCGAAGCGTCGCACCGGCGCGAAGAGCAGGCCTCCGGCGCCGAGGACCTTCAACCACTCCTCGCTGGAGCGTGTCGCGAACACCGCGTCCAGGAGGTCGTAGAGTTTGGGAAGGTGCTCCGCGCGGAGTACGCGGGTGGCTAGCTGCGGATCTTCGGCCAGATCGGGTCGGTCGATGGCGGCGCAGAATCGCTGCCAGTACGGGTCTTCGGGGTGATGGGTGCCGGCCAGCCACACTCCGTCTGCACAGCGGAACATTGACCGCAGCACGCCGTGGTGCTTGCGGTTCCACGACAGGTCGATCTCTTTGTCGAGGGCGCTGGTCGTCATGAGGTTGGCGTAGTTCAACCAGATCGCCGAACTGTATAGCGAGACATGGACATCCTGGCCGACGCCGGTCATCGACCTAGACAGCAGTGCGGTGATGATCCCATGGCTGGTGGCGATGGCTGCCATCTGGTCGAGGACGAGCACCGACAACGGGGTCGGTTCGTCGCTGCCCGCCAGAAAGAGCATGCCCGAATAAGCCTGTCCTAGCGTGTCATAAGCACCTTGCCCGGCCATCGGGCCACTGGGCCCGAAGCCCGTGGTCCGCGCATAAACCAGTCGCGGGTTGATCGCCGACAGAGATTCGTAGTCGATGCCAAGCTTCTGCACGGTGTCGCGACGCAGGTTCGTGAGAAAGACATCGGCGTCGGCGACCAATTTGTGCAGTATCTGCCGACCCTCGTCTGAGCCGATGTCCAATTGAACGCTCTGTTTGTTTCGGTTGGAGATCTCGAAGATCAGCGTCCAATCGCCCGAATCCAGCGATTCGGTGTCCATATTCCCGAATTTCCCGGTGTGCCGTTCCGGATCGCCTCGCAGGCTCTCGACCTTGATGACGTCCGCACCGAGGTCAGCCAGTACGACATTGGCGCCGGGCCCGGCGTGCCACACACCCACCTCGACGACTTTGATCCCGGCCAGCGGTGCCCTGGCAGATTGCTCGCTGGGCTCGGCGCCGGACGAGTGCCCCGACTCTGGTGACGATGGCGACATCACAACTCCTTTCGCCGAAATCTAGACGCCGCGAGGCAGATTGAAGACTTTTTCCGCGATCTGGTTGAGCGCGACCTGGTTGGTGATCGGAGCGATGCGGCGCTGGCGAATCTGCTCCATCATCGGAAAGACGTCGGCTTCCTCATCGAAGGCAGCGCCGCCGTGAATCTGCACCGAGGCGTCAATGGCTTCGTTGGCCGCCTCGCTGGCCAGATACTTGGCCATCAGCGCCAGCACCGAGGGATCCTGGCCGCGGTCACTTTGCGCGGCCGCGTCGTAGACCAG
>Ga0126307_10001334_pt1 | contig 16242 bp, 14 predicted proteins | sample Plot28_FD_89955 | JGI IMG/M metagenome (GOLD analysis project Ga0126307, IMG submission 89955) | Serpentine soil microbial communities from UC McLaughlin Reserve, CA, USA - Plot28 | ecosystem: Environmental > Terrestrial > Soil > Grasslands | place: USA: UC McLaughlin Reserve, Lake County... | reverse complement strand
GGAAACTTACCCTGCCAGATATTCGCCGCCATTTTCCTCCCGGTTTAAGCTGGCTACCCCAGGCATACAATTCACCGGTATTTCCGCCCCTGGCTGCAAACTCCCACTCCCCTTCCGTTGGTACTCGTTTACCCGCCCATTTTGCATAAGCCGCTGCATCTTGCCATGCAATGTGCACAACAGGAAAATTGTCCCGGTCATCAATAGAACTTCCCGGCCCCGCGGGTGTCTCCAGTTCGCTCCATATACATAGCGCCACCACTGGTAATGATCATTAAGGTTGGAAACGACAACCGGTGAGAAAAGAATAGACCCGGCCACGAGGTCTTCTTCATTGACTGTTGGAAATTCTTCTTTCGTTGGCTTTGTTTCCGCTACAGTTTTATAGTCTGTTGCTTTTACAAAGGCTGCGAATTCTTTATTGGTGACCTCAGTTGCATCCATCAGAAACCCGTGGACACGTATGCGGCGAACAGGCGTCGCATCATCCATTGATTCTCCACTTCCGTCGCCCATCCCAACGGGATTCACACCACCCATGCTAAATTCTCCGCCCGGTATCCAGACCATTCCCAGTGGGAGAATGCCCGGCGGTGCAATTTGGTTGGCAATCGTTTGTACGAATTCAGAGTCACCACCGTTCATATACAATATGCTGTCGGTATCGCTGAGGTGGCCTGGCGTACAGGAAATGGCTGCATTAATTTTTTTTCGCTAACAGAAGCATTTCATTTTCCGCCAATGCTGTTGCATGCGGTGAGAATGACCGCATATAAAAGGGTTTGCAAAAAAAACGGGTTGTTGAAAACGAACCTTCGATTCAAATTAGTTATTTTAGTTTTCAGCTGACTTTGGTTTTAGTGCAATAAAAACTGTGGTTCCCTTCCAACGTTTCCATTTTCAAAAAAGTCGCGCGGCAAAACCTGTACCGTCAAAACAACTGTTGACAGATCTCTGAAGGGCAGGGCTCCGCTAAACGGCCGGAGTTAATTTTAACCTGCCCGAGGGGTTAAACCAAGGCGTCTCAATTACCGTAACCATCAATGGCAGGAGGTCAAAAAAACTAATTTTACTACAAGGACACTTCCGGGCATAGCAGTCCGCCGGCCTGTATTGCCAAATTTTTGCTGAATCAACGATGCCTCACCCAATGTGGCCAGGCGCTACAACCCTTGAGTTGACTGAAGTGTCAGAACCGGTGCCGGCATAAAAAATTGTCGATTCAATTTTTCATTGAAAAAGCTTTAAACTCTTTCGAAACATTCTAACAGTCAATCGATTTGTAGCTCAGCCGTTTGCGAAATGAAGTGATCAAGCCTGTCGGAATTTCCAACCCTGGCTTACCCTGGTCTACCAGAGTGGCAAAATAGCTTTGATGGTGATTGGACCTTTGCATCAAGTGCATACCTCTAACACCACAATCATTATACGACTCTACAGCTGTTGGAACAATATGTATATTTAGCGGGCAACACCGCAGTTTTTTCACAAACTCACGTTGGGTCACTTTCAACAGGCATTTTATTTTTAACGAGCGTGAAAATTTCACGGAAGCAGTGTGCAAACTTCAAAGAAAATGAAATCAATACTAACATTGACAGCACTAATTGAAGTTTTTACCGGGTTGGCACTTGTTACTATGCCTTCTTTTGTTGTGTCTATATTACTCGGCACTTCACTTACAGAGATAAACGCAATTTTAATTGCAAGGCTTGCAGGGGCGGCATTAATTACCATTGCTATTGCTTGTTGGCTTTCAAGAAGCAGCCTTCAATCTGCTGTCCTGATTAAAGCTATGCACGTCTTTTCTGTAGCACTCTTGTTTACTCAGAATTAGTTGAACGAATTTCCGGCGCGGGTTTATGGCCAGCCGTTTTAGTTCATTTTGGTTTGCTGATCTGGTGTTTATTATCGCTGGGCAACGTGTATAATAGATCCCCTTTAATTCTTGCAAACCAATTCAATACCATGAGCCGACGTGCTCTTTAAACCAAAACGCATTGAGGCTGATAACGCGGAGGGGAGAATTGGCCTGAAAACCTTTTACACCGAGATCTTGAACAACCACGGCAGTCAGGCCTTGAAAGTGAAAATTACCAGAAGTTACCACAGGTAAATAGTCACGAGTAGCATGATTGCAGCAAATTATTTGCAGTTACAAAAAGATGTCACTCGTCTTGTACAAGCAGATAAAACCGATGCCCGACACAAGGAACTACTGAAAAAAGATCCGGGACAAGTAAAAATAAAGGGGTAGCAGTGAAGTGGCTTACCAGTTTTTTCCCGGCAATAACTTTTTGCCATTAGGAGTGAGGCACCTCTCAAGGAAACTGAAATTTAGGACAATGTCTAAATTCATATCATAGGGCCGGGCAACATGGGGAAAGCACAATTCTTTATAAAAGAGTATGGAATTCTGCTTTATAAATATTTTTTCAACGTCTCCTTTCTTCAAACAGCCGGCGTAGGTTTCTTTTATAAAAGTTGAATCCTCCGAATCCTCATAGTTTTCCTTAATGAAAGCACTGATTCTTTTTTTTCTTTCTTTTTCAAGGAAATTGCTAAGGCTATCGCGTCCACGGTAGCTGATAATATCTTTCAAAGTGACCACCTCTCCTGTCCTGCTGTCAAAATTATAATACTGGTTGTAGTAGGTTGAATAAGCACCGGTGCTTTCTATTTCAAATTCTATGGATAATAGCTTTGTGTTGTTCACGACTATTTTATAATTGATCATAGAATAGCCCGATTGGTGTATACTATCGTTATTGATATACCTGGTTTGCCTAAATAATTTGTCCGGGCCCGTCTCAATGGTTTTGTTGTCCAGAACATCTTCCTGCAGGTAAGTATTTATTTTCCTGGCAACGTCTTTGTTTGCACCATGAACAAATGGAAACGAAAATGATAACCAATCTTTGCGTGCATTTTGTTTAATGGAGGTAATCTTAAGCTGGGCACCGGCAAAACAGCCTGCCAACAGAAAAACAAAAAGGAACAATGGCTTAGAGCTCACAATGAAGGTTAGATACAAAGAAAAGAAAGGTAGTGATTGCTGAGGAAGAACCTTGCAAAATAGTAATAAACATATTGTGGCAGGTTTACCCTACAATTTAAAGACACGATGACCGAGAAAGTTTTGGAGATCTTGGGCTGGCAACCTGATTTTGCGACACACGAGGTGGCAGGTTTAGAGAAGTTAACATACGGACATTAAAAAAGAAAAAGTAATGTCGGTAAGATAAGAATGGAGCTCACCAGAGCCGAAGGTATAGGTGTTTTCCTCAAACTTGATATATAATATTGCTGTTCATAAATCCTTCCATTGCAACACGAATATGAACAAAACTACTTTGATTTTCAATAGTGTAGCCGTCTTAAGGTTATTGAATTGTTCATATATTTAGGTGTTAGCGGTCATTATAAGGTAACTCTACAAAGCAGTATAATTATGCCTAACCGAAAAACGCAGGCTTTGGTGTTTTTGAGGAAGAGCCTCACCGCTATTTGTTGGCTGGCAGGGTTGTACTGGCTGCTTTGATCTATTCCCCTTTTATTTGCCATTTAAAGAATGGTGTTGAATTTTGTTGCAGCATGATGTCAATTACAAGTTGTGCTGTTTTTGCCGGCCGGCAAGAGAAAAGGATTGAGCATCTGAACGGAATTATTTATGCTGTGTGAGAAATTGATGGGACAGTATTTCACTCATTCTACCAGATATTCTAAGCTAAATAGACTTGCTATGGCGTAAACTCCCAAAAGTCTTTAAATGCTCCGGTGCTGTTTCGGCCGGTACCTACATAGCCTTTGTTGTTGATCATAAAGGCTACCGGCCTATCCCTGACCATGCCTGGGAAATCGGCTTTACGCGTCCATTTATCGGTTGCCGGATCATACTCCCATAAATCGGATATAGGAGCCAAGCTGCTTCCAAAACCAAGATAGCCTTTGCTGCCGGCAGAAAAACCTATGCCATCAGAAAAACCAATACCCGGATATGGCGCTCTACTTGTCCATTGGCCGTTTACAGTATTGTATTCCCAAAATTCCTTCGCGGCTCCGCCTCCGCCCAAATATCCTTTGTCGCTTATGGCAAAAGCGGCCCAACCACCATTGACGGTTCCAGGGTAATCAACCTTGCGGGCCCACTGATTTACTATAGGATCGTACTCCCATAATTCCTTTGTGTATGTTATACTCGGATTTGTGTAAAAGTCAACACCGGGACCTACAAATCCTTTTCCACCTGCTGAAAAACTAACACTGAACTCCCTTAGCTTTCCCGGAAAATCTGCCTTTCGGATCCACTTATCTAAAGATGGATCATACTCCCATGTTTCTCTTGTGTATTGGCCTCCCGTATAACCAAGGGTGATGTATCCTTTTCCACCAAGCGAAAAAGAAAGTGCATTTTCCCTATCTATTCCCGGAAAGTCGGCCTTTCGGGTCCATTGATTGGCAGACGCATCATACTCCCACAAATCGTTATCGTCATTGTTTAAGGGCCCGAGTTGATATGCCGTGACAATGTAGCCTTTGTTTCCAATGGAAAAACCGGCAGAACGATTTCTGCCGGCACCTCCATAGTCTGCTTTTCGTGTCCAGCTTCCTCTAAGAATTAAAAAATCATCAGTGCTTGTGGCCGTATTATTCTTAACTGTCACGGATAATTTGCCTGTAGTAGCACTTGTGGGCACAGTAGTGACCAGTTGTGTTGTTGAGGCTGCTGTAACCAGCGCAGCAGTTCCATTAAACTTCAGCGCATTTTCTACCGGGGACGGAGAAAAATCCGTTCCGGTAATCGTCACCTGCGTTCCTACCTGACCATAAGCGGGTGAAAAACTGAGAATAGTGGGTAGAACCGGCGATGGTGGAGGATTGTTGTTTGAATCGCCTTTTTTGCAAGAAGAAAAAAAGATGAGACCACTGGTTGTTAAGACAAAATAATTTTTAAAGTTCATGGCAATAGTTTGGGCCGTTTACGGTGTGTATTGATATTTTATTTTCAGGACTACAGGCGTGTTGTTGTATGCGGCGGTAATGACAGCAGACAAGGGATAATCATCTGCATCGTAGGTATAATTAGGATGAAGCGTATACGAGCGTTTCGATGGCTGTATCCTCGTAATATTATTTTGGTTGAGACCCACTATATATAAATTATCATTCTCTGAGCAGTCATTCCAGTGCCGGTAACCCACATCAAAACCAAGCATATAAAACGTAGAAGCAATATTCAATTGCTGAAAGGGGTTCATCTTATTGTCATAGTTGTAAAGGAACGTGGCTTTGCCAGTTGTCATTTGCTTCCGTTTTACACCACATTTTGGTATATAACTTCAATTTCATAAGCAGCAGAAAAAGCAGTGTATGTATTTAGCTACAGCCGTTATAGGTTAGAATTGTGTTTTGGAAATGATAGCGCTCTTTTTTCATGTCTTTTTTAAGGTCCTTGTCGCTCTTGTTCACCATCTCGTAGGCCTCAGAACAATCCTTTACCAACACTTTCAATTGATAGACGTTCATGAGTTCCTCCAGATTGCCGTTATTACCTTTTTGCATCAATATGACATGTTCAGCCATACCCCTTGACCCCACTCTGGTTTTTTCATATACATTTATTTTCCCGTGAATAAGTCTTTTGGCGTAATTATTATCAATCCTTTTATAATAAATACCCTTTGATTGGAACCCTTGCACCTGGTTTGCAGGAATAGACCTGCCATCAACCTTTACTGCGTCTTTCACTAACAGACCATACGATGCATCAACCTTTGTTCCGTAAACAATGGTACTGTCTTTCATTATCACAAAGCTTCGCTTATCGGTGGGTGGTGTTTCTTTAAAAAACAGATAAAATGAAATTCCTGGTTCGGGAGCTGCCGTTTTGCATCTGGAAGCATTAACAGAAATGATCAAAACAAAAAGAAAGGAAATGTTTGATTTAAGGTAGTTAAGCATTATGGTGATTTTAAGGTTATTAAATGAATGATAAAAAGTTATCCGTTACTTTCAACTTCACTGCTTCACATATTACATGTTCCTGAACGATTAGTCCAACAACTTTTGCTTCCGAGAAGTACATCTCTCAGCTGTTTCTCCAGCCAAGCCGTAGCATAAATTTTTGACCGAAAATCGTTTGTTTATGGTGATAACTCCATCAACAATTTGATAAATTTTCATGTAATTAGATTCGTTTTACAGGTATGGCACAAAAAAAGGATATTTTCATTTAAATAAAATAAATATTTTATTTTTTGTTTATAGGAGTTTGTACTTATAGTAGGGTAAGGCTACTAATAAAAAACAGTCTGGAGGGACTTCCAATACAGCTCCCGCAAGAATTTCGCAGGTAGAGAACCAAGAAATTTTTTTGGCCGAGGAGTCGCGAAGCCAAGTAAGAAAGCCTGCAGCGTTCCTTGTCGCGTACGAAAAACTATGAGCAAAAGAATTTAGAAACACAATTCCTTACCGCACAATTTCCAGTTGGCGAAAAAGCACTTATAAATTATGAACGTAGCCGGTCCTGGTTTCTCTTTGATAACAACTGAGACCTAATTCGCCTCAAGTATAAAAATCAAAGTACGAAGTAGTGTTATATCGATTATTAATTGTTATCACTTGCTTAAAACAGATGTTGAAGATATTGTACGGGCTGGGGCGCCGACCACAATTAACTTTGCAAGGATTGAATTTATGAAGGCCCTCACTTGAAGCAGCAGGAAGTAATCACCTGCATCCACACCTATTACTTTGTTTAAACGAAATTTATTTCTCTTGCTTTTCCAGTTGACTGAAGCAGTCTTTCATTTCAATTGACGGGGAGCTGAACATAAAGCCTGCATCCCTTACCGGGTAATGTTTGAATGCTAAAATTTCCATCGAATACCTGTACCCGCCTTTTAATATTTTCCAAACCAATTCCGTTTTTTGTGATATGCGTGTCGAATCCCACGCCATTGTCTTCTATTGACATACAGATATCACCATTACGCCTTTCCACAATAATGTCAACCAAAGATGCTTTTGCATGTTTCAAAATATTGGTAAACTGTTCCTGTACAATCCGGTAAACGGCAAGCTGTACATCGGCTTTTACATCGTCTTCCAACTTATAAAACTGGTAATTGATCTCAATTGATTTAGATACATTCATGGTATTGATTACTGTTTTGATCTTTTCTTCTAAAGGGATGGATGCATCTATTGAAGGTGCCAACTGGTGCGATATCCTCCTTAGTTCTTCAATTGCTTCCCGAATGTAGTTCTTGATATTATTAATAACAGGGCCGGCATTTTTATCATCCTTAACAATCATCTTCATGTAATCAATATTCAGCAAGGTAGCAGCCATCATTTGCTTTACATTATCATGAAGCTCCATGCTAATTTGCTGCCTTTCATTTTCCTGTGCGTCGGCAACGGCTTTATTAATACGTTTTTCGTCTTCCACCTTTTCTGTAATGTCAATGATAGTTCCTATGTGTGCAGGTTTCCCCTCGTATGAAATGGGTGAAATAATAATTTCTACCTGGAGAATAGTACCATCTTTCCTGATGCCCCTGAGTGTGTCGTGATTGGAAGGCTTTTCTTCAAGTACCCGGGATGCATAGTTTCTCTTTAGTTTTTCCACATCATCTTTGTGGATTAACTTATCGTACAAAATTCCATTTACTAAATCCGTTTTAGTATAACCACTGATTTTTTCAAATCGCGGGTTGACATAAACAAACCTGCCCTCCTGCAAAATAAAAACGCCTACCAGGGTTTCCTCAACCAGTTTCCGGAATTTTTCCTCACTTTCCTTTATTAATACCTCAGATTTTTTTCTTTCACTTATGTCTTCGATTTGGGAAACAAAAAACAACGGTTGACCCAGGCTATCACGTACCAGCGAAACACCTAAATGGGCCCAAATAGGATAGCCGTCTTTGTGAAAATATCTTTTTTCCATCCGGTAGCTATCGATCTTTCCCTCCAGCGTTTTTTTCAAATATATAAGGTCTTCGTCCAGATCGTCGGGATGGGTAATATCCTGGAATGTCAATGATAATAACTCCTTTTCCGCGTACCCCAATATCCTGCACAGGGCCTTGTTTACCCTCAAAAAATTTCCACCCGGCGACACTAGTGTTATACCGATTGCAGAATGATCAAAGGCGCTGCGGAATGTTGATTCGCTTAGCGCTAATTGTTCGGTCGTCGTTTTTCTTTCGGTTACATCCTCAACCTGGGCAACCGCAAATAAGGGATTGTTTTGGCTGTCACGCACCATTGAAATAGATACATGTGCGGAAATGATTGACCCATTTTTATGCAGATATCTTTTTTCCATGTGGAAATTATCAGACTTCCCTTCCACCGCTTGCTTCTGGTAGCGAAGGCTTTCTTCACGATCATCCGGATGTGTAATATCCTGGAAGGACAGTGGTAAGGCGTCGCTCTCTGCATATCCAAGCATTTTGAATAATTGCTTATTTCCTTCTAAGATTCTTCCGGCAGGTGACACTAAGGCCATTCCAATTGCTGAATAATCAAAAGCACTTCGGAACGTAGACTCGCTTAATGCTAATTGTTCGATGGTCTTCTTTCTGTCAGTGATGTCAACGTTAATTACAATAGCGCCAATAATTATACCTTCTTTCCCTTTTAACGGTATTGCGGAGTTAAGGATGATCTTACGATTACCGGAAAAAGTTTCAATTTCAATTTCCTCGTTTATAGTGGTCTCATTTTTTTCAATGGCACGTACACTGGCCCATTGATGTGGTTCTATTAATTTTTTTGTTTCCACATGCCATCCTTTATGCAGTTCATGCTCATCACCGCTTCCATATTTCTGACGTCCCCAAATTTGTTTTCCGGCCATATTACCTGAAATGATTTCTTTTTTTTCATTAACGATCCACACCCCTACCGGCATATTCTCAATCACCGAGCTTAATAAGTTTTCGTGTGCACTTATCTCGTCCAGCATTTGGTTGAAGGACGTTCCCAGGTCTGCCAGTTCAAGGGTGCTGAAAGGCGGCACCCTTATATGCCGGTCCCCGCCCTTAATTTTACCGGCAACTGAAATCAATTTGTAAAAGCCTGCTGTTAACCTGTTTCCAATGAGGACGGCAAAAAGAATACCCACAGTTAGTGCAATCAGTATATAAAAGACGCCATCCTCAACGATGGCTGCGAGGTTGTTCTGAATATAATCCTGTGAAATGCCCGCCCGGGCCCAACCTACAATTTTATCATCCACGAAAATAGGAGCAGCAATATCCAGCACGTGGTCATCTTCAATTAGCGTGGTACTGGTGTTTAGCCTTGCCAATTGCTGGCTTATAGCATCAGTAGGTTTTTTACCAACATGCCCTGTATTAGTGTGTGCCAGTACAATACCATCGTTCGACAGGACCATTGCATACCTGAGGTGGGGAAAATTTGTGTGGTATAAGGTGAACCGCTCCAACTGGTCAAAATCGTTCGCAATGATGTATTGAGTGGAGTTTACCGCGAACTCGTTTACAAAATTATTAGCTTGTTCAAGATTCTGTTTTTTTAAGAATTCCCTTTGCCGGATAGCAAGATCGAATACAAAAATTGTCATCAATGTTAAATGAACAAGAGCGATCCCCAGGATTAGCCGTCCGCGAATGGAGCGTGGCCAAAATTTATTTACTATTTGTGCAATAGAGGACATTCTACTTTTTAGGTTCTATTATTATTGAAGCATGGTATTCCTTAAGAAACTCCCTGAAGGGCTTATAAGTATTACTATCAGCGGGAACGAATTTGCGGTAGCCTAAATCTGCAAGGGCTTTTCTTCCCCCTTCATTCAGATGCATGGTAAATATCAGGTTCTTAATTTTGCCAACTGTGTCTTCGCCTATATTATTCCGGATTAATAGTGGATTTCCAACAACCGCAGGTGTTGTCCATCTAATCGCCACTTTCGATGCTATCTCCGGCCTTTTCTTTACGACAGTATTCCAACCGTTTAAAGTGGAAAAGCCGACAGAACATTTCCCGAGGTACATATTCAGAATGACCGATTCGAATGATTCAAAGTACTTCAATTTAATTTCTTTATTTACGTTGAGGCCATTTTTAAATAAGTAAAGCATTGGAAGCATATGTCCACCGAGTGCCGGGCTCCCGGTTGTTGCAACCGTTTTATCTTTAAGATCGGAAATATGGTTGATTGACGAATCTTTATGTACGAGGATGACGCCTGCGTTTGCTTCTTCTTCCACTGACGTCCCAAGAATCGAGTAACCAAGCCTGGTGCTATCAAGCGCCAAAACTCCATTGGCAAGAGCCACATCAAAAAATCTTCCATTCAATTTATCAACGTAGGCCGAAAAATTTGAACTGGCCACTGTTCGAATATGTATGGCGGAAATATGGTCGTTCAGGTACTTAACAAAGGCAGCATGCATTCCATAATGGGCCTGGGTTGGTACTCCATAAAGCAGTGTCTTATTTTGTAAGGTGTCTACCGAATAAGTAGGTTCATAGTTCTTATTTTCCCCCTTGCAACTATTGCATATAACGGACATGCAAATAATTCCTCGCAGGAACAACCGCCTGAAAACTAAAACCTTCCTTCTCATGCAAAGAACATTGTAGAATTACAAGAACGAGAAAAATCGAAGTTAGTTCTATATGTTAACCCAGGCGTTATTTTTAACTGCAAAACTTTATTCATAACTTACTTTATCTGACAATCTTCTTTGCCTTGCCTGAAATGGCAGCCAATGCTCTGAACCTGTTATGAGGTCTAACCCCGTTTGAACTGCTTATCTACCGCAAACAATGAAAAACAGTAAGAACGCTTTTACCAGGGCATTGCAAAATTCATTTTTGTTTCGGACTTTTTTTATAAGGTCAAAAAACGTAAATAAAAGACTGCTCATTTTATTTCCCTTATTCTTCCTGGTTCAGTTCTCTTTTTCACAAAAAACTGACAGCACAAAAAAGTTGACTCATTTTGGAGCTGCCGTAAGCATCACCAATTATGGAATAGCGTTTGTCCCGGCTTTTTCTTTGGGTAAGCCTGCTGTCATATTTGATATGTCTGCCGGAAGAAGGCTTAGTTTTGATCCTCAATTTCGGTTTGCATGGGATGGTAAACCGTGGAATTTTCTTTTTTCGTGGCGGTATAAATTGCTGTCGAATACGAAATTCCGGATTATTCTTGGCGGCCATCCTTCGCTTACTTTCAGGACCGTTCCCATCAGTACAGACAGCATTTCAACAAGCATGGCAATTGTACGCCGCAATTTAACAACAGACTTTGCTTCTAATTATTTGGTGGCGAAAAACATCAGTTTGGGAGTCTATTATTTGTACTCGTATGCTGTTGATAACATCGCCATCAGGAATACCAACCTTATAAGTGTCAACAGTAATTTTTCAAACATCAAGCTTTCAGATCACTATTTTCTCAGGTTTACACCGCAGGCCTACTATCTCAAACAGGTTCAGTACGATGGCTTTTACGTCGCATCCATATTGTCACTTACCAGGAAAGATTTTCCACTGTCATTCTCGTCTATCTTAAATAAGGCTATACGATCCGACGTTCCGGGAAGTGAGGATTTCGTTTGGAATTTGATTATCACGTATGCTTTCAATAAGTTCTACGTAGAGAAATAACAGGCGGAAACTAGTCGCAATCATGTAGGGGCGTTAGTAACAAATGAACAAGTGCCACTCTGCGTATCAAGTGCCGCGAATGGTTGATGGTTTTATTTGTTTTATAATGCTAAGAAACGATAACATTCTATTGTTTATGATCCACTACTAAAGCATTATACTCTTTCAAAAACTCTTTTATGGGTTGATAGGTTGCACTATCAGCCGGCTCAAATTTGAGATACCCGATTTTGCCTAAGGCTTTTTTGCCCCGCTCATTGAAATGCATGGCAAAAACCAGGTTCTTCAACTGGCGGGCTATTGTTTTATCGACAGTGTTGCGCAGTAATAAAGCGTTTGCAACAATAGCAGGTGTTGCCCACTTCATTGTAACCCTGGATGCAATTTCGGGTCTGCGCTTTATGAAACGTTTCCAACTATTTGTTGTAGAAAAGCCTGCCGCACATTTGCCCAGGTAAACATTCAGAAACACGGACTCAAATGATTCTACGTACTGATGTTTTATGTGGGTGTTTACGTTAATTCCATTTTTACTTAAAAACAACATCTGCAGAATGTGGCCTCCCAACGCAGGGTATCCCGGCGATGCAATAGTTTTACCTTTGAGGTCGGCAATTATATTTATGGAAGAATCCTTGTTTACCAAAATAGCCCCGGCATACCCTTCTTCTTCAACTGTACGGCCAATGATGGCATAGCCATTGCGTATAGATTGGAGCGCTGTACCGCCATTGACAATAGTTAAATCAAAATCCTGGTTACCCAGTTTCTTCATATAACCCGCCAAAGTTGAATTGACTACTGTTTGAACCTGTGCTCCATCCAGGTGATCGTTTAAATAGTTTACAAAGAGGTCGTATATTTCGTAATAAGATTGTGTGGGCACCCCAAACAATAGAATTTTTTTATGCGAACTATCAGTGGCATAGTTTGGCTCATAGTTTTTAGTTTTCTGCTTACAACTATTGCACAAAATGGACATGCAAAAAATTGCTGGCAGGAACAACCACACCAAAAGAAAAACTTTGCTTTTCTTGAAAGAATTAAACCAGGTTGTTTTGAAGTGCATATTTCACCAATTCAGCATTGTTTTTCATATTCATCTTAGTTAAAATCCTGGCCCGGTGCGTACTTACTGTAGAAGCGCTTAACGATAATTGTTGTGAAATATCGGAAATGGATTTCCCTTCAACCACTAACATAAAAACATCAAATTCCCGGGTTGACAAAGCCTCATGCAGGCGGTCGGTACTGGCATGCCGCCCATTTACCGTATTTGCAAGTTGTTCTGCCATATATCCCGAAACATACTTACGGCCCTGCAATACTTTTTGAATAGCCGGAATTAAAACTTCAGCGCCATCCGATTTATTTAAATATCCCCAGGCGCCGGCCTTTAGCGCCCTCAGGGCATAGTGCTCTTCCGGGTGCATGCTTAATATGAGTACAGGCAGGTTAGGACGTAATTCTTTCATTTGCTTAAGAACGTCTAAACCACTCCTTCCAGGCATCGAAAGATCACAAATCACCAGATCATACTCCGAAGTATTTATTTTACTGATTACATCTTCGGCACTGGAACCTTCTTCAAAACCGGCTGACGGAAAATGCAAAAGGAGAATTTGCTTTAAACCTTCGCGGATGATTTTGTGGTCGTCTATGAGCAGGAATTTCATGATTCGTTTTATTTCATGTAGAATAATAATGACAACCAAATTCATTGTTATTTCTATATGTCAGCCTATTTGTTTCCACTTATTTTGGCCTAAGAGTTAATAATGTCAAGATAAGGTAATGATTAATTACATCCCGGCAAATTGACATTTATATAAATTTCATCTTTAGACACTAATAGTTAAAGAAAAAAGCTGACTATACCTAAAAAAACCGTTTTTTCCTACCCTCTTACAAGTAAACACCAAACTGATTATGGAAAAAACTGCTACACAATTACCGCCTCAACTGGCAATACAACAATTGCAACAGTTATTGGTTCAGGAAGAATTTAAGAGGTCACCTATTCTTACAAAATTCCTGGAGTTTGTAGTGCATACCAAACTCTCCGGACGAGAAGACGAGATCAAGGAATATACGATCGCCGTCAAAGCGCTTGGCCGGCCTGCTGATTTTAGCCCGCAGCTGGATGGAATAGTACGAATTCATGCAAGCAGGCTTCGAAGTATTCTTTTTCAATATTATCATGGTACAGGAAAGAATGATCCGGTTATAATTTCTATCCCTAAAGGAAGCTATGCACCCGTTTTTGAAGTAAACAACGGAAACCTAAATCATGACCTCGACATCAATGCCATTCAAAGGCCCGCTCCCATTCATAAAGTAGATTTTATAAAGCCGGTGGTAGCAATACTACCCTTTCATGATCTAAGTTCCGGTCAAAACAATAACGACTTTCTGACTACACTGGGTGAACAACTCAGTATGGAATTGGCAAGGCTAGATCATTTGTCTGTTATTTCTTTTTTTGCTACCCGAAAGCTCGATGCTGCATTAAAGCACCTGAACGATTTAAAAAGCGAGGGCATTGATTATATACTAACCGGCAGCGTGCGATTTTTCAACGACACGATCAGGCTGAATATCCAGTTGCTGAATGTTGGTAGCGGAAATATTTTATGGTCTAATACTTTTGTGCGTCGTCAGTTAATACATGAAAATGCATTTGATATGCAAGACGAAATCGTGAGCCAGGTAGCAAACGCTGTGGCTGATGATCCCAAAATGATGAGTACGTTGAATAGAGCAAGTCAAGAGCAAAATGGCGGAGAAAAAAGTCCAATACAAGATGCCATTAGCAGGTACTTCGATTATATTTATGATTACAACTCCACAAAATTTGGACCCACGCTCGCTGCTATGGAAGCCGCATACAAAGTGGCACCGGATCACATCCTGGTCGTTTCAATACTCTCCAAACTTTATCTTGATTTATACGCCTGCGCTGTTGAACATGATACAGCCCATCTACAAAAAGGTATGGAACTCGCTAAAAAAGCAGTATCGCTCGGCCCCTACTCGCAACGTGCACACAAGGCACTGGCGTGGGGATTAATCCTGGCCGGTGATAAGCAGGGAGAAGAAGCCGCTAATCAGTGTATTGCTATAAACCCAATGGGATCAAGCAGTCTCAGTACGATGGGCCTTGGGTTGATAATGCTGGGGCAATCTGAAAATGGATATTCAATGCTTAAGCGATCTTTAAGACTACATCAAAATTCATCGGCCTGCGCCAAGCTAGGATTTTCGTTATATTATTATCACAACAAAGACTACCATAAATGCAGTCAATGGCTAAGTGTTTTATCTCCTTTTGACATTCCCTTCAGCAGTCTTTTAGGTGTAGCGGTGAATGGTAAATTGAAGGGAAAGATAGTACGAATGGACGAGTCAGTGTTGAGGGTGAAAGGACACGAAAAAGATATTGTTAGTCGTATTGCTATAAACCCAATACTTAGGAGTGAGATTAAGGATGGGTGGAAGCAGGCTGGCTTTGTGTCGTAAAGTCTGAGTGAGATACTACGCCATAAAATATTTCGGTCAAGTGAAAAGATTTGCAAAGATTTCAGGAGAACCATTAATATAAACTGCTCCAGCCAATAAAGCTGATAAAGTGTTTCTATAACAAATGCCCTGGCGTTATTCGCAAATTAGTCCGTGTTTTAAGTAATAAGTCAACCTCCCTTCCAATTCCAAGGATATCTTATTTGACTGCTGGTGGTTCAAGTGAGTACCCCAATTGCCTGAGGGCATCAGCTTCGTTATAAAAAGTTCGGCTGTCTGCAATTTTCCCGTCTTCAATTCTGTAAACCGCATTTACCCATAAATTTATGGGGCCTCTTCCGTCTTTGTATTTGATGGTGAGATAAGCCCAGTTGAGTACCCAATCGCCTGCCGCTTCACCCTCATTTACAGTAACTGCCAATTCTTTATGCCGGGTGTATTTAAAAGATTCATAAAGGTTTTCAGCATTGGAGGCAAACGATTCTACTGCCTCTTTTTTGTTTACGGAATCACCAACAGATGGGCCATGACCAACGTAGTTTTCTGCAAGAAGTGAGTCCATCGCTGAAACATTTTTGGATTCCACGGCGTCTATAAATTTTTTGGCAATCGCCAGGTGTTCTTTTTCCTTGCTACCTGTACCTGCACTACAGGAAATGAGGCCGATGCTAATTGCAAATAGTGCTATAAGTTGTTTCATAATAAATTTATTTTCTGTTGTGCGTTATCTATTTTATATTTTGACTTTCCAATTGAACTCATAGGATCGAGGATATACTTGATCCTGCTACTGATAATGCTTTTTTGTCTGCTGGTTTCCCGATCGCGGACTATTTGAGTGTGTATCCCTTCCCTTCCAGGCACGCCGAAAAGCCTTTTATAAAACTGTCTTTCATTCCTTTTTCTGCATTTGCCACATCGGCCTGCGCCTGCTGGTTTGCCTGGGCCTGTGCTTGCTTCCCTGCACGCCTGCCTTTAAGTCCACCAGCTACCGCACCTATGGCCGCTCCTTCGCCTGCATCACCGGCTATTGCACCAATAGCAACGCCTGCAGCAGCACCTCTTGCAGCGCCT
>Ga0126307_10001333_pt1 | contig 16246 bp, 14 predicted proteins | sample Plot28_FD_89955 | JGI IMG/M metagenome (GOLD analysis project Ga0126307, IMG submission 89955) | Serpentine soil microbial communities from UC McLaughlin Reserve, CA, USA - Plot28 | ecosystem: Environmental > Terrestrial > Soil > Grasslands | place: USA: UC McLaughlin Reserve, Lake County... | reverse complement strand
CCTCGGCGGCCTCTACATCGACAACGAGCTGGTCGGCGAGATCAAGATCCCGCGCGGGCTGTCGCTGCTGCTGACCCACCACCCGAACGGGTACGTGCAGGGCCTGGACATCGTGCCGCCCGAGCTGCGGCCCCCGGTGAACGTGGTGCATCTGTCGTACAACCTGATGGTCGGGATCGGCTTTGCGCTGCTCGGCGTCACCGCCTGGCTGGCCTGGTCCTGGTGGCGCCGGCGCGACATCCCGCGCAGCCGGTGGTTCCTGCGGGCCGTCGCGGTGTCCGGCGTGGCCGCAGTGGTGGCGATGGAGGCCGGCTGGACGACCACCGAGGTCGGCCGCCAGCCGTGGATCGTCTACGAGATCATGCTCACCCGGGACGCGGTCAGCACCGCGCCCGGCCTCCGGTACGGCCTCTGGGCGGTGCTCGCCGTCTACATGGTCCTGACCGTGTTGACTGTGTACGTGCTGCGCCGGCTCGCCCGCCGCCCGGACGAGGCGGTGGCGCCGCAGGAGCTCGGCCGGGCGCCGACCGCGGCGCGGGAGGAGCCGGTCCGGTGACCCTCGCCGAGGCGGTCATCGGCGCCATGTTTCTCGGCCTGACCGCGTACGCGCTCTTCGGCGGGGCCGACTTCGGCGCCGGCTTCTGGGACCTGCTCGCCGGCGGCGACGTCCGCGGGGCGCCGTCCCGCCGGCTGATCGAGCACGCGATCGGCCCGGTGTGGGAGGCCAACCATGTCTGGCTCATCTTCGTGCTCGTCGTGCTCTGGACCGGCTTTCCCCCGGCGTTCGCGGCCGTCGCGTCCACGTTGTACGTCGCGCTGACGCTGGCCGCCTTCGGGATCATCGTACGAGGGTCGGCCTTCGCCTTCCGGCACTCGGTGACCCAGGTCGGGCTGCAGCGGCTGTTCGGCGCCGGGTTCGCGCTGTCCTCGGTGCTGACGCCGTTCTTCTTCGGGACCGTCGCCGGCGCCATCGCCTCGGGCCGGGTGCCGTCGGGGATCGCCGCCGGGGAGGTGATCGGCAGCTGGCTCAACCCGACCGGGATCCTCGGCGGCGTCCTCGCCGTCGGAACCTGCGCCTACCTGGCCGCGGTCTTCCTCTGCGGGGACGCGCTGCGGGAAGGCCATCCGGACCTCGCCGACAGCTTCCGGGTCCGCGGGCTGGTCACCGCGGTCGCGGTCGGCGCGGTGGCGCTGGTCGGGATCGCGGTCATCCTGGCCGACGCGCCCGGGCTGGCCGACGGGCTGACCGGGCGCGGGCTGCCGCTGGTGCTGCTGTCCGGCGCGGCCGGGGTCGGCTCCATGGCGCTGCTCCACCGCCGCCGCTACGGCGCCGCGCGGATCGCCGCCGCGCTGGCGGTGACCGCGGTGCTGTGGGGTTGGGCGGTCGCGCAGTACCCCGACATCCTTCCCGGGCACCTCACCATCGAGGAGGCCGCGGCCGGTCGGTCGACCCTGGTGGCCATGCTGGTGAGCTTGGCGATCGGCTCGGTGCTGCTGCTGCCCGCGCTCTACCTGCTCTACGCGCTCTTCCAGCGTCCCCAGCCCGCCCTCGCCGGGCACCCCGACCCCGGGCCGCCCACCGCCGCGGGAACATCCGTGGGCGGGGATCCGCGCCGGGCGGCGGGGACGGCCGCCCTGGCTGCCGATGGTCGGCGGGCCGAGCGGGGACGGGACGCCGAGCGGCACCGCGGCCCGGTGCGCGCGGCCGCGCTGCACCTCGCCGGGGAGGCGCTCGGTGCCCTCTGGCGCCGGCGGCGGCGCGCTTCGGGAAGCTGACCGCCGCCGCCGATCTGCGCCAGACGCCTAGTGTCCACAGGGTGCGGATCTCCGAGCTGCAGACCCCGGCCCTGCTGGTCGACGTGCACGACCTCGACCACAACCTGGCCACCATGGCGCGGGCACTGCCCGGCCCGCGGCTGCGGCCGCACGTCAAGGCGCACAAGTGCACTGAGCTGGCCCGGCGGCAGGCCGCGGCCGGGCACCGCTCCTTCACCTGCGCGACGATCCGCGAGGTGGAGGGCATGGCCGCGGCCGGCCTCGGCGAGGACCTGCTGCTGGCCAACGAGGTGCTCGACGCCCGCCGGCTCGGCGCGCTCGCGGACACCGCCCGGGTCACGGTGGCGGTCGACTCCGCCGAGACGGTCGCCGCCGCGGCGGCCGGCGGGGTCGGCGAGGTGCTCGTCGACGTCGAGGTGGGACTCCCCCGCTGCGGCTGCGCGCCGGAGGACGCCGGCCGGGTCGCCGACCTGGCCCGCTCGAAAGGCCTGACGGTGCGGGGCGTGATGGGCTACGAGGGGCACCTCATGCTGCTCGCCGACCGGGCCGAACGGGCCCGGCTGACCGCCGAGAGCATGGCGCGCCTGGCCAGGGCGGCCGCCGACGTCGGCGGCGACGTCGTCTCGGCCGGCGGCACCGGGACGTACGCGGACAACACCGTGGCCACCGAGATCCAGGCCGGGTCGTACGCGCTGATGGACACCGCGTACGGCGCGGTCGGTCTCCCCTTCCGCCCGGCCCTGACCGTGCTGGCCACCGTGGTCAGCGCCAGCTCGCCGAGCAGCGACATCCAGCCGCCGTGGGTGGTCGCCGACGTGGGGCTGAAGTCGCTGGGCATGGACCACGGCAACCCGACCGTCCCGGGCGCGACGGTGTGGTTCTGCTCCGACGAGCACACCACGATGTCGTTCGTCCAGGCCGGGGCGCAGCCGGACGAGCCGCGGTCGGTCCGGGTCGGCGACCGGGTCCGGGTGCTGCCGGCGCACGTCGACCCGACCGTCGCGCTGCACGAGCGGATGCACGTGGTGGACGGGGACGAGGTGGTCGAGACCTGGCCGGTGGACCTGCGCGGCTGGTGAGCTCCTAGAGCTCGCCGATCGGGACGCCGAGGTCGGCCAGCCGCGCCGGGTCCACCGGGCGGCGGGACCGGATCAGCTGCTGCAGCGGGTCCATGAGGTCCCAGACGTTGACGGTCATCGCGGCGAGCACCCGCTCCCCCGCGGTCCAGAACGCGACGAACTCCCGCTTCGCGAGCGCGCCGCGGACGACGAGCCGGTCGGCCGCGCCGGGCGGCACGTGGCCGGTGTACTCCATGCCCAGGTCGTACTGGTCGGTGTAGAAGTACGGCAGCCGGTCGTAGCGCACCGGCTCGCCGAGCATGGCCCGGGCGGCCGCGGGCCCGGAGTGCAGCGCGTTGGCCCAGTGCTCGACCCGGACCCGGGCGCCCAGCAGCGGGTGGGCGACGCTCGCCACGTCGCCGGCGGCGTAGACGTGCGGGTCGGCGGTGCGCAGGCTCCCGTCGACGAGGATGCCGTCCCCCACCGGCAGTCCGGCCCGGTCGGCGAGCTCGGTGTCGGGGCGGACCCCGACGCCGACGACGACCGTGTCCGCGGGCAGCTCGGTGCCGTCGGCGAGCAGCACGGACTCCACCCGGCCGCGCCCGGCGAAGCCCCGCACCCCGGCGCCGAAGCCGAAGGTCACCCCGTGGTCGCGGTGCAGGTCGGCGAAGACGCGGCCGATCTCGTCGCCGAGCACCCGCTGCAACGGCACCGTGCCGGCCTCGAGGACCGTCACCTCGGCGCCGTGCCGGCGGGCGGCCGCGGTGACCTCCAGACCGATCCAGCCGGCGCCGACCACCACGACCCGGGCGCCGTCGACCAGGGCGGCGGCCAGCCGCTCGCTGTCGGCGAGGGTGCGCAGCGTGAGCACCCCGTCGAGGCCGGCGCCGGGGACGTCCAGCCGCCGCGGGACCGCACCGGTGGCCAGCAGCAGCTTGTCGTACGCCAGGCGCCGGCCGCCGGCCAGCTCGACCGCCCGGGCGGCCGGGTCGACCGCGCGGACCGGGGTGTCCGTGCACAGCTCGACGCCGTGCTCGGCGTACCAGCCCGGCTCGTGGACGAAGACGGACTCCCGCTGGTCCTCGCCCAGCAGCAGGCCCTTGGACAGCGGCGGCCGCTCGTACGGGCGCTCCGGCTCCGCCCCGAACAGCACGATGGGACGGTCGAAACCCTCCTGCCGCAGCGTCTGGACGGCCTTGGCGCCGGCCAGTCCTGCTCCGACGACGACGTAGGGGTCCCGGTCCGGCATGGCGGCCTCCTGGCAAGGGTGGTGGGCGGGCAGGGCGGTGGGTGGGTGGGTGGCGAAGTGGCGGTGGGCCGGCGTCAGCCGGTGCCGACGCCGGCGAGGGCGAGGAACTCGGCCCGGGACCGGACGTCCTCCCGCAGGGCGCCGAGCAGCGTGGAGGTGAGGGTGCTGGCGCCGGCGGCCCGTACGCCGCGCAGCGTCATGCACAGGTGCTCGGCCTCGACGACCACCCCGACGCCCCTCGGGCGCAGGTGGGTGTGCAGCCAGTCGGCGACCTGCTTGGTCAGTCGCTCCTGGACCTGCGGTGCGTGCGCGAACAGCTCCACCACCCGGGCCAGCTTGGACAGCCCGAGGATCCGCTCGCCCGGCAGGTAGCCGACGTGCGCGACGCCGACGAACGGCAGCAGGTGATGCTCGCAGACCGACCGGACCGGGATGCCGCGGGCCACCACGAGCTCGTCGTAGCCCTCGTCGTTGGGAAACGTGGTGAGCCGGAAGTCCCGCGGGCTCAGCAGCTCCGCGTACGCGCGGGCCATCCGGGCCGGGGTCTCGGCCAGGCCGTCGGCGCTGAGGTCCATGCCCAGCGCAGCGAGGAAGTCGGCGGCGGCCCGCTCCGCGGCGGCCGGGTCGCGTCCGGGCCGGCCCGGCAGCGCGGTCAGGGTCCGGGCGGCCGTCACCGGCCCGCCGCCCGCCGGCCGGCCGGGACCGGGCCAGGGTGGCCGTAGCGGCCGGCGAGGACGGTGACCGGGTGCTTGGCCTGGTGCAGCGGATCCATGGCTTCCCCTCTTTTCACCAACCGCGACTGGTGTTAATCGCATCCTGCCCGGGGAGGTGGAAAATATCAAGAGCCGATATTGGTGATAATCTCGAGACGTGAGCGATCGGTGGCAGGCCGCGGCGACGCTCGTCGACCGCACCCGGCGCGCGCTCTACGACTACGTGCGCCGCCAGGACCACCCGGTCAGCCGCGAGGAGGCCGCGGACGCGCATCGGGTCTCCCGCAACCTGGCCGCGTTCCACCTCGACAAGCTCGTCGAGGCCGGGCTGCTGCGGGCCCGGTACGAGGCCCCGCCCGGGTCGCCGCGCGGCCGGGGCCGCGCCCCGAAGGTGTACGAGGCGACCGGTCACGGAGTCGCCGTCACCGTCCCCGAGCGCCGCTACGAGCTGATCGCGCAGATCCTCGCCGACGCCGTCGACACCGATCCCGGGCACGTCCGGGACGCGGCCCTGGCCGAGGCCGGCCGGCGCGGCCGGGACCTCGGGACCCGGCACCGCCGGCAGGACCTGACCGGCGTGCTCGCCGACCTCGGCTTCGAGCCGGAGCGCGCGCCAGGCCGGCTGCTGCTGGCCAACTGCCCGTTCCACGACCTGGCCCGGCGGCACACCGCCCTGGTCTGCGGGCTCAACCACGCGTTCCTGACCGGCCTGGTGGACGGGCTGGGGGCCCACGGCGTCGCCCGGCTGGCGCCCCGGCCCGGCCGGTGCTGCGTGGAGCTGGCCGACCGGTAGGCCCCCCGGCCGCGGGGCGAGGCGGGGCGCGACCGGCCCTGCCCGGCAGGGCGAGCGCGCCGGGCCGTGAGCGGCAGCACGACAGCGTGCCGTCGTGGCCGGCGGGCGGTCGGGGCGGCGGCTCGGGCGCGCAGCCGCGCCTCGGCCGCCGCCGGGGGGCCCCGGGCCGCGGCACTACTCTGTCCGGGCTGAGCAAGGATGCTTACGAGGAGGAGCGATGACACTCGACCGCCCGGTCGCCGAGCACCCGTACGACAAGCTGCCCCCGGTCCCGTCCTTCACGGTCACCAGCGACGACGTCACCGAGGGCGCGCCCAAGCCGGCCCGGCACGCCGCCGGCGGCGAGAACGTCTCGCCCCACCTGCGCTGGGCGGGCGCTCCGGAGGGGACCCGCAGCTACGCGGTGAGCTGCTTCGACCCGGATGCGCCGACGCCGTCCGGGTTCTGGCACTGGACCGTGGTCGACATCCCGGCGGGCGTCACCGAGCTGCCCGCCGGCGCCGGTGAGGACGACGGCCACCTGCCGGCGGGCGCCTTCCACGTCCGCAACGACGGCGGCGGCCGGGGGTACATGGGCGCGGCGCCGCCGCCGGGCGACCGGCCGCACCGGTACGTCTTCGCGGTGCACGCGGTGGACCAGGACAAGCTGGGCGTGGAGGCGGACGCCAGTCCGGCGGTAGTGGCGTTCAACCTCGTCTTCCACACGCTGGCCCGGGCCACCCTGACCGCCACCTACCAGGTCACCGGCGACTAGGGCGACCGTCCCCCACGGCGTCAGGTGCGGCGGGCAGGCGCACCTCCCCGGAGAGGTGGCGCACCGACGCGGCGGCCAGCCGCTGGAGCAGCCACGATCCTCCATCTGCGGCTGTCCGGACCCGCCCGGCGGGCGCACCATTGGCCAACCGGCCACAGAAATGGTCATCCCGCTCCGGATCAGCCGCGACCTGGAGCACGGCGACGGGCCTGTGCGGCGCGGGCAGGTCGCGTCGGCGGCCGCGGCCCTGACGGAAGGAGCGTCGGATGACCGACCTGCAAACGTTCGACCTGCCCACCTCGGTCGAGGGGACTGCCTCTGACCGTGCCCTGGCCGGCAGGATGATCCGGGCGTGGCAGGCGGATGGGATCTTCCAGATCACCACCGACCCGGCCCTGAACCGGAAGACCCGGGCCGCGATGGACGCGAGCAGGCGGTTCTTCGCCCAGCCGCTGGACGTCAAGTCCCGGCTCGTCAGCGACCTGACCTACAGCGGGTACATCGCCTCCGGCGAGGAGGTGACCGCCGGCGAGGCCGACTACTCGGAGATCTTCACCGTGTGCCCCGACATTCCGCTGGACGACCCCCGGGTACGGGCGCAGTGGCCCTGCCACGGACCGGTGCCCTGGCCCGACGGCGCGTACCGGCAGGCCATGCGCACGTTCATGGACGAGCTCGGCGTGGCCGGCGAGAAGCTGCTGAAGCTCGCCGCGCTCGGGCTCGGGCTCGGCGACCTGGACGCGCTCACCTCGCTGACCCGGGGCGGCTGGCACCACATGCGGGTGCTGCGCTTCCCCGCCCGCTCGCCGCAGACCTCGCGGGGGATAGGCGCGCACACCGATTACGGCCTGCTGGTGATCGCCGCCCAGGACGACGTGGGCGGCCTCTACATCCGGCCGCCGGTGCCCGGCGAGTGGCGGCCCCGCAACTGGCTGGAAGCCGAGAGCGCGGCCGGCCTCTACCAGGACCAGGAGCCGTGGACGTACGTGCGGCCGGTGCCGGACGTGCTGACCGTGTTCCCCGGCGACATCCTCCAGTTCCTCACCGGCGGTGCGCTGCTGTCCACCCCCCACAAGGTCAGCCTCAACGCCCGCGAGCGCTTCGCCCTGGCGTACTTCCACGAGCCGAGCTTCGAAGCGGTCGTCCACCCGCTGGCCGACTCCACCGGCGAGGAGCGCATCCACTACGGCACGCACTTCACCAACATGTTCCTGCGGTGCTACCCGGAGCGGATCACCAGCCGCCGAATATTCGCCGAGGACCGGTTGTCGGTGCTGCCAGGCCTCCGGGACGCCGCGCTGAGCCGGATGGCGGCGGTTCCGGCGGCAACCGAGGGGTGATCGGCAGGCTCACTCGGCGCGGGCTCGGCCGAGCAACCCGCTGTTCGGGTCAGGTAAGGGCAGCCGAACGAGACTGTCCGGACACGTGCAGGTGCCGCCGGACGGCGTGAAGTCGACCTCCTGGTGCCGACCAGCCTGCGGATCAGCGGCCGGCTCGCGCCGAGCCCGCTGAACAGCGTCCAGTCCGATCCGGCAAACGCGCGCCCGCCACACACCGCCGACCCGACAGCGGGACGACCGGCCGCACATCCGTACCAGGTAAGGAACCGCCCGGGCCACTACGACCGGGAGCGAGCGGCCGCCGGCGACGCTTGAGGACCCCGACATGGCCGCAGCCACATCGAAGCGCACAGATCGGATGCGCGACAAGGACGGTCACGGTGGTCGGCAGCCCGCCGCGGGTGGCGACCGCGTCAGGCGGTGGCCGCGGCGAGGACGGCATCGGTGACGGCCCGGCGCAGGGCCGGGTCGGTGACCGGCCCGCCGTCCCCGCCGACCAGGTAGAAGGCGTCCACCACGGCGCCGCCCAGCGTGCTCACCCGGGCACCGCGGACGTCGAGCCCGCACCGCTCCAGCGCGGCGGTCACCCGGTGCAGTAGGCCGGCGGCGTCCGCGGCGCGCAGCTCCAGCACGGTCGCGCCGGTGGCCGCCCCGTCGAACCAGAGCACCCGCGGCGGCTGCCCCTGCCGGTGCCCGTACGCGCGTTCCTTCGCGGCCAGCCTCTCGGCGAGCGGCAGCGACCCGGCCAGCGCCCGGGCCACGTCCGCCCGCAGCAGCGCCGGCTCCGGACCGCGGCCGAAGCGCGGGGAGACGGTGAAGACGTCCACCGCGGTCCGACCGACCGTGGCGACGGTCGCCGACCGCACGTCGAGCTGGTGCAGCGCGAGGACGCCGGCGGTGCGGGACAGCAGGCCGGGCGCGTCCGGCGCGGCCACCGTCACGGACCCGCCGTCCACCCGGACCGCGACCCCGTCGGTTCCGGCCAGCTCCCGCTGGGACGCGGTCAGCAGCGGCGGCGCCGGCGGTGGCGTGCCGGAGAGCGCGTCCCGGGCTCGGGCGACGAGCTCGGCCACCAGGTCGGCCTTCCAGTCCGTCCAGGCCGCCGGGCCGGTCGCCCGACCGTCCGCTATGGACAGTGCGTGCAGCAGGTCGAGCAGGTCGGCGGAGGAGTCCACAGCGGACACCACGGACCGTACGGTGACCGGGTCGGCCAGGTCGCGCCGGGTCGCGGTGTCCGGCAGCAGCAGGTGGTGGCGGACCATCGCGACCAGGGTGGCCGAGTCGCCGTAGGGTACGCCGAGCCGCGGCGCCAGCTCGCGGACCACGGCGACCCCGGCGTCGGTGTGGTCGCCGGGCCAGCCCTTGCCGATGTCGTGCAGCAGGGCGCCGAGCAGCAGCAGGTCCGGCCGGGCCACCGTGCGGGTCAGCGCGGCGGCCTCGGCGGCCGCCTCGATCAGGTGCCGGTCGACGGTGAAGCGGTGCACCGGGTCGCGCTGCGGCCTGGACCGGACCCGGGCCCACTCCGGGATCAGCCGGACCAGCAGTCCCGCCTGGTCCAGCGCCTCCAGCACCGGCACCGCGGCCGGCCCGGTGCCGAGCAGGTCGACGAAGGTGTCACGGGCGGCGGCCGGCCAGGGCGTCGGCACCGGCGCGGACTCGGTGGCCAGCCGGTCCAGCGCGTGCGGGGCGAGCGGCAGGCCGGCCCGGGCGGCGGCGGTGGCGGCGCGCAGCACCAGCACCGGGTCGGCCCACGGATCGGCGTCCCGGGCCAGCACCACCTCGCCACCCTGCTCGACCACCCCGTCGGCGAGCGGGCGGCGCTGCGGCGCCGGGGCGCGCCGGCCAGGCAGCACCGCCGCCACGGAGGCGAGGCTCCGCCGCCGGGAAGCCAGCTCGCCGTCGACCTGCCGCCAGGCGGTGTCCGCGGCGAAGGCAATCGTCCGGCCGGCCTCGCTGACCGCACGGAGCAGGTCGTCGGGGCCGGCGCGGCCGAGCGCGGCGGCGATCCCGGCCTGCTCCTGCTGCACCAACCGGTCCAGCGGGCGGCCGGCGCGGCGCTGCAGCTCGCCGCGGGCGTCGAGCAGGACGTCGCGGGCCGCGGCGACGGCCGGCCCGGGGACGTCGACCAGCTGTGCGGCGGCCAGCGCTCGCAGCGCGTGCACGTCCCGCAGGCCGCCGCGGGCGTCCTTGAGGTCCGGCTCCAGCAGGAAGGCCAGCTCCCCGGCGGTGCGCCACCGGTCCCGGGTCGCCGCCCGCAGCTCCGGCAGCCGCTTGCGCCGCTCGCGCCAGGTCGCGTACGCGGCCTCCCGCAGCGCCCCGGACAGGGCCGGGTCGCCCGCGAGGTGACGCAGCTCGAGCAGGCCCAGCGCCGCCTTGAGGTCACCCGCCGCCACCTCGACCGCCTCGGCGACCGTGCGGACCGAGTGGTCCAGGCCGATGCCGGCGTCCCAGACCGGGTACCAGACCGCGTCCGCCACCTCGGCCACGTCCCGCCCGGCCCGCCCCGGCCGCCGGTGCAGCAGGATCAGGTCGAGGTCGGAGTACGGGGCCGGCTCGCGACGGCCGAGACCGCCGACCGCGACCAGCGCAGTGTCGCCAGCGCCGCCGGGTACGCCGTCGAGCACCCGGGCCAGCCAGAAGTCGTAGAGGTCGGTCAGCGCCGCGCGCAGCGCGGCGCCGGTGAGCGGGCCGGCCAGCAGCGCGGCCCGCCCGTCCCGCAGCTCCGCCGCCGTGGCCGGCACCGCGACCGGCACGGCGCCGGGTCCGGTGCCGTGTTCGGTGCCGTGTTCGGTGCCGGACGCGGCCGGACCCGGCCCGGCGGAGCTGCCCCGCCGGGCCGGGTTCGGACGAGAACCCCCAGCGCTCAGAGCGCGTCGGCTCCGCGCTCGCCGGTGCGCACGCGGACGACGGAGTCCACCGGCGTGACCCAGACCTTGCCGTCGCCGATCTTGCCGGTCCGGGCCGCCTCGGCGATGGTGTCCACCACCTTGTCCGCGTCCAGGTCGTCGACCAGCACCTCGACCCGCACCTTGGGCACCAGGTCGACGGTGTACTCGGCGCCCCGGTAGACCTCGGTGTGGCCCTTCTGCCGGCCGTACCCGCGGACCTCGCTGACGGTGAGCCCCAGCACGCCGAGCGTCTCCAGCGCGGACTTCACGTCGTCGAGCTTGAAGGGCTTGATGATGCCCGTCACCAGCCTCATGCCGAGACCCCCTCACGGTGCGCCGGTGCCCGCTCGCTGCTCGACATCGGCTGGGAGCCGGCCCCGGGGGCCGAGCCGCCGCCGAGCGTACTGAACTCGTACGCGGTCTCGCCGTGCAGCGCGAGGTCGAGACCCTCGTCCTCCACCTCGGCCGGGACCCGCATCTTGATGACCAGGTTGATCAGCAGGCCGAGCACGGCGGTGACGATGCCCGAGTACGCGATCACCGCGATCACCGCGAGCGCCTGCTTGCCCAGCAGGCCGACGCCGCCGCCGTAGAACAGGCCGTCCGCACCGAGGGTGTTGGTGTCGGTGGTGGCGAACAGGCCCACGCAGAGCGAGCCGATGATGCCGCCGATGAGGTGCACGGCGACCACGTCGAGCGAGTCGTCGATCTTCGCCATGCCCTTGAGGGACACCGCGAGGGCGCACGCCCCGCCGGCGATGAGGCCGACCGCGATCGAGCCGAGCGGGCTGACGAAGCCGGCGCACGGGGTGATCGCGACCAGGCCGGCGACCGCGCCGGACGCGGCGCCGAGCGTGGTGGCCTTGCCGTCCCGCAGCTTCTCCACGCCGATCCAGGCAAGCAGGGCGGCCGCGGTTGCGGTGTTGGTGTTGACGAAGGCGTAGCCGGCCAGCTGGTTGGCGCCCAGCGCCGACCCGGCGTTGAAGCCGAACCAGCCGAACCACAGCAGCCCGGCGCCGAGCAGCACGAACGGCACGTTGTGCGGGCGCATCCGCTCCTTCGGCCAGCCGCGCCGCCTGCCCAGCACGACGGCCAGGGCCAGACCGGCGATGCCGGCGTTGATGTGCACGACGGTGCCACCGGCGAAGTCGAGCGCCCCCCGCTTGAAGAGCCAGCCCTCGGGCGAGAACACCCAGTGCGCGACCGGGCTGTAGACGAGGATCGACCACAGCGCGATGAACGGCACGAAGGCGCCGAACTTCCACCGGTCCGCGGTCGAGCCGGTGATGAGCGCGGGCGTGATGACCGCGAACATCAGCTGGAAGACCACGAAGACCATCGGCGGGATGACCTGGGCGAAGCTGTCGGTGTAGCCGGGCAGGTTGTCGCCGATGTTCTGCAGTCCGGCGAAGTGGAGGTCACCGACGAAGCCGTTCCCGGCGCCGAAGGCGAGGGAGAAGCCCACCAGCACCCAGACGACGCTGACGATGGCGATGGTGACGTAATTCTGCATGAGCATGCCGAGGGCGTGCTTCGCGCGGACCATGCCGCTGTAGAAGAACGCCAAGCCGGGTGTCATGAGCAGTACCAGCGCGGCGCTGGCCAGGACCCAGGCGGTTGCGCCGGTGTCCACCGTCTCGAAATCGAACGGCACTGCTCCTCCTCTCCTGGGGGCGGGGTCTGCCAGGAACGGTGTCAGCGCCCTGTTTCACGCCGTGGTCCCGACTGTTTCCGCACCGTGAACTACCGGCGGGTCCGGGAACGCGGATGTTTCCGCACCGGGTCGGGCGGCCACGCGGCGGCGGCCCGGCTCACCCGGACGGCGCAGCGGCGGCGGCCGGGCCGGTCACGCCGGTCCGGCCCGGCCCGACCGGGCGCCGCGGGCGTACGTCTCAGCGCGGCGGCGAGAAGATCTCCTGGCCCGGCGACAGGATGTGGTGCGGGTCCCAGTGGCCCTTGGCGGCGGCGAAAGCGCCCCAGTCCCGGCCGAAGTGCTCCACCCAGTCCCGGTGCGTCAGCGGCACCGAGCCGATCGGGTAGCGCTTGCCGCCGACGGCGCGGGTCCGGTCGTAGAGCACCCGGTTGTCCGCCCGCTGCCGCAGCGGGTCGGCCGGAGGCACGGTGGTCCGCAGCAGGGAGAACAGCCAGCCCACCGGCTCGGCCGGCAACTCCACGAACGGCGGGCGCACCAGCGGCGGCCGGAACGGGTAGAGCAGCACCGGCCCCTGCCCGGTGTCGGCGAGGGTGAGGTCGGCCAGCGTCGCGGCCACCACCGACCGGACTCCGCTGTCGGGCAGGAAGACGTCGATCCAGGGATGCGGCAGCGCCCAGGCGCCGATCTGCTTGAGGAACGCCACGGTCGGGGCGAGCCGGTCGACCCACTCCAGGTACGTGTGGTCGGTCACCTGGGTGCGCGCCGGGTCGAAGCGCAGCTCGCGGGTGATCGCGGCATCGTCCGGCGGCGTGCCGTCGTGGTACGCCGCCGCGTCGACGAAGAACTCCCACCGGGTGTCCGCGGCGTCCCGGATCGCCTGCCCCTGCAGCGAGGAGAACCGGCGGCCGGCCAGCAGCCGCCGCTGGTCACCGAGGTAGGTGTCCAGGTCGGAGTAGTGGAGCTGGTAGCCGCGGGCGGCCGCCGGTGCCGGGACGAGCTTGATCGTGGCCCGGACCACGACCGCGAACTGGCCGAGGCTGCCCAGCACGGCCCAGAACAGCGCGCGGTGCCGCGTCGGCGAGCACCGCACCAGGTCGCCCTCGCCGGTCACCACTTCCAGCTCCAGCACGGTGTCGACCTGCATCCCGTACGTCTGCGTGGTGCCGCCGATGCCGCCGGCCATCAGCGTGCCGCCGACGGACAGCCCGAGGTAGTCGGGAAACACCGGCGGGGTGAGCCCGCGGGCGACGGTGGCGGTCGCCAGCTCCAGCCAGGTCACGCCGGGGTCGGTGACCACCCGGTCGGCGCCGATCTCGTGGATCCGGTCCAGCGTGCGAGAGTCGATCACGACCCCGGCCTGCACCTGGGACTGGCCGTCGGAGCTGTGCCCCTGGCCGCGCACGGAGAGCCCGATCCGGTGGCGGCGCGCGTACCGGACCATCGCCACCACGTCGCCGACCGAGCCGGGCCGCAGCACGGCGACCGGCTGCCGGTGCACGATGTGGCCCCAGTCGTCGGCGAAGGCGGCCAGCACGGCCGGGTCGGTGGTCAGCTCGCCGTCCAGGTCGGGCACCGCGACCGTGCCGCGGGCCGCGCCCGCCGGGGTCTCGGCGGCCTGCGCGGCGGTGACCCAGCCGCCGCGCAGCGGGTCGAAGGCCACCACCGCCGCGGCGCCAGCCATGGCGGTTGCCGCGGCGGAGAGGAACCGGCGGCGATCCAGACGGTCGGACATCGACTCCCCCTCAGGTCGCGGACGCCCACTCCATCACGGCGGCGCACGCCCCGGCACGCCGACGCCCGAGGCTCACCCGGTCGGGCGTCTCACGCTTCAGACAGTCTCGCCCAACAGCGCGTCCACGAACGCCTCCGGCTCGAACGGGGCCAGGTCGTCCGGTCCCTCCCCCAGGCCGACCAGCTTCACCGGCACCCCCAGCTCCCGCTGCACCGAGATCACGATGCCGCCCTTGGCGGTGCCGTCCAGCTTGGTCAGCACGATCCCGGTGACGTCCACCGCCTCGGTGAAGACGCGGGCCTGGACCACCCCGTTCTGCCCCGTGGTGGCGTCCAGCACCAGCAGCGTCTCGTCCACCGGACCTTGCTTCTCCACCACCCGCTTGATCTTGCCCAGCTCGTCCATCAGCCCGGTCTTGGTGTGCAGCCGGCCGGCGGTGTCGACCAGCACGGTGTCCACGCCGAGCTGGTCGCCCTGCTCGGTGCCCTGCCGGACCGCCTCGAAGGCGACCGAGGCCGGGTCCGCGCCCTCGGCGCCGCGGACCACCCGGGCGCCGACCCGGGACGCCCACGTCTCCAGCTGGTCGGCGGCGGCGGCGCGGAACGTGTCGGCGGCGCCGAGCAGCACGGTACGGCCGTCGGCGACCAGCAGCCGGGCGATCTTGCCGCAGGTGGTGGTCTTGCCGGTGCCGTTGACGCCGACCACGACGAGCACCGCCGGCCGGCCGTCCGGATGCGGGATGGTGTGCAGCGTCCGGTCCAGGTCCGGCTGCAGCGCGGTGACCAGCTCGTCGGCCAGCAGCGCGCGCAGCTCGCCCTCGGACCGGGTGCCGTGCACCTTGGTCCGGGTCCGCAGCCGCTCCACGATCTCGGTGGTCGCGGCGACTCCGACGTCCGCGGCGAGCAACGTGTCCTCGATCTCCTCCCAGGCGTCGGAGTCCAGCCGCTCCCGGGACAGCAGGCTGAGCAGGCCGTGGCCGAGGGTGGACTGGGAGCGGGCGAGCCGGGACCGCAGCCGGACCAGCCGCCCCGCGGCGGCCTCCGGCACCTCCACCTCCGACGGCCCCGGGATGCCGGTGGGCCGGGCCGGTGCGACGTCCTCCTCCGCGACCGGGGGCACGGTCTGCCCGGCTAGCGGGGGCAGGCTCTCAGCGGCCCGCGGCGGCAGCGTGGTGGTGCCGCGGCGCCGCGGCACCACCAGCGCGACGACCGCGACCAGCAGCACCACGACGATGACGACCCCGAGGATCACGAACTCCATGCCGCCCAGTCTCCCAGCCGCCGACCCGCCCGGCCGCCCGGCCACCCGCCGCCGCCGACCGGCGCCGACCGGTCAGGCGGATTCCGTCAGGAGCGGCGTGCGTGGGGCCGAGCCGGAGGCCCGGGGCCAGGAGCGGTTGCGGCGCCGGAAGACGGCGCCAGAAGACGGCGCCAGAAGACGGAGCGGGATCGCCAGCACGGAGGTCAGCGCGCGGCCGAGACTCCCGACCGCAGCCGGATGCGGGAGCCGCTCACCGGGGCCGTCCTGCGGCCGCGTCCAGGCGCAGCCGGCCGCCGCTGACCTCGCGGACCTTGTCGTCCAGGTTCTTCCGACTGAGGAAGCCGAGGGACTCGGACACGGCCGCCACAGGCTCGGCCCGCGTGCCTCCCCGCAGGTCGAAGCGGTAGGTCACGCAGCCTCCGGTGAAGGAGTAGAGACGCTCGCCGCCGTAGCCACTGCTGACTCTGGTCACCCGCTCGAAGCGGCGCATGTCCGGCAGCTCGCTGGGGACCGGGGTCGCGCCGGCGACGTCGCAGGTCCGCTCGACCAGGACGGTCAGCGCATGCCTCCCGTCGCGGTCGGAGTTGAAGGTCATGGTCACCTGACCGTCGCGGGGCATGATCTGGTCGAAGCTCCAGCCGGGCGGGAGCGAGCGGATGCACGGCAGCCACTGCGCCGTCGGCACGGACTGGGCCATGATCAGCACGCCCCGGCTGACCGTGCCGGCGCGGCTCGTGCAGGTCGGCAGCCGGCCGATATCGATGGCGAAGTCGCTGCCGCTGACGCAGCCGGTCGCCGAGCCGGCGAGCAGCAGCGCGGCCAGCACGGCCGGCCGCATCACAGCGGGCTCCGCAACAGGTCGATGACGAGCTGGGATGCCAGCGCAGCGGCGATGACGACGCCGACGAGGAGCAGCACCCGGCGCGCGGTCCAGCGCTGGATGGGGATCGGCGGCTGCCGCTCCGGCAGCAGCCGGGTGAACTCGGCATGGAGGTCACGCCCGTGCTCCCGGATCATCCGGCGCAGCTG
>Ga0126307_10001332_pt1 | contig 16248 bp, 15 predicted proteins | sample Plot28_FD_89955 | JGI IMG/M metagenome (GOLD analysis project Ga0126307, IMG submission 89955) | Serpentine soil microbial communities from UC McLaughlin Reserve, CA, USA - Plot28 | ecosystem: Environmental > Terrestrial > Soil > Grasslands | place: USA: UC McLaughlin Reserve, Lake County... | reverse complement strand
GGAGGTCCGCCGCGTCTTCGCCGCGGACCGTCCCGGCAGCTACCACCACTCGGTCGGCGGAGCACTGGGCTGGGCGCTCGGCGCCGGAATCGGGGTGAAGATGGCGAAGCCCGACGCACCCGTAGTCTCCGTCGTCGGCGACGGCACCGCGATGTACACGATCCAGGGCCTCTGGTCAGCCGCCCACTACGACGTCCCGCTCGTCCTCGTCGTGATGAACAACCGCGAATACGCGGCCTGCAAGCGGGGCATCGACCGCGTCGTCACCGGCGGTGGCGACAGCTACGTCGGCATGGACCTGACCGACCCGGAGATCGACTTCGTCGGCCTCGCCCGCTCGCTCGGCGTGGATGCCCGCTCAGCGCGCACCACAGAGGAGCTCTCGACAGAGGTCTCCGACGCGCTCGCCTCGGGCGTCCCGACGCTGATCGACGCGGCGGTGGCCGGCACCCGCGACGAGCCCTCGGGCAAGCCAGCCGAGCACTACGCCGCGGATCGCTAGCCCGACCAATTTCACGCTTTCACGCGAAGGGAGGCGGCCTCGCCGAGGTCGTAATGCTGGTTAGGCTTCGGGCGGGTATGAACAGGGTCGACTACAGGCGCGCGAGCCATGCGGTGTGGGAGGCGATGGCGCCGGGCTGGGACGAGCGTCATGCGTACTTCGAGGAGACCGCTCGGCCGGTGACGGACAAGATGCTCGAGCTGCTCGACCCGTCTCCCGGAGACACGATCCTCGAGCTGGCGGCTGGCACGGGAGTTGTCGGGTTCTCCGCGGCGGGGCTTGTTGGACCAACAGGACGGGTGATCGCCAGCGACTTCGCCGAAGCGATGGTCGAGGTCGCGAGTCGCCGAGCAAGGGAGCTCAGCCTCGAGAACGTCGAGTGTCGCGTCCTCGACGCCGAGCGTCTCGACCTCCCGGACGGGTCCGTCGACGGCGTCCTCTGCCGCTGGGGCTACATGCTCATGGCCGATCCTGCCGCTGCCCTTCGAGAGACGCGCCGCGTCCTGCGACCAGGGGGGCGGGTGGCGTGTGCGGTCTTCGCCGGACCCGAGCAGAACCCGTGGGCCGCGCTCCCGTCGCGCGTGCTCCAGCAGCGCGGCCACATCCCGCCGCCGGAGGCTGGCGCCCCCGGAATCCTCGCGCTCGCCGACCAGGAGCGCCTACGCCGCCTCTTCGCCGAAGCCGGCTTCCCAAACACCGCGATCGAGGAGGTCCCGTTCGTCTACCGCTTCGCGGGAATCGACGACTACTGGGAATTCCTTAACGGCGCCGCCGGCGCAATCGCGATGGTGCTCGGCGGCTTGGACGAGGACGAGCGGGAGCGGATTCGCGGCGAGACCGGAGAGCAGCTGGGCGCCTTCGGGAGCTCCGGGAAGATCGAGTTGCCCGCCACGTCGCTCGTCGTGTCGGCGTCGTAACGACCCCGCCGCGTCTAAGCCGGCGACGTCGGGATGGCGGCAGCCGCCACCAGAATCGCGGCTACCGCAGCGAAGTCCAGACGCTCTTCTTCTCGGTGTAGAGCTCGATCGCGTCCTTTCCCATCTCGCGGCCCCAGCCGCTTGACTTGAAGCCACCCCAGGGAGCGACGGCGTCGACCGGGTTCGGCATGTTGATCCAGATCGTGCCGGCCCTGATGCCCGCAGCGAGCTTGTGAGCCTTGGCCACATCGCGGGTCCAGACCGAGGCCCCGAGGCCGTACTCGGTGTCGTTGGCCCGGGCGATCAGCTCGTCCTCCGACTCGTAGGGCAGGATCGAGATCACCGGCCCGAAGATCTCCTCGCGGGCGATCTTCATCTCGTCCTTGACGCCATTGAAGACCGTCGGCTTGTAGAAGAACCCGCCGGCGAGGTCGCCCCCAGCGCGCTCGCCGCCGGTGACCAGGTCGGCCCCCTCGTCCTTGCCCGACTTGACGTAGCCGTCGACGCGGTTCACGTGCGTCTCGTCGATCAGCGGTCCGAGCTGGGTCGTCTCCTCGATCCCGGGGCCCATCTTCATCCCCTCGGAGGCAGCGGCTGCCTTCTCGGCGAATTCGTCAGCGCGCTTCGCATCGACGAAGAACCGCGCGTAGGCGACGCAGACCTGGCCGGCGTTGAGGAGCGCCCCCTGGAGGTTGCCACCGACGGCCGCGTCGATGTCGGCGTCGTCGAGGATCACGGTCGGGGCCTTGCCGCCCAGCTCGAGACTGACCTTCTTGAGGTTGCCGGCGGAGGCGCGAACGATCTCGCGACCGACGTCTGTCGAGCCGGTGAAGGAGATCTTGTCGACGTCCTCGTGGTTGGACAGTGCCTGCCCGACCACGGGGCCGCCGGTGATGACGTTGAGTACGCCATCGGGGAAACCCGCCTCCTGGATCAGCTCGCCGAGCCGCAGCGTGGTGAGCGATGCCTGCTCGGCCGGTTTCACCACCGCTGTGTTGCCACAGGCGAGGGCCGGGGCGATCTTCCAGCTGGCGATGTTCGTTGGAAAGTTCCACGGGATGATCAGCGCGCAGACTCCGATCGGCTCGCGCAGCGTGTAGTGGAAGACGCCGGGGATCGAGACTGGAGGCGTTTCGCCCTCGATCTTCGTCACCCAGCCGGCGTAGTAGCGGAAGTGCTCGGCCACGCCCGGGATCACCACCTGCGAGACGCCGATGGGCTTGCCCTGGTCGCGCGTCTCGAGCTCTGTGAGCTCCGCCATGTTCTCGTCGATCAGATCGCCGACTCGCCAGAGCAGCTTGGCTCGCGCGGCGGCGGGCATGCCGCTCCACTCGTCCGACTCGAACGCGGCACGGGCGGCGTCGACCGCCGCGTCGACGTCCTTCGCGGTCCCCTCGGGGACCGTGGCATGCGGCCCGCCCGTCGCCGGGTCCAGGCTCTCGAAGGTCTTCCCATCCGAGGCGCCCTGCCAGGAGCCACCGATCAGCATCTGCTTCTCGTCCACCTTGCTCTTCGCCGCCGTCGCCATCTACGTTCCTCTCATTCGGTCTTTCTAAGTCAGCTTCGCCGCCATGCCGCGCGCCACTCGGTGAGCGGCCGCCTCGATCGTGATCATCGGGTTCACCCCGAGGCCGGTGGGCAGCAGGGCGCCGTCCACCACGAAGAGGTTCTTGGCGTTCCAGGCCTCGCCGCTCGGGTCGCAGACCGCAGTCGCCCGATCGGCGCCCATGTGGGCAGTCCCCATCAGGTGGAACGAGCCCAGGGTCACCTGGGCCGGTCCCCAGCCGTAGTCGTCGGCCGCCTTCAACATCTGCTCGCGGCCGCCGTTGCCCGGGTCATATGAGACCCAGCCGGCGTGCGAGGTGTAGATCCGCCGAGCGCCGCCCGCCTCGAGGACCTGCGAGATCCCATCGAGGCCCTTGCGCATCACGTCGCGGTCGTAATCGGAGAGGTTCCAGACCGGTGCGGGGAGGCCGTCGCTGCCGACCACCACCTCGCCGCCGTCGCGGGCGCGCTGAAGGATCCCGTAGCCGCCCGTGTAACGGAGGCTCTGCATCAGCTCGGAGTGCTCTCCGGCGCTGCGCCAGGGAGCGAAGACGGCGAGGTCTGAGGGATGCGCGGAGGCATGCATGTACTTGACGCCATAGCCCTCCCCCATGTCGAGGAACTCGTCGCAGAAGGTCGAGCCGAAGACGCCGGTCCAGGGCAGCACCTCCTCCTCGAACTGCGCCCAGACGAGCAACACCGGATGGAGCATCAGGTTCTTGCCGACGTTGGGGTCATCCAGCCCGGAGCGGATGAGCAGCGCGGGCGTGTTGATCGCCCCGGCGGCGGCAGCGACGGCGCGGGCGCGGACGGTGAGCTTGTGGCCGTCGGCGGTTGTGGCCCGGACGCCCTTCGCCTCGCCGTTTGAGATCAGCACCGTCTCGACTGGCGCGTTGACGACGATCCGGGCGCCGGCGTCGAACGCGTCCTGGAGCCAGGTCTTCGTGGTGGACTGCTTGGCGCCGAGCGGGCAGCCGTAGTGGCACTGGCCGCAGATCTCCTCGCGGCAGCCGACGGCATTGCGCTGCATCACCTGGGAGTCCCAGCCGAGCTTCGACAGGCCCTCGCGGAAGCGGACGTCCCGGAGCGAGGGCATGCTGTTCTCGGAGTTGACGTGGATGCGGTCCCAGACCGCATCGAGGCTGCCGTCGAAGTCCGCCCCCATCCAGTCGTCGAGGCCGAAGCGGTCACGCCAGTCCTCCCGGACGTGGTCGGGGGGCCGGAAGCACCAGGTGTAGTTGACGGTGGTGCCGCCGCCGAGGCAGAAGCCGGCCAGTAGTCCGATCGACTGGTCGGGGGTCGGGACGCCGCCACCGCCGAGGTAGAGCCGCACGTAGCCGTCGAGCTCGGCGCCGTCGAAGTCCTCCTCGCTGAAGTAATCGCCCGCCTCCACGACGACCACGTCAAGACCCTCCTTGGCGAGCACACCCGCAGCGGTGCCGCCGCCTGCCCCGGAGCCGACGATGACCACGTCGCAGTCAAGCTCGGTGTCCTCGGTGATCACGACCGGCTTGATCGTCTTCGGCGGGACGTCCTTGAGCGTGCCGTGGGGGCCCGGATAGCCGATCGCCTCGTCGACCGGATTGGGGCCCTCGCCCTGCCAGGGCATCGAGTAGTACATGACCATCGTCAGCTTGCGGAGCGCCTGGAAGGCGGCCCGCTGCATGACGTCGTCGGAGTCGCACCACTCGAGCAGCGCCTTCTCGCGCTCGTCGTGGGGCAGGGATGCGAACTCGGCGTCCCAGCCCTCGATCAGTCCCGCGAACCCGTCGCGCACGTCCGCGCTCGGGTTGGCGCCCATCGCGCCGACGATCACGCCGGGCACATGGATGTCCGTGGCCGACGGGAGCCCGTTCTCCCCCGGTACGAACGTGTCGCAGATCGAATCGAGGCTGGCGCGCCCAGCCGTGCTCAGGGTGATCGTCACCTCAATACGTCAAATTATCAGGCTTGAGGCACAGCGGCCGGGTTGCGAGCAGCCTGCGACCACCAGAAATCGCCAGAGCGCGCTTTGTGAAAGGATTTTGGGTACGGCCTAGGAGGGCCGTGTCGCTGGCAAGCTAGGAGGGCCTTTGTTGTCAAGCAGACGAGCGCGATGCGTCCTCGCAGCAGTGAGTTGCGTGGTGGCGTCGTCGGTTTCCGCCGTGGTCGCTCCCGTGGGCCAGGCGAAACCGCACGTCGCGCCAGACACCGCGCGCTACATCCTGCCGCCGGGCAACTACGGCGGCGTCCCCTTCACGCCGAACTCTACGGACCAGCTTCCGCTGTACGCCGGCCTGACACCGCTTCGCGACAACGTCACCGAGGCGGACATCAACCGGTTCTTCCTTCCTGAGGACTTTCAGCCGATCGGGCAGACACATCAGGAGCAGACGGGCCGTCCTGGACTGCAGCTGATCTACGACTCCTTCGGTGTGCCCCACATCTACGGCCAGACCCGAGCCGATGTTGCGTTCGGGGCGGGCTGGGCCACCGCCCGCGACCGCGGGCTCCTGCTGCAGCTCGGCGTGGGGCCGGCCCGAGTGGCCGTCGCCGACGTTCCCAACCTGGACGCCTTCAGCCTGGTCACCAGCGGCCAGTCATTCGTGCCGAGCGCGGAGGCGGAGGCGCTCGTCACCAAGCAGCAGCAGCTCCTGATTGACACCTACGGCGACAAGGGCAGGCAGGTCATCGACGACGCGCAGGCCTACGCCAACGGGGTCAACGCCTACCGGACGGCGAACAACATCAACCTCCCACCAGCCACGGTCAACGACGTGATCGCATCGAGTGCCTTCATCGGCTCGATCTTCGGCGCGGGCGGCGGCGGCGAGGCCGCCAATGCCAACCTGCTCGCGCAACTGCAGCAGTCGCTTGGCGCGAGCAGGGGCCACGACGCATGGGACGACGTCATGCTCGCCGACGATCCGGAAGCACCGACGACGATCGACAAGCGATTCAACTATCCGCCGCTGACTGGCGGACCTGTAACCGGGTCCGCGGTCGTCGATCCGGGTTCGATTCAGAGCATCGACCCCCGGACCTCCGCCGCAGAGGCGGGCGCCGCCCCGGCGCGAAAGCAGGCCTCCAACTTCCTGGTCACGGCCCACCAGCGGTCGGCCACCAACAACTCGCTCGCGGTGATGGGCCCGCAGCTCGGCTACTACTACCCCGAGATCGTCGAGCAGATGGACCTGCACGGGCCGGGGATCAATTCCCAGGGCGTCGGGGGTCCCGGGTTCGCGATGTACACACTGATCGGGCGCACTCCGGACTACGCGTGGAGCCTGACCTCGGCCGGCCACGACATCCGCGATGTGTACGCCGAGAAGCTGTGCGAACCGGACGGCTCCGCCCCGACGCGCTCGTCCACCCACTACATCTACCAGGGCGCCTGCCGGGCCTTTGACCGATTCAACGCCGGCCTCCTCAACGGCAACCCCCTGACCTACAACGTCTCCGTGCACGGGCCGGTATTCGCGACCACGACCATCGCCGGCAAGCCTTACGCCCTCTCGCGCAAGCGGTCCACGTTCGGCCGCGATTCACTGAACCTCGTAGCGCTCAGGGACATGACGGGCGGTGTCGCAACCTCGCCGGACAAGTTCTTCCAGGTGGCGAACGAGTTCGGCTTCACCTTCAACTGGGCCTACGTCTCACGCAAGGCCACCGCCTACTTCACATCCGGTCTCCTTCCGCGCCGACCGGCCGGGCTCGACCGCCGGCTGCCAACTCTGGGAGACGGCAACCACGAATGGACCGGCTTCCTGAGCGAAAGCGAACACCCGCACCAGAAGAGCGGGCCCCACGGCCTCTTGCTCAACTGGAACAACCAATCGGCGCCCGGCTTCATGCACGGTGACGATGAGCCTTACGGCTCCGTACACCGCGTCGAGCTGTTCGATCAGTGGCCGAGGCGCGCCCGGATCACCGACAACGTAGGGATCATGAACCGGGCCGCAACCGAGGACCTGCGCTCGCCGGTCTGGCCGGTCGTGAGCCAGGTGCTGCAAACCGGTGCGGCCCCGAACGCCCGCGATCAGAAGGTCGTGGACCTACTCGACGATTGGGTGAGCCGCGATGCGCCGCGTCTGGACGCGAACGGCGATGGCTTCTACGACGACGCCGGCCCGGTGATCATGGACGCCGCCTGGCGACCGATCGCGAACGCGGTCATGAGTCCGGTGTTCGGCAACCTCCTCGGCGCCCTCGACAGCGTGCGCGGTCTCGGCGGCCTTTCTGGCGAGTCATACGTGGACAAGGACCTGCGGACGCTGCTGGGTGACAAGGTGATCGGCCGCTTCCACCTGTCGTACTGCGGCAACGGGTCCCTATCGGCGTGTCGAACATCGCTTTGGAGCGCCATCGACCAGACCGCGAATCAGCTCGCGACCCAACAGGGCGAATCCGATCCGGCGAAGTGGCGAAAGGCCGCCTCAACAACTGGTTTCGTTCCCGGACTCCTGCCGAACAGGTTCCCGACCACGAATCGGCCAACCTTCCAGCAGGTTCTGGAGCTGCAGCGAAAGAGCCCTTAGCTCAGTCCCCCTCGACCACCTTCCGTATCCCATACAGGTCATAGGAGAGCACGCCCGAGCTGAACTGCTCACGCTTCTCCTGCTCCTTCGCGGCGCGCTCGCGCGATGCCTCCACGACCTCGCCGAGGCGGGCCCGAGCCACGACCACCGCGCCGTCTGAGTCGAGCACGACGGCGTCGCCAGGCTCGATCTCAGTCCCGCCGACATTCACCGCCACATCAATCTCGCCCACCGCGGTCCTGTTCGCGCCCTGGATCCGGATCCAGCGAGCCCAGACCGGCAGGCGAAGTTCGCGGAGGTCCTCGGTGTCGCGAACGGCTGCGTCGATCAGCACGGCGGCGGCTCCCTTCCCCTTCGCCTGGGTCGCGAGCAGCTCGCCGAGCAGGGCGACCGGCCTCGGTTCGGGCATCGTCAGGACGAGGACATCGCCGGCCTCGAGCCGATCGATCGCGGCGTGGACCATGAGGATGTCGTCCTGGCCGCAGCGGACGGTGCGGGCCGGGCCCGCGGCACACGAGCCCGGGATCACCTGATGGAGATCGAGATCGACGAGACCCTCGCGGCCGGATGCCTCAAAGACGGTCGCCGAGCCGAGGCGCACCAGCTCGTCGTAGGGCTCGCTCACAACTCGCGCACCGCGGTCGGAACCACGCGCATGAAGGCCTCCGCCTGCCTGATCTCGGCGTCGCCGGAGACGCGGCGGGCGTGGTTGCCGCGCTGCTCGGCCCGCTGCGCGTAGTAGGTCTGCAGGTACTTCTGGGCCTTCATCTCGCCCATCGCCGCGACCTTGCGTTCGAACACCGGGGTGATGTCCAGGAAGACGCTCGGGGTGAAGTTGCAGAGCTCGGGCTGATGCGGCTCGAAGAGCAGGAACTGCGGCGGCTTGATGGTCGGGAACGCGCTCGCGACGCCCGCGCCGGCGGCGAGGGCCCGGGCGCGCTCGACCGCGTGGAAGGCGACCGGGTGATCCGGATTGAACGGGTCACGGTCGGTGTGGGTGATGAGGACGTCGGGAGCGACCTCCCTGATCGCGTCCAGCAGCCGCGTGAGGCCGTCCCCCTGGACCTCGAGCGGGTAATCGCCCAGGTCGAAGCACTGGAAGTCGGCACCGAGCGCCTTCGCCGCGGCCTCGGCCTCGGCGTGGCGAAGCTTCTTCACGTTCTCGATCGTCTGGCCTTCCTCCTTCCAGAGCTCGCCGGACTCGCCCTTCTCGCCGTAGGAGAGCGCGATCACGTGGGCGCTGCCGCCCCGCTCCGCGGCTAGCGCGAGCGCTCCGCCCGCTCTCCAGACGAAGTCGGCGGCGTGCGCGCCCACCGCCAGGACCTTCTGGCTCACTTGGCTTCGACTCCTGCCAACAGCCGGGTGTTGTCAACCGCCATCGTCCGCACCTCGTCGTCCGTAAAGCCGGCCTCGAGCAGCTTCTCCGCCATCAGCGGGAGGCCGTCCTCGACCGGTGGGTTCTTCACCTGGCCGAGGTCACTCGAGAGCACTGTGCGCTCCGGGCCGACGGCGCGGGTTCCCTCGATCCACTGCTCCCAGCTGCACTTGCCCGTATAGGGCGTCGTGAAGCAGCGTTCCACCACCGCCCCCTTCCGGGCGAGCTCCACCTGGTCGTTGATCGAGATCGCCTGGCCCGGATAGTCGGGGTGGGTGACGACGACGTGTTGAACGCCGGCCTCCAGTGCGGCATCGACGACGGTGAGGGCATCCGCCGCCGAGATATGACCGGTGGAGAGGACCATGCCGTGCTCGGCGGCCAGCGCGATCACGTCGCGGGTCTCGGGGAGCAGCTCTCCCTCGGCGTCGACCACGGCCACCGGCTCGGCACCGATTCCCTTTTCGCGGAGCTCGAACTCGAGCTTCGACCACACGGGCAGCTTCGTCTCCGGGCCCGCTGCAGCCAGGTGAGCTCGCTCGTTCTCGGAGTCCACGGTCGGCAGCCAGACCTTCCGGGCTCCCTCGCGGGCGGCGATCTCGACCGCGACCGGGTTCACCCCACCGACCGCGCGATTGAGGACGATCGCCCCGAGCACCTGGACGCCCGGCACGGCCTCGCGGACCACGGCGGCACGCTCGGCCGTCGAGTTGTAGTGGGACTTGAGCACGAAGCCGGCGAGTCCGAGCCCCGCGAAGCGCCGCGCCAGGCCGATGTCGTCGATCCGGCGCTCGACCACGTCCGGCGAGATGTGCACGTGCAGGTCGAACGCCCCGCGGACCAGGTCGCGAGCCGCGTCGGAGGGCGCCTCGGTCGCCTGGCCGGTGGCGCTCACGCCTTCGCCGGCTCCTCGACCGGCGGCGTCCCATATGTGTGGAAGCTCTCGACCGTCTTCACGCCCCAGGCCTGGCCCTTGGCCCGCTCGGCCTCGTTCCAGACGGTCGCCTCGGGATCGGGATCGAAGACGAAGTAGCCCCCGGTCGTCACCTCGATCCGGTTCCCGCCCGGCTCGAAGCCGTAGAGGAAGAAGCCCTGGGCGACCGCGTGCTTGGAGGGCGCGGCCTCGATGTGGATGTCGTTGTCGAGAAATAGATCCGCGGCGCGCAGTACCTCCTCGCGGGTGTCGACCCAGAAGGCGAGGTGGTGCAGTCGGCCTCGGACTCCGTAGGCGTCCCGGACGTAGATCAGCTCGTGCGCCGCGATCGAGAGGCTCATCCAGGCGCCCGACTCGCTGCCGTCGTCGAGCTGGATGCGCTCGTAGAGCCGATAGCCGAGCACGTCCTCGGCGAAGTCACGGTTCGCGCGCACGTCCTCGGCCAGCAGATTGACGTGGTCGAGCCGCTTGATGGAGGCGCCGCGGCCGGTGTACCGCTGTGGCTGGTTCTTGAGCGACGGGCGCAGGTGCTCGGGTGGCGAATAGCGCTCGGCCTCGTAGTAGATCTCCATCGGATGGCCGTCGGGATCGGTGAACCGGTACGCCGGACCATGCCCGAGGTCGCCGTCGGTCCAGCCGATTCCCTGGCCCGCCGCCTCGATCGCGGCCGCCCTGCTCTCCAGCGACTCCTGGCTCCAGGCTCGGATCGCCATGTGTCCGAGGCCCGCCTGCTCGGACTCGGTCAGCTTCAGGCAGTAGCGCTGGTAGTCGCCCCAGCCGCGCAGGTAGACCGAGTGCCCCTCGCGCGCCTCCTCCTCCATCCCCAGGACCTGTGTGAAGAACTCAAGTGAGCGCTCGGGCTCGGGAGTGAGAAGCTCGGCGTGGCCGATGTGGGCGAGCTCGCCGAGGGGCTTGCTCATCGTGGCGCTCCGGTCTCTGACTCACGCACCAGCGACCTGAGCCAGGCCTCGCTGGCCGATGCGATCCGCGGCTCCACGCCGGCCTCCTCGAGCATGCCGACGGCGGCCTCCATCTCGTCGACTCGGCGGGCGGCGTGCAGGCGGCTGCCGTCGATCAGGCGTTGCAGCAGGGCCCCGTCCGCGTCCTCGAGGGTGCGCTCGAGATCGGCGTAGAGCCACTCCTCGAACCCGAGCTGCTTCGCGGCTGCGATCGACTCGCCGATCGCCGCCGCCAGGCCCTTGGCGAAGACGCTGCGCGCGAGCTTGCGGGCCGCGGCGGCGCCCGGCTCGCCCTCCACCACCGTGATCGGCATGCCGAGCGGCTCCATCGCCGCGGTGAAGGCCTCGGCGCCGTCGCCTGAGACGAGGGCACGGGTCCGTAGCCCGTTGCCCGGGACTGGGCCGATCAGGGCAACGTCTGCGAAAGACGCGCCTGCCCCGGCGACCACCTCCGCCAGATCGCGCTTCAGCGACGGCGCGGCGGTGTTGAGATCGGCGAAGACCTGGCCCTCATGCAGGGCGGGGACGACCGACTGCGCCGCCTCGAGGGCAACCGCGGCGGAGTTGGCGCTCATCACGATCTCGGTCCCGGCGACGGCGCTCGCAGCGTCCCTCGCGGGATCCACTCCCTCGGGAGCCGCCGCGGCGGGGTCCCAGCCGCGGACCGAGGCGCCCGCGGCGACCAGGTCGACGGCGATCGCGGACCCGGCCTCTCCCAGGCCGATCATCCCGATCGACGGGTTCACTCCGGCTCCTCCGCGAGCACTTCGCTGGCGATGGCGAAGGCGTGGTTCGCGGCCGGCACGCCGCAGTAGATCGCCGACTGGAGCAGCACCTCCTTGATCTCGTCATCGCTCAGGCCATTGCGACGCGCGGCGCGCAGATGCATCGGAAGCTCCTTGAAGTGCCCGCGCGCAATCAGGGCGGTCAGCGTGATGGCGCTGCGCATGCGGCGGTCGAGGCCGGGCCTGGTCCAGATCTCGCCCCAGGCGTAACGGGTGATCAGGTCCTGGAAGTCCTCGGTGAACTCCGTCGTCCCCTCGATCGCGCCGTCGACGTGCTCGTCGCCGAGCACCTCGCGCCGGACGTCCATGCCGCGGTCGTGCTCTTCGCTCACGTCGTCACCTCCACGCTCAGGTGCTGCTCCAACTCACGGGTCAGGGCGTCCGCCTGCTCGACCGCAGGCAGGTGGCGGGCGTTAGGCAGGATCACCACACGGGAGTCCTCGATCTCCTCCCCGATCGCGTGGATCCGCTCCGGCGTGCCGACCTGGTCGTCTTCGCCCCCGATCACCAGGGTCGGCGCCGTGATCGCTCCGAGCTGCCCTCGCATGTCGAACTCCGCGAGCGCCTCGCAGCAGCCCGCGTACCCCTCCGGATCGGTGGTCAGGAAGATCTCGCGGATTCTCTCCACCACTTCGGGGCGGCGTTCCGGGAACGCCGGGGTGAACCAGCGCTCCATGGTCGCGTCGATGACCTCACCCATGCCCTTCTCCCGGACCAGCGCCGCGCGCTCGGTCCACATCTCCGCGGTCGGCAGCTGCATTCCCGTGCAGCAGATCACCAGCCGCTCGATTCGCTCCGGGGCATGCACGCCGAACCACATGCCGGTCATGCCTCCGATCGAGAGCCCGCAGAAGGTGACCCGCTCGAGTTCGAGACGGTCGAGCAGGGCCACGACGTCGCCGCCGAGGTCGCCCACCGTGTACGGCCCGGGTGTCGCGGGACTCTCGCCGTGTCCGCGAGTGTCGTAGCGCAGCACTCGGAACCGGTCGGAGAGGGCCGCCGCCTGGGCGTCCCACATCGCACCCGTAGTACCCAGCGAGTTGGAGAAGACGACGACCGGTGCCCCGTCGGGACCCTCCAGGCTGTGGTGGACGTGGACGCTCACGATCCCTGCACGTAGCGTGACAGGGCGCGGTCGATGAAGGAATCGGCCGAGCCGAGGTATCCGGCGGGATCGAGGGCGCGGTCTATTTCCTGCTCGGAGAGCTCGCCACTCACCGCCTCGTCCGAGACCAGCTCGTCGCGGAGCGGCCTGCCGGCATCGAGTGCCCGTCCGACGGCGCTGTCGACCAGCTCGCGGGCGCGGCCTTGCCCCACCCGCTCTGCGAGCGTCGTCACGACGCTCTCGGCCATCAGCGCGCCTCCCGTCGCCTCGAGGTTCTCGCGCATGCGGTCCGCCCGGACCTCGAGGCCGCCGAGGGCATCCCCAAGGGAAGAGGCGGCGCCACCTGTCAGCGCGAGGGCCTCGCCGAGCGGAGCCCACTCCGATTGCCAGGCGCCGGCCGCTCGCTCCTGCTCCTGGGGCATCGCCTCGAGCAGCACCCCGGCGGCCCCTCGGACGCGCCGCGCGCAGGCGATCGTCAGCACCGACCCGACGGGGTTCCGCTTGTGCGGCAGGGTCGACGATCCGCCGCGGCCGCCGGCGGAGGACTCAGCCACCTCACCGACCTCGATCTGGGAGAGGAGGACGAGGTCGAGCGCGATCTTCTCCAGCGTCCCGGCGGTCAGGGCGAGCGACGAACCGAGGTCGGCGACCCGCAGCCTCGCCGTGTGCCACGGCACCGGCGGCTCGTCGAGACCGAGCCGCTTCGCCAGCAGCGCCGCGATTCGCTCCCCGTCCGAGCCGAGCGACGCCAGTGTCCCCGCGGCCCCGCCCAGTTGCACCGCGAGCGAGAGCGACCCGAGGCGCTCGCGAGCCGAGACCACCGAGTCGAGCCAGCCGGCGGCCTTCAGCCCGAAGGTCGTGGGCAGCGCCTGCTGGAGCAGGGTGCGGCCCGCCATCAGCGCGCCGCGGTGCTCCTCGGCGAGCCTGGCGCAGGCGGCTGCGGCGGCGTTGAGATGCGCATCGATCAGCTCCAGCGTCCGGCTCGCAACCAGCATCCCGGCGGTGTCCATCACGTCCTGGCTGGTGGCCCCGTGGTGGACGAGGCTCGCCGCCTCGTCGTCGAGCTTCGACCGCAGGGCGGCGACCAGCGGGACGACCGGGTTACCGCTCGAGCGCCCGTCGCGGCCGATCTCCTCCGGGTCGAAAGTGCCGGCGTCGCACGCGGCGGCAATCGTCTCGGCGACCTCGTTCGGGATCAGTCCGGCCTCTGCCTCGGCGGCGGCGAGGGCAGCCTCGGTATCGAGCATCGCCTGCAGCCAGGCCCGCTCGGAGGTCGCCTCAAGGATGGCGTCGGGTACGAACAGCTCGCTGAACAACCGCTCAGACGACAAAGAAGGTGGTTTCGCCCTCGCCCTGGAGGCGGATGTCGAAGCGGAGCGCCCCGTCGTCCTGATCCGCGATCAGGGTCTGGCGCTCGGACTCGTCCTCGATCAGCGAGAGGACCGGATCCGCCGCGTTGGCGTCGGCCTCGTCGGGAAAGTAGATGCGGGTCACCAGCCGGTTCAGCAGCCCCCGTGCGAAGACCGAGACGTCGATGTGCGGCGCCTGCATCCGGCCGTCGGGGCCGGGCACTGGGCCGGGCTTGACGGTGAGGAACTCGAAGCGCCCCTCCTGGTCTGTCGCGCAGCGGCCGAAGCCGCTGAAGCCGTCCTCGAGCGGGATGTCCCGGCGGGAGTCCTCCGGGTGCGCGTAGCGCCCGGCGGCGTTCGCCTGCCAGATCTCAACGAGGGCGTCGTCGACCGCGTCGCCGTTTCCATCGGTGACCCTGCCCAGCAGGCGGATGGCCCCCTGATGGTTCGGCCGCACGAGCTGCTCCTCCCCCTCGTAGGGCATCTCGATGTGCAGAAACGGGCCGATCGTCTGGGACGGCGTCAGCGCGGGCACGTCAATCCTTCATTGGAGTCGCCTCGCGACCGCGCAACACGATGTCGTAGCGGTACCCCAGCGCCCACTCCTCGACGGTCCGGTCGTGGTCGTAGGCGCAGATCATCCGGTCGCGGGCCTTCTCGTCGCGAACCGAGTTGAAGATCGGATCCTGGAAGAACAGCGGGTCTCCGGGGAAGAACATCTGGGTGATGAGCCGGGTGGCGAATGCGGGCCCGAAGAGGGAGAAGTGGATGTGGCGGGAGCGCCAGGCATTCGGGTTGTTCTGCCATGGATAGGCGCCGGGCTTGATGGTCACGAACTCGTAGCGGCCGTCATCGTCCGTCATGCAGCGCCCGCCGCCGCTGAAGTTCGGATCGAGGGCCGCTGGATGTTGGTCTCCCTGATGGCGATAGCGGCCTCCCGCGTTCGCCTGCCAGATCTCGATGAGCGAGTTCGGCACCGGCTTGCCGTCTCCGTCGAGAAGCCTGCCGTGCACGATGATCCGCTCGCCGACCGGCTCGCCCTCGTGCTGGCGGGTCAGGTCGTGGTCAAGCTCGCCGATCCGCTCGTCCCCGTAGACCGGGCCGGTGACCTCCGAGAGGGTGTGAGGCATCGGCACCAGTGGCCGCTTGGGGGCCCGCGTCCTGGTGGAGACGTAGTCGGGATAGAGGTAGGGCGGGTTGATCTCGAGGTCGTCCCGGCGGTAGCCGAGCACCCCTCCGTTCGTGGTCGGCTCCGATGCCACCGTGCTCTCCTTGTCGTCCTTGATCGTGGCCTGCTCCTCTGGTCCCGTCATCTCGGCGCCTCCAGCGTCGCGCGCAGCTCGCGCAGCTCTCGCAGCTCCTCATCCGTGGGCGGCTCCGTCTCCTCGATCTGATCGGAGACCTGCAGCGGCCAGCCGGTCTGCTCGCGGGCCTGCTCGGCCGTGACCCCGGGATGAAGCTGAGTCATGGTGAGCTCGCGGCTCTCGGGGTCTGGCCGCAGCACTCCGAGGTCCGTGATCACCTCCGTGGGACCGCGTCCGGGCATGCCGAGCCGCTTGCGGTCGCCGGGCGCGTCCCCGTAGCCGACGGACGAGCGGAAGTCGAGTCGATCTACGAAGCTCCGCGGCGACTGCCGCAGCATCACGATGACCTTCTTCGCCATCGCCGCGATCTCGGGCGCGCCGCCGCCGCCGGGGAGGCGCACCTTCGGGTGGTCGTAGTCCCCGATCACCGTGCTGTTCAGGTTGCCGAGGCGATCGATCTGCGCTGCCCCGAGGAAGCCGACGTCGATCCGGCCCCCCTGCAGCCAGTAGGCGAAGATCTCCGGCACCGGCACGACCGCATCCGCCGTCTCGGCCAGCTCTCCGTCGCCGATCGAGAGCGGCAGGTTCGTCGGCTTCGATCCGATCGTGCCGGACTCGTACACCAGGACGGTTCGCGGAGCGTGGGTGAGCCGCGCCAGGTTGGCGGCGGTGCTCGGCAGGCCGATCCCGACGAAGCAGACGGTCTCGTCCGTCAGGGCGCGCGCGGCGACCACGGTCATCATCTCGTCTGCGGAGACCTCCACTTCGGCCTTGGTCGTCATGCGACACCCGCCGTCTTCAGCACGTGCTCGGCCATCCATTCCTGGAACGAGTCCCGGTCCTTGCTGATCTCGTCCCAGCGCTGGTAGAAGCCGTTGTCGCGGTCGTAGTAGTCGTGCGCGTAGGAGGGATGGGCTCCACGCGGCGCCTCGGCGACGGCGCCGACAGCCCAGGTC
>Ga0126307_10001331_pt1 | contig 16282 bp, 17 predicted proteins | sample Plot28_FD_89955 | JGI IMG/M metagenome (GOLD analysis project Ga0126307, IMG submission 89955) | Serpentine soil microbial communities from UC McLaughlin Reserve, CA, USA - Plot28 | ecosystem: Environmental > Terrestrial > Soil > Grasslands | place: USA: UC McLaughlin Reserve, Lake County... | reverse complement strand
GGTTCGTCTCGCTCGCGGCGGTGCGGGATCCGCAATTGATCGAGCCGACGATCGCGCGGGTGGTCGGTGGTCCTGACGACCTACACGCGTTCCTAACGGGCAAGCGAACGCTGCTCGTGCTCGACAACCTCGAGCAGCTACTCCCGGACGCTGCGGCCATTGTCGCCCGGATCGATGCGCGCGTCCTCGCTACGAGCCGAAGCCGCCTCAATGTCGCGGCCGAACAGGAGTTTCCGGTGCCTGCGCTTCCCCTCGACGACGCAGCGGCCCTCTTCACGCAACGCGCGCGGCACCTCGAGCCCCGTTTCGAGCCCGATGCTGCGGTGCGTCAGATCGCAGAGCGGCTCGACGGGCTTCCGCTCGCGCTTGAGCTTGCAGCCTCGCGCGTGAAGGTACTCACGCCGGGACAGATCCTCGAGCGACTCGGTCGTAGCCTCGACTTGCTGACGTCTGGCGCGCAAGACGCGCCAGAGCGGCAGCGCACGCTGCGCGGGACCGTCGACTGGAGCTATCGGCTCCTCACCATTGCCGAGCAGCGGTTGTTTGCGCGGTTGGCCGTGTTCGCCGGGAGCTTCGAGCTCGAGGCGGCGGAAGCCGTCTGCTCCGCCGAGCTCGACCTCCTTCAGTCGCTGATCGACAAGAGCCTCGTGCGGCGCGGCGAAGACGGGCGCTTCTTCATGCTCGGGACGATCAAGGCGCTCGCCCTAGAGAAGCTGCGCGATCTCGGGGATGCATCGTCGCTGCGACGTCGCCACGACGACTACTTCCTCGGTGTCGCCGAGGAGCTCGACGCGCGTGAGCGGCTGTCGGGAATGCGTGACCTGAGTGCGGAGTCTCTCGACCGCTTTGAGCGGGAGCTGCCGAGCTTTCGGTCTGCGCACGCCGGACTAATCGAAGCCGGACAGGGCGAAGGCGCACTCCGTCTCGGGGCAGCCCTCTGGCGCTTCTGGCTGAACAGGGCGCAATATCGCGATGCGGCAGATTGGCTCGAAAGCGCGCCCGTCGACGATGCGACTCTTCCGTTGGACGTGCGCGCGGCCGCACTCGCCGCTGCGGGCGGAATCGCGTTCTATACCCACGACGACGTCGACGGAGCGGAGAGATTCTGGCGTGAAGGGCTCGAATTGCGCCGCGTACAAGACGATCCGGTGCAGCTGGGTGCGGCGTTGAGTCGGTTGGCGAGCGTCGCCTGGCGCCGGGGCGATTTCGACGGTGCTATTGCCTATCACCAACAGGCGATCCCGCTGTTCGAGCAGGCCGGCGCCGAGGCCTTACTCCTGACTGAGCTCCACTGGCTCGGCGACGCGTACCGCGACCGCGGGGACTACGACGACGGTGAGCGCGTACTCGAAGAGACGGCGACGCGCGCACGAGCGCTCGGCTTCGACCAACAGCTGACGAGCACGTTGCACAGCCTCGGAGACCTCTCCCTCGATCGTTCAGATCCCGAAACGGCGCTGCACCACTTTGCCGAGGCGATGGAGTACGCCGTCGCGACTGGCAGTCGACGCGTGCAGATCTACTGCGTCGCCGGTATCGCGTGCGCCCTGCTGCAGCAGGGAGACGACCGAGCGGCCGTGCGCCTTTGGGGAATCGCGGAGGACCAGGAACGCCGGCTCGGGTTCCGGATGCTCCTGAACGAACGGCAGCGCTACGAGCGCTTGATGTCGGGGGCCCGCGAGCGCCTTCCTGGGGAGTACGAGGTCGAGCACCGCGCCGGCGCAGGGGGGACGCTCGAGCAGGCAGTCGCCGAGGCGCGGAAGTATGGGTCGACGTGATTCGCGCATCAACCACTCCGTAAGGGCGCAAGCGACGGGCGGCGAGACGCGAGGAGCACGAGCGAAAGGCAAAGAGGATCTCGAAGCGCTGACGTTCGTGGAGGGCCGGCCGTGGGCAGCGCCCGGGCGTTCGGCTCCTACCCGGCCCCGGCCGACACCTTGCGAGCTTGCCGCGCAGGGTGATCGCGGAGGCGAGCATGACCTAGAGCGCTACGTCCCCGAAGACGCCGAAACCCCGCTTGCTCGGCTTGCCCAGGCGGCGGGGGTGGGATTCGAACCCACGGGCGCCTTTTTGGGCGCCAGCGGTTTTCAAGACCGCCCCATTCGTCCGCTCTGGCACCCCGCCTGAGGCGAGTCTAGGTCAGGCGAGCCGGCGCGCCGAACTGCGCCAGGACCTCGGGCACGGCAATCGCGCCTCCCTCGTCCTGGAAGTTCTCGAGCAGGGCGATCAGCCAACGGGCCGTCATTGCCGTGCCGTTCAGCGTGTGTACCGGCTCCAGCTTCCCTTCGCGCCGGAAGCGGATTCCGAGCCGCCGCGCCTGGTAGTCGGTCGTATTCGAGGTGGACGTGATCTCGCGATAGCGCTGCTGGCCCGGGAACCAGGCTTCGATGTCGTACTTCTTGGCGGCCGAGGCGCCGAGGTCGCCCGCTGCGACGTTGACCACCCGGTACGGCAGGCCGACCTCCTGCACGAGCTGCTCCTCGAGCGTGAGCAGCGCGTCGTGCTCGTCGCCGGAGTTCCCGGGCTCCGTGAAGACGAACATCTCGACCTTGTCGAACTGGTGCACGCGGAACATCCCGCGCGTGTCTTTTCCGGCCGCGCCGGACTCGCGCCGGAAGTTCGTCGAGTAGCCGGCGTAGCGGCGCGGGAGCTCGTCAAGCTCCTCGCCCAGGTGAAATGATGCGAGCGCAACCTCGGAGGTGCCGGTGAGGTAGAGCTCGTCGCGCTCGATCTTGTAAATGTTGACCTCGTCGGTCGGCAGGAAGCCGGTGCCGTACATCGCCTCCTCGCGCACGAGCACCGGCGGCAGGACCGGGACGAACCCTTTGCCCACGAGCCGGTCGAGCGCGAAGTGGTAGAGCGCCAGCTCGAGCAGTGCCACCTCGCCGACGCGGTAGGCGAACCGGGACCCAGAAACCCGAGCGGCCCGCTCGAGGTCGATCCAGCCGTGCGCCGCCGCGAGGTCGAGGTGGTCACCGGGCTCGAACGAGAACGAGGGTGGCTCGCCGACCCGTCGCAGCTCGACCGCGTCCTCCTCGGCGGTGCCGTCGGGGACAGAGGGATCGGGCGGGTTCGGCACGCGGTCGAGCAGTTCCTGCCGGCGCTCGGCCGCCGTCTCGTGCTCGGCCTCGACACGCTGCAGCTCCGCCTTCAGCTCGCGCAGCTGCTCGTGCTGCTCCGGCGTCGGCTTGCCCTTGGTCTTGGTCTGCGCGCGCAGGTCACTGGCTCTGGTCTCGAGCTCGCGCCAGCGCTCATCGGCGGCGAGCAACTCGTCGAAGGCCTCGGCCGCGCCCTTGCGGTCGAGCGCAGCCCGGAACCCCTCTGGGTCGGCCCGCGCGGCTTTGAGGTCGATCAACCCTTCTGCGTCAGGTAGGCGACGAGATCCGAGAGCTGCTTTGCAGAGAGCGTCTGACCGAAGTCCGGCATCGTCGGCTGGTAGCCCTTCTCGACGTACGCGCTCGGGTTGGCGATCGACTCGCGCGTGAAGGCCGCGAGCGGCTGCTTGGCGGTCTTCGCGTACTCGGGGAGCTTGTCGAGGTCAGGGCCGATGTTCGCGTTCGTTCCCGCAGGCTCGAACGTGTGGCAGCCCCCGCAGCCCTGCGACTTGAACAGCACCGCGCCGGCCTTCGAGTCGCCTGCGCCGGCCGTCGTCGTCGTCGTGGCCGTGGGCAGCGTCCCTTCGACCGGGCCTGTCGGCGAGACGGTCGTTCCCCCGCCGCAGCCGGCGAGCAGGAACGTGACCCCGAGGAGCAGTGCGAGGCGGCGCATCGGGCGCGAGTCTACTCAAGCCGCAAGGCGCTCCCGTCGCTTCTCGCCCAGGTCCAGAGGACGAGCGCGGAGAGGGCGCCCCAGCCCGCGACGTCGGCCGGTGTGTCGTTGACGACGAGCGAGACGCCAAGGGCGACCAGGAGCGCCTCGAGCACCGGCGGGCGCGGGCGTTGGAGGGCAAGCCAGACCAGCGCGGCGACGCTTGCGATGAAGAAGAGCGCGTTGTTCCAGTTGGCGGTGACGGATGCCGCCGAGAGGTGCACCCGGTGGGCGAGGTCCCCGGCGAGCGAGCCAGGCCCGCCTCCGACGGCGTCGGTGACGTGGCTCGAGCCCCCTGTGGCTGCGTCGATTCCGACGAGCAGAAGGGCGGCTCCCGCGGCCCCCGCGGTTGCGGCCGCAGCGCGCGGGGCCGGCATTCGCGCCAGTCGCAGGCCCAGCACGAGGAAACCGGCCAGGTAGACCACGAGCCCACCGCCGTCGGCGCCCATGCGACTCGCCGCCACGCCCGCCGAGAGGGCCAACGCGACCACGGGCAGGGCGCGCAGACCGACCAGCGCCCCGAGAACGAGTGCCGGGGAGAGCAGCAGGGTCTCGACCTGGTTCGTGAGACCGTGGAAGCGTCCGCCCCCGTCGGGATGCGGCCCGATTACGGCCAGCGTGTTCCACTCGGGACGAGCCCACATCACGGCGAACAGGAAGACGAAGACGGCGCCCAGGCCGAGGGCGAGCTGCCGCCGCGAGCCGAGGAGCGCGGCGGCTCCGAGTGCCGCCGCGGGAGCAGCCAGCGCAAGCATCAGGACGGTGACCCAGGGCGCGGTCACGTCGGCGGCGCTGAGCAGGACGGCGGTCACGACACAGGCGGGCGCAACGAGGAATGCGGCGCGGCCGGCCATGGCGGAGCGCGTCAACAGCGCGAGCAGGCCGAACGACCCCATCAGCGCGGCGAGTACGACCATCGCCGGAATTCGCGTGTCGTGCGCATCGTCCAGTCGCCGGTCGAGCCGGGCGAGCTGTCGAAGGGGCTCCTCCGCCGGCCGCGCTCGGATCCTCGGCCGGTCGCCGCGGTTGAGGGCCCGCACGGACGGCGCCACGTCGGCCAGCGACACGAGCCCCGGGAGCCGTGTGGAGCTCGAGACCAGCAGGCCCCGGTAGCCGGGCCCGACGACCGTGATCGGATAGCGGAGGACGTTGTGGTGCTTGCCCGGTGGAGGGAGGGAGACGTAGACGGTGATCCGGCCCGGCCGCGTCGCGAGCGAGATCAGCGGCTTGCCGCCCGGCACACCACCCACGAGCCAGTTCTCCATCTTTCCCCGGACCAGAGAGGCGAGTGCGCCCCGTCGCGTCACCGTCGCGCCCTGACCCGGGACGAGCAGGCCGTGGGCTGCATCAGTCGAGCGAAGGACGGGAGCCGCTGGCGGGAGGACGATTACGACCGCCCGATCAGCCGGAGTCGCGATAGCTCCCGGGCTTAACGCGGTCGCAACAATCGCCAAAGCTACAATCGCCGTGAACCTTCTCGCCTTCAAGGGGGCCGATTCTCGATGAAACGCAAGGCTTACGGTCGCGACGCCGGACTGACGTGGCGGATGCTCTTCACGAGCTCGATGCTCGGGCTGCTCTACGTCTTCTTCGCGCTCGCGCTTTTCTACGTCCTCAACGCGGGCCTCGTGCTGATGCTCGTGATCGTCGGCGCGTTGGCATTCGTCCAGTACTTCACCTCGGACAAACTCGCCCTGCGCGCTTCGGGGGCGAAGGTGGTCGAGCGTGAGGAGGCGCCCGCGCTGCACGACATGATCGAGCGGCTCTCGGCCATGGCTGATCTACCCAAGCCCCGCGTGGCGATCATCGAGTCCGAGGTACCGAACGCCTTTGCGACCGGCCGGAACAAGAAGCATTCGGCCGTGGCCGTCACCACCGGGCTCTGGAACCGGCTCGAGCCGCAGGAGGTCGAAGGCGTGCTCGCACACGAGCTGTCCCACATCGCCAACCGCGACGTGCTCGTGATGACGGTGGCGAGCTTCTTCGCCATGCTCGCCGGGCTGCTGACCCGCTTTGGGCTCTACTCGGGGATGTTCGGCGGCTTCGGCGGGAATCGCGACAACAACAACAACTCGGTACCCGTCTGGTTGATCGTCGTGGTCGTCTCGGTCGTGACCTACTTCCTGAGCCAGATCCTGATCCTCGCGATTTCGCGCTACCGGGAGTACGCGGCCGACCGCGGCTCTGCGCTCATCACCGGCGCGCCTGAGCATCTGATGAGCGCGCTGCAGAAGATCGCGAGCCAGATCACGATGATCCCGCAGCAGGACCTCCGTCAGGTGGAGACGATGAACGCGTTCTTCATCGTCCCGACGAATTGGCGCAAGCGGACTGCAGAGCTGTTCATGACCCATCCGCCGATGGAGAAGCGTCTCGCCGCCCTCGCCGAGATCTCGCGCGACATGGGTCGGCCTGTCGCGTAGCGACTTTTGGGTCTCGGGAACGTTCTCTTCGGGCGCAAGAAGCTCAAGGATGCTTCCGGCGAGCGGCTGTTCGCGATCTCGACGGCGCGGATCACGCTCGAGGCGGAGCTCGATCTGAAGCCCACCGGCGCGGCCGGCATCTGCTTCAAGCCTCTCTCCGCCGGCGAGTTCGTACGGGCCGAGAACGAGATTCAGGAGCTCCTCGACGTGGTCGCGAACGAATCGGGCTCCAAGGTCGAGCGGCGCGGCGACGAGCTCGGGTTCGAGTGGTTGATCATCCATGACCAGGACTTCGAGGATCTGGTCAACTCGGTGCACCTAGTGGCCTCGGAGCTCGAGTCGCGCGGGTTCGGCCCTCAGCTCCTGGCCGCCCTGTTCCCGTTCGAGAGCAAGGGCTTCGACGCGAAGCGCGTCTACTGGATCTACGGCTTCAAACGCGGGAAGTTCTGGCCGTTCGTGCCGAAGGGCGACGACAAGGAGCGCGACAACGCGGAAGAGCTCGAGTTGAAGGCCAAGCTGGAGCAGGAGTTGCCGATCGAGCCCGACCTCTCGCGCTGGTTCGGCATCTTCGATGCGCCCGTCTAGGCTCGACGAGCTGCTTCCGCACTACGACTTCGAGGAAGTGCACTCGCGGCGGGTCGGTGCTTCGCCGGCCGCTGCGTTGTCCGCTGCGCGGGCTGCGACACCGGGCGAGATGCCTCTCGTGATCGTTCTCTACTCGCTGCGCTCGGCACCGGCACTCCTGGCCCGCGGGCGAGCGCTACGCCGCGAGAGGGGCCGGCCGCAGTGGGAGCAGATGCTCGAATCCGACGGATTCCTCGCCTTCGTCGATGAGGAAGACGAGATCGTGCTCGGCTACGCCGGGCAGCCGTGGCGGCTCGCGGGAGGCATTGGGGCCGGGGTGGGCTCGGCTGGCGGCTGGAGCGAGTTCTCCGCGCCGGGCTACGTCAAGGCGGTGATGAACTTCAGGGCAGACTCTGCGGGGGGCGGTGCGCTGCTGACGACCGAGACGAGGGTGCTCGCGACCGACGAGGCTACCCGACGGCGCTTCGGCCGCTATTGGCGCCTGATCCGTCCTGGCAGCGGTCTGATCAGGCGCAGCTGGCTGAGTGCCGCCGCGCGCCGCGCCGAAACCGCCGAGTAGTCGGCTCGGTTTCGGCGCGGTCTCGTCACAGACACGTGCGCTCCGCCCGGCTACGCTCAACGCGGGTGGCGGGTGGATTCTCCTCTCCCCACCCGGGGTGGGGACGCACGTGAACTCCTATTAGGTCGGCAGGTCGGGAATCAGGCCGTCGCCTTCGAAGAGCTGCCGGGCCTCGTCCAGGGTCAGGTCATCCGGCGGGATGATTCCCTCTGACGGCGAGAGATCCTCGTCCGGCAGGCGCGAGCCGTTCGTCCGCACCGCCTCGGCCATGCGCCCGAGGAGCTCGGAGAACTGCTCCTGGTCGCCGGCTTCGAGTGCCCGCCCGGCCTGCTCGTCCAGATCGTTGAGTCCTTTGGCGACCTCTTCGTCCACCTCGAACTGGCCCTCTCCCAGCACGCGCACGATCACGGCTGGAGCTCCTTCTGCTGCTCGCCGGAGCCGACCTCGGACTTCAGTTGAGCGAGCTCGTCGTCGACCTGCGACTTCGACGCGGTCGCCCCGAGCTCGCGGTCGAGCTCGGTCTGGTCGGAGGTGAAGTCCTCGAGCGCACCCGACTCGGTCAGCTCGTCGATCGCGGAGGCCCTCGCCTGCATCTGCTCGGTCTTGTCCTTCGCGCGCTGGATCGCGAGCCCGGTGTCGGCCATCTGCTCGCCGATCCCCGTGGCGGCCTCGCCGATCCGCACCTGCGCCTCGGCGGCGGAGTACTGGGCCTTGATCGTCTCCTTCTGCGAACGGAACGCCTCGACTTTGGCCGACAGCGTCTTCTCGCTCGCGATCAGCTTCTCCTGCTGGGCCTGGAGCTGGTCCGACTGCCCGTCGAGGGCCTGGAGCTGTTGCTGCAAGCCGGACTTGCGCTCCAGCGCCTGTCGTGCGAGGTCTTCGCGGCCTTCGCCGAGCGCCTGTCGCGCCTGCGTCTCGAGCTTGACGATGCTCTGCTGGAGCTTCGCCTCCTGCAATTCAAGGCGTTTTTTTGCGGTGACGACGTCGGCGATGCCGCGCTTCACGTTCTGCAGCAACTCGAGCTGCTTCTCGTACGAGTAGTCCAGGGTCTCGCCCGGATCCTCAGCGCGATCGAGCACCTTCGACAACTTCGATTTCACGACGAGCGACGCGCGTGACATCAGACCGGCCATTCGTTCTCCTCTCGGGTGCGGAACGTCTAGCCTAGCGCCCGGTGATCGTCGAGCGGAGCATGCACCCGGGCTGGCTCTCCAACGCTTATCTGGTCGGCGACGAGCAGGGCGGGACGGCTGTCTTCGTCGACTCCGGGGCACCGCTCGAAGCGCTTTTCGAGGCGGTCGAGCGGCATGGCTTGAACGTCTCGCACCTGCTCACGACGCACGCTGACGCCGACCACATCGCAGGTGACGCCGAGATCCGGGCGCGCTACGGCTGTCCGGTCGTCAAGGGCGACCTCGAGACCGGCGGCCTCTCGATCCGCGCGCTCGAGACGCCCGGCCACAAGGACGATCACTTGGCCTTCGTGGTCAACAATGAGCTTTGCTGCTCCGGAGACGTGCTGTTCAAGGACGCCGTCGGCGGCGGCGACTTCGAGCAGATCCGCCGGTCGGTGATGGACGTGCTGATGAAGCTCGATCCCGAGATACGAGTCCTGCCGGGGCACACTGAGGAGACGACCATCCAGCGCGAGTGGGAGCACAACCCGTTCGTGCGCGTCTGGCGCGGCGCGGAGCCCCACGGCACCGAGCGTGTCCGCGTCGGCGGTGAGCAGGCGACGCTGATCGTCTGGTCGCCGGACTATGACGGGAAGGGCAAGGCTTGGGTGCGCTTCGACGACGGACGGGACGCGATCGTCGGTGGCTCGCGCGTCGAGCGAGGGTAAGCTCGATCGATGGCGATCAAGCTCCACCGCTGCAGCAACCTCTGGGTCAAGCTCGGTCACCCCTGCTGGAAAGTGCAGAAGGCACTCGACGAGGCCGGAATCCCCTACGAACTCAACAGGGAGCCGTGGCTTCGCTGGAAACGAGACGAGACGAAGCGCAGGACCGGGCAGACGGGCTACCCGTGGATCGAGTTCGAGGACGGCTCGATCTACCGCGAGGAGTCGAAGGAGATGGCGCGGCGGATCACGGAAGGCAAGCTGAACGACGCGCCTCGCACAGAGCCGCGGGCCGCATGAGCTTCATCGTCCCGGAGGAGATCGAGGCCTACGCCGCGGAGCACACCACGGCGCCCGAGGAGCTGCTCGCCGAGCTCGCAGAGGAAACGAAGGCGACCTTGCGCTCCCCCCAGATGCTCACCGGCCCGATCGAAGGCCGCCTGCTGGAGCTGCTCGTTCATGGAATCAAGGCCAGGCGTGTGCTCGAGCTCGGCACCTACAGCGGCTACTCCTCAGTGTCGATGGCGGCGGGTCTGGCCGAGGGTGGCCACATCAACACGTGCGAAGTCGACGAGACGCACGCCGAAGTCGCTCGCCGCTACATTGCACGCAGTCAGTACGCCGACCGCATCACCGTGCACCTCGGCCCGGCGCTTGAGACCATCGAGCGCCTCGGCGGAGAGTTCGACTTCGTCTTCATCGACGCCGACAAAGAGAACTACGGCGCCTACTACGAAACGCTGTTGCCGCGGCTCGCGCCTCACGGGTTGCTGGCGATCGACAACACGCTCTGGAGCGGTCGGGTGCTCGACGAGAGCGACGATTCCGAAGGCACGCGAGCCATCCGCGAGCTGAACGACCGCATTGCGAGCGATCCGAGGGTCGTCGCGGTACAGCTGACGGTGCGGGACGGCGTCACGTTGATCCGCCGCGCGGGCTAGCTACACTTCTGGCCGCCCGGGGCTATAGCTCAGTTGGGAGAGCGCCTGGATCGCACCCAGGAGGTCGCCGGTTCGAGCCCGGCTAGCTCCATCTCCGCTTCGCCTTCATCGATGCCCTGGTAGTGCCCGGCAGATCGCGGATCCGCGCGGCTAAGCTCATGGAGTGTTTGCTCATCTTCGCCGCTCGTTCAGCGACCGCCGGGTGGCCGTGATCGCGTCGCTGGCGATTCTCTCGCTGTTCGTCGTCACGATGATCGTCTTTCGAGTTCTGTACACGGGTTCTCCGGAGCACCTTGGGATCGTGTGGAACCTTGCCCTGGCGTGGGTCCCATTCGCGCTAGCGCTCGTGGTCTACGAGCGGGCGAGGGCCGGCTTCTTGACCCGCGCGTGGGCCGGCGTGGGAGTGCTCTGGCTGCTCTTCCTTCCCAATGCTCCGTACATCGTCACCGATCTGAAGCACGTTGGCAGCGGCGACGGCGTGCCTGTTCTCTACGACGTGCTGCTCCTGTCCGCCGCCGCGTGGACCGGACTTTTGTTGGGCCTGACTTCGCTGTTTCTGATACACGCAGTTGCGCGGCGAGTGGTCGGTGCCGGAAACGCTTGGGCCCTCGTCGTGGGAGCGATCGCACTGAGCTCTTTCGGGATCTATCTCGGACGCGTCCTGCGCTGGAACTCGTGGGATGTCTTCGTGCGGCCGGGGCCTCTTTTGAGCGCACTCGCAAATGGCGTGCTCCATCCGCTCAACCAGTCACGGCCGATCGCCCTCACAATCCTGCTCACATCGTTCCTTCTGGTCAGCTACCTGGTCTTCTACTCATTGGCGCGGATGTCCCCAGACATAAGCGAGTGAAGGCGGCTGGGCCCTCTCGAGCTTCGCGAGGGTGGCTACAACCCCGCGCCTAGGAACCGGCTCGCGAGCGAATCCAGGCGAGGACAAGAGCCCCTTCAATCGCCGCGTCGAGAAGGTAGATCTTCGAGATCGTTCCTCGCGCTGAGAATATGACGTCGATCGCGGCGAGGCCGGCCGCCGACGTTGCGCCGAGCAGCTCGAGCTCGAAGTCGACGCGCCTGCGCCGAGCGCCGACCAACAGAACGGCGCCGACACTTCCCACGAGCACGCCAACCGTTCGTGCCAGCCAAAAGTCGACCTTCGGCCCGGTCACCCGCTCGAAGGATCGGCGGCTGACAAGCGGCCAGACTCCGGTTGCGAGGAAATACGAGCCCTGCAGAACGGCGACCCCAGCCTTCGTTGATGCCGGTTCACGCCCTCGAGCCACGGCTTCCTAACCGACGGACGGCATGGCCTGCCGCTCCTCCGCAAGCTCCCGATAGCATGCCAAGAGGCTCTCCGCGGCCTCGTCCCAAGTCGGGAGCGTCGCGCGGAACGCGCGCGCGCGGCTCTCGAGCGCTCGGCGTGCCGCCGGCTTCAGCAGGAGCGAGGAGCAGCATGCGGCAAAGGCGTCGGCGTCGTCGGCGACCTCGATGCAACCACGGGCTCCTCGGCCCAGACCCTGGACACCGATGCTCGTGCTAACGATCGCCTTGCCACGGTAGAGCGCCTCGAGCACCTTCACCTTGACCCCGCCGCCTATGCGCAACGGCGACACCACGACGGCAGCCCGGTCGAGGTAGCGCGAGACGCTCGGCACACGACCGGTGACGCAGACGTGCTCGCACGCAAGGGCTTGCACCTCTCTGGGCGGGTCGTTTCCAACAAGGAGCGCTCGAGCCTCCGGCACCTGCTCGCGCACGCGGGGCAAGATCTTGCGGCAGAACCAGTTCGCCGCGTCGAGGTTCGGCTGGTAGGCGAAGTTGGCGACGAACAGGAGCTCTGGCTGAAGGCCGAGCGCGTTCGCAGGAGGGAGGCCGAGATGATCGGCACCGTCGGGCACCAGGCGCACGTCGAGCTGCGGCGCTACCTGCAGCATCGTGCTCCGATCGTCGTCAGTGACGGCGGCGCAGAGCGTCGCCCGCCTCCAGGCTTCGAGCTCTTGCGCGCGCGTCTCTCGGAAGTCGCGGAAGGCACGCCGCTGGTCCGCGGCTCCCTCCGCGAGCGCGACGCGCTGTGCCCCGAGGGAGTACTCGACGTTCTGCTCGACCAGCAGGACCGGAACCGGCGAGGGAGGCACGTGTCGGAGTAGGTAGAAGCCCTCGACGTGTACGAGGTCGGCCAGGCCTTCGCGGAGGAGTGAGCACACGTACTCCGTCGCCTGCGGTGATCCGTGCCTACGAACCTGGAAGGGAAGATCGGAAGGGTCTGCGATCGCCCGGAAGACGGCAACGCTCGCGCAGAGTCCGTGCAGTCGATCGACCGCGGCGAGATCTTCCTCATACGTCTTCGAGATCGCGCAGAGGTGAACTTCCGCCTCCGGCGCTAGCCGGCGCAGGAGCTCGAACTCACGAAGCCGACCGCCGCTGACGGGCGGGTAGGGAAGGTGGCAGCTGAGGAAGAGTACGCGCAAAGCGGCACTCCTTCTCCCCGAAGAGCCGCGTGTTAACCACGGCGCTTGCACGTTTATGCCGTGGCAGCAGACGCAATAGAGGCGGTGCGGTGTATGCAATAGGCAAACGTTTCTCCGCGATCGCACGATTGACCAGCGACGATCACCGGGTGCCCGCGAGATGAGGCTGGTCCGCCGATTGGCGCTGCGGGCGCCGGAGATCGTGGGTTCGCCGCGGACCTTCGTCGTCGCGGTCGTGCTCGTGCTGGCGTGGCTCGTCGTCGGCCCGTTCACCGGCTGGGGCGATCCCTGGCTTCTCTGGCCCTCGGCGATCGCCTCGGTTGTGACCTTCGTCATCGTGTTCAGCCTTCAGTACACACAGAACCGCGACACACGAGCGATTCAGCTGAAGCTCGATGAGATCCTCCGCGGCACGGAGAGCGCGCGGACGCAGCTCGTGAAGCTCGAGCGCCTCTCGGACGAGGAGCTCACGCAGATCGAGCAGGAGATCATCGAGCTGCGCGAGCAAGAAGAGAAGAGCTAGCTCGTCTCGTGCTGCTTCTTCGACCCAGCAGGCCCATGAATCAGGAACGCCTGAGGCGGCGCTTGAACTGGTTGACATAGATCCCGTTTAGGCAACGACCGCAGCGGTAAGCCTGCTGCTACTCCAGCGAAAGGACATCGTGGCGAAGACCGTGCTGGTCACCGCCGAGGTCGGCTTCATCGGATCCCATCTGACGGACGAGCTCTGGGTGTTTGGTTACCGGGACGGCGCGACATCGCTCGCAGGACAGGCCGCGACCCGCTTCGACCGCCCCGCAGCGGAGCTATGGGCCCGGGGGTCGACGACGTGAGCGTGCCGAGTCCCATTCTCGGCCTCGTCGAGTGGTTCGAGGTCGGCGAGGAGCAGCGGGTCGAGCGGGTCGTGGAGGGCCTTCGCGAGCTTGCAGTCCGACACCTGCGCACCGGCGTCTCCTGGGCCGATTGGTATCGCGAGGACGGCCGCGACTGGTACGACTGGCTGTTGCCGAGGCTCGCTTCCGAGTTCGAGCTGCTTCCCTGCGTCGTCTACACCCCGCCCTCGATCGCGGTGATGCCGAAGACGGCGGCTCCGCCTCGCCGCCCTCTCGATTACGCCGATTTCATCGACCTGCTGATCACCAGTCACGGCGATTGCTTCGAACACGTCGAGCTCTGGAATGAGCCGAACAACATCGGCGAATGGGACTGGCGGCTGGACCTCGACTGGACTGCGTTCACGGAGATGATCAAGGCTGCGGCCTTCTGGGTGCGCGAGCGCGGCAAGCGCTCGGTCCTCGGCGGGATGAGCCCGCTCGACCCGAACTGGCTCGACCTGCTCGCTGTGCGTGGCGCCTTGCGGGACGTGGACGTGATCGGGATCCACGGGTTTCCCGGCACCTGGGAGGTGGCCTGGGAGGGTTGGCCAGTCAATGTCGCGAAGGTCAAGGAGGTGCTCGAGCGGCATCAGCTCGCTCCGGAGATCTGGATCACCGAGGCCGGCTACTCGACCTGGCGAAACGACGAGTTCGGCCAGGTCCGCGAGCTGCTCACCGCCCTCGACGCACCGGTCGAGCGCCTGTACTGGTACGCCGCGGAGGACCTCCTGCCCGAACGAGACACCGTTGGCGGGTACCACACAGACGTTCGTCACTACCACATCGGGATCCACGACACCGGTGGCGAGCCGAAGCTCCTGGCCCGGCTCTGGCGAGACGGAGGGCTCGACCTCGTTCGGCAGGCCGGTAGGTTCGACGCGCGCCCCCTGCGTCCTGTCCGCTCGCCCACCACGCTGATCACCGGAGGGGCCGGCTTCGTCGGTTGCAACGTGGCCGACCGGCTGCTCCTGGAGGGCGGGCGAGTGCGCGTACTCGACAACCTGGCTCGTCCCGGGGCCGAGCAGAATCTCGGCTGGCTCGCGGGCCGCCATCCAGGGCGGCTCGAGGTGCAGGTCGGAGACGTGCGCGACCCGGTTGCCGTCCACGAGGCCGTCCGCGACGTGAGCAGCGTCTTCCACTTTGCGGCCCAGGTCGCGGTCACCACGAGCCTCGAGCGGCCCGAGCGCGACTTCGCCGTCAATCTGGGCGGAACCGTGGAGCTGCTCGAGGCGCTGCGTCGCCTGCCGGAGCCGCCACCGGTCCTGTTCACGTCGACGAACAAGGTCTACGGCTCCCTTGACGATCTCGACCTGGAGCTCGATCACGACCGCTGGCTGCCTTGCGACCCGCTCGTGCGCGCTCACGGAATCGACGAGCGGCGTCCCCTCGATTTCTGCACGCCGTACGGTTGCTCGAAGGGCGCCGCGGACCAGTATGTCCTCGACTATGCCGCCAGCTTCGAAGTGCCGAGCGTCGTCTTCCGGATGAGCTGCATCTACGGGCCCCACCAGCACGGCAATGAAGACCAGGGTTGGGTCGCTCACTTCGTGCTGCGGGCGCTCGCGGGCCTTCCGATCACGGTCTACGGCGACGGCTGCCAGGTTCGCGACGTGCTCTTCGTAGACGACCTCGTGGAGGCGATGCTGCTCGCGCAGCGGCACGTGCACTCGCCGGAGGTCGGCGGCCAGGCCTTCAACATCGGCGGAGGCCCGCCGAACGCGGTCAGCTTGCTCGAGGTGCTCGAAGTGCTCGCGGGCCTACGGGGCCGGAAGGTTGAGACGAGGCTTGCGCCGATGCGCAAGGGGGATCAGCGCTACTACGTCTCGAACACGCGGCGCTTCGGTGCCGCGACAGGATGGGAGCCGCAGGTCGGCATCGAGGAGGGGATCGAAGCGCTCTATCGGTGGCTGCTCGACAGACAGGGCCCGCGAAGGGTCGAGCGGGCAGGGGTGCATTGACGGCGGCGGTCGTCGTCGCCCCCGGAAGAGTCGAGTTGAGCTCGGCTGAGCTGCCCGAGGCTGGACCGGCCGACGCGCTCATCCGTATCGAGGGTTGCGGGATCTGCGCCTCGAGCCTTCCCCTCTGGGAGGGACGGGAGTGGTTCGAGTATCCGTTCCCGCCCGGGGCACCCGGTCACGAGCCATGGGGCGAGGTCGAGTCGGGCCCCCGCGAGATCGTGGGCCGTCGCGTCGCGTTCCTCTCCGACCGCGCCTTCGCCGAGCGGGCGGTCGTTCCCTCCGACCAGATCGTTGCGCTGCCGGCCGAGCTCGATGGACTGCCGTTCCCGGGTGAAGCCCTCGCCTGCGCGGTGCTCGTCTTGCGCCGCGCGGACGTGTCCGCTGGCCAGACGGTGGCGATCGTCGGACTGGGCTTTCTGGGACGCGCGACCGCCCAGCTGTGCCGCGCAGCAGGCGCGAACCTCGTCGAGATACGCCGGGGCGACGAGCCGGACGGAGAGTTCGAGCGGGTGATCGAGTGCGCGGGCACGCAGGAGGCCCTCGACACCGCCGCGTGCCTCGTCGCCACTCGCGGTCGGCTGGTCATCGCGGGGTACCACCAGGACGGCCCGCGCACGGTCGACCTCCAGTCCTGGAACTGGCGCGGCCTCGACGTCGTCAACGCGCACGAGCGCGATCCGCTGGCGGTCATCGCGGCGATCGAGGAGGCGGCGCGCCTGGCCGCCGCGGGGATCCTCGACCTGGCTGCGCTCGCCACCCACCGCTTCCCCCTCGAGCGACTGGGCGAAGCCTTCGAGGCGGCGCGAACCCGGCACGATGGTTTCGTCAAGGC
>Ga0126307_10001330_pt1 | contig 16284 bp, 14 predicted proteins | sample Plot28_FD_89955 | JGI IMG/M metagenome (GOLD analysis project Ga0126307, IMG submission 89955) | Serpentine soil microbial communities from UC McLaughlin Reserve, CA, USA - Plot28 | ecosystem: Environmental > Terrestrial > Soil > Grasslands | place: USA: UC McLaughlin Reserve, Lake County... | reverse complement strand
GCGTCGCTGCTGCTCGCGCTCGTGATCGCGCAGGGCGCGCTCGGCGGCGCGACCGTCGAGGAGAACCTCGAGGAGGTCTACGTGGCGGCGCACCTCGGGCTGGCCATGCTGCTGCTCGGGATGATCCTCTACCTCTGGCGGGCGGTGGGCGGCGCCGCGCACGTCGACGGCGGGCCCCGGCTCCGGCCGCTGGCGATCGCCGCGTCGGGCGCCGTGCTGTGCACGATCGTCGCGGGCGGCTACATGGCCGGCACGCAAAACTACGGCCGCGCCGACTACCAGCTCGGCGACGGCGCGCACCACGCGTGCGGCAAGGAGTTTCCGACCTGCAACGGCGAGTTCATGCCGTTCGGCGACGCCCGCCTCGTGAACATCCATCTCACCCACCGCGCCTTCATGTATCTCGCCTCGCTGCTCGTGATCGTGCTGGTCGTGGTTGCTCTGCGTTGCGGTGTGCTGACCCGTCACGCGTGGGTACTCGCCGGCCTGCTCGCCACGCAGGTGCTCGTGGGGGCGCTCAACGTCTGGCTCGACGAGTACGAGCTGCTGATCGTGCTTCACCTCGCGCTCGGCACCCTCCTCTGGATCACCTCGGTGGGGATGACGCTCGCGCTCGCGCCCGCGCGTGAGCGAGCGCCGCGCCGCGCGGAGCCGGTGGCGGCATGACCGGCTCGGCGCGCGCCGCCGCCGCGCCCGTAGTCGCCGGCTGGCGCACGGTCCTCTCGGACTACTTCGAGATGACGAAGCCGAGGGTGCAGTCGCTACTGCTCTTCACGACCGTCACGACGATGTACGTGGCCGGCGACCCGACGCTCGGGCGGGTGGCGCTCACCTGCCTGGGTGGGGCGCTCTCGGCGGGCGGCGCGGGCGCCATCAACCACGCACTCGACCGAGACCTCGACCGGCTCATGAAGCGCACCGCGGGCCGCCCCGTGGCGAGCGGGCGCGTGTCGCCCCGCGCGGCGATCGCGTTCGGCGTAGCCCTGGGCACGGCGTCGTTCGTCCTGCTCGCGCTCCAGGTGAACGTGCTCGCGGCGGCGCTCTCGCTCTCGGGCCTGCTGGGCTACGTGCTCGTCTACACGCTCTGGCTGAAGCGCTCGACGCCGCAGAACATCGTGATCGGGGGCGCGGCCGGCGCGGTACCCCCGCTCGTGGCCTGGGCGGCCGTGACCGGCGGGCTCAGCGGCACGCCGCTCTATCTGTTCGCGATCGTCTTCTTCTGGACCCCACCGCACTTCTGGGCGCTCTCGCTGCTGATGAAGGACGAGTACGAGCGCGCGGGCGTGCCGATGCTGCCGGTCGTGCGCGGCGAGGCTGAGACGCGCCGCCAGATCATGCTGTACACGGTGCTGCTGTACGCGGTGAGCCAGCTGCCGTTCTGCGCCGGGGCATTCGGCGTCACCTACCTGGTCGCCTCGGTCGGCCTCGGGGCCGCGTTCATCTACGGCGCTTACCGCCTGCTTCGCAGGCCGTCGCGTCGCGCCGCGCTGCGCCTCTATCTCTACTCGCTCGCCTACCTCGCCCTGCTGTTCGCGGCGATGGTGGCGGACGTCCGGCTCTAGCGCGTTCAGGGGCCCGGATCAGGGTGCCACCCTGATGCGGGCGGCGGCGTCCGCGACGACGATGCCGCCATGCGATTCAAGACCCTGACAGCAGTTACAACGGCGGCGGCTCTCCTGGCGGTCGGAGGCTCCACGGCCACGGCTGCCCCGAGCACGGGCAGCTGGAGCGGCGAGCTCTCGCAGGACCTGGCCCTGCTCGACGAGCCATACACGACCAAGTTCGGGATCCAGGCGCTTCACGGCCGGATCGCCCTCGTGAATGTCGAGGTGCGGATGGCCTGCGGCGAGTACGCGATCCGCGACGCCCAGGTCTTCAAGCACTGGCGCTCCGGGCGCGGGCCGCAGCTGAACAATGGGGGCTTCACGTTCCGGGCGCACGCCAACTGGGGCAACAAGGACGTCGGCGTCATCCGGGTGAGCGGACAGCTCGGCCGCCGCAATGCCACCGGCACCGCCACGGCAAGCGGCGACGGCTGCCGGGGCGAGGGCGACTGGACCGCGAAGCGCCGCTTCTGAGATGCGTTCCTTCCTCCTCCACCACCGCCACCGTCCCGACGAGTGCGCAGCCGCGTACGCCGCCTGGAAGGGGTTCGTGAGCCCGCTGCGCCACCACGCCACCATCTCGTCGTGCATCGCGGGCGGGCACGCGATCTGGTGGCGGGTGGAGGCGGACGACGGCGACGCCGCGCTCGCGCTCTTGCCGGTCTACGTCGCGCGGCGCACGGAGCCCGTCGAGGTGCGCGAAACGGCGATCCCGTAATTCGACGGCCGAACTGCGGTTAGACCCACGATGACAACGACCGATGCCCACCAGCCGGCGAGGCGTGTGATGAGCGCCACGCCTGAGCGGCTCGCCTGGCTCCGCGAGCAGCTCGGTGGTCAGATCGCCGAGGCGCCCGTGGCCGGAGAGATCTTCCGGCCACGCGGCGCCTGGGGCGACCGCCCGGCGCGCCTGCGCCGCTTCGTCTTCCGCCGCCTCGGCATGGGCCGAGGGCTGCACGAGCTGGAGCGCGGCATGGGCGTGCTGAACCTCGCGGTCGCCACGCAGTCGCGGCTGCACCTGTTCGCGCTGCGCGGCAGGCGGGGCGGTATCGACGTCGGCGACGAGCTGGTCTCGTGGCCGCTCCCGGGCCTCGAGCTGAAGACCGAGCGGCGCAGCGTCGAGACGACCCGCTTCTCGGGCGACGCGTACACCCGCCACAAGTCCAAGATCCTCGTCCTCCGCATCCAGCCGCCGGGCGAGCCTGCGCTTCGGATCGACCTCGCCGCCGGCCGCGACGCGAGTGCGCTCGTCAGCGCGCTGCGGTCGCTCAGTCAACCGTCCGCTGGCGCGTGAGCTCGCGCCCGAGCGGCAGCTGACCGAGCTCGAGTCCCTGATCGGCGCGGATCACGTGCATCACCGCGTTGATCAGCGCGAGGTGCGTGAACGCCTGCGGGAAGTTGCCCAGATGGCGGCCCGAGCGCGCGTCGATCTCCTCGGCGTACAGGCCGAGCGGGCTCGCGTACGAGAGCAGCTTCTCGCACAGGTCACGCGCGCGCCGCAGCTCGCCGATCTCGACGAGCGCGGACACGAGCCAGAAGGAGCAGATTGTGAAGGTGCCCTCCGAGCCCGAGAGCCCGTCGTCGGTCTCCTCGGTTCTATAGCGAAGCACTAAACCGTCCTCCGTGAGCTCGTCGGCGATCGCCATGACTGTCGCGACGGTGCGCTCGTCGTCCGGTGGCAGGAAGCGCGTGAGCGGCATCAGGAGCACGGAGGCATCGAGCGCGTCGGTCCCGTAGTACTGGGTGAACACGCCGCGATCGTCGAGGGCGTTCTGGAGGATGTCGTTCTTGATCTCGTCCGCGGCGGACTGCCAGCGCGCCGCGAACTCGAGCTCCTCGCGCATCTCGGCGAGACGCGCGCCGCGGTCGGCGGCCACCCAGCACATCATCTTCGACGAGGTGAAGTGCCGCGGCTCCCCTCGTACCTCCCAGATCCCGCGGTCGGGCTCGCGCCACCTCTCGAGCGCCGCCTCGACCTGCTTCTTCAGGATCGGCCAGATCCGCTCGGGCAGGTGGTCGCGCGACTTCGTGTGCAGGTAGACCGAGTCCAGCAGCGCGCCCCAGACGTCGTGCTGCTCCTGGTCGTAGGCGGCGTTGCCGAGGCGCACCGGCCGCGCGCCGTCGTAGCCGGAGAGATGCTCGAGGGTCTGCTCCGGGAGCTCATCCCGCCCGTCGATGCCGTACATGATCTGGAGCAATGACTGCTCCGCCTCGGCCACGTCGGCGATGAAGTAGAAGAAGTCGTTCGCCTCCCAGTCGAAGCCGAGGGTGTAGAGCCCCCAGAGCATGAAGGTGGCGTCGCGGATCCAGGTGAAGCGGTAGTCCCAGTTCCGCTCGCCGCCAGGACTCTCGGGCAGAGAGGTGGTGGCCGCGGCCACGAGCGCGCCGGTGGGCGCGTAGGAAAGCCCCTTGAGGGTCAGCGCCGAGCGCTGGAGATGGGTCCGCCAGGGATGATCGGGGAAGGTGCCGTGGTCGAGCCAGTGCTGCCAGTGGTGCGCGGTCCAGACGAGTCGGTCGTAGGCCTCCTCGTAGGTGGTCGGAGCCGGGTGCGCGGACCATGAGAGCGCCACGAACAGCGTGTCGCCCTCCTTCATGAGCGTCCGCGCCGTCGCGCGCGGGCCCTCGAAGCCGAGGTTCATGTCGGTGACGAGCGCGAGCTCGGTGTCCACGCCCTCGACCCGGCAGGCGGCCTCGCGGTAGCCCGGACCCGTGTATTCCCAGACGCCGTTGAGCCGGCCGTAGTCGAAGCGCGGCTCGCAGTCGAGGGTGACCTGGACCTCGCCGTTCACGCAGCGAACCAGCCGCAGGAGCACGTGGTCGGCGTCGTAGTCGGTCGGTGCGCGGCGGTGGGTATGCGAGCGATCGTGCTCGTGGTGCCAGGGACCGATCAGCAGAAGGTCGCGGACGATGATCCAGCCGCCGCTCGTACCCCAGCTCGTCTCGAGGACCATGGTGCCCGGGAGGTAACGCCGTGCCGCAGGCACCTCCACGTCGGCCGGCCCGAGGCGGAACATCCCGGCGTCTCGGTCCAGGATCGACCCGAACACGCTTGGCGAGTCGAACCGCGGCAGGCACAGCCACTCGACGCTGCCGTTTGGCGCGACGAGCGCGCAGGTCTCGCAGTCGGACAGGAAGCCGTAATCCGCGATCGGCGGGAACGCGCTCGCGCCGAACGAGTCCGGGACGTAGCTCCTCACAGCCGCGCCGCCGCTGCCTGGTCGAGCAGCGCGGTCACCGGCCCCTCCACCAGCGACCCCGGGTAGCGGGGATCGGGGCGGCCGCCGAAGGCGTGCCGCACGGCGTCGGCCTTCTCCTCGCCCGTCACGAGGAACACGGTTCGGCGCGCATCGTTGACCACGCGAAGCGTAAGCGTGATCCGGGATACGAACGGCGGCATCCCCGGGGTCTCGACACCCGTCGCGCGCCGCTCGCGCTCCGCCAGTGCGGCGTCGTTTGGGAACAGCGAGCAGATGTGGGCATCCGCGCCGAGCCCGATCAGGATCAGGTCGAAGGCCGCGGGCGCCGACTCGTCGAGCTCGCGCTCGTAGGCCGCGGCGCCGTCGGCCGGACCGAGCTCGCCGCGTATCCGGTGGGCCACAGCGCCGTCGGCGCGCGAGAGCAGCGCCTCGTCGACCATCCGGAAGTTCGAGTGCTCGTGATCCGGCGGGACGCAGCGCTCGTCCGTGAACCAGAGATCCACGCCGCTCCAGTCCGGCCGCCGGCTCGCGGCGAGCTCATAGGCGCGCCGCGGCGTGGAGCCGCCCGTCAGCACCAGGTGGCCGGACGCTTCGGCGATCAGGCCGGCCGCGGCCTCGGCCGGGTCTTCGAGGATCTGAAGGTCGGCTTCCTGACCCATCCGCTGATGCTAACCCGGGAACGCCTCTGGCATGCTTCGGCGATGGCCCACCTGGATCTCTCCGCACTCGAAGCCCGACTCGACGACGTGCGCGCTTCGCCGAGCGACGGTGGGCGCGTCGAGCTGATCGTGCGCCGGCCGGCCGAGAACGAGCGCGAGGTTCTCGACGAGGGCCGTCTCGATGCCTGCGACGGCCTGGTCGGCGACTACTGGAAGGTCGACAGTGGCGACCGCGACGTGCAGCTGACCCTCATCAACGTGCGCCTGGCGCGCCTAGTGGCCGGCGACGACGAGCGCGTGCCGCTCGCGGGCGATCAGCTCTACGTGGATCTGAGCCTGGCGGTCGACGTCCTGCCGCCCGGCACGCGGCTGCGCGTGGGCGAGGCGCTGGTCGAGGTGAGCGCGGAGCCGCACCGCGGCTGCGGCAAGTTCGCCTCCCGCTTCGGCGTGGACGCGCTCAAGTTCGTGAACTCGAAGGTCGGCCGCGAGCTCAACCTGCGCGGCGTGAACGCGTGGATCGTGGAGGGTGGCGCGGTGCGGCGCGGGGACAGGATCGTGCGGGCCGCCTGACCAGGGCGCCGGCTTCGGCCGGTCACCCCCAACGGGTCGGTGACGCGACGCCCCACCGGGGGCGTCTGCCGATCGCGGTAGGTCTCCGCGCCCCGCCGACTACCGCAGCAGCGCCACCGCGCAGTCGAGCGCGTTCCGGTAGGCCGGATCGCGTAGGAGCGCCTGGCGGATCCCCTCTCCGAGGATGCCGGCCTCGCCGCGCGAGGCGCCGAGCACCGTCCAGGTCGACTCCTCGCCGCGGCGGTCGGTGCGGTGTGCGGACAGGCCGCCGGGACCTCTGTCCAGCCCGATCTTCATCCCCGACGCCGTGCCGATCTCGATGCCCGCCAGGCCGGGCACGCTCTGATGTGGGTCGGGCTCGAGCGAGAGCGCGACGTCCTGACGCTTGCCATGCGCCTTGCCGTGAAGCGCCTCGCCGGCGGGCATCAGCGAACCCGGCTCCCAGCCGAGCCGGGACGCGAGCCAGCCGCAGAACAGGACTCCGGCCACTGCCGAGTCGGAGCTGTGGCGGACAGTCACGGAGACGATCCTGCGCAGCTCGTCTCGCCATTGCGGCGGGTCGAACGTCGAAGCCACGCGCTCGCGCCACGGTGTGCCCCTCAGCCAGGCGAGGTCCACCACGTAGGCCTCACGCGCCAGCTCGATCGCTCGCGCGACCCCCGATGCAGGGTCCGGTTCGTTCACCGAGTCGACTAGCACGACCTGCGAGAGGTGAAGGAGCGCGTCGACCGCCTCGGGATGCCCGTGCGGCGACCACACGAGTGTGGCGATGTCGGTCACGACCAGCGGATCGACGATCGTGTTGAGCATCTCGAGGTGCCTGTCCCCCACGTCGAGCAGCACGCGTTCGCGCGTGAGGGCGAGTTCGCCGGGCCGCGGGTCGCTCGGCACGGTGATCGCCACCGACGCGTCGATCGTGGTCCGGCCCTGCTCCACCGCGCACAGAATCGTGCGCGAGGGGTGATAGCGGCCGACCCCCTCGAGGCGGTTGAGGATCTCACCGCGCCACTCGCGGTCAACGACCACCACGAGGTTGAGCACGCGCGCGGGCGCGAAGCCGTGGTCGCGCGCGTGCTGCTCCTTCAGCAGGTTGCGCAGCGCCGATTCGACGGCGGCCGGAGTCGTGTCCTCTTCGCTCCAGACCGCGCCGGCGTCGACCACGACCGCCCCCTCAGATCGCGCGCCAGCGCTGCCCGGATGCGAGCAGCGAGTTCGCCTCGTCAGGGCCGGCGGAGCCCGCCGCGTAGCTCGGCAGCGGGCCGTCGGTGTCGCCTGACCAGTTCTCGAGGATCGGGTCGATGATGCGCCACTGGGCCTCGACCTCGTCGTCCCGGGTGAACAGCGTCGCGTCGCCGCGCATCGCGTCCATGATCAGCCGCTCGTAGGCCTCGGGCGACTGCGACAGGAAGGCGGTGCCGTAGAGGAACTCCATGTTCACCGGGCGGATCCGCATACGCGTGCCGGGGATCTTCGCGCCGAGGCTGAGCGAGACGCCCTCGTTCGGCTGCATCGTCATCACGAGCTGGTTCGGCTGCACGCCCACGGATCCCGCCGCCTGAAAGGCGAGGTGCGGGACGGGCTTCAGCATCACCGCGATCTCGGTGACCTTGCGCGCTAGCCGCTTCCCAGTGCGCAGGTAGATCGGCACACCCGCCCAGCGCCAGTTGTCGACCTCGAGACGGAGCGCCACGTAGGTCTCCGTGCGGGACTCCTCGGGAACGCCCTCCTCGTCGAGGTAGCCAACCTGCTCCTTGCCCTCCGCCATGCCCGCGGTGTACTGCGCACGCACGACCTCGTCCGGGTCCGGCGGGTGAATGGCGTGGAGCACCTTCACCTTCTCGTCGCGCACCTCGTCGGCCGAGAACGTCACCGGCGGCTCCATGCACAGCAGCGTGAGCAGCTGCAGCATGTGGTTCTGGACCAGGTCGCGCAGCGCTCCGGCGGAGTCGTAGTAGCCCGCCCGGCGCCCGATGCCGAGGTCCTCCGCGGCGGTGATCTGGACGTAATCGATGAAGTTGCGGTTCCAGATCGGCTCGAACATGCCGTTGGCGAAGCGGAACGCCAGCATGTTCTGCACGGTCTCCTTGCCGAGGTAGTGGTCGATCCGGAAGACCTGCGACTCGTCGAGCACGGACAGCACCTGGTGGTTCAGCTCGGTCGCCTCGGTCAGCCGCGTGCCAAACGGCTTCTCGATCACCACCCGCACGTCCGCGCCGTGCACCTTGTCGAGGCCGTGCGCGCCGAGCTTGCCGACGATCACGGGGAAGAACGCGGGCGCCGTCGAGAGATAGAAGACGCGGTTGAAGACGATCCCTGCGTCCTCGTCGAAGCCCTTCAGCTCCTGGTCGAGGCGGTCGAAGACGCTGTCGTCGTCGAACGTACCGGGCACGTAGCGCACCCGTTCGAGCAGCTTCTCGAGCACCTGATCGTCCGGGGGCCGGCGCGAGAACTTCGTGATCGACTCGCGCGCCATCCCCTGGTAGTCGCCGTGCGGGATGTCCGCCCGCGAGACGGCGATCAGGTTGAAGCGCTCCGGCAGCGCGCCCTCGTGGGCGAGGTTGTACACGGCCGGCAGCAGCTTCCGGTGAGCGAGGTCGCCGGTGCCGCCGAAGATCACGAGTGTCGTGGGGTATACCGGCAGGCGCTCGAGTCCCTCGGTGAGCGGGTTCTCGACGGGCTGGGCGACGGTTGCCACGGCGCTACTCCGCGTGCGGCTGGGCCTGGGCGGCGGTGTCGGCGGCCTTGATCGCGTGGCCACCGAACTGGTTACGGAGCGCGGCGTTCACCTTCGCCGCGAAGGCGTTCTGACCGCGAGACGAGAAGCGCTCGTATAGCGATGTCGAGATCACCGGCATCGGCACGCGCCGGTCGATCGCGTCCTCGACCGTCCAACGGCCCTCGCCCGAGTCCTCCACGTAGGGCGCGATCGCGGCGAGGTCGTTGCCCTCCTGCTCGAACGCGCGCGCCGCGAGCTCGCAGAGCCACGACCGGACGACCGAGCCCTGCATCCACAGGTGCGCGATCTTCGCGTTGTCGAGCTCGTACTCGCAGGCGTCGTAAAGCGCGAAGCCCTCGGCGTACGCCTGCATCATCCCGTACTCGATGCCGTTGTGGACCATCTTCACGTAGTGCCCCGCGCCGGTCGGGCCGAAGTGGCCCCAGCCCGGCCCGTGCTCGTCGGTCTCCGGCGGGGCCAGCACGTGGAGGACCGGCGAGAGCCTCTCCACTGCCTCGTCGGGGCCGCCGACCATCATGCAGTAGCCGACCTGGAGCCCCCAGACGCCGCCGCTGACACCCACGTCCACGTAGTGGATGCCCTGCGGCTCGAGCTGGTCACGCCGGCGCTTGTCGTCGCTCCAGCGAGAGTTGCCGCCGTCGATGATCGTGTCGCCCGCGTCGAGCAGGTCGGCAAGTGTCTGGACCGTCTGTTCGGTCGGATCGCCCGCCGGCACCATGATCCAAACCGAGCGCGGCGCGTCGAGCTTCCCCACGAGCTCCTCGAGCGACCCGGCGCCGGTGGCGCCGTGCGTCTCGGCAGCCTCGACCGCCTCGGCGCTGAAGTCGAACACCACGCATTCGTGCTCCGAGTCTCGGTGGATGCGATGGACCATGTTGGCGCCCATCTTTCCGAGGCCTATGAAACCGAGCTGCACCCTTCCTCCTCTCGGGTCACTGGACCAGCAGGCTCGACGTCTGTCTGAAGCTACCGCACCTGGGCCGCCAGATCGCGCACCGCCTGCGCCGGGTCGCCCTCCAGCTCCACCCGCACGACCTTCAGCCCGTGGTCGCGCAGCGTCTGGGCGTCGCCCAGCGCCTGTGCGAGCTTGAGGTGCTCGAACGAGTAGCCCGCCTCCGGGACCTCCACGTCCTCAGCGGCGCGGTGGTAGAGCTGCAGGAACACGCCGTTCGGCGGGCCGCCCTTGTGGTACTGGCCGGTCGAGTGCAGGTAGCGCGGGCCGTAGCCGAAGGTGGTCGTCGCGCGGCCGCGCTCGCGGATCGCCAGGCGCAGCTCCGAGGCCGCCGCGTCGAGCTCGTCCGACGGCTTCGCGAACGCGGTGATCGCGACGTACTGCGGCGGCGTCGCGCCCAGCACGTCCGCCATGTCGCCCGGCTCGAGCTCGGGCAGGCCCTGCTCGAGGAGGCGTCCGGTGTTGTCCTTGGCCTCCTGGACGTTCGGCTGGTCGAATGGGTTGATGCCGAGGCCCCAGCCAGCCACGGCCACGGCGAACTCGGCGAAGAAGAAGATGCGTCCGAGGTCGGCGGCCCCGTGGGCCGCGAGTGTGACGGTCGGATGGCCGGCGCGGCCGAGCGCCTCGGTCCCGGCGTCGAGATCCTTGTCCGGCTGGTCCGGGTCGCGCAGGTACACGAACACTCGGTCGTCGCCGTAAACGTCCGGACCGCCGAGCGGCTCGCCCGCGACGGGCAGGATGCCCGTGCCGTGCTTTCCGGTCGACTCGGCCACGAGCTGCTCGACCCAGAGGCCGAAGCTCGCGATCGGATCGGAGACGACGAACGTGAGCTTGTCGCGGCCCAGCCGGGCGAGCTCGGCGATCACCACGCCGAGCCAAAGCCCGGAGTTCCCCGTGCCGATGTCGAAATGGGCGCAGTTCTGCTCTGCGACCTGGGCCCGATGGAGCATCGCCTCGATGTTCACGCCGGCGAGCACGGCGGGAACGATCCCGAACGGCGACAGCACCGAGTAGCGCCCACCGATGTCCGGGTCCGCCTCGAAGACCTGCCGGAACCCGCGCTCCTCGGCGAGGCTCACGAGCGGGCTGCCGGGGTCCGTGACAGCGCAGAAGCGCGAGCCGTCGCCCCCTGCGCGCTCGTAGAAGTAGCGCATGTGCGAGAGCGTCTCGACCGTTCCGCCCGACTTCGACGAGACGATGAACAGCGTCTTGTCCATGTCGATCCGACGTTCGAGCTCGAGCACGGCGTCGGCGTCCGTCGAGTCGAGCACGTGCAGCCGCATGCCGTCCGGCACGTCGCCGTAGGACCGCCTGATCACCTCGGGCCCGAGGCTCGACCCGCCCATGCCCAGCAGCACCGCGTGCTCGAGCCCGTCCGCACGCGCGGCATCGGCGAACTCGTGCAGCTCGGCCGCGTGCTCGAGCATCTTCTCGCTGATCGTGAGCCAGCCGAGCCGGTTGCCGATCTCGGGAACCCCGGGGCCGCCCCAGAGCGACTCGTCCTTCTGCCAGACGCGGCGCGCCACGCCCTCGGCCTGAGCCCGCTTCACGCGCTCGATGATCGGCGGCTCGAGGTCGTCCGGGAGCGAGGAGGAGATCGTGGGCGGCCGGCCGGTGACGATGCCCTCGCGCGTCAGCTCCACCCCGCCGATCAGGGCGTCGAACGGCTCCACGAACTTGGCGATGCCATCGCGCAGGAGCTTCGCCGTCACCTCGCCCATGTCGACGCCGGCGTCGGCGAGCCGGGCGAGGTCGGCGCTTGGATCCTGGTCCGCGGTCACGCCCTCCACCTCGAGCTGGTCCTCGCAGGCGAGCATCGTCGGCATCGGCATCGTGTTCACGGTGTGCGGCGCGATGAGAGTGGCGACATACTTGGTCTCGGCGTAGGCCGGGTCCTTGACGCCGGTCGAGGCCCACAGCGGTCGCTGCACCGGGCAGCCGCCTTCGCGCAGGCGTGCGAAGCGCTCCCCTTGGAAGAGCTCCTTGAAGCGCTGGTAGGCCGCGCGCGCGTTCGCCACCGCCGCGAGGCCGCGCAGCTCCTCCCCGCCCGCGTCCGTGAGCCGCTTGTCCACCTCGGTGTCCACGCGCGACACGAAGAAGCTCGCCACGGAGTGCACGTCGAGCGGCTCGCCGGCCTCGAGGCGGCGCTCCATCCCGCGGATGTACGCCTCGGCGATCGCGCTGTAGGACTCCACCGAGAACAGCAGCGTCACGTTCACGTTGATGCCGGAGGCGATCGCCTCCTCGATCGCCGGCACGCCGGCGTCGGTGCCGGGGATCTTGATCATCAGGTTCGGGCGGTCGACGCGCGCCCAGTACTCGCGCGCCTGCAAGAGCGTGCCGTCGGTGTCGTGCGCGAGCGCGGGCTCGACCTCGAGCGAGACGAAGCCGTCGGCGTGGTTCGCCTCCTGCCAGACCGGGCGCAGCACGTCGCAGGCGAGCTGTACGTCGAGGACCGCGACCTCGTCGTAGATCTCGCGCGCGGACAGGCCGCGCCCGGCGAGCTCGGCGATCTGCTCGTCGTAGTCGGTGGAGCCCAGGATCGCCTTCTCGAAGATGGCCGGGTTCGAGGTCACGCCGCGCAGCGAGTCCTCTCGTACGAGCCGCTCGAGCTCGCCGCTCGTGATCAGGCTGCGGCGGATCTGATCGAGCCAGACGCTGGTGCCGGCGGCGGTCAGCGCCGCGAGCCGTTCGTTCAGTCCTGCTCCGACGCTCATCGCGCTTCGCTCCTTTCAGGCCTTGGCCGTCACCCGCTCCGCCACCGCGCGCGCCCGCTGGGCGACCTTCTCGGGCGTGAAGCCGAAGTGCTCGTACAGGTCGGTGTGGGGCGCCGAGGCGCCGAAGGTCGTCATGCCGATCGTCTCGCCGTTGTCGCCCGTCCACTCGCTCCAGCCGAGCGGCGACGCCGCCTCGACGGCCACGCGTGCGCGCACCGTGGGTGGCAGCACCGAATCGCGATAGGCCTCGTCCTGGACGGCGAAGCGGTCGAGGCACGGGGCCGACACCACGCGCGTGGCAACGCCGTCCGCCTCGAGCAGGTCGGCGGCGGCGGTGCAGATGTGCACCTCGGAGCCGCTCGCGATCAGGATCAGGTCGGGCTCCGGGTCCTTGTAGGACTCGCGCAGCACGTAGGCGCCGCGGTGGATCGCGTCATCGGGGATCGCACTCGGGTTCCAAACCGGCAGGCCCTGGCGGCTCAGGACGAGCGCCGTCGGCGTCTCCGTCTGCTCGATCGCGAAGCGCCATGCGAGCGCGGTCTCGTTCGCGCCGGCGGGCCGCACGCACCAGGTGTTCGGCTGCGCGCGCAGCGCCGCGAGCTGCTCGACCGGCTGGTGGGTCGGACCGTCCTCGCCGAGCCCGATCGAGTCGTGCGTGAAGACCCAGATCGTGGGGATCCGCATGAGCGCCGACAGCCGCACGGCGCCCTTCATGTAGTCGAGGAAGTTGAAGAAGGTGGAGCCGAACGCGCGCCAGCCGTGCAGCACGAGGCCGTTCACGATCGCGCCCATGCCGTGCTCGCGGACGCCGTAGTGCACGTTGCGTCCCCCGTAGTCCCCGGGCGCGACCGCCTCTGCGCCGTCGATCAGCGTGAGCGTCGACGGCTCGAGGTCCGCCGACCCGCTCACGAGCTGCGGCACACGCTCCGCCGCCCACTGGATCACCTGCTGCGAGGCCTTGCGCGTGGCCACGTTGCCCCCCTCGGGACGGAAGCGCGGCACCTCGGCGTCCCAGCCGTCGGGCAGGCGGCGGCCCATGATCACGTCGAGCTCGGCGGCCAGCTGCGGCTCCGCCGAGCTGTAGCTCTCGAACCGCTCCTCCCAGTCGGCCACGAGCTGCCCACCGCGCTCGGCCGCCGAGCGGAACTGCTCGAGCACCTCGTCGGGGATGAGGAAGGGCGGCTCGACCGGCCAGTGGTAGGCCTCCTTCGTCAGCCGCACCTCCTCCTCGCCGAGCGGCGAGCCGTGCGCCTTCTCCGTGTCCTGCTTGTTCGGCGAGCCGTAGCCGATGTGCGAGCGCATGATCACGAGCGAGGGCCGATCGGGCACCTCGGTCGCGGCGGCGGCGGCGGCCTCGAGCCGCTCGACCGAAAGCTCCTCCCCCAAGTCCTGCACGTGCCAGCCGTACGCCTCGAAGCGCCGCGCGACGTCCTCCGAGAAGGCCATCGACGTCTTGCCGGCGAGCTGGATGTGGTTGTTGTCGTAGAAGACCGTCAGCTTGCCGAGCTTCAGGTGCCCGGCGAGCGAGCAGGCCTCGGAGGCGACGCCCTCCTGGATGTCGCCGTCGCTCGCGATCACCCACGTGCGGTGGTCGATCAGCTCATGACCGGGGCGGTTGAAGCGGGCGGCGAGCATCGCCTCGCCGAGCGCGAGCCCCACGGACATGCCAACGCCCTGACCGAGTGGGCCGGTGCTTGCCTCGATCCCCTTCGCGTGGCCGTACTCCGGGTGCCCCGCGGTCGGGCTGCCGAGCTGGCGAAACTGCTTCAGGTCGTCGAGGGTCAGGCCGTAGCCGGACAGGTAGAGGGTCGAGTAGAGCAGCATCGACGCGTGGCCGGCGGACAGCACGAAGCGGTCGCGATCGAACCAGTCGGGGTGCGACGGGCTATGACGCATCACGCGCGTGAAGAGCGTGTACGCGAGCGGGGCGAGCGCCATCGGCGCGCCCGGATGGCCGGACTTCGCCTTCTCCACCGCGTCCATTGAGAGCGTCCGGATGGTGTTGATGCCGAGCTCGTCGAGCGACGCGGCGCTGGTGCTCATTCGACTCCCTTGGTTGGCATGGGGTGGGCCCCGTCAGTGTGCCGGATCTCCTGGGCGGCGAGCACGCCCGCGCCGATCATCCCAGCCCCGGCGCCTCCGCGCGCGAGCGAGAGCTGCGCGCGCCTGAAGAGCGCGGGCAACGCGCGGGCGCCGGCCTCCTGAACGGCCCGCTCGAGGTAGAGGTGCGAAGCGCGTGAGAGCCCGCCCCCGATCACGAGGTGCTCCGGTTCGAAGACGTTCACGTAGCCGGCGATGGCCACGCCGAGCATGCGCGCGAAGCGCTCGAACAGGAGCAGCGCGTCGGGGTCGCCCTCCTCGGCCGCGGCCACGAGCTCGCGGCCGGACACCTTGCCGTGCCCGTCGAGCGCCTCGGCGAGCCTCGTGCCGGGCTTGTCGCTGGCGAGCTCGGTGGCGTCCCGCTCGAGCGCCTGCCCGGAGCAGTAGGCCTCGACGCAGCCGCTGTTCGGGCAGGTGCCGGGGCACGGCGGACCGTCGGGGTTCAGCGTGAAGTGGCCGAGCTCGGCGCCGAGCCCGTGCGCGCCTCGGAAGATGCGGCCGCCGATGATCACGCCGCCGCCCACGCCGGTGCCGAGCGTGAGCATCACGAGGTTGCCGGTGTGCACGAGCTGCGCCTCGCCGAGGGCGGCCACGTTCGCGTCGTTGTCGACGAACACGGGCACCCCGAAGCGGCGGCCTAGCTCCTCGCGCAGGGGCACGCCTCTGAGCGGGATGTTCACGCTCGTCTCGACGGTGCCGGTCGAGTATTCGATCTGCGACGGCACGCCCACACCTATGGCGGCCGGCTCGCCGGCCACCCGGATCAGCTCGTGCACCGCGGCCTCGAGGCCGTCGAGCAGCTGGCGCGTGGAGGAGAGCCCGGTCGGGTGCTCGACCTGCTCCGTCACCTCCGCCCCGCGCACGGCGCCTACCGCGACCTTCGTGCCGCCCACGTCGACGCCCAGTACCAGCGGTACCCGTTCCACGCCCCGGATTCCTACTCGTTCGAGGCGCGGGGGCGCAATCCGGCCCCTTTAGCAGCACGAATGGATCGCCGGGCTACGCCGAGCGCTCGCCCGCGACGTCCGCAAGCCGTCCAGCAGCCCGCTCCAGCCGCCATCGCCCCCGACCTCGTCGCGCATCGCCGCTCCCGGTTTTCCGTGCACCTCGAATCCGCGGTGCTCGAGCGTCACCCGCGGGCCCTCCCCTCGGCCTGGAGGGTCACCTCCACCTCGGTGGCCTTCGCCGGGTCGGGATCGAAGCGCCACTCCGGGGTGAGCTGCCAGGCGAAAAGGAGGCGGCTCGGCGGCTCGAAGGCGCGGACCCGGCCCCAGTCGCACTCGCGGCCGTCGGCACCGATCTCGTACCAGCGGCCGTCCTCGCGCGGCTCGATGACCGCTGTCCCGGCGTCGCCCTGGAGGATGTGGTGGCTCTCCAGCGGCCACCACTCCACGAGTCGCTCCGTGAAGAACTCGAAGGCGGCCGGCGGCGCGAGCGGCACGGTCACCGAGTCGCGGACCGCCGCGTAGGCCTCGGTCTGCTTAGTCATGTCTCCTCCTATCGCTCGGGCCGCCCGCTTGAACGCGACACGAGCGCACCGCTCCAGAAGCGGTCCAGTACGTGCGCAGACGGCCCACCCCGTCGGGGTCGACGCGGTAGATCCGCCGGCTGCCATCGCGGCTGTCGTTCACAAGCCCGGCGTCCTTCAGCACCTTGAGGTGCTGGGAGACGGCCGGACGCGAGACCGGCAGCTCGGACGCCAGCTCGCCCACCGCCGTCGGGCCGAGCGCGAGGCGCTCGAAGATCTT
>Ga0126307_10001329_pt1 | contig 16290 bp, 15 predicted proteins | sample Plot28_FD_89955 | JGI IMG/M metagenome (GOLD analysis project Ga0126307, IMG submission 89955) | Serpentine soil microbial communities from UC McLaughlin Reserve, CA, USA - Plot28 | ecosystem: Environmental > Terrestrial > Soil > Grasslands | place: USA: UC McLaughlin Reserve, Lake County... | reverse complement strand
GCAGCCCTGGTTCGCCGATCGACTGGCCGCCCTGCGGTCACGGGTCAGCCGGCGGTCGTAGCCGGTCTCGGCCGGCGCAGCGCGCGGGCGATGGCCCGCCCGTCGGACGTCGGGACGGGCAGCAGGTTGACGAGGGCGTCGAAGAGGTTCACCGCGGCGCCGAGCCACAGCACGCCGGTCAGCCCCCCCGCCAGGGCGCCGAGGCCCACGAAGGCGCACGCCAGCAGGGCGCTGGTGGCCGGCCCGGCGGCGGCGATGCGCACGGCCACGTGGGGCTCGGGGGCGGGACCCGACCAGGCGGTGAGGCCGCCGAGCAGGGACAGGGTCACGCCGTCGACCCGGTAGCCCGACAGGCGGGCGACCACGGCGTGGGCCAGCTCGTGGGCCAGGAGCGAGCCGCCCACGACGGCCAGGACGACGACGAGGGTGCCGAAGGGCCCACCGGCGAGGGCGGCGCCCACCACCCCAGCGGCGAGGACCAGGGCGAGACCCGCCGACAGGGCGACGGGAACGCCGAGGACCCGTCCCACCCGCACCCGGAGCCCGCGCACCGCATCACCGTAGGGCCCACGGGCAGACCCGGCCCCGCGTCGCCGGCGATTGCTTCCTTGCGCAATCGCGCTCACCCCCTGAGCGCGATTGCGCACAGAGTGCACCGCTCCGCCCGCGCTCCCCCCGCTACAGCACCCACTCCTTCAGGAGGTCGTCGCGGCGCTCGTGCCACTCCTCGGCGGTGATGGCGTAGCGGACGTGGTCCTCCCACACGCCGGCGATCTCGAGGTAGCGCAGGGCCGTGCCCTCGTCCCGCAGCCCCAGCTTCTCGGCCACCCGGCGGCTGGCCGTGTTGCGGGGGATGATCGCCACCTGGAGGCGGTGGAGGTCGAGGTCCTCGAAGGCGTGGCGGGCCACCACCACCACCGACTCGGGCACGTAGCGACGCCCGGCGGCGGCCTGGTCGACCCAGTAGCCGACGTACGCGCTCTGGAACGGGCCCCGCTGGACGCCGCTGATGTTGATCTCGCCCCGCAGCACGTCGTCGGCGAAGATGCCGAACCCGTGCCCCGTCCCGAGGTGGCGCTCGCGGTCGCGGGCCCGGCACCGGGCCACGAAGGCGGACCGGCTGTCGGTGGCGTCAGGGACGCCCGGCGGGCGCTGCGGCTCCCACTTGAGCAACCAGTCGCGACTGCGGAGCCGCACCTCCCGCCACGCCGCGAAGTCGGCCGGCGACAGCGGCCGCAGCGTCACCCGCCGCCCCTGCAACAGCGGCGTCCCTCCCACCACGGCGACTGTAGGTCACACGAGCAACGAGCGAGCCAGGCCGTCGAGGAGGTCGGCTTCGGACACGAGCAGCTCGTGCGCCTCGAAGAAGCGCATCGCCGCCACGAGCACGCAGCAGCCCCCGACGATCACGTCGGCCCGGGCCTCCTCGAGCCCCGGGTTGTGGATGCGGTCGGCCCGGGCCTCGGTGGCCAGGGTGCGGAACACGTCCTCGGCCGCCGCCCGGGTCAGGCGGAAGTGGTGCGTGCGCTCCCGGTCGTACTCGGGCAGCCCGAGCTCGACGGCCGCCACCGTCGTCACCGTGCCGGCCAGCCCGACGAGCTGCCGGGCCTCCCGCGTGGCGGGCAGGTCCCGCGCCACGTCATCGAGGTGGGCCAGGGTCACGGAGATGGCGGCGCTCAGCTCCTCGGGCTGCGGTGGGTCCGAGTGGAGGAAGCGCTCGGTCAGGCGAACGCAGCCCACGTCGACGGAGACCAGTCCCTCCGGCTCGGTCGTGCCGACGATGAACTCGGTCGACCCCCCGCCGATGTCGACGACGAGGAAGGGCCCGTCAGCGGGGTCGAGGTCGGCCGTGGCCCCGCCGAAGGCCATGCGCCCCTCGTCGTCCCCGGAGAGCAGCTCCACCTGTGCGCCCACCACCTCGGCGGCGGCGGCCAGGAACTCGTCGCCGTTGGCGGCGTCGCGCACGGCCGACGTCCCGCTGGCCCGCACGCGTTCGACCCCGGCGTCGTCCATGGCCCGCCGGAAGCCGCGCAGCACGTCGAGGGTGCGTTCGACCGCAGCGCCGTCGAGGGCCCGGCGGGCGTCGACTCCGGCTCCGAGGCGGGTGATGACCATGCGCCGGTCGAGCTCCTGGAGCGCCCCGTCGGGTCCGCCGCGGGCGATCAGGACGCGCGTCGAGTTCGTGCCGCAGTCGATGGCGGCGACGGGCGCTCCCGTCACGGGCCCGGTCGGAGCTGCTCGTCCACCCAGCGCCCCACCGGGTCGTCACCGCCGGCCAGGTACCAGGCGTAGTGGGCGTGGAGGCACTTCACCCCGACGCGGGTCCCGCCCACGCCGCCGGCCGGGCGAGGACCGACGTGGTCGGGCGGGAGGGCGGCGTCGCGCTCCGTGGCGTAGCGGCGGTGCGCGTCGGCCACGGCGTCGGGCCCGACGGCCGCCGCGGCGGCGGTGTTCCCCCCGGTCGACTCCAGGCGCCCAACCGCTCGGCGCTCCTCCCGGCCCACCAGCCAGTAGCGCGTGGGCATGGGCGTGCCGTCGTCGAGCACCGGCGGGTTGCGGATCACGACGGGGCCGCCGTCGGCGTCGCGCGCCACCACGTCGAAGCCGCTGCGGGGCGGGCGCCCCAGGAGCTCGGCCACCTCGGCCTCGACGTCGTGCACGCCGATCGACGGTATCGACTACCGCCAGTCGACCGGGTACACGTCGTGGACCCCGGGGAGGCCCTTGAGGACCTCCTCCCGGGGCGGGGCGAAGGCGAACTCCCCCGAGCCGTCGCTGAGCTGGCGGAGGAGCGACGACACGAGGATCTCGCCCCCCGAGGCGGCGGCGGCGATGCGGGCGGCCACGATCACGGTGCGGCCGAAGAGGTCCTCGTCCTCCCGGATGGCCTCCCCGGTGTGCAGGCCCATGCGCACCCGCATCTCCAGCCCGTCGGCCGAGACCGCTCGCTGGATGGCGACGGCGGCGCGGAGGGCCCGCCGGGCGCCGTCGAAGGCGATCATGAAGCCGTCGCCCTGGCAGGTCACCTCGACGCCCGCGTGGATGTCGACCTCGCGGCGGACGAGGGCCTGGTGCTCGCGCAGGCGGCGGGAGGCCTCGATGTCACCGAGGCGCTCGCTCAGGCCGGTGAAGTCCTCGACGTCCGTGAAGAGCACGGTGACCGTGCCCTCGATGGGCACCGATCGGATCTCCGACACGGCCTGACCGGCCGACGCCGCGAAGCGGTCCGACCGCTCCTCCTTGGTCGGCCGCCGGTGCCCGGCGTGCTCGTGCACCCGCCGGGCGTGGCGCTCGTGGCGCTCGCGCCGGCGCTTGCCCGTGCGCACCGTCACGCCGCCCATGAAGGCGAACACGCGCACGCGCACGACGGGGCTGCCCGCCACGGGCCGGACGTCCGGCACGCGGCAGTCCTTGCCCCCGAAGATGGCGATGCCGGTCATCTCCACCTGGATGCCCTCGGGCACGATGACCTCCACGCCGCCCATGAAGGCGACGGCGTTGATCACCAGCTCGGAGCCCTCGATCTCGGCCGAGCGCAGGTCGAGCGTGACCCCGCCCATGAAGGCGACGGCGTTCGTCACGGGGGCGGGGTGCCAGCGCCCGCGATGGTCGGACCCGCTGAAGATGCCGATGGCCCACGCCGTCTGCCGGCGCTCGGGTACGGGGGGCGCACCGACCACCGGCGCCAGGGCGGGCAGATCGTCGGTGAGCTGCTCGAGGTCCACGGAGGTGCGGGCCTCGAGGGCCATGCCCACCCGCTCCGAGAACTCGTCCAGGGTCAGCCGGCCGTCACCGCAGGCCGCCTGCAGCCGGGCCACCATCGCCTGCCGCTCGGCGTCCGTCACCCGCACTGCGGGTCGCTCGGGCTCCTGCAGGTCCCCCACCGCGACGAGACGGTAGTCCTCGAGTCCCTCCCCGGTCCCGGGGACCTACCGTGACGCGATGCCCTCCGCCTTCCTCCACCCCTTCGCCCGGCCGGCGGCCCCGCCGGAGTCGTTCATCACCATCGTCCGGGGCGAGGGCGCACTGGTGTGGGACGACACGGGCAAGGAGTACGTCGACGCCCTGGCCAGCCTCTGGTACTGCAACGTCGGCCACGGCCGCGACGAGATCGCCGACGCGGTGGCCGACCAGCAGCGCCGGCTGGGCGCCTTCCACACGTTCGACCGATTCACCAACGAGCCCGTCGAGCAGCTCTCGGCCGTCCTGCGGGACCGGGCCCCGTTCCCGGACGCACGGGTCTTCTACACGTGCAGCGGCTCCGAGGCGGTCGAGTCGGCGGTGAAGCTCGCCCGGGTGGCCCACTGGGTGGCGGGCGACCGCGAGCGGACCGTGATCATCAGCCGCGTCCCCAGCTACCACGGCGTGACCACGGGGGCGATGGCCCTGACCGGGCTGCCGCTCAACCAGGAGGGCTACGGCCCGCTGCTGGCCGACGTCGTGCAGGTGCCGGCCCACGACCTCGACGCCCTGGGGGCGGCCATGCGGGAGCACGAGGGGCGGGTCGCCGCGGTGGTGGCCGAGCCGGTGGTGGGGGCCGGTGGCGTGTACCCGCCCGTGCCCGGCGAGCTCGAGGGGTTGCGCCGGCTGTGCGACGAGGAGGGCGCCCTCCTCGTCTTCGACGAGGTCATCTGCGCCTTCGGCCGGCTCGGAACCTGGTTCGGGTCCGAGCGCTTCGGCGTGGTGCCCGACCTCGTGACCTTCGCCAAGGGGGTCACGTCTGGGTACGTGCCCCTGGGCGGCGTGCTCCTGTCCCGCAAGGTGCTCGACATCCTCGAGTCGGACCCCACCTACACGCTGCGCCACGGTCACACCTACAGCGGCCACCCCACCGCCTGCGCCGCCGGGCTGGTGGCGCTCGACATCACCGAGCGGGAGGGCCTGCCGGACAACGCGCCCAAGGTGGGCGCCCGCCTGTCCACCGGCCTGCGGGAGCTGCTCGACGAGGGCCGCATCGCCGAGGTCCGGGGCGACGGAGCCGTGTGGGCCGCCGGCCTCCACGGGGACGACGCGATCGAGACGAGGGACCGCATGCTGGCCGAGGGCGTGATCCCCCGGCCCATCGGGACGAAGACCCTCGCCTTCTGCCCGCCCCTGGTTGCCACCGACGAGCAGGTCGACCGCTGCGTCGAGGCCCTGGCGGCCGCCCTTCCCCGGTAGCGCCCCGCAGCTACCCGGGGAGCACGCCGGTGACGGCGTCCCAGGCCCGCTCGAGGACGTTGCCGTGGTCCGCCTCGGGCTCCTCCTCGGGCGGGGGCGGGGCGGGCAGCACGACGTAGGGCTCCTCGCCGGGCCGGACGAGGCCGTACTGCTCGCGGGCCAGCTGCTCGATCTCGCGCGGGTCGCTGAGGCGCCGGGCCCGCTCCTCCAGGGCGGCGTTGCGCTCCCGCAGCTCGCGAAGCTCGGCCGTCGCCGCCTTCGTGTCGCGCCGCTGCTGGAGCAGCGTGCGGGTGGGCAGCACGGCCACGAAGAGGATGCCCACGATGACGAGCACCACCAGGGCCGGGCCCATGACCCGCTTGGCGACCGTCACCGGCGCCCTCGGACCAGGCCGGCGCCGCCGCGGAACTCGGCCGCCTCGTCGAGCTCGTCCTCGATGCGGAGCAGGCGGTTGTACTTGGCCACCCGGTCCGACCGGGCCGGCGCTCCCGCCTTGATCTGCCCGCAGCCGGTGGCCACCGCCAGGTCGGCGATGGTGGTGTCCTCCGTCTCGCCCGAGCGGTGGGACATCACGGCGGTGTAGCCGTTGCGCATGGCCAGGCCGACGGCGGCGAGCGTCTCGGTGAGGGTGCCGATCTGGTTGACCTTGATCAGGATGGAGTTGGCCACTTCCGCCTCGAGCCCCCGCTCGAGGCGCTCGACGTTGGTGACGAAGAGGTCGTCGCCCACCAGTTGCACCCGGTCGCCGAGGGCGGCCGTGAGGGAGGCCCAGCCGTCCCAGTCCTCCTCGGCCATCCCGTCCTCGATGGACACGATCGGGTAGCGGTCGCACAGGTCGACCCAGTAGGCCACCATGTCGTCGGACGAGAGCGTGCGGCCCTCCCCCTCGAGCCGGTACGCGCCGTCGGACCACAGCTCGCTGGTGGCGGGGTCGAGGGCGATGGCCAGGTCCTGGCCGGGCGCGTAGCCGGCCGCCTCGATGGCCTCGACGAGGATGCGCACGGCGTCCTCGTTGGCGGCCAGGTCGGGGGCGAAGCCGCCCTCATCACCCACGAGCGTCGACAGGCCCCGGTCGGCCAGGAGCTTCTTCAGGGCCTGGTAGGTCTCGGTGCCCCAGCGCAGCCCCTCGCCGTAGGAGGCGGCGCCCACGGGCACGAGCATGAACTCCTGCAGGTCGACGTTGTTCGAGGCGTGCACGCCCCCGTTGACCACGTTCATCAGCGGGACGGGGAGCAGCGAGGCGTCGACCCCGCCGACGTAGCGGTAGAGGGGGAGGTCGAGCTCGTTCGCCGCGGCGTGGGCCACGGCCAGGGAGACGCCCAGGAGGGCGTTGGCCCCGAGGCGGGACTTGGCGTCGGTGCCGTCGAGGTCGATGAGGATGCGGTCGAGGTCCCGCTGGTCGAGGGCGTCGAGGCCGAGGATGGCGTCGGCCACATCGCCCTCCACGTTGGCCACGGCCTGGAGCACGCCCTTGCCACCGAAGCGGTCGCCGCCGTCCCGCAGCTCGACGGCCTCGAACTGCCCGGTCGAAGCCCCCGAGGGCACCATGGCCCGCCCCGTCGCCCCCGACTCGAGGCCCACCTCCACCTCGACGGTGGGGTTGCCACGGGAGTCCAGGACCTCCCGGGCGACGACCAGCACGATGGAACTCATGGGGCGGGTGTTGCTCCTGTGGCGGGGAAGTCGGGGGTCGAACCTAGCCGCGGGGGTACGGTCCGACCCATGACCGTGCACGACCCCGGCGGCCCCCAGCCGGCACCCGAGCCCGTCCCGCAGCCCGGGGGGCCGGCCGAGCCGGTGACCCCGATCGTGCCCGACCCCTCTCCCGCCCCGGAGCCCGCACCCGAGCGGTGAACGACCTCCCGGCCTACGACGACCTCCCCGTCCGGGACGGTGCGCCGGCCGGGTCGTCGTGGGGCGTGTGGGGCGAGCACGACGTCCTCGGCTGCCTCAACCTCCTGACGCCCGAGCGGGCGGTGCGGGCCGCCGGGCTGGTCCGCAGCGGCCGGACGTTCCCCCTCGACCTCGATCTCGGGTTCCCCGACCCGCCGCTGTTCGGCCGCCCCCGGCTCCGCCACGAGGTGCTCGGGACGGGGGGTCACGACGACGTCGTCGAGCTGAACACGCAGACCTCCACCCAGTGGGACGGGTTCCGCCACGTGGCCCACCCGGTCCACGGCCACTACGGCGGGGTGGCCGACGAGGACCACGGCATCCACCACTTCGCCGAGCGGGGCATCGTGGGCAGGGCCGTGCTGGCCGACGTCGGGCGCTGGCGGGAGGCCACCGGCCGGCCCCTCCGCTACGAGGTCTCCGACGCCATCGAGCCCGACGATGTCACCGCCTGCCTGGCCGACCAGGGCGTGGCCGTGGAGACCGGTGACGTCCTGCTCGTCCGCACCGGCTGGCTCACCTGGTACCGGTCGCTCGACGAGGCGGGGCGGGCCGACCTGGCCGACCACCTCGTCATCCCGGGCCTCCGACCGGGCGTCGCCACCGCCCGCATGCTGTGGGACCTCCACATCGCCGCGGTGGCGGCGGACAACCCGTCGTTCGAGATGTGGCCCCCGGCCGGGCTGGGCGCCCGCGAGTGGTGGGGCCGCATGCGGGAGGACCCCGAGGGCACGTTCGTCCACACCGCGCTGCTGGGCCTGCTCGGCCTGCCCATCGGCGAGCTGTGGGACCTCGACGCCCTGGCCGAGGACTGCGCCGCCGACGGTCGCTACGAAGCGATGCTCACCTCGGCCCCGCTGCACCTGCGCCACGGGGCGGCCTCACCGCCCAACGCCCTGGCGATCAGGTAGCGGCTTCCCGCGCCGCCCCTGCGTCCCGAGCCCGGGCGGTGGCACCCCGGAGCGCCGCCTCGGGGTCGACGCCGGCCCGGCGGGCGGCGGACACCACCGCGTAGAGGGCGTCGCCCACGGCCTCGTCGCCTGCCAGGCCCTCGACGTCGACGGTGGCCGGGGGGTCGGGGTCCACCCCGAGCGAGGCGGCCTTGCGCTGCACCTTGGCCGCGTAGAGGAGCGACGGGAGGGTGCCGGGGATGCCGTCGAAGACGCTGGCCCGGCCCTTCTCCTCCTTCTTGATCTGCTCCCAGTTGCGCACCACGTCGTCGGCCCCGGCCACGGCCACGTCGGCGAAGACGTGGGGGTGGCGGTGCACGAGCTTGTCGTGTACGCCCCGGGCCACGTCGGCCAGCGTGAACGAGCCCCGCTCGGCCCCGAGGCGGGCGTGGAAGGCGACTTGGAAGAGGAGGTCGCCGAGCTCCTCCTCGAGGTGGGCGTCCTGCTCCGGCGTGGGCTCGTCGGGGTCGAGCGCCTCGATGGCCTCGAGCACCTCGTAGGCCTCCTCGAGGAGGTGGCGGGTCAGCGTGCGGTGGGTCTGCTGGCGGTCCCACGGGCAGTCCGACCGGAGGCGGCGCACCAGCTCGTCGAAGCGGGCCAGCTCGCCCGCCACCGGCGCCGCCAGCCGGGGGATCCAGAGGGACGTGAGGTGATCGGGCTCCACCGCCCGGTCGAGGTCGTCCCACGCCACGTCGGTCACCGACTCGTCGGGCAGCCCGAGCCGCTGGAGCACGGTCACGGGATCGGCCGGGGGGTCGTCCACCGCCAGCTTGATGTCCGAGAGGACCGACCGGCGGTCGCAGTGCGACACCAGCAGGGGCCCGCGCTCGCCCGCCGCGTCGGTGGCGAAGCGGGCGCCGTCCACCAGCCGCACTCCCTCGTCCAGCGGGTCGACGCGGAGGCGCACCCAGGCGAGGTCGAGGAACGACAGCCCGGGCACCACCGCCACCCCGACCCGGCCGTCGGCCCGCAGGAGGGCGACGCTGCGCTCGGCCACCGCCGGCGAGCCGGGCACGGCGTAGAGCACCCGGCCGTGCTCGGTGGCGGCGGCCACGAGGCGCTCGACGATGGACGGGTAGACGTCCTCCTGGCGCCCGGCGGCGTCGTACTCGGCGTCGAACGACGTGGCGTCGGGGACCGCGGCGGCGGCCGGGTGGCGGGTCGTGCGGAGGAAGCGCACGGGCACGTCGGCCACGGCATCACGTGCGGCGGCGGTCAGGAGGTCGGGCCCGCCCGGGCCCAGACCCACCACGACCACCTCCGCCACCTACGCCTCCGAGGGCGGGATGATCGAGAAGCGGCCGGGCTGCTCCTCGGACTCCTGCCACTCCCCGTACCGAGGGGCGACGGTGACGTCGGCGTCGGTGGCCAGCTGCGGCAGGAGGCGCTGCCGGACGGAGTCGATCACGTCCTGGTACTCGGCCTCGTTGCGGTCGCGCACCTGGATGAGGTGGTAGCCGAACTGGGTCTTGACCGGATCGCTCACCTCGTCGACGTCGAGGGCGTAGGCGGCGTCCTCGAACGCGGCGGGGAAGCGCCCCCTGCTGCTGCACCCGAGGTCGCCGCCCTCGGCCGCCGCCGCCGGATCGTCCGACTCCTCCGTGGCCACGGTGCGGAAGGCGGTGCCGCCGTCGATGTCGACCTTGAGCTCCTCGGCCCGGGCCTGCGCCTCCGCGTCGGTGCGCTCCTCGGTGCTCACCAGGACGTGGTTCACGCAGATGGTGTCGAAGTCGCCCTGGTGCTCCTCGAAGTAGCGGGGGCCGACGTCCTCGTCGAAGGTGGCGAGCAGGGCCACCCGCCGGACCAGGTCGTCCTGCTGCGCCCGCGGGAGGTCGGCGAAGTCCTGGCCGCCCCGCTCCTCCAGCTGCGACCGGGCGTCATCGGTGCGCTCGGAGCCGACCTCGATGTCGTTGCGGTCGACCTCTTGCTCGATCAGCTCGAAGTACACCTTGTCGGAGAGCAGGTCCGACACGAAGGGCGTGGCGAAGGTCCCGTCGCCGTCGCCGGCGGCGTCCTGGCCCAGCTGCTGCTCGAGCAGCGTGCGGTAGCCCTCGTTCTGCTCGATGGCGTCGAGCTCGTCGTGGAGGTCGGCGTCGCTGATCTCCCGGCCGTTCACGGTGACGGCGGGGTCCTCCTCGAAGCTGCCGCAGCCGGCCAGGAGCACCGCCAGGGCGGCCACCGCCGGCAGCTTCCTCAGGAGGGATCGGGTGGGGGTCACGATGCGAGGGCTCCTTCCTCGACGGGGACGAGCTCGGCCAGCAGCTCCCCCAACGTGGCGGCGGGATCGGTCCCCCGGGCGAGGGGGACGACGAGCTGGCGCAGGTCCTCCTTGTAGACGGCGTCGCGCGCGAGACGCCGCAGGCGGATGGTGGCGCTGGTGCGGAGGGACAGCGGCGACAGGCGGGCCACCGACCCGGGCCCGGTGCGGTTGGGGGCCACGGCCACCTCCTTCACACCGGTGCGCACGCACTCGGCCCGGAGGGAGGCGACCCGGAGGAGGGCCTCGGCGGGCGGCGGCGGCGGCCCGTAGCGGTCCTCCCACTCGGCCCGGATGTCGTCGACCTCGCTCTGCGTGGTGACCGTGGCCAGGCGGCGGTAGGCCTCGAGGCGCAGCTCCTCCTTGGCCACGTAGGCCCTGGGCAGCGAGGCGTCGAGGGGCAGGTCGAGCTTGACCTCGGCCGGCTCCCGCGGGGTCTCCCCCTTCAGCTCGGCGACCGCCTCGCTCACCAGCTGCACGTAGAGGTCGTAGCCCACGGCGGCGATGTGGCCCGACTGGTTCTCGCCCAGGAGGTTGCCGGCGCCCCGGATCTCGAGGTCGCGCATGGCGATCTTGAACCCGGAGCCGAGGTCGGTGGCCTCACCGATGGTCTTGAGGCGCTCGTAGGCCTCCTCGCTGAGGCTGTGGTCCCTCGGGTGGAACAGGTAGGCGTAGGCCCGGCTGCCGGCCCGGCCCACCCGGCCCCGCAGCTGGTGCAGCTGCCCCAGGCCCAGGCGGTCGGCCCGGTCGACGACCATCGTGTTCACGGTGGGCATGTCGATGCCCGACTCGATGATGGTCGTGCACACGAGCACGTCGTACTGCCCCTCCCAGAAGTCGAGGACCACCTTCTCGAGGCTGCCCTCGTCCATCTGCCCGTGGGCGATGGCGACGCGGGCCTCCGGCACGAGCTCGCGCACCTCGGCCGCCACCTGATCGATGTCCTGCACGCGGTTGTGCACGAAGAACACCTGGCCCTCGCGGAGGAGCTCCCGGCGGATGGCCTCGGCGATGGCCCGCTCGTCGTGCTCGCCCACGTAGGTCAGGATCGGCTGGCGGTCGACGGGCGGGGTGTTCAGCAGGCTGAGGTCGCGGATGCCCGTCAGGCTCATCTCGAGGGTGCGGGGGATGGGTGTGGCGGTGAGGGTCAGCACGTCGACGTCGGCCTTGAGGCGCTTCATGAGCTCCTTGTGGCCGACACCGAAGCGCTGCTCCTCGTCGATGACGAGGAGGCCGAGACGCTTGAAGCGCACGTCCTCGCTGAGGAGGCGGTGGGTGCCGATGACGACGTCGACGGTGCCGTCCTTCACGCCGTCGACCACCCGCTTGGCCTGACCGGGGGTGAGGAAGCGGCTGAGGACCTCGACCCGCACGGGGTAGCCGGCGAACCGCTCGGAGAGCGTGAGCCCGTGCTGCTGGGCCAGCAGCGTGGTGGGCACGAGGACCGCCACCTGCATGCCGTCCTGCACGGCCTTGAACGCCGCCCGCACGGCTACCTCGGTCTTGCCGAAGCCGACGTCGCCGCAGACGAGGCGGTCCATGGGGCGGGGCGCCTCCATGTCGGCCTTGACGTCGGCGATGGCCCGCTCCTGGTCGGGCGTCTCGCGGTAGGGGAAGGCCTCCTCCAGCTCGCGCTGCCAGGGGGTGTCCTCGGGGAAGGCGTGGCCGGGCGTGGTGACCCGCTGCTGGTAGAGGACGACCAGCTCCTGGGCGATGCGGCGGGCCTCGTTGCGGACCCGTCCCTTGGCCCGGGCGAAGTCGGCGCCGCCGAGGCGGTGGAGGGTGGGCGTCTCACCGCCGGTGTAGTGGCGGACGGCGTCGATCTGGTCCGACGGGACGTAGAGCTTGTCGCCGCCCTTGTACTCGAGCAGGAGGTAGTCCCGCTCCACGCCGCCGATCGAGCGGGTGACCATGCCGGCGTAGCGGCCCACCCCGTGCTGCACGTGGACGACGTAGCCGCCCGGCTGGAGGTCCTCGAAGAAGCCGGCCGCGTCGCGGCGGCGCGGGCGGGCCCGTCGGTGGGCCCGGCGGCGGCCGGTGACGTCGCCCTCGGCCAGGACGGCGAGGCGGGCGGCCGGCAGGACGCAGCCCCGCTCGAGGGGGGCGACGGTGACGTGGCCGCCGGGTCGGGTGGGGTCGTCGCCCCGGGTGAGTGACACCCCCTCCTCGCCGAGGGCGGCCGCCATGCGGTTGGCGGAGGCCTCGGTGTCGGCCGCCAGCACGACCCGGTAGCCGTCCGCCAGGAGGCTGCGCAGCTGGGTGGCCAGGCGGGCGCCGTCCCCCACCACGGGGTCGAACCCGGAGGCGGTGACCGCCGCGGTGTCGGGGCCCTCGGGCACGTTGGTGACCGTCCACGCCGGGGCGTCCGTGTGGGCCAGGAGGCGGTCGAAGGGCAGGTGCAGCCGGGGCAGCTCGTGGTCGGCGGCGACGTCCCATGTGCGGGCCAGGACGGTGGCCAGGTCGGCCTCCTCGGCCAGGAGGTCCTGGGCCCGGTCGCGGAGGCGGCGGGGCTCGACGAGGAGGACCTGGGCGTCGGCAGGGACGAGGTCGAGCAGGACGTGCTCCTCGGGGGCCAGCCACGGGAGCCACGACTCCATGCCGTCGAAGAGCTGGCCCTCGGCCAGGCGCTCCCACTGCTCCCGGCCCCACGGCTGCGAGCGGACGAGGTCGGTGGCCCGCTGGCGTACGGCCTCGGTGGGGAGCAGCTCGCGGCACGGGAAGATCTCGGCGCAGGCCAGGTCGTCCCGTGAGCGCTGGTCGCTCACGGAGAAGGTCGTCAGGCGGTCGACCTCGTCGCCCCAGAGGTCGATGCGCACGGGAGCGTCGGCCGTGCTCGGGTAGACGTCGACGATCGAGCCCCGCACGGCCACCTCGCCCCGGGCCTCGACCTGGTACTCCCGCCGGTAGCCCGCCTCGACGAGGCGGCGGACGAGGTCCTCGGGGTCGAGGACGTCGCCGGGGCGGACGGTGACGGGCTCGACGTCCTCGACGTGGGGGCCGAGGCGCTGGACGAGGGCCCGCACGGGGGCGACCACGACGGCCGGGGGCTCGTCCTTGCGGAGGCGCCACATGGCCTTGAGGCGCCGGCCCATGGTCTCCACCGAGGGGCTGACCCGCTCGAACGGGAGGGTCTCCCAGGCGGGGACCAGCTCGACGGCCGCGGGGCCGAGGTAGGCGCCCAGGTCGGCGGTGAGGCGCTCGGCCTCGCCCGTGGTGGGGACTGCGACCACGACGGGCCGCCGGCTGCTGAGGGTCGTCAGGGCGGCCACGGTGATCGCCCGGGCCGGCTCGGGCACGGCCAGCACGGCGCTGGTGGTGCCCAGCACCCCCGTGAGGGCGGGCTCCTCCCGCAGCAGGGGCGGCAGCGACCGCAGGCTCACGCTGCTGCTCCCTGGGTGCGGACGCGCCGGCACGCCCCACCCAGCCGGGTGCGGGGGGTCACAGCCGCCGAGGCTACCGGCGCGCCGGGCGGCGCCGGTCCCTCCCGGGCCCCCTCTCGTTCTTTGGTACTCGGCCGACCGCATCCGTCGCTGGATCGCCAAAGAACGGGTGAGGACCCGTGGGTGTCACACCCCCTGAGTTGACTCTCTGCCCATGCGACGGGCGGATCTGCGGATGGCGAAGGTGGCGGCTGAACAGCGGGGGATCGTGCGCCGGGCTGATGCGGCGAGGGTGGGGGTGACCGAGCGAGACGTCGACCGGCTCCTCGAGGTCGGGCTCCTCCTGCCGGTGCACCCCGGCGTCTACCGGCACGCAGCGGTGGCGTTCGACGAGACGGCACGTCTCCTCGCTGCGGTGTGGGCGGCCGGCCGCACGGCGGTGGCGTCACATCGCAGCGCAGCGTGGTTGTGGGAGCTGCGCGACGTGCCGCGCTGGCGCCCCGAGGTGACCGTCGCGGGCCGGACCCGGAAGCCCGTGAGCCGGGTCACCATCCACCGCACTGATCGGTTGCACCCGCCCGACGTGGCTGCCGTCCACGGCGTGCCGGTCACGAGCGTGGCCCGCACGCTCCTCGACCTCGGCGCGGTGACGGACGTGCCGGTGGTGCGCCAGGCCACGCAGGACGCTGTCATCCGACACCTCGTCCAGCCGGAGGACCTGCTGTGCGTGCTCGAACGGGTGGGCCGCCGGGGCCGGCGGGGCACGGCCGCGCTCCGGGAGGTCCTGGAGGAGTCCTTCCTCGATAGGCGACTCGAGAGCCGGCTCGAGCAGGAGCTCTTCGAGGTCCTGTTGCGGTGTGAGGTCCCGCCGCCAGTGCTGCAGCACGAGCTGACGTGCGTGGACGGCCGGCGGGTGCGGCTGGACTTCGCCTGGCCGGAGGCTGGGGTCGCGGTCGAGGCGGACGGCCGGCGCTGGCACGCCACCACCGCCGACTTCGAGCGGGACCGCGCCCGAGCCAACAGCATCACGGCGTCGGGGTGGTCGCTCTACCGGTTCGGGTGGGCCGACGTCCACGAGCGGCGGGCCGGCACGGTGGCGTCGATCCACCGGGCCTTCCGAGCGGCGGCTGCCGCCTGAGCGGTACGGCTTCTTTGGCGATCTACCGACGGATGCGGTCGCCCGAGTACCAAAGAACGGTCGGGTCAGTTGACCTTGTTCATGGCGGCGGCGGGGCCGTCGGTGGCGAGGATCTCGACAGCGTCGGCCGCCTCCTGGACGGCGATGTCGAGCTCGGTCCGCTCGGCCTTGCCGGGGCGGCGCAGCACGTGGTCCGCACCCTGCTGCCGCCCGGGGGGCTTGCCCACCCCGATGCGGACCCGGCAGAAGGCGTCGGTGTGGAGGTGCGACTTGATCGACTTGAGGCCGTTGTTGCCCGCCAGCCCACCGCCCACCTTCACCCGCACCACCCCGACGGGCAGGTCGAGCTCGTCGTGCACCACCACGATCCGCTCGGGGTCCTCGATCCCGTGCCGGCGCACCAGCGCGGCCACGGCGAGGCCCGAGTCGTTGTAGTAGGTCAGCGGCACCCCGAGGGCCAGGAGCCGGCCGCTCACCCGGACCTCGCCGGACAGCGCCCGCTCCTTGCCCCGCTTGAGCCGCCCGCCGTGGCGAGCGGCGAGGACGCCCACGGTGTCGGCCCCCGAGTTGTGGCGCGACCCGGCGTACTCCTCGCCGGGGTTGCCGAGGCCGACCACCAGCAGGTCGGCCGGGGTGCCGCGCCGCTCCCGGCGCAGCACCTACTCGCCCTCGGAGCCGCCGGCCTCGCCTTCGGACGGGGCTTCCTCGTCGGACGCGGCGTCGGCCGACGCCGCAGCCCCTTCGGTGCCCTCGGCCACCTCATCCTCCTCGGCCTCGAGCGCGGCCGCGGCCTCCATGTCGAGGGCCTCGGCCTCCTGCGCCGCCTGGCTCACCTGGGCCACGGCCACCGCCTCGTCCGGGTCCACGTCCGTGGTCACGCCCCGGGGCAGCGACAGGTCGCTCACCCGCACGGAGTCGCCGATGGTCATGCCGGACACGTCGACCGTGATGGCCGACGGGATGTTGCCCGGGGTCGCCGTCACCGTCAGGTTGAACAGCTGCTGGTCGAGGGTGCCCCCGCCGGCCGTCACCTCCGACGCCTCGCCCTCGAAGTGGATGGGCACCTCCACCGTGACCGCCTCGTCCCGGCTGACCCGGATGAAGTCGACGTGGGTGACCTCGTTGCGCACGGCGTCCCGCTGCATGTCCTTGACCAGGGCCAGCACGGCCTCGCCCTCGACCTGGAGGTCGAGCAGGGCGTTCGAGCCGGCCTCGCCCGACAGGGCGTTCCGCAGCTCCCGGTGCACCACGGACACCGAGACCGGGTCGGCCCCGTGGCCGTACACGACGGCGGGGATGAGCCCCTCCCGGCGCAGCCGGCCCGCGGCTCGGGAGCCGGAGGCGGTGCGGGGCGAAGCGGTCAGGCTGACCTCGGACGGCATGGTGGCGCGCTCCTACCGGGGAGGGGCGGACGGGACAGCCGTCCAGCGTACCTGCGGCTCGGCCTCGCAGTGCCCGTCGACCCGCTCCGGTCACAGGCTTCGTCGAGGCAGCTCCGCTGCCTCGACACGG
>Ga0126307_10001328_pt1 | contig 16293 bp, 14 predicted proteins | sample Plot28_FD_89955 | JGI IMG/M metagenome (GOLD analysis project Ga0126307, IMG submission 89955) | Serpentine soil microbial communities from UC McLaughlin Reserve, CA, USA - Plot28 | ecosystem: Environmental > Terrestrial > Soil > Grasslands | place: USA: UC McLaughlin Reserve, Lake County... | reverse complement strand
GACGACGGCACCGACGCCTGGGTGTACGAGGGCCAGGAGATCTCCAACGTCGCGCTCAACGCCGTCGCCGGCCGCCCGCCCGAGGAGTACGGCATGGAGCCGACGTCCTTCGCCGAGCTGCGCGCCGGGTGCTACGACATCGACGAGCGGGTCAAGGACATGGACGCCAACGGTGTGCTCGGCTCGCTCTGCTTCCCGTCGTTCCCCCAGTTCTGCGGCCAGCTGTTCGCCCGCACCGAGGACAAGGACGTCGCCCTCGCCATGGTGCGCGCCTACAACGACTGGCACATCGAGGACTGGTGCGGCACGCACCCCGGTCGCTTCATCCCCTGCTCGCTCCCCGCGATCTGGGACCCCGAGACGCTGGCCGACGAGGTGCGCCGTACCGCCCGCATGGGGGCCCACGCGGTGACGTTCTCCGAGAACCCGTCCAAGCTGGGCTGGCCCAGCTTCCACTCCGACCACTGGAACCCGTTCTGGCAGGCCTGCTCCGACGAGGGAGTCGTCGTGTGCCTGCACATCGGGTCGTCGTCGCAGCTGGTCATCACCGCGCCCGACGCCCCGATCGACTGCCTGATCACGCTCACGCCGATCAACATCGTGCAGGCGGCCGCCGACCTGATCTGGTCGCCGGTGCTGCGCGGCTTCCCCGACCTCAAGATCGCCCTGTCCGAGGGCGGCATCGGCTGGATTCCGTACTTCCTCGAGCGGATCGACTACAACTACCGCCGCCACCATGCGTGGACGGGGCAGGACTTCGGCGACAAGCTGCCGAGCGAGGTCTTCAACGAGCGCATCCTCACCTGCTTCATCGACGACAAGTTCGGCATCGCCAGCCGCGACTTCCTGAACATGGACCACGTGATGTGGGAGTGCGACTACCCCCACTCCGACTCGACGTGGCCCTTCGCCCCGGAGGAGCTGGCCACCAACCTCGACGGCGTGAGCGACCGCGACATCGACCGCATCACGCACCTCAACGCCATGAAGCACTTCAGCTACGACCCCTTCACGGCGCAGGGCGGCAAGCAGAACTGCACCGTCGGCGCGCTGCGGGCCCGAGCGAAGGGCCACGACGTGTCGACGCGCTCGGTCAGGGCCGACAAGGTCGGCCAGCACGCCGTCCGGTCGGTCGACCTCTCGGTCCCGGGCAACTGAGCTTCGCGAGGGCCCGCCACGCCGGTGGCCTGGTGCGGCCCCTCCAACTCGCCCCGGGCGGCACTACGCCGGTTGCGCCAGGCGGGGGATCACCTTGGAGGCCACGAGCTCGAGGCTCTCCCATGCGAGGTCGGGGTGGAGCCCGCCCATCAGGGGGTGCAGCAGCAGCGAACGGGTCTCCCGCACGCGCGCCACACATTCGTCGGGGGTCAGCACGAGGTACTCGCCGCTGGCCCGGAGCGAATCGACGTCATCGGTGGTCCGGTACGGCCCCAGGGCGTCGGCGCTGGACAGCCAGGCCCCGTAGCTGTTCGTCTCGTGCAGGGCATGCGGCGCGATGCGCGCCCAGGCCTCGTCGGGGTCGTCGGCGATGTGGATGAACCGCGGGCCGTTGAGCGCGGGCGCCGATCCGGCCTCCCGGCCGTGCTCGCGGCAGGCGTCCGCGTACGGGGGCCAGAGGGACTCGTCGACGGGCACGAACCCGAGCCCGAGCCGTGCCGCCCGCCGCGCCGCCGCCGGGCTGGAACCCCCCATGAGCAGCCCCGGCCCGTCGGGACGCGCCGGTCGAGGCGTCACCCGCACGCGGCGACCGCGGTACTCGAACTCCTCCCCAGACCATGCCGACCGGAGGACGGCGATGCCCTCCTCGAGCAGAGGTACGCGCTCGTCCATGTCGTGGCCGAACATGGCGAGCTCCTCGGGGCGGTATCCGGCGCCGAGGATGATGTCGGTCCGGCCGCCGCTGGCCAGGTCGAGCACCGCGAGGTCCTCGGCGAGGCGGATCGGGTCGTACAGGGGCACGATGAGGGCGGCGACCAGGATCCGAAGGTTGCGTGTCCGGCCGGCGATGGCGGCCGCCATAACCAGCGGCGAGGGGCAGTAGCCGTCGTCGGACCCGTGGTGCTCGGAGAGCGTGGCCATGAGGAAGCCGTTGTCCTCGGCCCAGGCGCACTGCTCGAGGGCCGCCCGGTACAGGGCCTCGGCCGGCGTCCCGAAGGCGGGGGCCCGTAGGTCGTACCGCAGTGACAGGAACGCACCGGTCTCCGTCATGTCCTTCTTCCCCTCCGTAAGTGACCAGTTCGTTAGACAGCGTGGGCGGTGCGGGTCACCCGGTCAGCGGGGGCGGGCCACCCGACCGCCCTCGTCGTGGCCGTGACCGCTGGGCGGTCGTCCCCGCCCGCGTCCCGCACCTCGACCCGGCCGAGGCCGGCCCGGACCTGGGCTGTCGCCACCGCCGGACCGGAGCGCACGGGCCGCAGGTAGCGCAGGGCCATGGACGACAGGGTCGCCCCGGCGTGAGCGACAGGGCGGCCTCCTCGACCACGAGGGCGATCAGGCCGCCGTTGACGGTGCCCGCGGCGTTCAGGCCGTCCTCGGACCGGGGCAGCACGGCGACCCCGGGCTCCCGCCGGTGGCAGCCCGCCCGCTCGGCGAACGGACGGCGCAGCCGCCCCGGCGTCACCGGCATTGCGTCCAGGGAGATGTGGCGCGGCCGCTCGAGCCGACGGTCGGGCGCCGCCATGAACGACGCCGTGCCGATCGCCAGGCGTCGACATCCATGTGGTGGTCTCCCTCGGCTCCGGGGCGCTCGCGGCGAACAACGACCGAGATGTTAGTTCACTTTATGCAAGAGTAGGGTTGCCGATTGCGGGAGGGCAGTTTGCGCGACGTTTCCGCGATCATGACCGGCGGGGCCGGGGGACTGGGGGCGGCGACGGTTCGCCGCCTGGTCGGCGCAGGCATGCGCGTCGTCGTGTTCGACCGTGACGCCACCCGGGGCGCGCAGCTCGCCGAGGCGATGGGCGAGGCCGCACGCGCGGTCGACGGCGACGTCGACGACGACGACGACGTCGCGGCGGCGATCGAGGCGGCGGCGCGGTTCGGCCCGCTGTCGGTGCTCGACCCGGCTGTTAGCTTCAGGCCGGTGCAACCGGAGACGGCGCTGCGCTCGCCGGAGGACGACCACACCCTGGTGGGCTCCCCCTGCACGCTGCCGGCACGCGCCTGGTGGGGCGAGCTGCTGGTGGCCGAATCCACGGGCGCCGTCCGGGTCGAGGAGACCGGTCAGCCGCCCGCGCTCTGCTTCCCGTGCACCGACGTGCGCCTGGACCTGTTCCACGACGCGGGCCACCGCACGACGTGTCCGGTCAAGGGGACGGTCCGGCTCTGGAGCATCGACCCGGCGCCGGCCGTCGCCGGTCGCGGGCCGGCACCGTCGGCCGCGACCTGGGGCGGTCCCGATGTGGACGCGGCAACCCACGGCACCGGCGTCCTGTGGAGCTTCAGCGAACCGCGCCCCGGCCTCGAATGGCTCTCGGGCTTCGCGGCGTTCGACCACGATCGTGTCCGGGTCGAGCTTGCGGACGGGCCCGTGGGCGCCGCGCCGCGGGACGTGACCGTCAAGCGCTTCCCGACCTGGGGTGACGCCGCCCATCTCGTCGACGTGCTCAACGTGCGGCCGGCCGGCGACGGTCGCTACGTCAGCGCGACGCGCAGCGACTGGCGGCGGCCGATGGTCGAGGGCAGCCAGATGCTCGGCCAGGCGATCGTCGCGGCCGGCCGGCACGCACCCGGCCGTCGCACCGTGTCCGCGCACATGGTGTTCCTGCGCCCGGCCGACGCACGCCAGGCGCTCCACCTCCAGCTGGAGGAGCTGAGCGCCGGCCGGACGTTCACGAGCCTGGCCGCCCACGTGCGCCAGGGCGACCGGCGCTGCGCCAGCGGCACGCTGCTGCTCGACGCCACGGCGCCGGACGTGATCCGGCACGGCGTGGCGCCCCCGGACGTTCCCGGCCCCTACGAGAGCGAGCCCTACGACATGTCCGTCACGGGGCGCGACGTCCGCATCGTCGACGGCGCCTACACCGACGACCCAACCGCTCCCGTCGGCCCGCCCACGCTCGACGCCTGGGTGCGGTTCCGCGACGTCCCTGACGACGGATACCTGCACGCCGCCCTGCTGGCGCAGTTCACCGGGCACCTCTCGATCGCGGCGGCGCTCCGGCCGCACGAGGGAATCGGCCAACGCGAGGCGCACCGCACCCTGTCGACGGCGATCAACGCCATCGGTTTCTCGTTGCACGGTGAGGTGCGCGCCGACAGCTGGATGCTGTACCGGCACCGCTCGACCTTCGCCGGCGACGGCATGACCCATGCCGAGTGCCGGGTGCACGACGAGGACGGTGGTCTGCTCGCCTCCTTCACGGTGGATGCCATGGTGCGCCGGTTCGCCGGCGGCGCCACGGCCGGCGACGACCGGACGGCCCTGTGAGCCTCACCACCGGCCGCGGCCCGCTGAGCCGCAACCGTGCCGGGCGGTTCAGCGCGCCGGTCCCCGACGGCGTCGTCTACGTCGAGCCGTTCCGCCGCCGAGTGCGCGGCGTCACAGGGGGGCGCACCGTGGTGGACAGCGAGCGGGCGCTCCTCGTCCACCGCCCCGGCGAGCCACCGGCCTATGCGTTCCCGGCTACCGACGTCCGCGGTGCGGACGCCGCGCCCGAGCCCGCCGCGCCCGGCCACGTGCGGGTGCCGTGGGACGCCGTCGAGGCCTGGTACGAGGAGGACGAGCAGGTGTCCGGGCACCCGCGCAACCCGTACCACCGGGTCGACTGCCTACGCACCGGCCGGCGGCTCCGCGTCGAGGTCGCCGGGGTCGCCCTCGTCGATACCACCGAGACCGTCGGGGTGTACGAGACGGCGCTCGAGCCACGGCTCTACGTGAGGCCCGACCTCGTCCGTACGGAGGTGTTGGTCCCCAGCCCGACGACGACCTACTGCCCCTACAAGGGCACGGCGTCGTACTGGACCGCGGTGGCGGGCGACGTCACCGTCGAGGACGTCGCCTGGTCGTACGACGACCCCCTGCCCGAGAGCCTCCGGCTGCGTGCCCTGCTCAGCTTCGACGAGGCTCGGGCCGACGTCGCCCACGACCTGCCGCCGGGCGGCGCGGCCTGAGGACGCCAGGATGGAAACGGCATTCTGCGATATGTAGAGTGCCGCTACATGAGCAGCGGAACGACCGGCGGCCCCCGGATCCGGCCACTGCCCCCCGCCGAGTGGCCGGAGGCCATGGGGCAGGCGCTCGCCGCCCTGCGGCCGCCCGAGCCGCGCCACCCCCTGCCGACGCGGGGCGGCGATCGCCCGAAGGGTCTGAACGTGTTGGGGACCCTGGCGCGGCATCCGGCGTTGGCCCGGGCGTACCACACGTTCAACGGCCACGTGCTCTTCGCGTCGACGCTGTCGGTGCGCCAGCGTGAGCTGCTCGTGCTGCGCGTCGCTGCCGTCCGACGGGCCGAGTACGAGTGGCGGCAGCACGTCGTCCTCGCTCGCGATGCCGGCATCGACGACGACGAGATCGCCCGGGTGTCCGCGGGCCCGGACGCCCCCGGTTGGTCGCCGCTCGACGCGGCGCTGGTGCGGGCGGTCGACGAGCTCGTCGGCGACGCCACGATCACGGACGCGACGTGGCAGGCGCTGGCCCGCGAGCTGGACGAGCAGCAGCTCATGGATCTGGTCTTCACCGTCGGCGCCTACGACGTGCTGGCCATGGCGTTCCGGTCGTTCGGGGTCGAGCTGGACGCTGACCTGAGGCGAGAATAACCTTCTCGCTGCCGGAGATCAGTGATATCATCGCTGCCGACCCGACCGGAGGACCACACCGCATGCCGCACTTCACGAAGCCTGCTGAGGGCTCATGGACGGAGCACTACGGCATCGACACCGAGCCTGTCTCCTACGAGGACTCGATCTCGCCTGCGCACTACGAGGTGGAGCGTGACGCCATCTTCCGGCGGACGTGGCTGAACGTCGGGCGTGTCGAGCAGTTGCCCAGGAACGGCAGCTACTTCACCAAGGAGCTGGACGCGGCCCGCACGTCGGTGGTGGTCGTGCGCGATACGAGCGGCGTGGTGCGCGCCTTCCACAACATCTGCCGCCATCGCGGCAACAAGCTGGTGTGGAACGACTACCCCCGCGAGGAGGTGAAGGGCACGTGCCGGCAGTTCACCTGCAAGTACCACGGCTGGCGCTACGCGCTCGACGGCCAGCTGACCTTCGTGCAGCAGGAGGACGAGTTCTTCGACCTCGACAAGTCGGACTTCGGGCTGGCGCCGGTGCGGTGCGAGGTGTGGGAGGGGTTCGTGTTCGTGAACCTCGACGACACGGACACGACGCCGCTGCGCGACTACCTAGGCGGGTTGGGCGAGGGCATCGCCGGCTACCCGTTCCACCGGATGACCCAGGTGCACCGCTACCGCGCCGAGATCGGCAGCAACTGGAAGCTGTTCATCGACGCGTTCGCGGAGTTCTACCACGCACCCGTCCTGCACGCGAAGCAGGCGGTGGCCGACGAGTCGCGCAAGCTGCAGGGGGTCGGCTTCGAGGCGCTGGCCTATGACATCGACGGCCCCCACTCGATGGTGTCGTCGTGGGGCGGCATGTCACCGCCCAAGGACCTGAGCATGGTGAAGCCCATCGAGCGGCAGCTGCGAAGCGGGCTGTTCGGCCCGTGGGATGCGCCCGACATCGGGCTCGACGAGCTGCCGCCCGGCCTCAACCCGGCCAAGCATCCCGCATGGGGCATCGACACGTTCGTGTTCTTCCCGAACTTCATGCTGCTGGTCTGGAAGCCGAACTGGTACCTCACCTACCACTACTGGCCGACCTCGTACAACACCCACATCTTCGAGGGCACGCTGTACTTCGTGCCCCCGAAGAACGCCTACGAGCGGCTGCAGCAGGAGCTCGCGGTGGTGACGTTCAAGGAGTACGCCCTGCAGGACGGCAACACCCTGGAGGCGACGCAGACCATGCTCGAATCGCGGGCGGTGAACCAGTTCCCCTTGAACGACCAGGAGCTTCTGCTACGCCACCTGCACGCGACCGCCCGGCGGTACGTGAGCGAGCACCTGGAGCGCCAGAGCGCCACGACCCCGGTCCAGATCTCGGCCGTGTCGTGACCCGAGGAGACACCGACATGCCCGACCTCCTGCCCGCCGACTTCGCCGACCTCGAGCCGTTCGCGGACTGGGCGCTCCCGACCGAGGGGGCGCGGTACGCGAAGCGCCTGGCCAGCTCGATGGACGAGCTCCAGGCCTTCTACGACGCCGCCTTCCCCCGGCTCCAGGCCGCCATGGCGTACCTCGAGCAGTTCGGCATGGACGCGCTGCCCGACGACGGCAAGCGCCTGCTGTGGCTGTTCGGCGCCCTGGTGACCGTCTCGTTCCCGGTCGAGGTGTGGCGGCAGCCGCGTGTGCCCGACAGCGGTGCCTCCGCCATCGAGGCGGTCGTCGAGCCCGCCATCTGACGCCGGACGGCATCCCGACCGACACTTGCTTTCTCGTATTTGGAGAAGGTAATTTCCGTGACATGTGGCACGAGGAACGCCTGCTGATCGACGGCGATCTCGTCCCCGCCGAAGGCGGCCGGACGTACGAGACCATCGACCCGACGTCCGGTGAGCCGCTCGGCTCGGCCGCCAACGCCTCGGTCGGCGACGCCACGCGGGCGGTCGAGGCCGCCCGCCGGGCGTTCGACACCACCTCGTGGGCGACCGACGTGGCGTTGCGCACGCGCTGCCTGCGCCAGCTGCACGACGCCCTCGTCGCCAACCAGGAGGACCTGCGCCGGCTGCTGATCGCCGAGGTCGGTCTGCCCCACATGCTCACGCAGGGCCCGGGGCTCGACACGCCGGTGGGGATGGTGGGGTGGTACGCCGACCTGCTCGACAAGTACGAGTTCCGCGAGGACCTCGGCGTGGCCGAGGTGCGTGGCGGCCTGCACGCCCGGTGGGTCGAGAAGGAGCCCGTCGGCGTCGTCAGCGCCATCGTGCCCTACAACTTCCCGGTCCAGATCACGCTGGCCAAGCTGGTCCCGGCGCTGGCCGCCGGCTGCACGGTCGTCGTCAAGGGCCCGCCGCAGACGCCGTGGATCGCGGCGGCGATCGGCAAGGTCGTCGCGGAGCACACCGATATCCCGCGCGGGGTGGTCAACGTCCTCACGTCCGACTCGGTCGAGGTGGGCGAGGTGCTCGTCACCGACCCCCGGGTCGACATGGTCAGCTTCACGGGGTCGACCACGGCCGGCCGGCGCATCATGGCCGCGGCCAGCGAAACGGTGAAGAAGACGTTCCTCGAGCTCGGGGGCAAGTCGGCGTTCGTCGTGCTCGACGACGCGGAGATGGAGCTGGCGGCGATGTTCGCCGGGTTCACCATCTGCTCGCACGCCGGGCAGGGGTGCGCCATCACCAGCCGTCTGCTCGTGCCCGAGGCGAGGCTGGACGAGGTGGTGGAGCTCACCGCCAAGACGATGGCCGGCGTCCCCTTCGGCGACCCGCGCGACCCGGGGATGATGATGGGCCCGCTGATCAGCGAGGCGCACCGCGAGCGGGTCGAGGGCCACCTGCAGCGGGCGGTCGCGGAGGGCGCCACGGTGGTGACCGGCGGCAAGCGCCCCGGGCACCTGCCCGCCGGCTACTTCTACGAGCCCACGCTCCTCACGGGCGTCGGGCCCGACTCGGCGATCGCCCAGGAAGAGGTCTTCGGGCCCGTGCTGGTCGTGCTGCCCTACCACGACGACGACGACGCCGTCGCCATCGCCAACAACTCGATCTTCGGCCTGTCGGGCGCGGTCTACGGCGCCGACGACGACCGGGCCACCAACCTCGCCCGCCGGCTCCGCGCTGGCACCGTCAGCGTGAACGGTGGCATGTACTACGGGCCCGACGCCCCGTTCGGCGGCTACAAGCAGTCCGGCATCGGCCGCGAGATGGGCGTGCCGGGTCTCGACGAGTACCTGGAGATGAAGACCATCGCCAGGCCCGCCGGCTGAGTCGACGGCGCGAGGGGAGCGTTCCCATGCACCAGCCCATGGCCGGGATCACGGTGGTCGAGGTCGCCATGTACGGCTTCGTCACCTCGGCGGGCGCCGTGCTGTCCGACTGGGGCGCCGATGTGCTCAAGGTCGAGCACGCCGTGACCGGCGACCCCCAGCGCGGCCTGCGCCGCACCGGGGCGTTCGTGGTGGAGGGCGACCTCAACCCCAACGTCGAGCACCCCAACCGGGGCAAGCGCAGCATCGGCCTCGACATCTCGCTCCGAGGGCGGCCGCGCGGTGCTCGACGACCTCGTGCGGCAGGCCGACGTCTTCCTCACCAGCCTGCTGCCGTCCAGCCGGCAGCGCTTCCGGATCGACGTCGATCACGTCCGGGCCGTGAACCCCGACATCATCTACGCCCGGGGCAGCGCCCTCGGCACCCGGGGCGAGGAGGCCGACCGGGGCGGCTACGACATGACCGCGTTCTGGGCCCGGGCTGCGACCGCCGCCAGCCTCACGCCGCCCGACGTCGAGGGCATCATCACGCCGCCCGCGCCGGCGTACGGCGACACCATCTCGGGCACCAACCTCGCGGGGGGCATCGCCGCCGCCCTGTTCGCCCGCGAGCGGACCGGCGAGCCGTCGGTCGTCGACGTGTCGCTGCTCGGCAGTGGCCTGTGGGCGATGGGCATGGCGGTCGACTCGTCCCTGCTGCAGAAGCGGCCGTGGGTCGCCCCCCCGACGGGCGCGGTGGGGTCGGCGAACCCGCTGTCCGCGCTCTACCGCACCGCGGACGGGCGCTACCTGTCGCTGGTCATGCTGCAACCGACGCGGTACTGGGCCGACGTGTGCCACCACATCGACCGGCCCGACCTCGCCGACGACCCCCGGTTCGCAACGATGGAAGGCATCGAGGCCCACGCCGCCGAGGCGGTGGCGGCGCTGCGCGACGCGATCGGCGCGCAACCACTCTCGTACTGGACGACGAGGCTGGCGACGCTCAGCGGCCCGTGGGCGCCGGTGCAGGACACCCTGCAAGTGGGCGACGATCCCCAGGTTCGCAGCAACGGCTACCTGGCGACGGTGCGCGGCGACGACGGCTCGGAGTACGAGCTGGTGACCAACCCCGTCCAGTTCGACGAGCAGCCGGCCGAGCTCCGCCGGGCTCCGGGATTCGCCGAGCACACCGACGACGTGCTCGTCGGGCTCGGCCTCGACTGGGACCGCATCATCGCCCTCAAGGTCGACGGCGCCGTCACCTGAGGGCCCCTGCCCGCCCGCTCAGGCGAGCATGGCGATGACCTGGGGGAGGTCGACGGTCGTGCGGATGCCCGGCGGTGCCGCGCACACGACCGGCACGGCGTTGACCGCCCGGTGCGCGGTGTAGCCGGGCGACACCGCGCCCATGCGCTCGAGCGGCACCGGGAAGCGCATGTCGATGTCGAGCGGCGCGTCGCCCTCGACCGCGACGTGCCACCCCGTCGGCCGGACGTCCCACGGGGGATCGAGGTCGGTCGTGCAATACCACATGGCCCGGAAGCGCAGCAGCGCCTTGCTGCCCCGCATGCCCGAGACCGTCAGCCGCTGGGCGGCCACGGTCCCGGCCTCGAGCGTGCCGGCCGCGATGTCCACGGTACGGGCGGCGGTCGCCACCTCTCCGCTCGCCTGGACGTCGTCGAGGCGCAGCGACAGCGCCTCGGCGACGACGTGGAGCGACGGCCCGAAGCTGATGCGCCCGTGCGAGAGCCGGCGCTCGTCGAAGGCGGCGGGGGGCTTGCCGAAGCCCATGACGTCGAAGAGCAATCCCGGCGAGTCGCGCTGCGACAGGTCGGCGAACTCGTCGATCGTCAGGCCGTCGAGCCGCCGCTGGATCGACGTCAGCACGAGTGGGACCGCCTCGGAGATGAAGCCGGGGCTGCTGCCGGTGCTGTGGATCGACGTGCCGCCCGCAGCGCACGCCGCCTCGACCCGGGCGCGCATCGCGGGATCCATGCTGGCGGGGTGGTGGAACTCGCCCCGCGTCGTGACGACGTTGGCCCCGGCCGCCAGCAGCCGGCAGACCTCGTCGGCGTCGAGAGCACGGGGCATGTAGAGCACGCAGTCGGCGCCCAGCGCCACAACGTCCTCGACGTCGTTCGTCGCCGCGACCCCGGTGGGGCCGAGCCCGCACAGCTCGCCGGCGTCCCGGCCGGCCTTGTCGGGGGAGTGGACGTAGACGCCGGCCAGGTCGAGGGTGGGGTGCTCGATGACGCTGCGCAGCGCCCGGGTGCCGATGTTGCCCGTCGCCCACTGCACGACCCGGTAGGTCTTCACGGTGTCCCCCCGTCGCCCTGCGGCACCCAGCTGGGCGGCCGCTTCTCCATGAACGCTCGCATGCCCTCGCGCGGTTCGGGCGAGTGGTCGAGCGCCCAGAACATGGTCTGGTAGTCGATGTCGCCGTAGCGCTGGTTGAGCATGCGCTTCACGTGCATCCGCGCCTCGGGCGCCGTCTGCAGCACCTGCTCCGCGGCCTCGACGGCGGCGGCCCGCAGGTCGTCGTGGGGGACGACGCGCGAGATCACCCCGAGCCGCTGGGCCTCGGCGGCGTCGAAGCGCCGGGCCGACAGCAGCAGGTCGCGGGCGACGGCCACGCCGACGTGGGCCGGCAGGACGGCGGCGTAGGTGGCGTCGGGGATGCCTCGCAGCAGCTCGGGGACGCGGAACGTCGCCCGGTCGCTCGCCACTGCGATGTCGGCCATCATCGCCACGAGCAGCCCACCCGCCTGGCAGATGCCGTTCACCGCCGCGATCACCGGGGCCGGGCTGTCGCGGATCGCGAGGAACGGCAGGATCTCGTGGCCGAGCCCGTCGGGCAGCCGATCGCCCGGCTCCTCGCGCCCCCCGAGGTCGCCACCCGGTGCGAACACGTCGCCCGTGCCGGTGATGATCAGCGCCGCCAGGACGGGGTCGGTGTTGACGAGGCGCACCGCCCGCTTGAGGCCGAAGTACATGGCCGGCGTGAAGGCGTTGCGCGCCGCCGGGCGGTCGATGGTGCACCAGGCGATCACGCCGTCGCGCTCGAGGCGCAGGCCGGCGGCGCCGAGGTCGTCGTCATTCATGCCCGGGCCTCCGTGTTTGCGTCGTCCTCCGGGGCGGTCCCGTCGCCGCCCCGCTCGTCGCGGCGAGCGCGGCCTTGTGGAGGGTGTTCTCGGCCAGGCGCATGTGGGCGGCGTCGACCAGCCGGCCGTCGCGCCCGATGGCGCCGACACCCTCGGCCTCGGACCGGCGGTAGGTCTCGATCGACTGCCGGGCGTCCTCGACCTCGGCCTCGGTGGGCGAGAACACCTCGTGGGCGATGCCGATCTGGGAGGGGTGGATCGCCCACTTGCCGTCGAAGCCGAGAAGGCTGGCGTGCACCGCGCTGCGGCGGAAGCCCTCGGGGTCCTTGTAGGCCGGATAGGGGGCGTCGATGGCGTCGATGCCGGCGGCTCGCGCCGCGGTGACGACCTGGAACCGGGCGAAGTGCCAGAAGTCGCCGGGGTACTCGCTGACCGGGTCGAAATTGCCGTCGACCCGGGCGCGCTGCGACGCCGACAGGTCGCCGGCGCCGAAGATGATGGCCTCCAGCCGGTCGCTCGCCCGGGCGATCTGGACGGCGTTGGCCAGTCCCTCGGACTCCTCGACGAGCACCTCGAGCGCGATCCGCTTCCGGAGCCCCAGCTTCGTCTCCAGCTGGGTGAGCAGCACGTCGACCCACCAGACGTCGCGGGCCGAGCACGCCTTGGGCACGATCAACACGTCGAGCGCCTCGCGGGCGCCGGTGACCACCTCGATGATGTCGCCGTGGCACCACGGCGTCTCCAGGCCGTTGACCCGCACGGCCCGCACCGTGCGCCCCCAGTCCTGCCCGGTGAGCGCGGCCACGGCAATGGCGCGGGCGCCCTCCTTGGCCACGGGAGCGCAGGCGTCCTCCAGGTCGAGGAAGACCAGGTCGGCGCCGGACGACGCCGCCTTCTCGCACATGCGCTCGCTGCTGGCGGGCGTCGCCAGCTCCGACCGCCGGGCCCTGGGTACCGGCATGGTTCCCCTCCTGGTGATGGTGGTCAGATGACCGACGCCGCTCGCAGCTCGGCCAGGCGGTCGGCGTCCAGGCCGAGCATGTCCCCGTACACGGCCTCGTTGTCGGCGCCGAGCGCCCGCCCGAGGTGGTCGACGCGCCCGGGCGTCTCGCTCAGCACGGCCACGGGTGCCTGCACGGTGACCGGGCCGAAGTCGGCGTCGTCGACGCGGACGTAGGTGCCGCGGGCGCGCAGGTGCTCGTCGGCCAGCAGCTGCTCGGCGTCGTACACGGGGGCGGCCGTGACCTCGGACGCCTCGAAGACGGCCATGGCCTCGCCGAGGGTGCGCTCGCCGACCCATTTGGCCACCAGGTCGTCGACCTCTCCGGCCCGCTCCTGCCGGCGGACGGGGTCGACGTAGTCGGGATCGTCGGCGAGGTCCGCCCGGTCGATGGCCCGGAAGACCCGCACGGCGATGCTGGGCGAGGCGCTCGAGATGGCCAGCCACTTGTCGTCGGCGGTGCGGTAGGCGTTGCGGGGGGCACTGGCGTCGAGGCGGTTGCCGACCCGCCCGGGGATGGTGCCGAGCTGGTCGACGGCCAGCGTCGAGGACTCCATCAGCCGGGCGAGGGGCTCGATCAGGTTCACGTCGACGAGCTGGCCCTCGCCGCCGTGCACGTCGCGGTGGTAGAGGGCCATCATCACCGCGTACGTGGCCGCCAGCGAGGCCACGCCGTCGGCCAGCATGAACGGCGGCAACGTCGGTGGCCCGTCGGGCTGGCCCGTCACGTGGGCGAACCCGCTCATCGCCTCGGCCAGCGTGCCGTAACCGGGACGGTCGCTCTTCGGCCCGCCCTTCCCGTAGCCGGTGACGTGCAGCATCACGACGTGGGGGTGCGCGGCGTGCACCGAGGCGTAGTCGATGCCCCACCGCTCCAGCGCACTGGGGCGGTTGCCGACGACGAGCACGTCGCTCACGTCGAGCAGCCGGTGCATGAGCTGTTGTCCCTCGGTCTGCCGGAGGTCGAGCGTCACGCATCGCTTGTTGCGGCTCACGCTCTTCCACACGAGCCCGATGCCGTCCCGGCGGTTGCCCCACGTGCGCATGGGGTCGCCGGCGCCGGGCGGCTCCACCTTGATCACCTCGGCGCCGAACTCGCCGAGCGCGGTGCCCACCATCGGGCCCGCGGCCAGTGTGGCCGCCTCGACGACGCGCAATCCGTGGAGCGGACCGCCCCCAGCGGGCGGCACGCCCTCAGGCATGGCGGGCGACGGCGGGCCGCTCGAGTCCCAGGTTCTCGCGCAGCGTCGAGCCCGTGTACCCGGTTCGGAACAGCTCGCGGCGCTGCAGCTCGGGCACGACCATCCGCACCACGTCCTCGTAGGCGCCGGGCACGTGGGTGGCGGCGATGACGAAGCCGTCGCAGGCGTCGCCCTCGAACCACTCCTCCATCTGGTCGGCGACCTGGCGCGCGGTGCCGACGAACCGGGGGCCTTGCAGAAGGGTGGCGCGGTGACCGGCCAGGTCGCCGAGGGTGACCGTGCCGCCGATGTGCTGGCGCAGGTTCTGCACGAGGCCTCGGATGCCCGAGACCGACTCGACGAGCTCGTCGGTGATGGGATCCTCGAGCGCCATGGCCGAGAAGTCGTGGTTCATGAGCTCGGACAGCAGAGTCAGCGACGCCTGCGGGTCGACCAGCTCGTTGAGGAAGAGCTGCTCGCGCTCCTCGGCGTGTGCCTGCGACTCGCCGATGACGGTGTAGGCCATCGGCAGCATCTTCACCGCCTCGGCGTCGCGGCCGAACTCGGCGATGCGCTCCTTCTGATCCTTGTAGTGCGACCGGGCGACGTCGACGTTCGGGTCCCCCGTGAAGATGAGCTCGGCCCAGCGGGCCGCGAAGTCGCGCCCCCGGCCCGACGACCCGGCCTGCAGCAGCACCGGACGGCCCTGCGGCGACCGGGGGACCGTGAGCGGCCCCCGGACGCGGAACCATTCGCCGTCGTGGTCGAGCGGGTGGACCTTGTCGGGGTCGGCGAACACGCCGGACTCGCGGTCGAGCACGAGGGCGTCGTCGTCCCACGTGTCCCACAGGCCGGTCGTCGCCTCGAGGAACTCGTCGGCCCGGTCGTATCGGGCGTCGTGGCCGAGGTGGGCGTCGACCCCGAAGTTCTGGGCCTCGCCGTCGTTCACCGACGTGACGACGTTCCAGGCGGCACGACCGCCCGACAGGTGGTCGAGCGTGGCGAACGTGCGGGCGACGTGGAACGGCGAGTAGTAGGTGGTCGAGTAGGTGGCGCCGAGGCCGATGTGGCGCGTGGCGCCGGCGACCAGGCCGAGCACGATGCTGAGGTCTAGCTTGACCGGCCGGGCCCCCAGGCGCACGGCGTCGGCCACCGAGCCACCGTAGATGCCGGGCATCGCCAGGCGGTCGTCGAAGAACATCATGTCGAAGCAGCCCTCTTCGAGGGTGCGGCCGAGCTTCTCGTAGAAGCCCGCGGTGAGGAAGCCGTGCTCGGTGGCGGGGTGGCGCCACGACCCCGAGTACACGGTGACGTTGCCGGCCTGCATGAAGCCCACAAGCGACATCTGCCGTTTGGCGGTCCCCGTGGTGGCGTCGCGCGTCGCCATCGGGCTCACCCCCCAGCGCCCGCGGCGATCGCCCGGCGGGCCCGCGAGCGGAACCCTTCGAGCTTCTCGTCGGCGGTGCGGACCCGGGTGCTGCGGGACATGATCGACACGTCGTGGCCGGCCGCCTTGCCGCGGAGGGCGCCCACCGTCGCCTCGTCCTTCGGCACGTGGGCGAACGGGTCGAACGAGTACCAGCGCATGGCGTTCTCGTGCGTCATCTTCCGCACGTGGTCGTCGGGCACGTCGTTGGCATCGAACACGGCGTGCAGCTCCTCGGGGGCGGTCGGCCACATCGAGTCGCTGTGCGGGTAGTCGGCCTCCCAGCACATGTTGTCGACGCCGATGCGCTCGCGCAGCTCGACCCCGATCGGGTCGCTGATGAAGCAGGTGAGGAAGTGCTCCCGGAACACCTCGCTGGGCAGGCGTCCGCCGAAGTCTGCCTGCGTCCAGGCGTGGTGCATCTCGTACGTGCGGTCGAGCCGGTCGAGGAGGTACGGCACCCACCCGGTGCCGCCCTCGGACAGGGCGATGCGGATCTGCGGGAACTCCTTGATCACCCGCGACCACAGCAGATCCGCCGCGGCCTGACAGATGTTCATCGGCTGCAACGTGATCATCACGTCGACCGGGGCGTCGGCGGCGGTGATGGCGAGCTTG
>Ga0126307_10001327_pt1 | contig 16296 bp, 19 predicted proteins | sample Plot28_FD_89955 | JGI IMG/M metagenome (GOLD analysis project Ga0126307, IMG submission 89955) | Serpentine soil microbial communities from UC McLaughlin Reserve, CA, USA - Plot28 | ecosystem: Environmental > Terrestrial > Soil > Grasslands | place: USA: UC McLaughlin Reserve, Lake County... | reverse complement strand
TCCACCCGGCGGGGGCGCAGAAGTGAGAGCGCGCCCGCGAGCGCAACGAGACCGACTTGCCCACATAGAGCGGGCGCCCCCGCTCGTCGCGGAAGATGTAGACGCCTGGGTCGTCGGGGAGCTCCGAGAGGTCCGGCCGCTCCTCGGGTGGCCGCCTGCGCACCATTTCGGCCTCCTCGCGCTCGCGCGAGCGCCGGCGAGGGGGCGCGAGCAGCTCCAGCGCAGCGCCGACCGTGGGCGCGTTGGCGCACAGCTTGGGGAACAGGGCGCAGAACACGCGCGCGCATGTGAGGGCGTCGGGCAGGGCGCGGTGCACCTCGTCGACCTCGATCCCGAGGGCGTCGGCCAGCGAGGCCAGGCCGCGGCGGCGGACCAGGGGCGCGAAGCGCCGCGCCAGCGCCACCGTGCAGATCACGGGCGGGCTGGGCCAGTCGAGCCCCTCGCGCTCGAACGCGTCATGCAGCACGCGGGTGTCGAAGCGGGCGTTGTGGGCTACCAGCACGCGGTTGCGGAGGAGATCCGCGAGCTCGGGGAGCACGTCCGACGGCGGTGGGGCCGTGTCCACCATCGCCTGCGTGATCCCCGTGAAGCGCTGGATCCCGCGCTGCAGCGGGCGCTCGGTGCGCGTCAGCGAGTCCCAGGTCTCGTGCAGCTCACCGCCACCCACCAGCACCGCGCCGACCTCGGTCATCTCGCACAGGTCGCCGTTGAGGCCGTTGGTCTCGGTGTCGAGGGCGACGAACTCCGACTGGGCTAGGGGCTGGTCCAGCAGCGATGCCACGGGCGCGCGATGGAAGCGCGTGCGTCGGACGGAGCGGCTGACCGCTTGCGGGCCCTGCGCCCGAGCGCACGCCGGGCACTGGTCGGCCGGGCACCGCCGTCGGCGTTTGCTAGCGACGCAGGCGAAGCGAGCGACGCACCCGGCGCTTGTTGCCGGACGGGTCGGTCACAGCGAAGCGCAGCGTCACGCGGGCACTGCGGGCGCGGCGCAGCCGCCGGCGAGCAGTGCGGCTGAACTTGAGGACCAGGCGGCGTGAGCCGGCCTGGATGACGGCCCGGTGCGGCTTGCTCAGGTTGCGCCTGCGGCCGCGGATCCCGAAGCGGCGGCTGGTACTGCGCTGAATCGTGCCGCCGGCCCCCATCACGCAGGCCTCCGAGCAGCGCAGGCGCACCGCGATGCCCCGGTGCAGCGCGCGCCGCAGGCTGCGGGAGATGCGTGAAAGCCGCACGCTGGGCGGGGTCCGGTCGGGAGCCAGCAGCGGATTGAAGGCCACCTGCACGGCCCCACGGGCTACGTCGCTGCGGCCGCCGGCGTCGGCCACGCGCAGGCCGATGGGGTTGGCGCCGAGCGTGAAGAAGGCTGTGGCCACCCGGCGGTCCGGCCCGGTGTCGGTCTCGTACGACCCGTTGCCATCGATATCCCAGCGGAAGTTGCTCAGGTCGCCGTCGGGGTCGCTGGAACCCGAGCCGTCGAGGACGACCACCTGCCCCTGGTAGGCCGGGTTGGGGCTGGCGCTTAGGGCCGCGGTGGGCGGGCAGGTGTTGCTGTCGTTGTAGTCGCAGTCGCCTTGGGCGAAGGCGGCCGGAGCGCACGCGAGGGCGCCGAGGATAAGCAGGGTGAGCAGAAGCGGGACGCGCATGGGGTGAGTGGGTGAGCCTACTGCTGAACACGCCGGCAGGGCGCAGGTTGCGGGGGCGAAGGCGTCCCCGTCAGCACTTAGCCTGATCCGATGACCGTCGGCAGCCGACACGTGTGCACCGCCTGCGGGCAGGAGAGCGCCAAGTGGCACGGCCGCTGCCCCGGCTGCGGCGAGTGGAACACGATGGTCGAGGAGGCCAAGCCGGCGAAGGCCTCCGGCGGTCTCGGCTCGCGGCGGGCGGGAGCGAAGGCGCTGCACCCGGTGGCGCTGGCGGACGTCGAGGCGCCGCGGGTGGCGCGGCTGCAGACCGGCATCGGCGAGCTCGACCGGGTGCTGGGCGGGGGGCTGGTCCCCGGCTCGCTCGTCCTCTTGGGCGGTGCGCCCGGGATCGGCAAGTCCACGATCACCGCCGGCGCGCTCGGCAACCTGGCCAAGGCGGGCCGCAAGGTGCTGTACGTGAGCGGCGAGGAGTCGGCGGCCCAGGTGCGGCTGAGAGCCGAGCGGCTAGGCCCTCACGCGCTGCAGGTGCCGATCGTGGCCGAGACCGACCTCGAAGCGGTCGTCGCCACGGTCGAGGCCGAGCGCCCGGAGGTGTGCGTGGTGGACTCCGTGCAGGTGCTGAACGCCGGAGGACCCAGCGGCGCGCCGGGCTCGGTCGGCCAGGTCCGGGAGGTGGCCGGCCGGTTGGCCGGGGTGGCCAAGAACGGCGGCCCCGCCGTGATCCTCGTGGGCCACGTCACCAAGGAGGGCGCGCTGGCCGGACCGCGGGTGCTCGAGCACCTGGTGGATTGCGTGCTCAGCTTCGAGGGCGAGCGCGAGCGGACCTACCGGACGCTGCGCGCGCTGAAGAACCGCTTCGGCTCCGCCAGCGAGGCGGGCGTGTTCGAGATGCGCGAGGAGGGGCTGGTAGAGGTGGCCGACGCCTCCGAGCGCTTCGTGGCCGAGGCCACACGGGCGCCGGGGTCGGTGGTGCTGTGCTCGATGGAGGGCTCACGGCCGCTGCTCGTCGAGGTGCAGGCGCTGGTGGCGCCGAGCGAGCTGGTCCCGCCGCGCCGCGTGGCCAACGGGGTGGACCGCAACCGCCTGGCGCTCGTGCTGGCCGTCCTGGCCCGGCACGGCGGTCCCGGGCTGGGGTCGAGCGACGTGTTCGTGTCGGTGGCGGGCGGCGTGCGGGTGGACGAGCCGGGCGCCGACCTGGCGATCGCGCTGGCCTTGGCCAGCGCTGCGAAGGGGATCACGCTCGGCGACGGCCGCCGGACGCTGGGCGCCTTCGGTGAGCTCGGCCTCACGGGCGAGCTGCGCCACGCCGCGCACCCCGACCGCCGCCTGGCCGAGGCTGCCAAGTTCGGCCTGGACCCGGTACTGCGGCCGGGTCCGCAGCTCGGGGACCTGCGTAGCGCGCTGAGGGCGGCTCTGCCCCGCGCCGAGGGCGCTGCCAGAGCCGCCTGACGCCCCGTAAGTAACCCGCTCAGAGGCAGGTTTTTCACGTACTATGTATTGGTGCCGTACGCCGGTGATGACGTTGCCGAGCTCGAGGCTAGGCAGGAGCCCCGGCTCGTAAGAGCCCTCGAGATGATCGCCCCCGGTACGGCGGTCCGAGAGGGCGTGGACAACATCGTGCAGGCCCGCACCGGCGGCCTGATCTGCATCGGCGAGTCCGAGGAGCTGTCCTTCCTCTTCTCGGGCGGCATCAAGCTCGACATCGACTACACGCCGGCCCTGCTGTTCCAGCTCGCGAAGATGGACGGCTCGATCATCCTCTCCTCGAACGGGACCAAGATCCTCTGGGCCAACGTCCAGCTGATGCCCGACCCGACGATCCTCTCGCTGGAGACCGGCACCCGGCACCGCACCGCCGAGCGCGTCTCCAAGCAGACCGAGGCCCTGGTGATCGCGGTCTCGCAGTCGCGCAGCGTGGTCTCGCTCTACCTCGACGGCGCCAAATACATCCTCGAGGACATCCCGGTGGTGCTGGCCAAGGCCAACCAGGCGCTCGCCACCCTGGACAAGTATCGGACGCGGCTGGACCAGGTCTCGACCCGCCTCACCGCCCTGGAGTTCGAGGGCGGCGTCACCCTGCACGACGTACTGACGGTCATCCAGCGCTCCGAGCTCGTGACGCGCATGGCCGTGGAGATCGAGCGCTACATCGTCGAGCTCGGGGCCGAGGGACGGCTGATCGAGATGCAGCTGGAGGAGACGATGGTCGGGGTCGCCTCCGACAAGTCCGCGCTCGCGCGGGACTACGTTGCCGAGCCGACGGAGGAGGGCTTCCTGAGCGTCATCGATGCGCTCGCCCGGCTCCCTCACCAGGACCTGCTCGATTTCGGGCGGCTGGCGGAGCTGCTCGGCTACGACCGCAAGCTCAACACCCTCGACCACCCGATCTCACCGCGTGGCCACCGGATCCTGGGGCGCATACCCCGCCTGCCGAAGCTGACCGTCCAGACCATCGTGGCGGAGTTCGGGGGGCTGGAGGAGATCCTTGCCGCCACCGACGCCGAGCTCGAGGCCGTGGAGGGAGTAGGAGACATGCGGGCCAAGGACATCCGCGAGGGCCTTCGCCGCCTGCAGGAGATCAACCTCGTGGACCGCTACCTGCAAACCTAGAGAGACAGCGGCGCTGCGATGCGCCGCAACTGAACCCAGGAGGACGACATCAGCGACGCAGCAATGGAGGACGAAATCGTAGACCTCGAGATCGAGCGTGAGCTCGTCGAGATCGTCTACGAGGTCGGCGACCACGTGGTGTACCCGCACCACGGCGCCGGCAAGGTCCAGAAGAAGGAGCTCAAGACGGTGCTCGGCGAGGAGCGCGAGTACCTGACGATCAAGATCCTTCACAACGACATGACCGTCATGGTCCCGTGTGAGAACGCGGGGAAGGCAGGGCTGCGCAGGGTCATCGGCGAGGAGGCCGTCGAGCGCGTGCTGGGAGTGCTTCGCGACGACGTGAGCCAGATGCCCAAGAACTGGAACCGCCGGTTCAAGCACAACCGCGAGAAGATCAAGACCGGCGACGTCTACGAGCTCGCCGAGGTGGTCCGCAACCTCGCGATCCGCGAGTCCGAGAAGGGGCTTTCGACCGGCGAGAAGCAGATGTACACCCGAGCCAAGAAGATCCTCGCCTCCGAGCTGATGTACGCGCTCGAGATGGAGGAGGAGGACGCCGAGGCGCACCTCGAGTCACTCATCGAGGAGGCCCACATCTCCCGCAGCGGCGCGGCGCCCGCGACCGCGTAGTCCCGGAACCGTGTCCGTCGTCGGGATCGTTCCCGCCGGCGGCAGCGGCGAACGCCTTGGTGCCGACCGGCCCAAGGCGTTCGTCGTTCTGGCCGGCCAGACCCTGCTCGACCGCTCGTTGGCCGCGCTGGAGCCGGTCTGCGAGCGGGTCGTGGTGGCGGTGCCCATCGGCTACGAGGCCCCGCCCGACCGCGTGACCGGCGGGCGCACCCGCGCGGCGTCCGTGGCCGCTGCCCTCGCCGCCGCCCCGGAGGCGACGGTCGCCGTGGTCCACGACGCCGCCCGCCCATTGGCCACCCCCGACCTGGTGCGCAGGTGCGTCGATGCCCTGGACGGGGTCGACTGCAGCTTCGCGGCAGCTCGGGTGACCGACACGGTGCACGAGGGCGACGACGACCTGGTCGAGCGCTCGCTGGACCGCTCGCGGCTGTGGGCGGCGCAGACGCCGCAGGTCGTTCGGGCCGACATCCTGCGTCGCGCGCTGGAGCGCGAGGCGACCGACGAGGCCTCGCTGGTGCTGGCCGCGGGGGGAAGCGTGCGGGCGGTCGAGGTGGAGGCGCCCAACCTCAAGATCACCAACCGGGACGACCTGCTCGTGGCCGAGGCCCTGCTTGCTGACTGACCTTCACGTCCACCTGCGCCCGGACGACGAGGGCACGCCTCCGTCGCGGTACTTCACCCGCGAGAACGCCGAGCGGTACCGCGAGGCGGCCGCCGAGCGCGGCATCGACGAGTTGGGGGTCTCCGAGCACGTGCACCGCTTCACGGCGGCGCTGGAGGTCTGGGACCACCCCTTCTGGCGCGAGCAGGCCACCGACGACCTCGACGCCTACTGCGCCTTCGTGCGCGAGGAGACCGACCTGCGGCTGGGAATCGAGGCGGACTTCGTGGCCGGGCGCGAGGATCGCATGGCCAACCTTCTCGACGCGCGCGAGTGGGACTACGTCGTCGGCTCGGTGCACTTCCTCAGCGACCGCTCGCTCGACATGGAGGGCGACTGGGACGTATGGCGCTCGGGCTCGCCCGAGGTGGTCTGGTCGCGCTACTTCGAGACGCTCGGCGAGGCCGCGCGCACGGGGATGTACGACATCCTCGCCCACCCCGACCTGGTCAAGGTCTGGGGCCCGCGCGCTCCGCTGCCCGATGGAGACCTGCGGCGGTTCTACGATCGCGCGATGGACGGCATCGCGGACTCCGACGTGACGATCGAGGTATCCACCGCCGGGCTGCGCAAGCCGGTGGAGGAGATCTACCCCGCCGCGCCGTTCCTCGAGATGTGCCTGGAGGCGGGGCGGCCCGTGACGCTGTCCAGCGACGCGCACCGGCCCGACCAGCTCGGCCACGAGTACGAGCGCGCGCTCGAGTGGCTGGACGGCCTGGGCATCAGCGAGCTCGCCACCTTCGAGCGCCGTGAGCGGCGCGTGGAGGCGATCGGTTGAGCGCCCGCTCGGGCATCGGCTACGACTCGCACCGGCTGGCCAAGGGCCGGCGGCTCGTGCTGGGAGGCGTGGACGTCGAGTCCGAGCTCGGCCTGGACGGCCACTCCGACGCCGACACGCTCACGCACGCCGTGATCGACGCGTTGTTGGGAGCCGCCGGCCTCGGCGACATCGGCCAGCACTACCCCGACAGCGACGAGCGCTGGCGCGACGCCGACAGCGTGGCGCTGCTCGGCGAGGTCAGCGCCTTCCTGGCCGAGCACCGCTGGACGGTGCGCCACCTCGACGCGACGGTGCTCTGCGAGCAGCCGAAGCTCGGCCCCTATCGGGACCGGATGCGCGAACGCCTGGCCCAGGCCGTCGGCATGCGCCCGTTCCAGGTGAACGTCAAGTTCACCACCAACGAGGGGATGGGGTTCGTGGGGCGGGGCGAGGGGATTGCGGCGATGGCGGTGGCCACCGTGGAGCGGTCGGACTGATGGCCGACTGGGATCTGGCCTACGCCGGTGCGGCGCGGCAGGCCGAGCTGGTCAGGGCGGGGGAGGTCTCCTCGCGCGAGCTGGTGGAGCTGTGCCTGGAGCGCATCGAGCGCCTGGACCCCGAGCTGAACGCCGTCCGCAAGTCGATGGGCGAGCGCGCGCTTGCCGATGCCGACCAGGCCGACTCGCGCCGCGCCGCGGGCGACGAGCGGCCGCTGCTCGGGGTGCCCGTGGCGGTCAAGGACAACCAGGACGTGGCCGGCGAGACCAGCGAGCACGGGACCGCGGCCTTCGGCCCGCCCGCCTCCACCGACGGTGAGCTGGTCAGCCGGCTGCGCGCCGCGGGCGCGGTGCTCGTGGCCCGGACGCGCCAATCCGAGCTCGCCATGTGGCCCTTCACTCTCTCGGGGGCCTGGGGTGTGACCCGCAACCCGTGGGACGGAGAGCGCACGCCGGGCGGCTCGAGCGGCGGCTCCGCGGTGGCGGCGGCGACCGGCATGGCCGGCCTGGCCACCGCCTCGGACGGCGGCGGCTCGATCCGCGTGCCCGCGGCGTGCTGCGGGCTCTTCGGCCTCAAGCCCCAGCGCGGGCGCGTCTCGCTCATGCCCGACGCCGAGCACTGGTACGGCCTGAGCGTGGCCGGCGCCGTGACCCGCACCGTGCAGGACACCGCCGTCTTCCTCGACGCCGTCGCCGGTCCCGCGCCGGGCGACGCCCATACCCCGCCTGCCCCCGAGCGCCCCTTCGACGAGTCCGCCCGCCGCACGCCCGGCCGGCTGCGGATTGCGTTCTCGCTGACGCCCTCGACCCAGCCCACCTTCGTCAGCGAGAACGCCCGGCGGGGCGCTCGCGACACGGCCGACATCCTGCGCTCGCTGGGCCACGAGGTCACCGAGCGTGACCCCGACTACGGCTTGCTGCTCCCTCTGATCACCCCGCGCTACCTGCGCGGGATATACGACGACGCCGAGCGGCTGCCCCGCCCCGAGCGCCTCGAACGCCGCTCCCGCGACATGGCCCGCCTGGGCGCGCGGGTGCCCGACCGGCTGATCGAGTGGTCGCGGGGAGCGGAGGCCGAGCGCACCGCGCGCATCGGCGAGGTCTTCCGCGACCACGACGTGCTGCTCACGCCCACGCTGCCCACCCTCCCCCCGCCCCTGCACCGACTGGTGAACCGCAGCACCGCGCGCACCTTCGCCGAGACGGCCAACATCGTGGCCTACTGCATCCCCTGGAACCTGACCGGCCAGCCCGCCGCCGCGGTGCCGGCGGGCTTCAGCAGCGAAGGCGTCCCCCTGTCCGCCCAGCTCGTCGGCCGCCCGGCCGACGAGGGGCTGCTGCTGTCGCTGGCCGCCCAGATCGAGGCCGAGCGGCCGTGGTCGGACCACCGTCCGCCGGTGGGCTGAGATGCGGGAGGTCCGCCTTCACGACACGCTCAGCGGCGAGAAGCGCGTGCTCGAGCCGCGCGAGCCGCCGAAGGTGGGGATCTACGCCTGCGGGCCCACCGTCTACGGGCGGCTGCACGTGGGCAACGCCCGCCCCTTCGTGGTCTTCGCGCTGTTCCGGCGCTTCCTCGAGCGCGAGGGCTATCGCCCGACGCTGGTGGCCAACGTCACCGACGTCAACGACAAGATCTACGAAGCGGCCCGTGAGGCCGGCGTGCCCAGCGAGCAACTGGCCCGCGACATGACCGCCGCCTACGTCGCCGACACCGACGCGCTGGGGCTGGGCCGCCCCGACCACGAGCCGCTGGCCTCGGAGACGATCGACGAGATCGTCGGGCTGATCGCCGACCTCATCGAGCGCGGCCACGCCTATCCGGCCGGGGGAGACGTCTACTTCCGGGTGCCCAGCTTTCCCGACTACGGCAAGCTCTCGAACCGCCCGCTCGAGGACATGCAGCAGGGCGAGGGCGACGACGAGGCGGGGCGGAAGGAGAACCCGCAGGACTTCGCCCTGTGGAAGGGGCGCAAGGAGGGCGAGGACACCGCTTGGCCCTCCCCCTGGGGCGAGGGGCGGCCGGGTTGGCACATCGAGTGCTCGGCCATGGCCGAAGCGGTGCTCGGCACGGACTTCGAGGTACACGGCGGCGGCTCGGACCTGGTCTTCCCCCACCACGAGAACGAGATCGCTCAGACCGAGGCCGCGCGCGGGGAGCCGCTCGCGCGCATCTGGATGCACAACGGGATGGTCCGCTTCGAGGGCGAGAAGATGGCCAAGTCGGTCGGCAACATCGCCCTGCTGCACGAGGCGCTGGAGCAGTACGGGCCTCAGACGCTGGGCATGTACTTCGCCGGCGGCCACTACCGCCAGCCGCTGGCCTTCTCCCCCGACGAGCTCGACGACGCCCGCGGGGCGGTGGCCAGCCTGCGTGAGCTGATCAGGCGGCTCGAGCCGTCGGCACCCGAGCCGGCCGGCCTTGCCGAGCACGCCGAGCGCTTCTGGGCCCACCTGGCCGACGACTTCAACACCCCCGCCGCCCGCGGAGTCCTGTTCGAGTGGGTTCGCGAGGCCAACCGTCGCCTGGACCACGGCGAGACGGTGGGCGTGGGCTCCCTGAAGGAGCTGGTCTGGGCGCTGGGACTCGAGTCGCTGTTCGAGGACGAAGCGGCCGCCGACACCGAGGCGGAGCGGATGATGGCCGAGCGCGAGGAGGCCCGGGGCGAGCGGGACTTCGAGCGGGCCGACCGCCTGCGCGACGAGCTGGCCGGCCGCGGCTGGCAGGTGCGCGACACGCCGCAGGGCCCGCGCCTCGTGCCGCTCGGGTGATCGTCTACGGGCGCAACCCCGTGCGCGAGGCGCTCCGGGGCCGACGCGCCGTCCTGCGGGGCTGGGCCGCGCGGGACTTCGACTGGCCCGAGGAGCTGCCGGTCTCGCGCGCCTCGGACGAACAGCTGGCCGAGCTCTCCGGGTCGGCCAACCACCAGGGCGTCTGCGCCGAGGCAGACCCCTACCCCTACGCGGACGCCGCCGGCATGCTGGCGGACGACGACGCCCTGGTGCTCGCCCTGGACGAGGTCCAGGACCCCCACAACCTCGGCGCGGTCGCGCGCGTGGCCGAGTCGGCCGGCGCCGCCGGGCTGGTGATCCCCGAGCGCCGGGCGGCCGAGGTCACCCCGGCAGTGTGCCGCGCGTCGGCGGGCGCCGTGGAGCACCTGCCCGTGGCGCGGGTGCGCAACCTGGCGGACTGGCTGGGCGAGGCCAAGAAGGCCGGAGCCTGGGTATACGGCGCGGCGGCGGACTCCGCCGTGTCGTACTCCGAGCCGGACTACCGCGGCCGCGTCGTGCTCGTCCTCGGCTCCGAGGGGAGGGGGCTGAGACCCCGAGTGGCGGGCGCCTGCGACCAGCTGGTGGCCCTGCCGCGACGCGGCCGGGTAGCCTCGCTCAACGTCTCCACCGCGGCGGCTGCCCTGGTGTACGGGATCTTGCAATTGCGGGCCGGGACTTGACAGGGCTCCATAACCCCCTAATACTCGCGCCCTAGATCAGGCTGGAGTCGAGGTTGAGACCGTTTCTCGAGCTCGTCCAGAAACCTGGCGCTAGGGGAGGTAACGCGCCACCGAGCTCCGAGGAGACGGCGTGGCACGCTCTACCGCAGAAGCAGGAACCGGGACGGCTCAGGCCGCCAAAGCTCAACCTCAAGTTGAGCCAGATGATCACTATCTGATAGCTCTCGCCAAGCAGGGGCGTCCGGACGCAATGGACCGCATCGTCAAGCGGTACCACGGCTTCGTGCGCCTGAAGGCGTCCTCCTACTTCCTGATCGGCGGCGATGCCGACGATCTGATCCAGGAGGGACTGGTCGGCCTGTACAAGGCCGTTCGCGACTACCGCTGGGACCGCGAGTCGAGCTTCCGCAACTTCGCGGAGCTGTGCATCACCAGGCAGATCATCACCGCGGTGAAGACCTCGACCCGCAACAAGCACACCCCGCTCAACGAGTACGTGTCCTTTTCGCACACGCCGGCCGCGGGGGGGGGCGACGGGGACCCCACCCTCGACGAGCTGCTGCCTGGGCCGACGGCCCATGACCCGGTCAACCAGGTGATCTCCACCGAGGAGCTGCACAGCCTGGTCAACTGCCTGTCGAGCGTGCTGTCGGAGCTGGAGAGCGGCGTGCTGTCGCTCTACTTGGACGGCAACTCGTACGAGGTGATCGCCGAGCGCCTGGAGTGCGACACGAAGACCGTCGACAACGCCCTGCAGCGGGTCAAGCGCAAGGTGGGCTCGCACCTCGAGACGCGGGCGGTGCCGGCCTGAGTCGGTTTTCCAGCTGACCCGATCGGGTACTTACTCACCGTAACCGGTGGAAGCGAGACGCCTCCGACGGAACCAGAGGAGAGGTGCTTTTCGTGATCGGAATCATCGTCGCCGTCATCGTGGCGGCCTTGGCCTACGCGCTGTGCGTGGCCCTGGGGTTGCCCTCGATCGTCGGCATCATCGCCGCAGTCCTGATCCTGCTGGCGGGAGTCCCAACCGGCGGTTTCGGAGTAGGAGGCCGCTTTGGCGGCCGCGGGGGAAGGCATCACGCGGTCTGACAAGGGTTCTGACCGCCTGACGAGCATCACCGGTAGGCGCGGGGTCGCAGAGCGCGGCCCCGCCTCACCGCCCTGCCCGACCTGAGACGGGGCCGGACCAGGCCCAGCCTCCAAAAATCGCTCAGCTCCTGAGGGCTTTCCGGAGGCGTGCGTGCTCCACGCCGGCGGTGGGCGCGGAAGGAGCCGGAGGTCGGATTCGAACCGACGGCCTGCTGCTTACAAGGCAGCTGCTCTGACCAGCTGAGCTACTCCGGCCGCGAAGCGTCAGTCTAGGACGCCGGCGTGGCGCCCACGGCCGCCTCGATGTCCCCGTGGCCGTTCGACGACACGGGCACGGGCGGCGGCTCCTCGGCCTCGTCCTCGGCGTTGAGGCGCCGCTCGAGCTCGCCGAGAATCGACCCGAACAGCAGGTGGCGCCAGGTTCCCACGGCCAGAGCGCGGCGGTTGCCGCTGAGCGTGGTCAGCTCCTTGCGGGCGGGGTGATAGCGGTCAACCAGCCGCCCCAGCGGCCAGAGGCCGAAGTGCTCGATCAGCCCGGCGGACAGGCCGGCGGCGAGCGGGTGCCCCGGCACGAAGGGACGAAGCTGCGCGTAGACGGCCCCGAAGATGGCGCCGTTGGCCAGGTGAATGGCCGTACCGGCGGCGGGCCAGGACCTGTCGCGAACCACCAGCTTGCCCAGCAGCTCGACGTCGTCGTAGCCGCTCTCGAAGACCTTCTTGTCCAGCGGCTGCTGTGCCGCCCACACACCGGCGGCGACGGCGCCGGCGAGCGCTCCGTTGAGGCTTCGCTGCAACTCCACGGCCCGGAGCGTAACGCCGACGCGACTGATGGGTAAACGGATCTCATGGGGGCGAGCGAGAGCGAGGCGAACGAACGCCTCTCCATTCATCACGAACGGATACGCCGGCGCGGCGTCAACCGCCCCGTCTACTGGATCGCCCGGGCCTTCCTGCAGCCCGCCCTGATGATCTTCTTCCGGCTGACCCGCCTCGGCCGCGAGCACCTGCCGAGCGGCGGCCTCATCCTTGCCGCCAACCACCGCAGCTTCCTCGACCCCTTCCTCATCGGCTGCTGCGTGCGCCGCCCGATCTACTTCGTCGCCAAGAAGGAGCTGTTCGCCAACCGCCTGCAGGGCTGGTTCCTCAACTGCCTGGGCGCCTTCCCCGTGCGCCGCGGCGAGTCCGACGAGGAGTCCGTGGACACCGCGCTGGCGCTGCTCGAACGCGGCGAGGCCGTCGTGATCTTCCCCGAGGGCACGCGCATCCGCAACGGCTCGGTGGACCGGCCCAAGCGCGGCGTCGGCCGGCTGGCGCTCGAGAGCGGCGCGCCGGTGGTCCCGGTCGCGGTCACCGGCAGCGAGCACGCGCGGCGCGGCTGGGTCTTCCGCCCGGTCAAGGTGAAGGTGCGCTGCGGGCGCCCGCTCACCTTCCCGCGCGCGAACGACCCCTCTCCGGCGCTGGCCGAGGCCGTGACCGACCGCATCTGGCCCTGCGTCCAGCTCCAGTGGGAGTGGCTCGGCGGGCTGCCGCCGCTGCGCACCGCCGCCGTCGTAGGCGCCGGCTCGATGGGCACGGCGACGGCCGTCCTGCTCGAGCGGGCGGGCCTCGAGGTCCAGCTCGGTTGCCGCTCGGGCGACCAGGCCCGGCGCCTGGCCGGCGCACGTGAGAACGCCGAGCACCTGCCCGGCGTGACGATCGAGCCCGAGGTCCGGGTCACCACCGTCTCGGACATCGAGTTCGCGGGCGCCGACCTCGTGGTGCTCGCTGTGCCCTGCTCCGGCCTGCCGGCCGCCCTGGCCCAGGTTGGCGCTCTGATCGGCGAGCGCTCGGCCGTGCTCGTGCCGTCCAAGGGGCTGGTCCCCCCGCTGGGCACGACGCCCGCGGCTTACGTCGCCGAGCGCACACGGGCGCGCGCCGTCGCCTACCTCGGCGGCCCCGCGCACGCGCGGGAAGCAGTGGAGACCGGCGCTTCGGTGGTGCTGGCCACCCGGGACCCAGACCTGCGCCGTGACCTGGGCGCGCTGCTCTCGGAGGCGGGGCTGTCCGTGGACGCCACCGACGACTTGACCGGCGCCGAGCTCGCCGGCTGCGCCAAGAATGCCGCGGCGCTCGCGGCGGCCGCTGCGGCGGCTGCGGCAGGGCCCAACGTCGCGGGAGCGGCGGCCGGCCGTGTGTTCGCCGAGGTCCACGAGCTGGGAGTCCGCGGCGGAGCGCGCAGCGAGACCTTCGCCGGGCTGGCCGGCGCCGGCGACCTGGTGGCCACCGCCATGGCCGAGGGCAGCCGCAACCGGCGCGCGGGTGAGCTGGTCGGCCAGGGGGTCCCCAGCGAGCGCGTGCCCGGCATCGTCGGTCAGACGGCCGAGGCCCTGGCGGCCGTGCCGCTGCTCGACGCGACGCTGCGCGAGCGCGGTGTCGAGGCGCCGGTGACCGCGGGCCTGCGGACCCTGCTCGAGGGCCGCACGACGCCGGACGACTGGGTCCAGACCTTCCGCAGCCCGCAGCGCGAGCGGCGCTCGAAGCGTGCCGCCTGACAGGAGCTCCGCGCTCGCGCAAGTAGGCTCCGCCGAAGATGAGCGAGGCCCTTGCCGGCGACAAGGCTCGGCTGGACCGCGACTTCAGCGAGCTCTACCGCGCTCACCTGCGCGACGTCTACAGCTACTCCTATTACCGGATCGGCAACCACCACGATGCCGAGGACATCACCGAGCAGACCTTCCTGCAGGCCTACCGGCACTACGAGCGCGCGCTGCGCGAGTCCGAGGGCCGGCCCCTGCGGCCCTGGCTGATCCGCATCGCGCACAACCTCGCGGCCAACTACTACCGCGACCGGTCGCGCAAGCCCCAGACCCACCTCGACGACGCCGAGGCCTATTCCGCCCCGCACGCGACGGAGGACCTGGTCGAGGGCCGCGAGGAGGTCTCCGAGGTGCTGGCGGGCGTGGCGAACCTGCCCGACGACCGTCGCGAGGCCCTGATCATGCGTTTCGCCCTGGACATGGACAACCGGGAAATCGCCCGGGCGCTGGGGCGCTCCGACGGGGCGACCAAGGTGTTGATCCATCGAGCGATTCGCCAGCTCGAGCACGAGCTGGCGAGCGAGGAAGAGGTCAAGGGCTGAGATGAGCGACGTCGAGCGGCTGCTGCGCAACGCGCTGGTCCCCGTAGAGCCCTCCGGCGCCATGAGCGACCGTTTGGAGCGGCGCCTGTCCGCCCTGACCGGCGCGGCGGCGGAGGAGCTCGCCGAGTGGGAGCTGTCCTCCATGCGCGACCCGCGCAACTGGTACCGCCCGGCGGCGGCCGTGGTGGTGGGCGGCGCGGCGGCCGGAGCCCTCGTCGTGGTGCGCGCGCGCCGCGGGCGCAAGCAGGAGGGCGGGCTGCGCGCGCTGCGGCGCGAGGCCGGCGGCGTGGCGAAGGACCTGCGCCAGCGCCTGGGCCGCTAGGTAGCCGGCTCGACGGTGGTCGGCGGCGGCGTGGCCGGGGTGCTCGCGAACGCCAGCAGGCCGGCCAGGGCGATGAGCACGTGAAGGATGTTGTCCTCGGTGTTGACCGGCACCAGCCCGGCGATGGCCTCGCCGTCGCCGACGATGAAGCCGAGGATCGCCACGGCCAGGTACGTCGCGCCGAAGACCAGCGCGAAGGCGCGGCTGGCCGCGTAGGAGCCGACGAACAGCAGCGCGAGGGCCCCCGTGGCGATGTGGACGATGTTGTGCCAGGCGTTGACGTCGAGGATCCCGAGCACCGCCTTGCGCTCGATCTCGTCCCCCGTCGCGAAGCTCGCGCTGTAGAAGAAGCCGAGGATGCCGCCGGCCACCAGGCCGAGGCCGACGATCAGGGCGTAGAGCTGCGCGGGGGTGCGGCCGGCCATACGGGCAGGCATTATCGCTGATCCGCCGGCGCCCCTGACACGAAGGCCTACCAGGGTGTGGGTGCAGCGCGAGGGCGAGAAGGTTTCGCAGTCGAGCTTCAACGTGGGCAACGACGGCGACGGGGCGGCAGCGGTTCCCGACGACCTGGAGGGGGCCGACGCGGTGCTCGTGACCCGCGAGCCGGCCGGCGGAGCGCGCGCTCCGAGCGGCCGCCCGATCGTGTCGGCCGGCCTCTAGGCGCCCACTATCTTCCGCGGGGTGGAGGTCTGCTACCGCCATCCCAGCCGCGAGACGGGGGTGTCGTGCTCGAACTGCGGCAACCCGATCTGCCCGGACTGCATGACCTCCACGTCGGTCGGAATGCGTTGCCCGGAGTGCGCGCGCCAGACCACCAAGGTCAAGACCGCCGGCGCCGCCGAGCCGACGCTGACCTACGTCCTCATCGGCGTCAACGTGGCGCTGTGGCTGGGCTTTCAGCTGTCGAGCAGCGGCGGTGCCGAGATCTACAACTCGGCGGCCCTGTCACGGGCCGGGCTGCGCGAGGGCCACGTCTGGGAGGTCGTGACGTCGGGCTTCCTTCACGCCCCGGGGTTCCTGCACATCTTCTTCAACATGCTGTCGCTCTACATCCTCGGCGGGCTGCTCGAGCCGGCCATCGGTCGGCTGCGCTTCGGCCTGATCTACGCCGTGTCGCTGCTGGCCGGCGCTTTCGGCGCCCTGCTGTTCCAGCCCCAGGGGGCGACGGTCGGCGCGTCGGGGGCAATCTTCGGCCTCATGGGCGCCGCCGTGGTGGTCATGCGCAATCGCGGCCTCAACCCACTGGAGAACGGACTCATGCTGTGGATCGGGTTGAACCTGCTGATCAGCTTCACCGTGCCGGGCATCTCCATCGGGGGACACCTCGGCGGTCTCGTGGGCGGCGCGCTCGCGGCCCTCGTGCTCTTCGACCTGCGCGACCGCGTGCGCGTCCCCGCGCAGGTGCCGAGCATGATCGCCGCGGCGATCGGCGTGCTCGCGGTGATCGGCTCCTTCGCGGTCTCGGCCTCCGCCTAGGCCTCGACCGTCCTCGCCACCGCGTCCTCGTACTCGGC
>Ga0126307_10001326_pt1 | contig 16300 bp, 16 predicted proteins | sample Plot28_FD_89955 | JGI IMG/M metagenome (GOLD analysis project Ga0126307, IMG submission 89955) | Serpentine soil microbial communities from UC McLaughlin Reserve, CA, USA - Plot28 | ecosystem: Environmental > Terrestrial > Soil > Grasslands | place: USA: UC McLaughlin Reserve, Lake County... | reverse complement strand
TTCATCCGGTAGAGCTCGAGCTTCGATACCGGCGGCAGTTCGAGGCCGCCGACCATGCGCTGCGGCACCAGCACCCAACTGCCGTCCTCCTCCACGAGGTCCCCGCGCACCTGGAAGTTCCGCTGCCACGAGAAGTCCGGGGCGTGGTCGTGGACCGTGACGCATGCGAGGCCGGGCTGGACCGGCACTCCGAGCACCCCGCCGCCCAGCCGGACACGGCGCGCCGCGGGGTCCACCGCGATCGGTACGCGCACGGAGAAGGGGAAGCCGTCCGGCGCCACCAGCGAGAGCACGCCGCTCGGGTAGCGACCGCCGAGCTCGTCCATCCGCTCGTCCCACACCGGCGGCGCGCCCGCGGTGGACGCGTGCGGCGCAGCCGGCTCCTCGTCGTGGCCGGAGCGCACCTCCTCCATGCGAGCGTCGAAGAGCTGCGGCTCGCGCGTGGGGTCGCCGCCGGGCCAGAGATAGACGCGCTCGGGGCGGACGTGGATGTAGAGGCGGGTGAAGTAGAAGCTGAACAGCCGCTGGAGCGGCTTCGGCGGCATCATGTCCTTCGAGCCTGGGAGCTTCTCCAGCGCCTCGCGGGTGTAGCGCTTGCGATTGGCCTCGAGGTCCCGGGCGTCCACGTCGGCCGTGCCCTGCACCAGCACCTGTGGCGGATCGTCCATTCCGCTCCCGGTGGGATCCGAGAACAGCAGCGACACCTTCGGGTTGGCGCGTGCGTCCGCCGCCTTCTTCGGGTAGCCGAGGGCGGTCGTCACGTCGATGCAGGGATCGCCCGGCTCGTAGTACGGCGTGAGCGGCCAGCAGATCGGCCGGCCGCGCGAGTCCACGGTCGTGAACTCGGTCGTGATGAAGCTATCGAAGACCTGCTGGACCTCGAGCGGCAGCGACGCGGTCACAGCTGCGCAGGTTACTTGGGCTCAGCGTTCGAGCGTTCGGCGAAGCGCGTGATTTCGGCGGCCAGGAGCTCTGGGCAGCTGGTGGTGGCGCCGTGTCCGTGTCCCTCGAGGATGCGGACCTCGACGTTGGGGATCGCCTCGCAGTACGCGTCCGTGGAGCGACGCGCCCACTCGGGGCTCTTGCTGCCGAGCAGCATGAGCGTCGGCGTGGCTAGCCGCGCAAGCGCGCCCGGGTCGAGCGTGAAGGCGAACTCCGCACGCAGCTCGCGCGGGAGGGTCGGCGACGCCTGCCTGCGCCGCTCCCACACCGGCGACAGCGCGAGCTCGTCGATCTCATCCTCGCTGTAGCCCGCGACCCTGCGGAAGAACTCGCGGAGCATCTGGTCGCGCTCTTGCTCCCGGATCAGCCGCTCCCAGCGATCGATCAGCTCGGGCTCGGCGAGCACACCGCCCATCGGCGGCTCGTAGAGCACGAGCCGCCGGAGGCCGTCGAGCAGCTGCGCCGCGCCCGCAGCGATCAGGGCCCCATATGAGTGGCCGACGAGCAGCGCGCCGTCGCCGGCGTCTCGCACGACCCCCGCCACGTCCTCGAACTCGCGCGCGACGTCGTAGCCCTCGCCGTCCGAGGAGTCTCCGCGCCCGCGCCGGTCGATCGCAGTGACGGTGAAGCGGCTCTCGAGCGCGGGACGGACGAGGTCGAAGCTCCAGCGCGCCGAGCCGGCGCCGTGAACGAGGACCAGCGGCCTACCCTCGCCGCTCAGCTCGCACGCGATGCTGACACCATTCGGGCTGGTCACATGCCGGAGCACGCGCGCGAGCCTAACCGCTGCATCCGGGGCGGTCCCAGAGCCCGCGGCGGGCGTCGCGCGCACGACGAGCGGCTCGCATGAACAGGTCCTCGTAGTCGACGTTGGGCGGGATGGTGAGCGGCTGCGCGTAGCCGCGGGCAACGAGCAGCCGGTTCAGAAAGCGGCCGTCGCCCAGCCATACGTAGGCCAGCGCGCGGCCGTATCGGTCACGCTCCTCGACCCCGAGCCGGTATCGCACCTCGGTCCCGAGCGGCACCGTCCGCTCGACGAACGCCGACGCCTCGCGCCCGAAGCACTCGACCTCACCGTAGACCTCGGGAGTGTCCATCCCGATCAGCCGGACCTTGCCGATGCCCGACAGCCATAGCGTGTCGCCGTCGGTGTGCTTGGTGACGCGGGCCGACGTGCGCGCCCCTGACTCGACCGGTTCCCGGGCGGGCGCGGCGCAGCCGGCCAGCGCGAGGACGTTGAGAAGCGCGGCTAGTTGTCGGAGCCCAAACGGTCCCAGCAATACAACTCGACCGCTTCCGCGGCTAGCTCCATCAGGCGCTCGTGGGAGAGCCAGGGAAGCACGGTGGTGAGCGCCTGGTCCTCGCTCACGCCGGCCTCGAAGGCGTCCTCGCCCTTGAAGCCCGCGGCAATCCGGAGCGCCTCGCGGCGGTTGTCGCCTAGGCGCGAGAACGCGCCGAGCAGGAACTCCTTGTTCGCGATCGGCTGGCCGACCTCGAGCGAGGCGTGCCATGCGGCGAGCATCGACAGGTCGTCGTCGTCGAGCTCCTCCACCGCCTTCGCATAGTGGACCTGCAGCTCGTCCTCCGGGATCTCGTCGACCCAAGCACGCACGACCTCGCCGAGCAGCTGGCGACGAGCCTCACGCCCGACGCTCTCCGCTACGACCCGGATCGCTTCCTGGGGCTCGATGAAACACAGTGGCATGGCCGCCACATTAGGACGGGGTCCCGACGGAAGAGTCCGAACCTGCGCCGTGGGCCACGCCCCCGGCTTGGGGAACGGCACGCAATGTGAGCTCCGGTTCGTGCACGCAGAGCGCCGCGCGGCCGGGACAGTCCGCACATAGCGAGAAATGCGGCTCGGGGGAGGGCTCGAAGCGGCCGTCCACCACGCCGCGAGCGAGCGCGAGCAACTGCTGCTCGAGACGCTCCACGTCGGCGGCCTCGTAATGCGCCACGGCCGGTTGGTCGGGGCGTTCCAGGTAGCAATGCACGACCTCCACGCGCTCCGCCCCCGCCCTGAGGGCGGCGAGCGCGTAGATGATGCGCTGGGTCGAGTAGTCCTCCCCGGTGACCTCCTCAGGCTCGCGCTCGCCCAGGGCATCGCTCTTCCAGTCGACCACGAGCGTTCGCGCGCCCTCGTGGGCGAGCACGTCCACCACTCCGTTCACGAGCAGGCTGCGGTTGCCGACGTCCAGCGTGAAGGCGAACGGCAGCTCCACGCGGATACGTCCCGCCTCTGAGATGCGCTCCCGCAGCTGCGACGCCGCAACCCCTTCGAGCATCGCGCGGATGTCGGCCACGTCATCCGGGAGCGCCTCCACTCCGTGCCGCTCGATCGCGGCCCCGATGTCCGCGTCGGACGGCACGGCCGGCTGCCCGAAGTCGAGGAGCTCCAGCAGCCCGTGGACGACCGTCCCGCGCAGCAGGGCGCTCATCCCGGGCCGCGCGGGCTCCTCGCCGGGCGGCGCGTCGGCAGGCGAGAGCTTCAGCGTGCGCTCCAGGAAGAAGCGGTAGCCGCAGCGCCGGTAAGCCTCGATCCCCGAGTAGCTAAGCCGGCTTACCGCGAGCGCCCTCGGCGCGGGCGGCAGACCCAGCTCGAGCAGCGGCTGTTCGTAGGCGGGCTCGGCCGCCGCCTCGGGAGCCGCGGGCGCTCGGTCCGCTGCCGGTAGCACCTCGTCGACCGTCGTCGGCGTGCAGAGCGTCCAACGGACAGCGACCGCACGGCCCTCGTTGTTGTCCACCTCGATCCCCGTCGCGCCCCCGCTCGGGAGCCCGGCGCAGAAGCCGCGCCAGATCCAGCGCATCGGCTCGGACAGTTCGGCCGGCTCGGGGCGCTTGGCGAGGTCGGTGGCGCCGCTCAGCACCAAGTGCTCCTGCGCGCGGGTGACCGCCACGTAGAAGATACGGCGCTCCTCCTCCTCCGCAGCGCGCTTGCCCTCGGCCTTGATCTCGGCGAGCTTGGTGCTGTCCACGGCGCCGCCGCCCAGGTTGGCGAGTCGCAGCCCGACGCTGCCGTCCTCCGAGATCCGCAACTGGCCGTCGTCGTCACGGCCGTCCTTGCCGAGGTCGGCCAGGCAGACCACAGGGAACTCGAGTCCCTTGGCGCGGTGCACGGTCATCATCCGGACGGCGTCGAGCGCCTCGGCCTCGAGCGGCGCCTCCCCCTCGCGCGCCTGGATCACGTCGCGCTCCGCGACCGCGTCGATGAAGCCGCGCAGGTCGCGTCCCTCGTCGACCTCGTACTGGCGCGCCATCCTCATCAGCTTGCGCACGTTGGCCATGCGGCGCGTGCCGCCGGGCAGCGCCAGCAGGTGCCGGTCGTAGCCGGTGCTCGTGACCGCCCGGTCGATCAGCGTCTCGAGCGACACCTGGCCCACGATGCGGCGCTCGGCCTCGAAGCGGTCGACGAACGCGCGCAGCTTGGGGCGGTCCGGGCCCGGCAGCGAGCGGGCGAGCTCCTCCGGGGGCTCTCGAACCATCCGCCACGGATCCCAGCGCGAGCGCCGCGCGTACAGCCCGATCAGCGCGAGCGCGTCCAGCGATAGGCCCGCAAGCGGCGACGCGAGCACCGAGTAGAGCGCCAGCCCGTCGAGCGGATTGGCCAGCGCGGCCAGCCAGTGGCGAAGATCGGCCACCTGCTGCTGGCCCCAGTAGCCACGCCCGCCCACCACGTGCACGGGAATCCCGCGCTCGTCGAGCGCACGCTCGAACAGCCCCATTGCGGTCGTGGCGCGGAAAAGCAGCACCACGTCGCCGTACGACCAAGGGCCGCCGCGCGTAAGCTCGTCCACTCGCTTCGCGAGCAGGCGAGCCTCAGCCGCGCGCCAGGCAGGCGCGCCGTGGAGCGCCTCCCCGAAGGGATCGCCCTGCTCGGTGAATTCCTTCCAAGCGTCGCGCCCCCTGTCCACCACGAGCAGATCGACGCACGGCTCGACGGGCGAGGCCGGCTCACGCGAGCCCGGCGCCTCGCGGAGCGGCTCAAAGCTGTCGCCCCAGGTGCGCTCGAAGGCGAGGTCGATCGCGTCCAGCACCTCGCCGCGGCTCCGGAAGTTCACCGTGATGCTCTCCGCACGCCCGGCCTGCTGGGCGTCCCGCCAGTGCTCGCGGAATACGCTCACGTCGGCGTTGCGGAAGCGATAGATCGACTGGTTCTCGTCGCCGACTCGGAACAGGTTGCCGCGCGAGAGCAGGCCGAGTAGCTGGTTCTGGAGGCGGTTCGTGTCCTGGAACTCGTCCACCAGCACATGCTCGAAGCGCGAGGAGTACGCCTCGCGCAGGCCCTCGTCGCCGGCCAGCAGGTCGCGTGCCACCAGCTCGAGGTCCTCGAAGTCGAGCGCCGATCGCTCGCGCTTCGAGCCTGCGTAGCGCTCGCCGTACAGCTCCAGGAGAACGCGCAGCATGGTGTGGTCGCGGTGCTCGCGCTCCGCAACCTCGAGCGTCCGGTACGCGGCGAGAGCCTCGCGGTACTCCTCGCACGTGTGGGTGTCGAGCGCCTTCGCCTTGCCCTTGATCTCGCTGCGCGAATCGATGCTCTCGACAGCGCGCTCGACCGTCACGCCCCCGGGCGCCACGGCCAGCTCGGTGAGAGCGGCCCGGGCGGCCGCCTCGAGCCGGTCCGCCTCCCCCGCGGGCTGCGGCGGCAGCGTCTCCTCCAGCCGCGGGTGCCGCTCGCCGCGGCTGCGCAGGTGCGAGTACGCGGTGCGGACCATGTCGCGCAGGCGGTCCGGCGTGTACGCGGCCACCATCTCCACGCGCTCGGTGTCGCCCACGCCCATGAACTCCTCGAGGGCGCCGTCGAAGGCGTCGGTGGCCAGGCGCTCGGCGTCCACCTCGTCCAGGACGCGGAAGTCGGGGTCCACGCCGGCGCTGAGTGCATGCGCGCGCAGGATGCGCGAGCAGAGCCCGTGGATCGTCGAGACCCAGGCGCTCTCGGCAGCGCGCGCGTCCTCGCGCCGGCCGAGCTTTAGGAAGCGGCGGCGCACGCGGCTCTTCATCTCGGCGGCCGCCTTCTCGGTGAAGGTGATCGCGAGCACCTGCTCCACCTCGGCGCCGTCCTCGGTCACGGCCTCCACGAAGCGCTCGACCAGCACCGTGGTCTTCCCGGTGCCGGCGCCTGCGCGCACCAGCAGGGAGGCGTCGCGACGCTCGACCGCCCTGCGCTGCTCGGGCGTGAGCCCGCTCACCGCTCGCTCCTGCAGACCGACGGGTACTTGCAGCCGCCGTTCCAGTCACAGCGCTCGGGACGCGAGCAGAGCCGGCCGCTGCGCATGAGCGCGTCGGTCTCGCGGATCCGCTCGAGCGCCCAGTCGAGCTTCTCGTGGAACTCGTCTGGGTCGAGCTGGTCGCCACCGAACCAGCGCTCGCCCAGCTCAGGGACGTCCTTCGCGACCATCCCTCGCGGGCGCGGGTCGTCGCTTCCGAGTGCCACGTACACGCCACCCGCCGCGCGCAGGCCGAGCAGTTTCTCGACCACGAGCATGTAGAGGGCCGCCTGGAAGCGGTTCTCCGGCTCCCAGCTCGCGACCTTGTAGCGGTCGACCTTCTTGCCGGTCTTGTAGTCGATCACGAGCGCCATGCCGTCGTATTCGTCGACGCGGTCGATGCGCCCACGCACCCGCAGGCCGCCCTCCAGCACGACCGGCTCGCTGCCCTCGAGGCCGAACGCGCGCTCGAGCTCCACCGGCTCGAAGCGGTTGTCGGAATCGGCCTCGGAGCGCAGAAAGCGAAGGAGGTCGAACTCGAGGCGGCGCGTGGCCGCCCGCACGCGCGTCTGCTTCGGCGAGAGCTGAAAGGCGCCGCTGCGGTCGCGCAGCTCCTCGAGCAGGATGCGCTCGGCATCGGCCAGGTTGCCGTGTGTGACGCGCCGTTCGCCCGTCTCCTCGTGCAGGCGGCGGTAGGTGTGGCTGAGCACCTCGTGGGCGTAGGAGCCGCGCACCATCGCCTCGGGATCCGGAACGAGCTCGTCCGGCTTGAGGAGGTCCTCCACGAGCCACTTCACCGGACAATCCGCAAAGTTTTCGAGCGCGCGGGCGGCCACGGCGTCGCGGGCGGACAGCTCCACCAGGAGCGGCTCCGCGCTGAGCGGACCGGGCTGCGGTACCGCACGGCGCGGGCCGGTGGCGGCGTGGGCACGGTCCCACTCCGCGGCGGTAGGGGCATCCTCCGGGCGCCAGGTGACCTCGGACAGAGAGCGCGTGCGCAGCTCGGCACCGTCCTCAAGCAGGTCGCGCACGTCGTCGACGAAGTAGGACTCGGTCTGCGGGTTGCCCTCCTCGTCGCTCGAGCGCGAGCTCAGCACGAGCAGGCGCTCGGCGCGCGACGCGCAGATGTAGAACAGGTAGCGCTCGCGATCGAGCCGGTCTTCGCGGACAGGCAGCGTCAGACCGCTCGCGGTGGCGATCGCGCGGCGGTCCTCGTCGGAGAGGAAGGGCTCCGGCGAGGCACCGCGCGGAAACTCGGCCTCCTGGAGCCCGCACGCGAAGACGACCTCGAAGCGGCGCGCCCTGATCGCCTCCGGCGTGGCGACGTGCACCCGGTCCGGCTGCGGGGTCTCGCCCACGCGCACCTCGAGCTGCTCGAGCATGCGCAGCACGTGCGCCGGGTCCACCGGCCTCCCTCCGAGCACCGCCCGCAGCTCCGCGAGCGCGCTCTGGGCGGCGCTGAGCGCGCGGGCCTCCTCGAGCTGTGGGCCGCTCAGGACCGTCGCCGTGCGCTCGTAGGGCGCCGCGAACAGTCGCGCCAGGCGATTCTCGAGCTCGCTCGCGAACGCCTCGGTCGTGCGGGCGTTGGCTAGACGGTCGAGCTCCTCGAGCGGCCAGCGGTCGCGTTCCCAGCACTCGCGAGCATCCGCCGCGCGGTGGGCGCCGCCCTGCCGGACCTCCGCCTCCAGGCGGTCCGCGAAGCCCGGCACGTGCAGGAGGCCCGGCGTGCGCAGGTACGTGAGCAGTTCCTCGGCCGTGCCCGCGGGACCCGACGCGCGGATCAGCGCGAGCAGCCCGCGCCCGAGGCCGGTGTGGCCGAAGGGCAGCCTGCGGTCGATCGAGTAGGGGATGCCGTACGCGCCGAAGACCTGCTCGAGCAGCGACGAGTAGCGGTTGGGATCGCGGAACACCACGGCCACGTCACCGGGCACGACGCCGTCGCGCAGCAACTCGAGCACGCGCGCCGCCGCCAGCTCCACCTCGGCGCGCTCGCCGCCGGCGGAGTGGAACGAGACCGCGCCGCCCGGTTTCGCGCGTCCACCCGGCTCGTCTTCGAACAGCAGCCGCTCGAGCTGGTGGAGGGCGGCGCGCGACTCGGGCGCGTAGTGATCGTCGAGCGGCGGCAGCCCGAGCTCGTCGGCACCGAGCGCGAGCAGCTCCTGATACATCGCCGAGACCGCCTTGAACGCCCGCCTTCCGCGCTCGTGTGGAAGTGACACCGTCACGTCCGCGTCACACCAGTTCGCAATCGTGTCGAGAGTTCGCAGCTCCAGTGCGGTGAAGTCGTCGAACCCGTAGACGAACGCGGGCGTGTCCCCCCACGCGCGTGCCTCCCGCAGAGCGTCGACGGCGCGCCACGCGAATAGCTCCGGGTCCATCAGGCCGGCCGCCTCGAGCGCCCCGTGGTAGGCGCGGTAGACCGCGGCCACCTCGTCCGCGTACGCGCGCCGCGGCCCCTCCCCCGCCCACTTGCGCAGGGCCTGGGTGAGGCGCCCCGGCTCCACCATCGAGCGGTTCAGCTCCGCCACGAAGCGCGCCGCGGCGCGCACGAAGCCCGGCTGGGCCGCGGACTCTGCGAGCACGTCGAGGCTCGCGCGCCGCACCGCCTGCTCGACGAGCAGCTCGCGCTGGAAGTCGGACGCCTCGCGGCCGCCAAAGCCGGCGCGCTCAGCTATCTCCCTGAACAGCCAGTCGAAGCGCATCACGCGCGCGCCGAAGATCGCGCCGCGGTCGGCCAGCTCGCGCTGCGCGTGCTCCACGTCGGCGACGGTCGGGACCACGAGGATCGGATCGTCGTCGAGGCGAGCGCGCAGCCCGCCCAGCACCTCGCCCGCCTTGGCGGCGTTCGCTGGGCCGGTTACAAGCTTGAGCGGCACACGGAGATAGTCGCTAGTCCACCGGATCGCCTGCAAGGACGCCGCTCGCCGCGGCCGCTTCGAGCGCGCCGACGAAGCGCTCCGCGGGCAGCAGCACCGGCGTCTCCTGCAGCTCCCAACCCCGGTTGGGGCGCATGATCCAGCGGGCTATTCGGAGGCGGTCGTCGTCCAGGCGCTCGACCCTGAGCTCGTCGCGCAGCTCTCCAGATCGCCCGGGACTGGCGCCGTGCAGGCCCACCGCAGGCTCGCCACTCCAATCGGCCTGGGGTGCGGACAGCAGTCCCTGCTCGTGCGCCGAGCGCAACATGCCGGGGAGATCTTCGAGACCGAGGACTGGGGCTTCCTTCACGAGCTGGCCGGCGTGCCACGCGGCCAGTCGCAGGCCCCCGGGAACCTTCTCGAGGCGAACCTCGCGGCCATCCTCGTACGGACCGGCCGCGGCGAACGGGCCGCGCGAAACGCGCGTGGCTCCCGCCGCCTGGACCCGCCCCTTGGGGCTGGAGCGGCTGCCGGGCCGCGCGTTCGGGCGCGGCCGCCGCTCGGCCTTGCGGTTCGGATCAAGCACGGTGCCCTTGGAGCAGATCGGGCACTCGGAGACGAAACGGTTGTGGCGGCAGAACAGCGACACGCGAGAACCTCTGAATCTAGGGATTGCCGCTCGAGGACACCACGCGATCCGGAACGTGCTGCAGCTGGCCACCGCGAAAGTGTCGGGCGGTGCCGGCGTCGCTTCCTCGCGCCCGGCACACCCGTGACATCGCCGCGAATGCCTCAGACCGCCGTGCCCAGGAGAGCACCGGCCGGCGCGAGAAGTCCGCCGACAGACGGGCGGCGGAATCTTCCGAGCCGTCGTCAGGTCAGGTCGGAGACAGCCTGCTGGTAAGTCGTAATCGCTCCTTCGAGCCCATCGCCGAGCGCCGCGCCAACCACGCCCAGGCTCTCGACGATCAGGCTTGCGCGCGTGGACAGGCGTACGAACTCATCGTCCACGCGCAGCTGGGCGAGCTTCTCCTCGCTACCGCGAATCAGGATGAATCCTGCGACGTCGCCTCCGTGCGGCTCCAGAATCACCGTCTCGAAGCCTTCGATCACAGCGTCCTGTTGCAGACGCCCGTAGTACTGGAGCGATTCGTTGAAGACCTCAAGGCCCTTCGCCTCGCGCCCGTAGACCGGCGCACCCCACCCGATGAACAGCCCGGCATCCGCCATGATCTCTCCTCTCGTTAGGCCCGCCCCGCGGGAGAAGCTATTTACCTTTGTTCAGGCGGTCAAGACAGCGATCGTTGGCCAAGCCGCCAGCAACGACTGTCGCGCACGTCGGCCAAAATGCGTGCTAGTACCCATGGCCACGCCAGGCGTCCTAGGCGAAGCTTGGCGAATGCGGTCCGTCCGCCCACGGCACACGCGCACGCCGGCGCGCCGGCGCTTCCAGCAACTCGGCGACGGCGCGTTCGGCTTGAGCATCGGGGATAGGCTCGACGGTGTCGAGCCCATGACTTCGACACCGCCCGTTACACGCTCCTCACTGGACGCCCGCTCCACGCGCGCCCCATCGGACAGCGGGGTGTCGTTGGCCGAGACAACGCGACGGCACCCGCTGTCGTTGCTGTGGTGGGTCTTCCTCGCGAACGGGATCGTTCTGCTCGTCGCGCTTCTCCTGCTGACGTTCAGCCCGATCGAGATCGACGCCCCGATCCGGATCGAGCAGTTCGCGCTGCTCCTGGCCGGCTTCGTCGTGCTGGTCGGCTTGGACCTAGTCCTGCTGCGGAGGGTTCTGGCACCGCTGTTCAGGCTCACGGAGGTGATGAGCTCGGTCGACCCGGACAGGCCGGGGCGCCGCCTATCCGGGGTCGATCCGCGCAGCGCTGAGGGCCAGGCCATGGCACGTGCCTTCAACGCCATGCTCGACAGGCTCGAGAGCGCGCGGCACGAGGCGGCCCGCACCGCGCTCGCCGCACAGGAGGCCGAGCGGCTGCGCGTCGCGCGCGAGCTCCACGACGAAATCGGGCAGACGCTCACCGCCGTCACGATCCAGGCCGAGCGGGCCGCGGACGGCGATCTCGCGCTGGCGCCTGATGCTCTGCGCCGGGTGGCCGACGCGGTCCGAGAGAGCCTCGACGAGGTGCGGCGCATCGCGCGCGAGCTGCGTCCGGAGGCGCTCGACGACCTCGGCCTCGTCAACGCGCTGATCGCGCTCTCCACACGCGTCGGCGCCCAGGATGGACCACGGGTGAAACGAGAGCTGCAACGACAGCTGCCGCCGCTTCCCGCCGAGGCCGAGCTAGTCCTTTACCGGATCGCCCAGGAGAGCCTCACTAACTCGCTGCGCCATTCCGACGCTGGCTCGGCGACGGTGTCGCTCGAGGCAGACGCGGGCACCGTGACGCTTCGTGTGACCGACGACGGAAAAGGCATGCCGGGGCAGCTGCCTGGCGGTACGGCAGGGATCGCCGGCATGCGCGAGCGTGCGCTCCTCGTGGGTGGTCGGCTCACGATCGACTCGCGACCGGGTCACGGCACGGAGGTCCGCCTGACGATTCCGGTGGAACAAGCGTAATGACGACCCCGCTGAAGACACGCATCCTCCTCGCGGACGACCACGAGGTCGTGCGCAACGGCCTGCGGATGGTGCTCGACTCGGCGCCCGACCTAGAGGTCGTGGCCGAGGCGGGTGATGGCGCAGAGGCGGTCGAGCTCGCGCTTTCTGAGGAGATCGATCTGGCGGTGCTGGACGTCACGATGCCGCGCATGACGGGCCTGCAGGCCGCGCTCGAGCTGTCGCGGCGCAGGCCGGACCTGCGTGTGCTGATCCTCTCGATGCACGACAACGAGCAGTACTTCTTCGAGGCGCTCAAGGCGGGCGCCTCGGGGTATGTTCTGAAAAGCGTTGCGAACCGGGACCTGATCGAGGCGTGCCGGGCAACCATGCGCGGCGAGCCGTTCCTCTATCCCGCCGCCGTCAGGGCGCTGGTGCGGGACTACCTCGAAAGGGCCAGTCGCGGCGAGACGACACCCGAAGATCCACTCAGTCCCAGGGAGCTGGAGGTCGTCAAGCTGATCGCCGAGGGGATGACAAGCGAGGAGATCGCAGAGCAGCTCTTCATCAGCAAGAAAACAGTGGATCGCCACCGGGCCAACGTGCTGGAGAAGCTCGGCATGCGCAACCGCGTGGAGCTCACGCGCTACGCGATCCGGCGCGGGCTCGTCGTGCCCTGAGGCGGCGGGGCCGTGTCGCCGGCGTCTGCCAGGGCCGCCCCGAACGCGCCTGCGAGGAGACTCAGCGCTGCGAAGATGCTCAGCACCGCAATGACCAGCACCCAGACGGCATGTGTCAGGGCGAGCAGCGCGACCGGTGCGACGACCAGGGCGAGCGCAAACACACTCACGATCAGCATGGCGGGATAGCCGGCGGCCTCTGCGGTTCGGTGGAAATCGAGGAAGGGATCGCTTTGCATGCTCGCCTCCATGCTCGTGCTGGGACAGGCTTGCGGCGATACGCCCCAAGCACCATCTCCCGCTGGAATGTCCGATCGGAGCCATGCGAGATGGCGGCCGATACCCATGGCTGGCGGCCTGGGTCGGCTCGATGATTGACGCATGCTTCAACTCGCCATCCGCTGCCATCCGTGTGTGCCGGTCTCGGCCGACGAACTCGAGCCTTGGGTCGAGAAACAGCTCGACGACTTTCGAGCGGATGCGCCCCATGGAAGCCTCCGCCTGTCGCGGCTGACGCAGAGCGCGCCGGACAAGGACCTCGAGATCGGCTGGTTGGTGGAGCTGGACCTACCGGAGGGGGAGCCACTGCTCACCGGCCGGCGGCTTGCCGAGGCCCTGGGGGACATGCGCCTTCTCGGCCTTCAGCCGACACTGCTGGCGCCACACCAAGCGGGGACGAACGGGACAGCCGCATGACGGCCGGAGCAGCCGCTGTGCACGAGCCGGCTCTGGACCCCGACTCGGCTGCCTGGGTCCGGGCGCTCGACGCCACGGGGCCCGAGCGCGACGCTGCCGTTGAGTGCCTGCACGCGCTGCTTCTCCGCGCTGCCGTCACCGAGGTGTCTCGGCGCCGGTCGAGCACGGCCACCTCAGGAGCGGACGTCGACGACATCGCTGTCCAGGCGGCGGACGACGCGCTGATGGCCATCCTGAGAAAGCTCCACACCTACCGCGGGGACAGCCGCTTCACAACATGGGCGTACAAGTTCGCCCTGCTCGAGGCCTCCGCCGCACTGCGAAGACGGCCGTGGCACGGGCGCGAGCTGCCGCTCGAGGCCGAGGGATGGGCGCGATTGGCCGACAACGCGCGGATGTCGCCGCCGGGGCATGCGGAGGCTTCGGAGCTGATCGACGCCATCCGCGCCGCGATCGCCGAGGTGCTCACCCCGCATCAGCGCGGCGTGCTCGTCGCCCTCACGCTCAACGACGTACCTATCGACGTGCTTGCCGAGCGCCGGGGCACCAGTCGCAACGCTCTCTACAAGACACTCCACGACGGCCGGCGCAAGCTGCGCGCGCGCTTGGCAGAAAAGGGCTTCCACGATGCCTGATCCACTGCTCATCGCCTACGGGCTTGCGCTCGATGCTGCTCGGAAGCGTGTCGAACGCCGTGTGCACCACGCTGACCGTCCGATACTCGTCATCCACGCCCCGATGACGACGCCGACCACTCAGCCGGCGATCGAGGCGAAGCCGCCGACGATCGCGCCGTAGGCGATGTGGGCGAGCAGGGTGGCGATCGGCGTGCTGCGCCCATAGTTACGTAGGAGGAACCCCGGGGGCTCGAGAAGCGGGCTGCTGTTTGCGGCGGTGAGCTCGTTCCCCATGCGGGGGTGAACGGCGGGCAGCAGGACGTTGACGAGGGCCGTCGCCGAGACGATTCCGTGTAGAAGCCCTAGCAGCGCTCCGAGTGCCCAGCCGCTCGTGTCTGTAGCGGTGAAGATCGCAAAGTAGGCAAGTGCGAACAGCTCGCCGGCCGCCACGTGCATCAGATAGCCGACCGCCTTGGCGCGCGCCCGGTCCGGGGTCAGCGCGGTGCCGAGCAGGAAGGGTAGGTCGATGCGGGTGAGGCCCAGCTCGTTGGCCGTCCGCAAGCCGGTGGTCAGCACAAGGGTGCCGATGAAGCCTCCCGCAAGCGCGCCCCAGACGGTCATGCCGTGTTCGCGTTCGAGATCGATGCCGCGGCCGTGATCAGCGCGAGGTGCACCAGGCCCTGCGGAGTGTTGCCCAGAAACTCGTGGGTGACGGGGTCGATCTCCTCGGCGAACAGGCCGACATCGTTCGCGAGCGACACCAGTTCGTCCATCAGGGCTGTGGCCTCGTCGCGACGCCCAATCCGCGCGAGCGCGTCGGCGAGCCAGAACGAGCAGCAGAGGAAGGCGCCTTCGCCGCCGCGCAGCCCGTCCGCTCCGCTGTAACGGGACAGCAGCGGACCGCTCCCGAGCTCCCGGCGTATGGCCTCGACCGTCGTGGCCAGTCGGCCAGGCTCCCCGGCGTCGTAGCCGAGCAGGACTCCCAGCAGCAGGCTCGCGTCGAGCTCATCGCGGCCAGCCTCGCGCGTGTAACTGGCGAGCCGGTCGGACCAGCAGTGAGTCTCGATGAAGTCGCGGATCGCCTTCCTTTCGCGCCGCCACGTCGATTCATGGTCGCGGGGAAGGTGGCCCGCGTCTGCCAGCCGCAGAGCTCGGTCGAGCGCCATCCAGCACATCATCTTCGAATGCGTGAAGTGCCCGGACTCGCGCCTCACCTCCCAGATTCCGGAGTCGGGCTCGCGCCAGATGCGGCACACGAGGGCGGCGTTGCCGGCTAGGCGCTTGCCCGTCTCGCGGTCGAGTCGTCCTCCGGCCTGCGTGTAGACCAATGCGGTCTGGAGAAGGTCGCCGTAGATGTCGAGCTGAGTCTGTGCGGCGGCGTCGTTGCCTACGCGTACCGGGCGCGAGCCACGGTAGCCGTGCAGCTCGAGTGTCCGCTCCGGCGCGCGCTTCCCGCCATTCAGCCGGTACAGGACCTGGAGGCGTGGGTGGCTGAGCTGGGAAGCGTGCAGCAGCCACCAGAAGAACGCGTCCCCCTCGCCTGGGCAGCCGAGCTCCAGCAGGGCGCTGAGCGTGAAGGCCGAGTCGCGCACCCAGCAGAAGCGGTAGTCCCAGTTGCGCTCGCCGCCAATCTCCTCTGGTAGGGAGGCGCTCGCCGCGGCCGCGATGGCCCCCGACGGAGCGTGAACGAGCAGCTTAAGCGCCAGCGCGCTGCGGATCACCGCGTCGCGCCACGGGCCGTCATACGCGCGCCGTCGTGCCCAATCCCGCCAGTACGTGCTCGTCGCCTCCAGGCGCGCCTCGACGTCCTCGCGCCTCGGGAAGATGAGCGGCTCCTGGTAGGCCGCGCACAGCGCGATCAGAGCTGAGCCGCCCTCTCGGGCCTCGAAGCGCCCAAACACCGCCTCCTCGTCGCTGTGCGCCTCGCCCGCGCCCCAGGAACAAACCGCCAGCGCGTGCTGGCCGTCGGTGGCGACCGGCGTCCCTCCACGGCTCTCCAGTCGCGGCGCCCTCGCGCCGTAGCCGAAGGCGGGTGTGATCCGCCATCGCATCGGAACCTGACCGCGGAGGCCGTCCACTCGGCGGATCAGCTCGCGCGTCGGGCCCAGCTCCGCGTCCGGCAGGGTCATCGCGTCGGTGACACGGACCACGCCCCGCCCGGTGGTGAAGGTGGTCTCGAGAACGTTGGTGTCCGGAAGGTAGCGCCGCTTCACGTGCGCCTCGACCTCGGGCTCCAGCGCGAAGCGTCCGCCGCGGTCGGCGTCGAGAGCCGCGGCGAACACGCTGGCTGAATCGAGCTCGGGCAGGCACAGCCAGTCGATGGACCCATCCCGTGCGACCAGGGCGACGGTGCGCCCGTCCCCGATGGCCGCGTAGTCGCGGATCGGGACATAGCCTCGCGCACCTGGCGGAGCCGACGAGGGCACGCTATGGGTGCTGAGCACCGGTGGCATGCCCGCGTGAGTCCGCCGCGCACCGGCTCAGCAGGTCGGCGTGGGGCGGACGCTCGGTCGCCGTCCAGGTGTCGTGGCGACAGCTGTCGAGCATGTGGCGCGTCCCGAAGTACGCTGCTGTCCCTCGGCGGTCGTCGAGAAAGAGCCCGCCGTTACAGCTGCGACATAGCGCGACCGCGAGTCGGTCGGTCCCCAGCTCGGCGCTTGGATAGCAGAGCATGATGCGTGTCCTTTCGACGTCGTGTCGACGCTCCGGCGCCCCAAAGGGCCGAACGCGGCCACACCTCGTTAGCGTC
>Ga0126307_10001325_pt1 | contig 16309 bp, 15 predicted proteins | sample Plot28_FD_89955 | JGI IMG/M metagenome (GOLD analysis project Ga0126307, IMG submission 89955) | Serpentine soil microbial communities from UC McLaughlin Reserve, CA, USA - Plot28 | ecosystem: Environmental > Terrestrial > Soil > Grasslands | place: USA: UC McLaughlin Reserve, Lake County... | reverse complement strand
CCCGCCAGCGCCAGCGCCAGCGCCAGCGCCTGGCGAGGCGCCTCCCCATTCGCCTCCGGCGCCGGACGCTCGAGCACGAGCGCGAGCTGCGCCGCGGCGACCCGCGCGGCGAGCACGTCCTCCTCGGTGAACGAGCCGGCCGACCGGCGAAGCTCGAGCGAGCCGACGAGGCGTCTCGTCCGCTCGATCGGGACGTGCACGACGCCGTCGATACGGCCGCCGAGCGCCGACCGTGGCACCCGCGAGCCTTCGAGGAGCGCGGCATCGGCTGCGGAGACCGAGTGCACCGACCGAGCGACGAGCTGCTCTCCATCGGGGTCGAGCTCGCGGACGACGGCCGCGTCGGCGCGGGCCGCGACGGCCGCGGCGCGAGCGAACGCATCGAGCGCCGCACCCGGCTCCGACGCCGCCGCGATCCGCGCCCCCTCTGCCAGCGCCTCGAGCGCCGACGCCCGAACCCTCGCATCCGTTACCAGTCCTGGCAAACCCACGCCGTCGGAAGTATGGCGACGACGATCGCCGCGCTGCCGCTTCCGCCGACGGGCCTCGGCGCGCCTAGACTTCGCCGGATGGCTCGGCCGCAAGCACGGGCGCGGTCGGCGGAGCAGGCGGAAGAGCCTCCCACGGACCCAACGGCCGTCGAGCACGCCTATCGCGTCCACCGCGCGCGCCGTCGCGCGCGGATCGAGCGCCGCCGGCGCACGCGGTACGCGCAGCTGCGCTTCTACGTGATGCTCAGCGCGCTCGTGTTCCTGGTCGTCCTCGTCAGCCTCACCGTGTGGAACGAGCTCCAGCGGCTGTTCGGCCTGTAACTGTCAGGCGGCTGGGCGGGGGACTCGGCCCTGGCGCGCCTACTGCAGTACCGAGCGGGCGCGCGCGAACGGGCTCCACGTGCTTTGCTCCCACGCCTCGCACCCGCACATCGGGCACCGCGGAAGCTCGCGGAAGACGGTCACGCCGTAGGCGCACTCCGCGCAGTGGAACTCTCCCTTCGCATGCTGGCCCGCGGCGACAAACTCCACGTCGTCTTCGGCTGAAGTGTCCGACACGCCGTTTTCCGACACCTTCCAATCCCCCTTCGCGGTCGGTCGACCGTGACCTCAAGACCACGGTTGCCCATACTTTACCCGATGCAAACAATTGAGTCATCTTCGCGTTCCCCGCTGCCGCCCGAGCAGCGGCGTCCCGGAACAGGGATCTGGGCGCTCGGCGAGCGGCTGACGTGGGTCGCCGCGGGCGCGCTCCTACTCTCGAGCCTCACCGGTTGGTACGTCGGCTCCGGCGACGGTCTGACCCTCAGCGTGATCGGGTGGCACACCGGGATCGCAGGCAAGCTCGTCTTCTTCGTCGCTCTCGCGGTGCTCGCGCTCGTCGCACTGCGCGAGGCGGGCATCGAGTTGCCCGCGAGCGTGCCGGAGAGCCTCGTCGTGATCGCGCTCGGCGCGGTCGCGACCGTGGTCGTGCTGGTCCGGCTGATCTCGATTCCGGAAGAGTTCCTCCCCGCCGACGGCCGCGGCGTCGGGATCTGGATCAGCCTCGTTGCGGCGGTGGGAGTAATCGTCGCAGGACTGATGGAAGCAGCCGAAGAGCTCTAGCTATCGCGAGTCCGAGCGCCGCACCAACCAGGACGTCCAGCGGGTAGTGCGCGCCGACATAGACGCGCGACCACGAGATCAGCGCGGCAAGCACGTACAGCGCGACGGCGATTCGACGCGTGACGTAGGGGGCGAGCGTCCCCGCGCACGCGAAGCTCGTCGCGGCGTGCCCCGACGGGAACGACGGCGTGTGCGCGATGCGGAGCAGCGGCTCGGGATCGTCGAAGCTATCGCTCGGCCGCACGCGGTCGAACGTGAACTTCAAGCCTCCCGTGATCCCGTCGCCGAGCAGCACCGCGATGAACGTGAGCGGGAGCGCGGTGGGACGGCGGTAGGAGAACGCAACGACTGCGGCGATCGCGAGCCAGATCGCGCCGAAGCTCCCGATGTACGAGAGGAAGACGAAGAACGAGTCGAGCGGCTCCGTCCGGTGGAGGACGCTCCACCGCTCCAGCCGGCGGTCGAGATCGCCCAAGGCTCGTCCCGCTAGAGACTCAGACCGGCAGGATCTGCTTCGCCTGCTCGATCAGCTGCTGCGGATCGAACGGCTTGCCCACGAAGCCTGTGGCGCCGCGCTCGTGCGCGTCCCGCGCGGAGCGCTCGTCGACCTTGCCGCTGAACATGATCACCGGGATCGCGCCGTGGCGCTCCTGGATCCGCTGGAGCATCTCCCAGCCGTCGATTCGCGGCATCATCACGTCGAGGAGGATCAGCTGCGGCACGACGCCCTCGAGCACCTTCATTCCCTCTTCCGCGTCGCCCGCCTCGAGAACCGTGTAGCCCTCGAGCTCGAGGTTGACGCGCACGTACTCGCGCAGGCGCGCGTCGTCGTCGACAACGAGCACGGTCGGCCCGACGTGCTCGCCCGCATGCGGGCCGGAGCTCTCGAGGAACTTGTCGAGATCGCCGCGCCGGTAGCGCCGGTGCCCACCGGGTGTGTAGAACGCGGGCACGCGGCCCTGATCCGACCATTTCCGGATCGTGCTCTGCGCGACGCCGAGATACTTCGCCGCCTGTCCGAGCGTCAGCCAGTCGGGTTCTGCGCCGGGAGGGCCACTCGAGCGTTCAGATGCCACGGCGACTAAATCTACCCAAAGTTGGTTGTTCCTCGAACGTCGAATTCCGAGTTCTGGACTGATTCGCTAAGGCTGAAACGTGCGTTCCACCGTTTGGGTGCCCCCCGGACGTGGATTGTCGTTCAACGCCTGCCCGAGAGCGACGCCCGCAGCGAACGCGAAGACGGCGAAAAGCAGTGTCCCGAGCCACCTCGGGATCGGCACCCTTCCGCGCTGCGCGCGCGCACGACGCGGGGCCGTCACGGGTCGTAGTCGGTCGCGCCGCGCGCATAGAGGTGGAACGCCGTGTCCTCGACGAGCGACAGGTCGCGCGCCCACCCGTCATACGCGGCGTGCTCGGAGACCACCTCTCTCCCCCAACGCTCCACGTCCGCGTACGCCTGCGCGAGCTCGTCGAGGGTGAACGTCTGGCCGATGCGCGCGCGCAACTCGTCGGCGACCGCGTCGACGGCGGCGAGACGGTTGCGATAGCGCCGCGAGTCGTCGCGCTCGGACTCGAGCCTTTGGAAGGCCCGTTCCCACTCACTGCGCGCAACGTCCACGGACACGGCGCGCGCAGAGTAGCCGCACGATCACGGCGTGCAGCACTCGCCGTCCGGCCACAGCCGTGGAACCTCCGCAAGAATCCTGTCGCCGAGCTCGTAGCCCGGGCGTGCGAGTGCGAACGCTGCGTGCGCGTGGAGGCACTTGAGACTCCCGGTGCGTGTCGCGCCGGCGATCCCGCCCTCCGGCGACGGGCGCAGACGCCGCTGCTCCGCGGTCGCGTCGGCCAGGCTCCGGCGCAGCGCGGGATCGGTGCGTGCCGCCTCGCTCCACCGCTCGACCCCACCGCCCGCCTCGAGCCGCGAGACGGCGGTGACGAGATGCGGGCACGTGAGCCAGTACGTCGTCGGGAACGGGCGCCCGTCCTCGTCCCGCGGCGCTTGCTCGGTGACGGCCGGCCGCCCGAACGGGCAGCGACGCACGACGCCGGCGAAGGCGCGCGGCCTGCGACCGAGCTGACGCTCGACGAGCGCCCGGTCATCCATCGCCGCGAGCGTAGCCGTGCCTGTGACGCCATTCGCCGATCCCCTTGACGATGAAGAGCTGTTCGCCCGGCCTGACGAGCCCGAGCCGGCGTGCCTCACGCGCGAGCGCGGCGTCGCTCTTGGAGATCGTCAGGCGCCGCTCGAGTCGCACGTTCTGAGCGCGCAGCAGCTTGACGTCGGCTGCGCGCTCGGCGAGCATCGCGCGCTTCTGGAAGTACGTCTTCGCCGGGCGGTAGTAGAGGAAGCCGACGAGGCACAGCACGGCGACGCCGAGCCAGCGCAGGACCAGCCGCGACCGCGACGGCCGCCGTGGGCGGTGCTTCGCCATCCGGGGGCGTCTTCGCGGTCGCGCCGCGGCGTCCTCCCGCGTCAGTGAACCGTGTCGACCTTGATCACGTTCGTGGAGCCCGGAATGTTGACCGCCGTGCCCGCCGTGATCACGACCCGGTCACCCGACTCCACGAGCCCCGCCCCGCGCGCGGCGGCCGCGGCGGCGGACCACAGCTCCTGGACGTCAGCGCACTCGGGGACGTGGAGCGGCGTGACGCCCCACTCGAGCGCCATCTGCTGCAACGCGTACCGGTGGTGCGAGATGCCGGCGATCGGGCGCCGAGGCCGCAGGCGCGCCACCGCCGAGGCCGTGCGCCCGCTGAACGTCGGGACGAGGATCGCCGCGGCGCCGAGCGCCTCGGCGAGGTCGCACGCGGCGTTGGACATCGCGTTGCCGACGCTCGGCTGCTCGCTCGCATTCGGGAGCTGGTGGCGATAGCCGAGGCTTGGCTCGACCTCGCGCGCAATCGCATCCATCGTTCGCACCGACGCGACCGCGTAGTCGCCGATCGCGGTCTCCCCGGAAAGCATCACCGCCGAGGTCCCGTCCAGGATTGCGTTCGCGACGTCGCTCGCCTCGGCGCGGGTCGGCTCCGGGTTGTGGATCATCGACTCGAGCATCTGCGTCGCCGTGATCACGGGCTTGCCGCGCTCGAGCGCGCGCAGGATGATCCGCTTCTGGAGCAGCGGCACCGCCGCCGGCCCGATCTCGACCCCGAGGTCGCCCCGCGCCACCATCACGGCGTCCGACTCTGCGAGCACCTCGTCGAGCTCGTCGACCGCCTCGGCCTTCTCGATCTTCGCGATGATCCTCGCCGGCGAGCCGGCCTTGTCGACGAGCTCGCGCAGCTCGCGAATGTCGGCGGCCCTTCGCACGAACGAGAGCGCGACGAAGTCGACGCCGAGCGACAGGGCGAACGAAAGGTCGTCGACGTCCTTGTCCGTCAGTGAGGGCACCGGCAGCGGGACGCCGGGAAGGTTGACGCCCTTGTGCGGGCGGACCTCGCCGCCCACGACCACCTTGCACCGGATCCGCCCATCGACGATCTCCTCCACCTTGAGGCGGATCAAGCCGTCGTCGATCAGCACGTCGTGCCCGGGCCGCAGGACGTCGCCGATCACGGGGGGGCTGACCGGCAGGGCGCCGTTGTCCGGCTGGTCGCCGCCGATGAGCTCGACGCCGACGCCGGCTTCGAGCACCCGCGGCTCGGGCAGATCGCCGACGCGGAGCTTCGGTCCCTGGAGGTCGGCGATCAGCGCGAGCGGCCGCCCATGCTCCGCCTGCACCTCTCGGAGCAGGCGCACGACGTCGGCGTGCTCGTCCTGCGTCCCATGCGAGAGGTTGAGCCGCGCGCCGTCGAGGCCTGCGGCGAAGAGGGCGCGCATGCACGTGCGGTCGCTCGACGCAGGCCCGATCGTCGCGACGATCTTGGTACGCCGGCGAGCCGCCGTGGCCATGCTCCGAGGTTAGCGGCGGCTGCGGGGGAACGCGCTCCAGCCGGGAAACTCGGCGCGCTCCCCGAGCTCTTCCTCGATCCGGAGCAGCTGGTTGTACTTTGCAACACGGTCCGAGCGTGAGGGAGCCCCGGTCTTGATCTGGCCCGCGTTCGTGGCGACGGCAAGATCGGCGATCGTCGTGTCCTCCGTCTCGCCGGAACGGTGCGAGATCACGGCCGCGTACCCGCTCGCCTGGGCGAGCCGGACCGCCTCGAGCGTCTCCGTGAGGGTCCCGATCTGGTTCACCTTCACCAGGATGGCGTTCGCGACCCGCTCGTCGATCCCGCGGCGCAGCCGGTTCGGATTCGTGACGAACAGATCGTCGCCAACGAGCTGGACGCGTGCGCCGACGCGCGCCGTCAGCTGTTCCCAGGCCGGCCATTCGTCCTCGGCCAGGGGATCCTCGACGGAGACGATCGGATACCTCGCGACGAGGCCGGACCACCACGCGATCATCTCGTCGGGCGTCTTCTCCGCGCCCTCGAAGCGGTACGAGCCGTCGCGCCAGATCTCGGTCGCAGCGGGGTCGAGCGCGATCGCGACCCGTTCGGCGTGGCCGGCGCGGCCCGCGGCCTCGAGCACGGCCTCGATCGCCTCCTCCGACGAGCCGAGGTCCGGCGCGAATCCACCCTCGTCGCCGACCGCCGTCACAAGCCCGCGCTCGTGCAGAAGCGTCTCGAGCGCGTGGAAGCACTCCGCTCCGATCTGGAGCGCCTCGGTGAACGACCCCGCGCCGACGGGGACGACCATGAACTCCTGGAGGTCGATCGAGTTCTGCGCGTGCATGCCGCCGTTGATCACGTTCAGCATCGGGACAGGAAGCGTTCGAGCGTCCGTACCGCCGAGCCACCGGTAGAGCGGCTCGCCCGCGTCTGCGGCGGCCGCCTTCGCCGCCGCGAGCGACACGGCGAGGATCGCGTTGGCGCCGAGCCGTCCCTTGTTCTCGGTCCCGTCGAGCTCGACCAGGCGGCGGTCGAGCGCCGCCTGATCTCCCGCGTCGAGCCCGCGCACCGCACCGGCGATCTCGCCCGCGACGTTGTCGACCGCGCGCGTGACGCCCTTGCCGTTCCAGGCGCCGCCGCCGTCTCGAAGCTCGACAGCTTCGTGGACGCCCGTCGATGCGCCCGACGGCACGGCGGCGCGGCCGCTCGCGCCGGAGGCGAGCGCAATGTCGACTTCGACGGTCGGGTTGCCGCGCGAGTCGAGGATCTGGCGCGCGTGGACGCCCTCGATCGTGGAACGGCTCAACGCAGCGCCTCCTTCGCACGGTCGAAATAGGCGTCCTGCTCCGACAGCGCGAGCCGCGCGAAGTCCTTGCCGTCGCCGCGCGCGAGCTTCTCGGCGTGCTCGACGCGGGCGCGAAACCGCCGCGCAGTGCCGCGAAGCGCGAGCTCCGGATCGACGTTCACAAGCCGCGCGACGTTGACCGCCGCAAACAGGATGTCGCCGATCTCGTCGCGCACACGGTCGTCGGGCTCGGTCTCCGGTCGCGCCTCGCCGGCTAGCTCGAGCGCTTCGCGGAGCTCGCGCAGCTCGTCGTCGAGATCCGCGATCGCGCCGGCGGCATCGGGGTACTCGAACTCGACCGCAGCGGCGCGCCGCTGCACCTTGCGCGCCAGGAGCAGCGCGGGAAGCGTCTCCGGCACGTCGTGGAAGATGCCGGAGCGCCCTTCGTCGTCGCGCTTGATCCGTTCCCAGTTCGAGCGCACGCGCGCGGCCGTGTCCGCCTCGGCCTCGCCGAACACGTGCGGGTGCCGGCGCACGAGCTTCGCGTGGACGCCACGCGCCACGAGCTCGAGACTCGACCGGCCCCTCTCCGCGAGCAACAGGGAAAGGAAGTAGACCTGGAAGAGCAGGTCGCCGAGCTCGTCCGCGAGCTTCTCGTCGTCCCCCGCGAGCGCCGCGTCCGCGACCTCGTACGCCTCCTCGACCGTGTGCGGCACGATCGTCGCCGCCGTCTGCTCGCGATCCCAGGGACATTCGCGCCGCAGTCGCATCGTCAGCTCCTGGAGCTCGACGAGCGCGTCGGCCAGCGCCACCGTCAGTTGTTGGTCGTCGTGCCGGTGGTGCTGGTCGCCGGAGGCGCGTAGCCGACCTGATAGCGGGTCTCGTCCTCGTACTTCTTGCGCAGGTCGTCCACCCACTTCGTCATCTGCTCGTTTTTCTTCTGCTGCGCGAGCTGGGTCTTGATCGACGCCTTGACGTCGTTGAGCGGCGTCGTCTTCGCCGCCTTCACCGCACTGAGCGCCTTGATGACGTGGTAGCCGAACTCCGTCTTCACGGGGTGGGACACCTGGCCGTTCTTCATCAGGAAGGCGGTCTGGTCGAACGGCGCGACCGTCTGGCCTCTCGAGATCGTCATCTTGCCGCCGGAGTTCTTCGAGCCCGGATCCTGCGAGTACTTCTTCGCGAGCGCGCCGAAGTTCGCGCCCCCCTGGATCTCGGTGTAGAGCTGGTCGGCGAGCGCCTTCTTCTTGACGAGGATGTGCGCGATGTCGCGCTGCTCGGGCACCTGGTACTGGTCGGGGTGCTCACGGTAGAACTTCGCGATGTCGGCGTCGGTGACCTTGGCGTCCTTGGTCACCTTCTTGAAGAGCTCCTCGGACAGGATCTGCGCGCGGACATCCTCGCGCACCTGCTCCTCGGTGAGACCGGACTTCTTGAGCTGCGCCTGGTACTTCTTCTCGTTGTTCTCGAAGTACTGCTTCTTGATCTGCGTCAGGCGATCTTCGATCTGCTTGTCGCTGATCTCGATGTCGAAGCTCTCGGCCTCCTTCTCGAACTCCGCGCGCTGGACGAGATACGCGACCGCCTGGTTCTTGAGCTGCTCGTACTCCGGTGAGCCGGGCTTCGGGAACGGCGACTGCCTCGCCGTGTAGCCCCGCTTTGCCTGCGAGATCGCGCGATCGAACTCGGTCTTCGAGATCTCTGTGCCGTCGACCGTCGCGATCGCGTCGCCCGGGACCGACTCGCTGTCGCTCCCGCCGCAGGCGGACAGGACGAGCAGCAGCATCGAGGCCGCAGTCAGGACGATGATGAGCTTCAGCTTGCGCATTTGCAGAGGAGAAGCCGGGCCTCTTATGCCGCCCGGCGTGCGTCGAGAATAGCATCGGCCAGATCCTGCGCTCCCGAAAACTCAACCGTTCTTAACGAAACCTCGCGGCCCGCGGTCGAGTAGACCGCGGTCTCCACTCGAGCGCGGATCGCCTGCAGCTCCGCCGACCCGAGGACGAGCGGCCCGATCGTCGCCTTGCCGCCGCGGTAGACGAGGTAGTCGGCCCCGATCACGGCGAGCTTCAGCTTCGCCTCCTGGATCGCGAACAGGTTCTCGACGGGCTCCGGAATCTCGCCGTACCGGTCCTCGAGGGAGAGGCGCAGCTCGCGCAGCTCGTCCTCGTTCTCGGCGAGCGCCAGCCGCCGGTGGAGGTCGATCTTGAGCGCCTCGGAGTCGATGTACGTGGCGGGGACGTATGCGTCGACACGTGCATCTACGCGAACGGGCCGCGCGGCCACGCGGCGCTGTCCCTGCAGCTCCGCGATCGCCTCGCCGAGCAGCTCGACGTAGAGCTCGAAGCCGACCGCGGCCACATGGCCGGACTGCTCGCCGCCGAGGAGGTCGCCGGCGCCGCGGATCTCGAGGTCGCGCATCGCGATCGCAAATCCGGAGCCGAGCTCGGTGTGGTCGGCGAGCGTCGACAGCCGCGCGCGCGCATCGGGGGACAGCTCGCCCGCATCGGGATAGAAGAGGTACGCGTGCGCGGTCACGTCGGATCGCCCGACGCGCCCTCGGATTTGGTAGAGCTGCGCGAGCCCGAGGGTGTCGGCCCGCTCGGCGATCAGCGTGTTCGCCTGCGGGATGTCGATCCCGCTCTCGATGATCGTCGTCGACACGAGCACGTCGGCGTCGCCGCGGAGGAACGCGTGCATCTTCTCCTCGAGCTCTCGCTCCCGCATCTGGCCGTGCGCGACGAGGAAGCGGAGCCCGGGGCACAGCTGCTGGAGCTTCGCGGCCGCCTCCTCGATCGTCTCGACGCGGTTGTGCAGATAGAAGCTCTGCCCGCCGCGCGCCGTCTCGCGCTCGAGCGCGAGGCGCACGATCTCCTCGTCGTACTCGCTGACCGTCGTCCGGATGGGGCGCCGTCCCTGCGGCGGCGTCTCGATCACGGAGATGTCGCGCAGGCCGGAAAGCGACATGTGGAGCGTGCGCGGAATCGGCGTCGCGGACAGCGCCAGCACGTCGACCTCCAGGCGCAGCGACCGGAGAAGCTCCTTCTGCGCGACGCCGAAGCGCTGCTCCTCGTCGAGGATCACGAGCCCGAGCTGCTTCGGGATCACGTCGCGCGAGAGCACGCGGTGCGTCCCGATCAGGACGTCGACCTTCCCTTCGGCGAAGTCACGCAGCGTCTGCTTGACCTCCGCGGGCCGGCGGAACCGCGACACCATCTCGACGCGCACGGGGAAGTCGCGGAAGCGGCTGCGGAACGTGTTCCAGTGCTGCTCCGCGAGGATCGTGGTCGGCGCGAGCATCATCACCTGCTTGCTGTTCACGGCGGCCGCGAACGCGGCGCGTACAGCGACCTCCGTCTTGCCGAAGCCGACGTCACCGCAGACGAGCCGGTCCATCGGCCGTGGGGCCTCGAGGTCGTCCTTCACCTCCTCGATCGCGCGTTCCTGGTCGGGCGTCTCGCGGTACGGGAACGACGCCTCGAGCTGCTGGAGCCAGTCGTTCTCGAGGTCGAAGGCGGCCCCGGGCGTCGTCTGCCTCCTCGCGTACAGCGCGAGCAGCTCGCCGGCGAGCTCGCGCACCGACGTGCGTGCGCGCGTCTTCAGGTTCTGCCATGCCTTGCCGCCGAGCTTCGAGAGCGCGGGCGCCTTCGCGTCGGCGCCGATGTAGCGCGACACCTTGCCGATCTGCTCGTGCGGCACGTAGAGGCGGTCGTCGCCGCGGAAGGCCAGGAAGAGGTAGTCGCGCGTGACGCCCGCGACCGTCTTCGTCTCGAACCCGAGCAGCTTTCCGACGCCGTGGTCCTCGTGCACGACGTGGTCGCCCGTGCGCAGGTCGGCGAACGACTGGAGGGCCCGGCCCACACGCGCGGCCTCGCGCCGCGGCTGCCGCCGGCGGAACACCTGCGTGTCGGGAAGCAGGACGAGGTTGAGATCCCGCCAGACGAAGCCGCGGCGCGCGGGCGAGACGGCGAACGAGACGCTCGCCTCGTCTGCGAGGACACGCCCTTCTTCGAGCACGGCCGCGTCGACCCGCCGGAGGAGGCTCTGTGTCCGCAGGGCGTCTCCGCGGTGCGGGAACGCGACGACGACGCGGTGGCCTCCCCGCACGAACCCGTTGAGCTCGTTCTCCGCCTCCGCGAGCCCACGCGCAGCAATTGCGGGGCGCTGCGCCTGGAACGTGAACGGTTGCGCGGCCGGGAGCTCGGACAGCTCCGTAATGCCGGCGAGCGACGGCACTCGCAGCCCTTCCTCCTCCCAGACGGCTCGGACGTCGTCGACCTCCCAGACGAGGTCGGGCGGCTGCCCGAGCGGCACCACGAGATCGCCGGGAGCCGAGGGCGGGCCTTCTTCGTCCTGCGACGAGACAGTGTCGAGATCGATGCGCCGCTCCGCGGCGGCGTACACGGTCGTCGCCCCCACAAGGTCGAGCGTGCGCTGCGTGAACGGCGAGAACGAGCGCACCTGCTCGATCTCGTCGCCGAAGAACTCGATCCGGAGCGGCTCTCGGCCGGTGGTCGGGAACACGTCGACGAGGTCGCCGCGAACGGCGAACTGCCCTCGCTCCTCGACGCGGTCGATCCGCTCGTAGCCGCCGAGCGCGAGCTCTTCCACGAGAGCCTCGAGACCGCGTTCCTCGCCCGGCGCGATCGCGATCGGAGCGGCACGAACCGCAGGCGGCGGCATTCCCTCGGCCAGCGCGGTTGCCGACACGACCGCGAGACCGCCGCGGTCGAGAACGTCCAGCGCCCGCGCGCGCTCGCCGACGAGGTGCGGCGGCGGCGGCAGGCCTGAGTCCCAGCGCACGCCGCGGCTCGGCAGGAGCGCCACGCGCTCGGGGCCGACGTACCACGCCGCCGCCTCGGTGAGGTCCCGCGCGTCCGCGTCTTCCGCGACGAGCAGCGTCAGCGCGCGCCCGAGCTCCTCGTGCAGCGCCGCGACGACGAGCGGCAGCACCGGCTCGGACACTCGCGCGCGCGTCGGCAGCGCCTGTGCGAGCTCTTGGAGCTTCTCGGCGCGCAGCAGCTCGCGCACGAGCGCGAAGAGCACTGGGCGTTGTTCGACGTTCCGGACCATGACGGGCGACGAGGCAGACGCCTCGCGGCCTCGAAATCTAGCCGCACGCTTCAGTTGAAACGGGCCTGCGCCCGGTCGAGGCCCTCGGCGTCGAGCGCCTCCACCGCGTCGGCAGCGCGCCCGACGAGGCCGTCGCGGTCGTCGTCCGGCGTGAACGGGGAGAGGACGTAGTCGGCCGGCTTACGGCGGTCGCCGCGCCCGGGGCGGCCGACGCCGACGCGCAGGCGCAGGAAGTCGTTCGTGCCCAGGTGGGACGCGATCGAGCGGAGGCCGTTGTGGCCGGCGAGGCCGCCGCCGAGCCGCGCCTGCAAGCGTCCCGGCTCGAAGTCGATCTCGTCGTGCACCACGAGGATCGCGTCCGGCTCGACCTTGAAGAACCGCGCGGCGGCGGCGACCGACCGCCCGGACTCGTTCATGTACGTCTCGGGCTTCAGCATCGCGACGCGGTGGCCGTCGAGCCGAACCTCCGCGAGTTGCCCGCTGAACTTGCCGCGCCACGAGGCCCCGTGCCGGCGCGCGAGCTCATCGACCACCATCCAGCCGACGTTGTGCCGATGCGTTGCGTATTCACGCCCCGGGTTGCCGAGCCCGACGACGAGCAGGTCGAGCGACGAGTCCCGCTCGCCGCGGCGCCATGGAAGGCGCACGCTCCAGCCGTCCTTCCGGTCTGAGACCGTCGAGCGCTAGCCGGACGCGGTGCCGGGCTCGCCCGACTCGCCGCTTCCGGCATCGCCGCCGGGCGACGATTCGCCCTCGGCGCGCTCTTCGTCGGGCACACCCTCCTCGCCCTCCGCGACCGCCTCCTCGGGCTCCTCGGCACGCGTCGGCATCGTCACCGTTGCCAGCACGGTCTCTTCGGGATCGTCGAGGTACGTCACGCCCTCGCGCGCGGGCAGGTCGACGAGACGCAGCGTGTCGTTCAGCTCCATTCCGCTGACATCGAGCTCGAGCCGCTCCGGAATCTCCATCGGGAGCGCCTCGATGTTGATCTCGCGCGAGACCTGCGACAGCACGCCGCCCACCTTGACGCCGGGCGCATCCTCCCCGCCGACGAGCTCGACCACGAGCGACGCCTGGATCGGCCGGTCGAGCCGGACCTCCTGGAGGTCGACGTGCGTGACGCGGCCACGGATCGGGTCCTGCTGGTACTCCTTGAGGATCGACGGGTGCGTCGACTGCTGGCCCTCGAGCACGACGTCCAGGATCGCGTGGAGCCCGGCGCCCCCGGTGAGGACCCGCCGAAGCTCGCGCTCCGGGATGCAGATCGCGTGCGGCGCGTTGCCGCGCCCGTACAGAACGCCGGGGACGAGCCCCTCCTTGCGGAGGCGTCGAGACTCGCGCGAGCCGACGCTACCCCGCTCGCGAACCTGCAGCTTGATCCGTTCGCCTGCCACGGCGCCGGCGATTGTAGCCGCAGCGCCGCGCTCAACCGTTCGGGTTCAGGAGCGCCGCCTTTCCCTCAAACGCGAAGTTGAGCAGGTCGATCATGCGGAACGTCGTGTTGTTCGGGCCGAGCGAGGGACGGAATGCCGCGTCGCGCACGATCGAGAACTTGCTCCCCTCAATCGCGCGGTGGAACGTCTCGGTGACGATCCGCGCGCCGACGCCCCTGAGCTTGCCCTGGTTGAGCTCCGCCTCGCGCAGGATGTAGAACCACAGCGGCGTGTTCGAGAGGAGACGGTTCCGCTGCGCCGTCGTCAGCCCCGCGAGGCTTGCCCCGTTGTTCCCGTCCCGTATCTGCGCGCTCGTCAGCCTGGTGACGTTGACGCCCTTGTTCTTCACGAACGTCGCCATCTGCTGTCCCGTCGCGAGCTTGACCATGTTCGCGCGGAGCAGGTTGCGGAACGCGAGGTTCTTCCTCGGCTGCGGGTCCGGCACGGGCAGGGTCGCCAACGGGTTGACCAGCTTCGTGTCGATCCGCATCGCCTTGTTCCGCAGCGCAGGCCCGACGACGAGCGCGGGCTTCGCCGGGGTCAGCTCGCTGAAGTCGTACAGCCGCCGGAAGTCGGCGATCCAGATGCTCGGCAGACCGCCCGCCATCCCGCCGCTCAGGTGCGAGAACTCGAACAGCTGTCCGAGCGTCGCGTTCGGAAAGACCGTGTTCCAGTTGTAGTCGGCGCGGATCATGCTGTGACCGAGCCGGAACGCCGCCACCGAGAACTCGAGCGGCATCGTCGGAACGCTCGTCGGCACCGCGTTCACTTCGAAGATCTTGCGGCCGCTGCTGAAGACGTTGTTCACGACCGTCGCCGCGCAGATCCGCGGCAGGTAGTCGGTGCGGAGCATCCACTGGTAGTGCTTGGTCACCTTGCGCCGCGCGGCGGTGAACCGCTGCGCGGCCGGAACCGACGCAGGGAGCGTGTCGACGACCCGGTTGTGGAAGCGGATGAACGCGAGGTGCGTCTGCGCGACCGCCAGGTTCTCGTCGTTCCGCGGGTCCGGGATGATCGCGAGCCCGGGAGTGCCGCTCGCGCCCTCGCGCGGCACGTCGAATCCCGTCGTCGGCCCGCCCTCGGCCGCGCCGACCTTGAGGTGCAGCCCATCGGCCTGATAAAACTTCGCCGACCCGGGGTCCTGCGGCCCGGCGCCGTACAGCGAGTCGAGGTCGAGGCTGGGCGACCGCGACTGCTCGAGGTCCGTGGGAGAGATGTCGACCCCCTCCATCAGGCCGCTCTTGTCGAAGGTGAGGTCGTGGTCGATGAACTGGCCGAGGTAGGTGAAGCCGGCCGGGATCGAGCCGGGCGTCAAGTTGCCCGCGGTCATTGCCTGTCCGATCTTCTTGCGCCCCGCCTCGAGGATCTGCTTGCCGGTTCCCTTCGGTCCGATCCGCTTGAACCGGAACGGCGGTACGACCGCCTCGACCGACGCAGCCAGCGTCGGCTCCCTTCCACCCATGACCTCGCCGAGCGTCCCCTCGTCCACGACGAAATAGGTCTCCGAACCGTGCCGTTCCACCTGTACCCCCTAGGTCGCGAGACGAAGCGCGGCGCGGATGCAGCGTGCCGCGGAGACAAAAGCATTCGCGCGATCGGAAGTCAACGCCGCGGGCCGCCAGGACGCCGCGCGGCGTCCTGGCGGCCCGCCGGCGTCACTTGCCGTCGATGCTGAACGCGAAGAGCTTGTTGTTGCCGTTGCCGCCGAGCCGACGGTCGTAGCCCGAGCCCCAGTAGACCGTCCCGTCGACGACGGCCGGACCGGAGTTGACCGAGCTCCCGGCGGCGAACCGCCAGAGGATCTCACCCGTCTTGCCGTCGAGCGCGAACATCTGGTCGCCCGTCTGCGGCATCGAGGAGGCGAACACGATGCCGTTCGCCGACGTCACCGGAGCGAGGTCGTATGCGCCGACCGGGTCGCCGATCTGCCAGAGGATCTTCCCGGTCTCGGGATCGAGCGCGGCCCACGAGCCGCCGGTCACGAACGGCCCGGACGTCTCGCCGCTCTGCGTGAGCTGGTAGGGGATGTTGTGCTGGTTCGTGATCGACCCGTAGATGCGCGTGCCGTCGTACGCCGTCCCCCACTCGAACCCGCCCTGGTCGCCGCCCGGGCCGACGAGCGTGTTCCAGACGAACGCGCCGGTCTCGGCGTCGAGGACGATGTAGACGCCGCTCTTCTCGCCGATGCCGACGACGTCGCGCTTCTTGTTGTCGATCTTCAGCTCGAACACGTTCGGCGCCGATCCGCCGAGATCCCACTTCTCGCCGTCGGCCTCTGCGCCGCACCAGGTGACGGACGGCGGCTGGCTCCCGCACGCGCGCTGCCATGGCTCGTGGCCGACGACGCGGTACGACCAGCGCGGCTCCCCGGTCGCGAGGTCGAAGGCGACGATCGACTTCCAGAAGGCGCCGGGCTGCTCGCACGCCTCGCTGAAGCCGCCCGGAGCCGCCGCATTGCAGGCGTCGACGCTCGCGGGCCTGCGGTACGCCTGGCCGAACGTCCCGTACACGAGCCCGAGCTCCTCGTCGACGGACGGCGGCGCGAACATCGTGGCGCCCGCGTAGCCGGTCGGAACTCCGCCGTTGTCCGGCATCGAGTACGTCCGCCACAGGATCGCGCCGCTCTGCGCGTCGAGTGCGACGATCGCACCGCGGAACGTCGACGTGGGTCCGCCGGCGTTGTTCGCCGAGACCCCGGTGATGATCGTGTCGCCGACGAGCGTCGGCGATCCCGTCATGGCGGCTCTCCGATCCGGATGGATCTGCGTCGCCCACCGAAGCGCGCCCGTCGTCGCATCCACTCCGAGCATGTTCGGCCCGTTCAGGCCGCCCGGGTTCGGTCCGCGGATGATGCCGACCACGAGCGTCTCGCCCGCAAGCGCCGGGCTCGTCCGCGCGAAGTCGCCGGCGATTCCGGTATAGCCGGGAACCGAGATCGACCAGATAGTCGCGCCGGTCTCGGCGTCGAGCTTCCAGAGCGTGCCGCCGAAGTCTCCGAAGTAGACGGCTCCGTCGACGACGGCGGGCGTCGCCGAGACGTCACCCGTCGT
>Ga0126307_10001324_pt1 | contig 16310 bp, 15 predicted proteins | sample Plot28_FD_89955 | JGI IMG/M metagenome (GOLD analysis project Ga0126307, IMG submission 89955) | Serpentine soil microbial communities from UC McLaughlin Reserve, CA, USA - Plot28 | ecosystem: Environmental > Terrestrial > Soil > Grasslands | place: USA: UC McLaughlin Reserve, Lake County... | reverse complement strand
TGCGCGACACGGCCGACGAGGCGGCGTTCCGCGAAAGCGTCCGAGGGTTCCTGCGCGAGAACCTTCCCGCGGAGCCGGGCCGCGAGTGGAGCCGCAAGCTCCACGACGCCGGCTTCGCGGGGCTGACGTGGCCGGAGGAGTACGGCGGGCGCGCCGGTCCGTACAGCCACCAGGCGATCGTGCTCGAGGAGTTCGCGCGCGCAGAAGCGCCGCAGCATATGAACGTGATCGCCCTCGGCATGGCCGGGCCGACGATCATGGCGCACGGAACGGAAGAGCAGAAGCGGCGCTACCTGCCAAAGATGCTGACGGCGGAGGAGATCTGGTGCCAGGGCTTCTCCGAGCCGGACGCGGGCTCCGACCTGTCTGCGGTGCGCACGCGCGTCGAGGAGCGCGACGGCCACTTCGTCGTCAACGGCCAGAAGGTGTGGTCGTCGTTCGCGCACATCGCCGACTTCTGCATCATGGTCGGTCGCGGCGATCCCGACTCGCAGCGCCACGCCGGCCTCACGTACGTGATCGTCGACATGAAGGCGCCGGGTGTCGAGGTGCGGCCTCTCCGCCAGATCACCGGCGAGGCCGAGTTCAACGAGATCTTCTTCAGCGACGTCGAGGTCCCGCGCGAGAACCTGCTCGGCGAGATCGGCGGCGGCTGGCAGGTGGCGATGACGACGCTCCTGCACGAGCGCGGCACGCTCGGCTTCGCGCTTGCCGGTGCGCTCGAAGGCCAGGTGACGCGACTCGTGGCGCTTGCAAAGAAGCGCGGCGCGGACGATCCCCTGATCCGCGACCGTGTGGCGCAGGAGTGGATCGAGCTGCAGGCGTTGAAGCTGATGAACAGCCGCTCGCTGACGACGCTGATGCAGACGGGCATCCCCGGGCCCGAGGGCTCCGGCTCGAAGCTCCACTGGTCGGAGCAGAACCAGCGGCTGACCAAGCTCGCGATGGAGATCCTCGGCGGCGAGGACGACGGCTACTGGCGCCACCAGCAGCTGCGGAGCCGCGGCAACACGATCGAGGCCGGCACGAGCGAGATTTTGCGGAACATCATCGCGGAGCGCGTGCTCGGGCTCCCGAGGTCCCGGTGAAGTTCGCGTTCACGGAGGAGCAGGAGTTGCTGCGACGCGAGGCGCGTGACGTCCTGTCGCGCAACGGCTCTTCGGCGTGGACGCAGGAGGAGCTGCGGGGCGAGCTCACATTTCTCGAGCAGGCGGTGCTGTTCGAGGAGTTCGGTCGCGCGAACCAGGGCGAGTCGTACTTCGACGCGACGCGGCCGCGCGAGGAGCAGCTCGCGGCGTTGTCGCTCGAGGCGGTCGGGATCGCGGCGAAGGCGCTCGAGCTCGCCGTCGAATACGCGAAGTCACGGCAGCAGTTCGGACGGCCGATCGGCGTCTACCAGGCGGTCTCGCACAGGCTCACCGACACGTACGTCGAGACGGAGCTCGCGCGCTCGCTCGCGTACTGGGCCGCGTGGTGCGTGGCGGAGGCTGACGAGCAGACGGAGGTCGCGGTCGCGGCGGCGAAGGCGTACTGCGGCGACGCGGCGGTGGCGGCATGCGAGCGCTCGATCCAGGTGCACGGCGGCATCGGCTTCACGTGGGAGCACGTGCTGCACACGTATTACAAGCGTGCGCTCACGATCCAGGCGTACGACGGCTACGGAGCGAAGCACCGAGCCGTCGTCGCTTCGCACCTGCTGGATTGACCCGCGCCGTCCTCGTCACCGGCGCGTCGACCGGCATCGGCGAGGCGTCCGCGATCCGGCTGGCGGCGCACGGGTGGCGGGTGTACGCCGGCGTACGACGAGACGGGGACGCCCCCGCCGGGACGCGGTCGGTGCTGCTCGACGTCACGGACGAGGAACAGATTGGGGCTGCGGCGGAGGCGATCGGCGAGCTCGACGGGCTCGTCAACAACGCGGGGATCGCGCTCGCGGCGCCGCTCGAGTTCATCCCGGTGCGTGAGCTTCGGCGGCAGCTCGACGTCAACCTCGTCGGCGCCGTCGCGGTCACCCAGGCGTTCCTGCCGCAGCTGCGCGTGTCGCGGGGAAGGATCGTCTTCGTCGGGTCGATCGCGGGCCGGAGCGCTCTGCCGTTCCTCGGCGCGTACGCGGCGTCGAAGCACGCGCTGGAGGCGGTGACGGACTCGTGGCGGCTCGAGCTCGCGCCGTTCGGTATCGACGTGTCGGTCGTCGAGCCGGGGACGATCCGCACGCCGATCTGGGCGAAGTCGGCGGCGGTCGCCGACGAGCTGCGCGCGGCGATGCCGGCGCAGGTCGCCGACCTGTACGGCGCGCGGATGGACGCCTTCCGCCGCATCGCGGCGAAGCGCGGCGCCGGCGGCGCGTCTGTGGACGGCGTCGCGCGTGCAATCGAGGAGGTGCTCGCATCGGACAAGCCCTGGACACGGAAGCTCGTCGGCCGCGACGCGCGTCTGCGAGCGGGCGTCGAGCGCCTGCCCGACCGGATGCGCGACCGCATCTACCGGCGCGTGCTCCTCGACGAGTGACGCAGCGCCACGCGGCCACGGCTCGACCGGCCGACGCCAGGTGCCTGACACGGCGACGTGGCGCGGGCGAGCCAGGTCGCATGCTCCCACGCACCGCTTGCACAAGCCGCGCTGCACACTCTTGTCGCAGCTCGTCACAGATTCGTGCGTGGTGTCTGACGCCACGACACGGCACCGCAGGACCCGTCGCCACATAGGTTGCCGTCGCGCGCGAAATTCGGGACGATGCGAGCGGCGAACGAGGAGGAGACCCTGCGATGAACGGCCTGATGATGGACTTCCAGCTCACGCTCCCGCCGCTGCTGCGGCGCGCGGAGACGTTCTTCGGCGACAAGGAGATCGTCACACGGCTGCCCGACAAGAGCTTCCACCGCTACACGTACCGCGACATGGCGGCGCGGGCGAAGCAGCTCGCGGTTGCCCTGGACAAGCTCGGCCTCGAGCGCGGCGACCGCGTCGCGACGCTGTGCTGGAACCACTACCAGCACTACGAGGCGTACTTCGGGATCCCCTGCGGCGGCTTCGTCCTCCATACGCTCAACCTCCGCCTGCACCCGAACGACATCGGCTACATCGCGAAGCACGGCGGCGACCGCGCGGTGATCGTCGACCGGAGCCTGCTGCCGCTCTGGGAGCAGTTCAAGGACGAGACCGACATCGAGCACGTCTTCGTCGTCGAGGACTCGTACGAGGACCTGCTCGCGACCGCGTCGCCCGACGATTGGGACGACCCGCAGCTCGACGAGAACGACGCCGCGGCGATGTGTTACACGAGCGGTACGACGGGACGCCCGAAGGGCATCGTGTACGCGCACCGCTCGACGGTCCTCCACGCGCTCGGGGTCGCCGCGCTGTCGCCGCTCGGGATGCGCGTCTCCGAAGAGGACACGCTGCTACCCGTCGTGCCGATGTTCCACGCGAACGCCTGGGGCTACCCCTACCTCGCCGCGATGCTCGGCTCGAAGATCGTCTACCCGGGCCCGCACCTCGATCCGGAGAGCCTGCTCGAGGACTTCGTCCAGGAGCAGGTGACGTGGACCGCCGGCGTCCCGACGATCTGGATGGGGATGCTGCAGCTCCTCGACGCGAGCGACGGCAAGTGGGACCTGTCGAAGATGAAGGGGATGCTCGTCGGCGGCTCGGCCGTTCCGCGCGCGATGATCGCCGCGTACAAGGAGCGCCACAACCTCGCCGTCGTCCAGGGGTGGGGGATGACCGAGACGTCGCCCGTCGCATCGACGACCGACTTCGTCGGCGACCTGCGCCAGGCCGACCAGGAGACGAAGTTCGACTACACGGCGATGGCCGGCCTGCCGCTGCCGCTCGTCGAGATCCGCGTCCGCGCGGGCGAGGAGGAGCTGCCGTGGGACGGCGAGTCGATGGGCGAGCTCGAGGTGCGCGGGCCGTGGGTCGCGTCGGCGTACTACAACGACGACGAGCTGCAGGACCGCTGGACGAGCGACGGCTGGTTCCGCACGGGCGACATCGTCTCGATCCATCCGCGCGGCTTCATCCAGATCAAGGACCGGTCGAAGGACGTGATCAAGTCGGGCGGCGAATGGATCTCGTCCGTCGACCTCGAAAACGCGCTGATGGCCCACCCTGCGGTCGCCGAGGCCGCCGTCATCGCGGTGCCGCACGAGAAATGGCAGGAGCGGCCGCTTGCGGTCGTCGTCCTGAAGGAGGGCGGGGCTGCGTCAGGCGACGAGTTGCGCGAGTTCATCTCGCCAAAGTTCGCCAAGTGGTGGCTCCCGGAGCATTTCGAGTTCGTGGACGAGATCCCGAAGACGGCGGTCGGCAAGTTTCGTAAGACGGCGCTCCGCGAGCGGTTCGCGCAGGCGCCGGTGGCGGCGTCGTCGAGTTGAGGTAAGCGCGTGCGGGCCGTCGTGCTCCGGGAGGTCGGCGGCGCGCTCGCCGTCGAGGACGTTCCGGAGCCGGACCGGGACGTCGTCGAGGTGCGCGCGGCCGGGATCAACTTCGCCGACGTGCTCGTGCGGCGCGGGCGCTATCCGCAGATGCCCGACCTTCCGCATGTGCTCGGCGGCGAGGTCGCCGGCGAGCTCGACGGCAGGCGCGTCGCAGCGTTGACTCGCTCGGGCGGCTACGCAGAAAGGGCGGGCGTCGATCCGCAGTGGGTGTTCGAGCTGCCGGCGGACGCGGACTTCGCGGAGGGCGCAGCGCTCCTGACGACGTACCTGACGGCATACATCCCGCTCGTCGTCGAGGGGCTCGTGTCCGAGGGCTCGACCGTCCTCGTCCACTCGGGCTCGGGTGGCGTGGGGACGGCTTCGATCCAGCTCGCCAAGCATCTCGGCGGACACGTCGTCGCGACGGCGAGCACCGAGACGAAGCGCGAGTTCGCGCGCAACGTCGGCGCGGACGAGGTCCGCGGGTACGAGGAGCTCGACGACGTTCGCGCGGACGTCGTCGTCGACCCCGTCGGCGGCGAGCTCTTCGCGCGCTCGATGCTTCTCCTCAAGCCCGGCGGCTGGATCATCGCGATCGGATACGCAGGCGGCGCCTGGCAGGACGTGAACCCGGCGCTGCTCGTCGGGCGGAACGTCGGCGTCAAGGGGGTCTTCCTCGGGCGGCTGATGCAGCTCGCTCCCGCCTTTGTGCGCGACTGCGGCGTCGAGCTGGTCGCGATGTGGGAGCGCGGCGAGATCCGGCCGCTCGTCGGCTCGCGCTTCGCACTCGAGCAGGCGGACGACGCGCACGCGCTGATCGAGGCGCGCGAGCACGTGGGGAAGGTGGTGCTCGAGCCCTGAACGCGCTCGTCACCGGCAGCGCTTCGGGGATCGGCGCGGCGATTGTCGAGCGTTTGTGCGCGCAAGGCTATGAGGTGAACGGACTCGACCTCGTCGACGGCTTCGACGTCGGCGATCCCGCTGCGTGGGAAGGCGTTCCCGACGTCGAGCTGGCGTGCTTGAACGCCGGCGTCCTCACCGGCGAGCACGACGTCTCGAAGCTGACGGACTCGCAGTACCGCCGGATCCTTTCCGCGAACGTCGACGGCGTCGTGTTCGGAGTCCGCGCGCTTGCGCCGCGAATGCCGGCGGGCGGGGCGATCGTCGCCACGTCGTCGCTTGCGGGTTTGACCGACATGCCGCGGGATCCCATCTACGCGCTGACGAAGGCGGGCGTGATCGGGTTCGTGCGCAGCGTCGCGCCGCAGCTCGCCGACCGCGGCATCCGGATCAACTGCGTCTGCCCGGGGATCGCCGACACGCCGATGATCGACGCGGCCGGGATGCGGCCGGCGGCCGCGGCGGCGAAGTTCCCGCTGCTGACGGCGGCCGACGTCGCCGACGCCGTGTGGTGCGCAGCGCAGAGCGGCGGCACCGGCGAAGCATGGGTCGTGCAGCCCGGCCGACCCGCGGAGCCGTACCGCTTCCGCGGCGTCCCCGGCCCCCGCGTCGCGGGCGCCGAGGGCGCGCGGCCACCGCTCTAACGGACAAGACTCAGGGTCAGACCCTCGGCCGTGTCCGCGACGGACATCGGCACCACGCGGCCCCTCAGGCCCGCGCTCGCAGCGATCTCCGAAGCAGTCAGCCGGGGACGAATTGGCACGTAGTCGGCACACCTTTATGGCCCGTTGGGACAGGGCCTGGGGTCAGACCCTCGGCCTTGGCCGGTTCGGACGGGGCCAGCAGAGGCGAGGCGCGAGCGGCTCAGGCGGCGCCGCTCTCGAGCTTCGCCTTCAGCCGCTGGTGGTCCTTCGGGATCTGCTTCCGTTCGAGCCGGCTCGGGTAGGCGAAGACGTCCTCCGGCCGACTCGAGGGCTCGACGCTTTCGCTGATCGCCGCGATCGCTCCCTCCCCCGTCGCGGTGGCCCGATCATCGCGGCGCCGACCGCGCTGCGGCAACCCCGCACGAGCGAGATAGGGTCGCGTCGTGGCAGAGCGCGTCCCGTGGGAGGAGACCCGGCCCGACGACCCGCATGTCTGGAAGACGCTCGGTTACCGGCGCGTCGAGCAGGAGCTCGGAAGCGGCCGCAACGTCATCGAGTGGGACGCGACGGAGCACTACGCGTTCCCGGCCGGCGGCGGCTGGGTCGTCCACGGAGGGCTCGTGACGACGCTGCTCGATACCGCGATGGGCGGCGCCTGCTGGACGGTCCTCGAGGAGGGCGAGACCTTCCTCACTGCCGACCTGCGGGCCGAGTTCATCCGCGCCACGCGTCCCGGGACGATTCGCGCCGAAGGAAGCGTCGTCCACAAGACGCGGCGGCTCGCGTTCTGCGAGGCCGAGGCGTTCGACGCGACCGGGGAGCTCCTCGCCGCTGCGCGCTGCACGCAGGTGCTCAGGTCGGATCGCCGCTGACCCGCGAATAGCGGTACTGCGGCGGCAACGGGCACGACACGAACCGGCGTCCCGTCAGCAGATACCCGAGCTTGTACGCCTCGCAGCCGGCGCAGAAGCCCGTTGCCGACGCAAGCAATGCGAGGGCCGCGACGAGGAGCCCGAGTGCGGCGCCGACGACGTCGAGCCCGGCGAGATACGCCAGAGAAGCAGCCGACAGGACGGCGAGCCCGACGAGGTTCGCGAAGCGCGGCGGGCGCGAATCCTCGAGCGGTCCCTCGCCGAACCTGCGCTGGACGACCTCGAAGTAGAAGACACACGCGACGCACCAGCGCCGGCCGAGGGTCAGCCCCAGCGCGAGCTGGAGCGCGAGGACGGCAAGCAGCCACCAGGGCCCGACGACGAACGCCAGGAGCGCGACGACACCGACGACGAACTGGTTCGTCCGTGGCGCGCGGCTGTCGATGACGTCGGTGTCGCGATAGGGATCCGCAGATCGCTTCACGAAGTGAAGTGATAGCAGCCGGGGACCCCTGCTCGGTCCGGCCGATCCAAGCAGTGTCGACGACCGAGGAAGGTTTGTCTCGCGACTTCGAGCAAGGGACAACCTCTGCGGAGGCGCCCGACAACGGAGCCACTAACTCGCTTCGGCGATCTTGACCAGCGCCTTGCCGCGGTTCTCGCCGTTCAGCATCCCGATGAAGGCGCGAGGAGCGTTCTCGAGCCCGTCGGTGACGTCCTCGCGATACCGCAGAGTCCCGCCCGCGACCCACCGCGCGAGCCGCGGCAGCGCCTCGCCGAACCGCGGCGCGTAGTCGCTGACGAGGAATCCCTGCATCGTCGCGCGGAACACGATCAGCAGCCCCGGGTGGAACGACGGCTCCGGCCGCTCCGCGTTGTACTGCGAGATCTGGCCGCAGATGACGACCCGCCCGCCGATGCTGAGCCGCGGGTGGACCGCCGCCGACACCCGGCCGCCGACGTTGTCGAAGTAGACGTCGACGCCGCCCGCGCACGCGTCCTTCAGCGCCGCGCGAAAGTCGTCGCTCTTGTAGTCGACCGCAGCGTCGTAGCCGTAGAGCTCCAGCAGCTCGGCGCGCTTCTCGGCGCCGCCTGCGATCCCGACCGTGCGGCAGCCGGCGATCCGGGCCAGCTGTCCGACGACCTGGCCGACCGCCCCCGCAGCGCCCGAAACGACGACGAGGTCGCCCGCGCGCGGCCGTCCGACGTCGTAGAGCCCGAACCATGCGGTGAGCCCCGTTGCGCCGAGGACGTGCAGCGCGGTCGTGATCGGCGCGACAGAGGGATCGACCTTCCGCACCGCCCCCGCCCGCGCGACCGCATGCTCTTGCCAGCCGAGCTGCCCGAGCACGAGATCACCCCGCGCGAACCGCGGGTCTTTCGACTCGACCACCTCGCCGACGGTCTGCGAGGTGATGACGTCTCCGAGCTCGAGCGACCGCGCGTACGAGCGCGCCTCGCTCATGCGGCCGCGCTGGTACGGGTCGATGGATGCGTACAGCGCGCGCAGGAGCACCTCCCCCACGCCGGGCTCCGGAATGTCCACGTCCTCGAGCGCGAAGTCCGACTCCTGCGGCATCCCGTGCGGCCGCGACACGAGCGTGACGCGCCGGCTCACGAGAACCGCCATGCGTTGCCCGCCTCGAACTCCTTCAGGACGCGCCGCGCGACCACCATCCGGTGCACTTCGTCCGGCCCGTCGTAGATGCGCGCGGCACGCGCCATTGCGTACATCCCCGCAAGCGGCGTCAGATCCGTCAGCCCGAGCGCGCCGTGCACTTGCACCGCGCGGTCGATCACCTCGTTGAGCACGCGCGCCGCGTAGAACTTGATCACCGACACCTCGACGCGCGCCTCGTCCCCCTGGTCGATCTTGTGCGCGGCGTCGAGCGTTAGCAGCCGGCACGCCTGGATCTCGGCCACCGAGTCGGCGATCCAGTTCTGCACGGTCTGCTTGTCGGCGAGTCGAGACCCGAACGCCTCGCGCTCGAGCGCGCGCGTGCACATCAACTCGAACGCGCGCTGCATCTGTCCCAGCCAGCGCATCACGTGATGGATGCGGCCGGGGCCGAGACGCTTCTGCGCGATCCGGAAGCCCTCGCCCTCCTCGCCGAGTGTGTGTTCCACGGGAACGCGGACACCGCGGTACCAGACCTCGCAATGCGTCGACCAGTTGCGCCCGCGGTGGCCCATCGTCGGCACCGCGCGGACGATCTCGACACCGGGCGTGTCCGCGGAGACGACGATCTGGGACATGCGCCGGTGCGGCGGCGCGTCGGGATCCGTGACGCACATGACGATCCCGAACGCCGCGCCCTCGGCCGCCGAGCTGAACCACTTGTGCCCGTCGATCAACCAGTCGCCGCCGTCGCGTACGGCGCGCGTGCGCAATCCGGTCGGGTCGGCTCCCGACACCTCCGGCTCCGTCATCGAGAAGAAGGAACGGGCGTCGCCTTCGACGAGCGGCCGCAGCCAGCGCTCCTTCTGCTCGTCGGTTCCGAACAGGTGCAGGATCTCGCCGTTGCCGGCGTCCGGAGCCTGGCAGTTGAAGACGAGCTGCGCCCAGACGCTGCGACCGATCTCCTCGTTCAGGTGGGCATAGGCGAGAAAGCCGCGGCCGGTCCCGCCCGCTTCCGGAGGCAGGTGCGGCGCCCACAATCCCTCCGCCTTCGCGCGTGCTCGAAGTTCGCCGATCAGCGCGTCCGCGCCTTCGTCCTCGCGCGCGAGCGCCGGCTCGTTCCCATACACGTGCTCCTCCATGAACGCGCGGTAGCGGCCGCGCAGCTCCTGGATCTCGTCCGGCGGCGCGAGCTCCGCGGTGGGAGCTCGACTCACGATGACGCTTGTCCCGCCGGGCCGCGCTGGGCGGCGCGGCACATCATGAGCCGAACTCCCGTCACCGGTTTAGCATCGCAGGTCGTGCGCCTCGGCTTCTACATGGGCTACGCCCCGCCGGGGACGAACCCGCTCGAGCTGATCTCGCTCGCGCAGGAAGCGGAGCGGCTCGGCTACGACTCGGCCTGGGCGGCCGAGGCGTGGGGCACGGACGCGATCAGCGTGCTCGCGTGGCTCGCTGCGAAGACGACGACGCTGAAGGTCGGGTCGGCGATCATGCAGATCCCCGGTCGTACGCCCGCCAACGCAGCGATGACCGCCGCCACGCTCGACCTGCTCTCGGGCGGCCGCTTCCTGATGGGCCTCGGCACGTCCGGACCGCAGGTCGTCGAGGGCTGGCACGGCGAGCCATGGGGGAAGCCGCTGACGAAGACGCGCGAGTACGTCGAGATCGTGCGCACCATCCTCCGGCGCGAGGTGCTCGAGCACCACGGCGAGCATTACGACATCCCGTACAGCGGCAACGGCTCGACGGGCCTGGGCAAGCCGCTGAAGCTGATGGCGCGGCCGCTTCGCGCCGAGATTCCGATCTACCTGGCGTCGATCTCGCCGAAGTCGGTCGACCTTGCCTTCGAGATCGCCGACGGGTGGATGCCGATCTTCTTCGTGCCGGAGCGGGCGCGGGAGACGTTCACGTTCGCGGCGCGCGACCGGTTCGACATCGCGCCGAGCGTGCCGGCGGTGCTCACCGACGACGTGCAGGCGGGCCGGAACTCGCTGAAGCAGTACTACGCGCTCTACATCGGCGGAATGGGCGCGCGTGGCCAGAACTTCTACAACTCGCTGTTCGCGCGCTACGGCTACGAGGACGAGGCGCGCGAGATCCAGGACCTGTTCCTCGCCGGCAGGCAGCGCGACGCGGCCGCGAAGGTGCCGGACCGGTTCGTCGACGAGGCGGCGCTGGTGGGGCCGAAGGAGCGAATCGCGGAGCGGCTCGACGCGTGGCGGGAGTCGGGCGCGACGACGCTGCTCGTTTCGACACGTGACGCGGCGACGTTGCGCGCCGTCGCCGAGGTCGCGCTCTAGTCACGCCGCAAGCTCAGGCGTAGGCTCCAGGTGTGAGGTTCGCCGAGCGAGCCCTCGCGGCCATCGTCGCGACGTCGTTTGCCCTCGCGGGCGCGGCGAGCGTGCCCGCGTCGATCAACGCCGAGCAGCAATGCGACCAGGCCGCGCTTCCCGCCCCGCCCGCACAGCGACCGTTCTACGCGCTGACCGTGCACGTAGCCGCGAACCTGCGAACGGCGCACGGTGCGCTCGGCGTCAGGTTCACGCCCGAGCGTGCGACCGACCGGCTCGTGTTCCGCCTCTGGCCGAATGCGCCGCGGTACGCGAGGACCGGGGCGCGCCTCTCGGTCACTTCGGTGCGCGAAGGCCGCCGCGCCTTGCCGGTCTCCCGCCCGGATCCGACGACGCTCGTGGTCGCGCGTCCAGTCGCGGCCGGCGAGCGCGTGGTCGTCTCGATGACGTGGAGCCTCGTCCTTCCCCGCGAGCGCGGGGTTAGGCTCAAGGGCGGCGGGACGTCGATGCGGCTTGCATCGTTCTTCCCGCTTCTCGCCTGGGATGGAAGCGACTGGGCACTCGATCCCGCGCCGAAGCTGCGCTCGGAAGCGTGGACGGCGCCGACGGCCGACTTCGACGTCCTCGTGACGAAGCCGAAGCAGCTGCGCGTGCTCGCGACCGGCAACAACGTCGTGCCGGGGCACTGGCGTGCGGAGGCAGTCCGCGACTTCACGCTCGCGCTCGCCCGGTTCACCGTCCTACGCGGCACGGCGCACACCCCGGCGCCGGTGCAGATCACGGTCGGCGTCGAAGCAGCGCGCGGCGCGCTGGCGGCGCGAACGTTCCTCGGTCGCGCCGTCGCGAGCGTGGAGCGTTACTCGGCGCTCTACGGCCGCTACCCATGGCGCACGTACACCGTCGCCGCGATGGCCGACCTCTTGGGGCTCAGCGGCGGCTACGAGTACCCGACCCTCGTCTACCAGCCGTCGACCGGAGAGAACATTCCGCACGAGACCGGCCATCAGTGGTTCTACTCCCTCGTCGGCAACAATCAAGCGCGCGATCCGTGGCTCGACGAGGGGCTCGCCACGTGGGCCGAGGCGGCGCTGACCGGCGCACCGCCGTTCGCGGGCGCGCCGATTCCCCCCGAGGTCGCGAACCGGCTCGGCGAGCCGATGAGCTTCTGGGAGCAGTTCGACTACCGGCTGTTCTTCCTCGGCGCGTACCTGCAGGGGTACCGCGCGCTCCTTGCGCTCGGGCCGCGGGCAGACGTCGACTGCGCGCTGCGCCGATACGTGCACGACAACGCCTATCGCACCGCGACGCCACGCGACCTTCTCGCGGCGCTCGAGGCGTACTTTCCCGACGCTCGCCAGAAGCTCGAAGCGTTCGGGGCGCGCTTCTGACCTAGGTCCGGGAGAGCGCGGCCGCGGCGCCCTCGGCGAGGAGCGGCACCGCGCGCTCGAAGTGCGCGGCGCGCGTGTCCTCCGCGCTGAGCTCGCCGCGGACGAAGCGGCCGTAGATCGCCTCGCAGAAGACCGCCGCCTTCCAGAGAGCGAGCGCCTCGAACCACGCGAGCGGCTCGACATCTCGCCCGCTGCGCTCGACGTAGCGCTTCACGAGCTCGGCCCTGCTCGGGAAGCCCGGTTCGGCCGTCACGGGGGACGTCCCGAGCGGGCTCGGCGCTTCCTCCGGCTCGCTGTACGTCGCGAGCAGGTAGCCGACGTCGGCGCGTGGGTCCCCGATCGCGCCCATCTCCCAGTCGAGCACCGCGAGGATGCGCCTCGGGTCCTCGGGCGCGACCATCGTGTTGCCGAGCCGGAAATCGCCGTGGACGACGGTCGGCGCGAGGGGCTCGGGCACGTTCTCGGCCAGCCACGTGCCGACCCGTTCGACCGCCGGCAGCTCACGCGTCTGGTTGATCTCCCAGAGCTGCGAGAAGCGTCGCACCTGCCGCTCGAGGTAGCTGCCCGGACGGACGAAGTCGGCGAGCGCTGCGTGCGAGACGTCGACGGCGTGGATCTCGACGAGCGCGTCGACCAGGTCGTCGGCAAGGCGGCGCCGCGCCTCGTCGCCCTCGAGCCCGTCCGGCAGCGTCGACGTCACGACCTCGCCGTCCAGCCACTCCATAACGTAGAACGGCGCGCCGATCACGCCGTCGTCGTCGCAGACGGCGACGATCGTCGGCAGCCGCGCGAAACCGGCGTCGCGGACCGCGAGCTGGAGGCGCGCCTCGCGCACCATGTCGTGCGCGGACGGCGGCAGCGGGGGGCGCGGCGGGCGACGGAGGACGTAGCGTGAGCCGTCCTCGCGCTCGAGCAGGAACGTGAAGTTGGAGCCGCCGCCCTCGCCGATCCGGTGCGCATGGACGGCCCCTGAGCCGAGGCCGTGCTCGTCGAGAAACTCGCGCACGCGGTCGAGCACGAGCAGCGGCGAGCGTGCCAGCCCTTCGGCGCCGCCCGCGGTCTCGACGATGTCCACGGCGCGATCGTATTCCGGCGCTTCGTTAGGGTCCGGCATGTGGCGCAGATCGAACATGTCGAGCGCGACGCGGTCGTCGAGCTGATCCGGCGCGAGCCTCGCGACTACGACGCGATCCGCGAGCTCTGGAAGAAGCATTCGATCGCCGAGGACGAGCGCGACCTCCCCGGCCTGATCTCGACCCTCACCGACGACTGCGTCTACGAACTCGCCCAGAGCGGCCACCGGTGGGAGGGCCACGAGGGGGCGGCGCGGTTCTATACGGGGCTGCTGACCGCGTTCCCGGACATCCACTTCGACCTCACGGACATCGTGATCGGCCCGCAAGGAGTGTGCGAGGAGGCGCGCGTCACCGGGACGCACGAGGCGCGCTGGCTCGACTCCGAGCCAAGCGGCAAGAAGCTGGCCTGGCGCGTCCTGATCTTCTTCCCGTGGGACGAGGAGCGGAAGCTGTTCCGCGGCGAGAAGGTCTACACGGACGTCGACGTCTGGAGCCAGGCCGCGACGCGCTGACCGACCTCTTCGCCGGCGTCCTCCTGCACGAAGTGGCCGGCGCCGCGGATCGGCTCCTGCAGCTCCGCGCCCGGAATCCGCGCGGCAAGACGCTCGGCGGCGCGGGGCGAGAAGATCGGATCGGAGTCGCCGAAGAAGACGAGCGCCGGCTTCGTCCACTGTCGTAGCGCCTCGCCGACCTCGAGCATCTTCGGGGCGGAGGGATGCTCGGGCGCGTCGGGGACGAGCTCGGGGAACATCAGCAGGCCGATCTTCGACTCCGGCATGGGAAACGGCGCGTCGTACGCGGCGACCGCGTCTTCGGGCAGCTCGGTGGTGCAGGTGATCCGGATCAGCTGACCCGGGCGGAAGTCGGTGCCCGTGCGGCGCACGAGCTCGCGGAAGCGTAGCCACGTCTCGCCCGGAGACCGCCCGGCGTAGATGCCGGTGTTGAGGACGACGAGGCGCGCGACACGCTCCGGCCGCTCGACCGCGAGCCGGAAGCCGATCGGCCCGCTCCAGTCGTGCATCACGACCGTCGCGTCGCGCAGGTCGAGGTGGTCGACGAAGCGGGCGATCGACTCGAAGTGCGCGTCGTAGGAGTACCACTCGCGCTCGACGGGCTTGTCCGAGCGGCCGAAGCCGAAGTAGTCGGGTGCGACGACGCGCGCCACCGGGACGAGGCGCGGGATCACCTTGCGGTACAGGTACGCCCACGTCGGCTCGCCGTGCAGCAGCAGGACGGGTTGGCCTTCGCCCTCGTCGACGTAGTGCATCCGAAGGCCGTCCTGCTCGATGTAGTGCGGCGCGAAGTTGTAGCCCGGCAGCGATTCGAAGCGTTCGTCGGCCGTGCGGAACGCGTTCATCCGCGGCGCTTTCGGCCGTGGCCGCTTCTCCAATCGCCGGTGTCAGGCACCGGAACGGAAATGTGCGGAAGCATCCACAGCACCGGCCGCAACGTCGCCGCAATCGCCGTACCCGAGCGAAAAACTCGTGTCAGGCACCGGGTCAAGAACGAGGAGGTTCGTCCACAGCGTGCGTACGCCGTCACGCCTCGAGGAAGTCCAGCACGAGCCGGTTGATCGTCTCCGGCTCCTCGAGCGGCAGGTTATGGCCGCGGCCCGGGAGCTCGACGTAGCGCGCGTTCGGCAAACGCTCCGCGAGGCGGCGGCCGTTCTCGACGGGAACGATCAGGTCGGCGTCGCCGTGAACGACGAGCGCCGGCACCTCGATGCGCTCCACCGCGGAGCCTTCGGCGTAGAAGCGGTAGCACGCCTGCACGTGCGTCTCGATCGTCTCGTACGGCGTCGCATGTTCGAGCCGCGCCGCGAGGATCTCCTCGAACCGGTGCGGATTCCGCTCCGGCCAGCCGGCGGCGAAGGTGTAGGGCATCGTCCGCCGCCCGAACTCGTCGAGCGGCAGGGCCATCGCGTCGGCAAACGCCTGCCGCGTCTCAGGCGAACGCGGCACCCGCTCAGGGCCGCCCGCGCCGGTCCCGATCAGGACGAGCGAACGAACGAGCTCCGGCCGCGCGAGCGCGAGCGTCAATGCGACGTACCCGCCCATCGAGAGCGCCACGACGTGCGCCGTCCGCCCCGCCAGGATCGCAGCCGCATCCTCGGCGAGATCGGGGATCGAGTACGGCTCCGCAGGCACCGGCGAGCGCCCCGTCCCGCGCGTGTCGAACGCGATCGTCCGGAAGCGGTGAGCGAGAACCGGCACCTGCTCGCGCCACGCCCACATCCCCTGGCCGAGCCCCTGGATCAACAGCAGCGGGTCGCCAGCGCCGTGCTCCTCCACGTGGAGCTTTGACGCACGCGTCGTGGGCGTGGTACGAACGTCCAACCGTGCCGAACCTCGAGGGCAAGGTAGCGATCGTCACCGGCGCCGGCCGCGGCATCGGGCGCGACCACGCGCTCGCGCTCGCACGCGCCGGCGCGAGCGTCGTTGTGAACGACCTCGGCGCCACGCTCACGGGTGAAGGCGCGGACGAGACGCCGGCGCAGCAGGTCGTCGCCGAGATCGAATCGCTCGGCGGCGCAGCGGTCGCCGACGGCGAGAACGTCGGCGACTTCGCGGGCGCCGAGCGGATGGTGCGCCGTGCAGTCGACACGTTCGGCCGCCTCGACATCCTGATCAACAACGCCGGCATAACGCGCGACCGGATGCTCGTGAACATGAGCGAGGAGGAGTGGGACGCGGTGATCGCGGTGCATCTGAAGGGCCACTTCGCGCCGATGCGCCACGCCGCCGCGTACTGGCGCGAGCGGTCGAAGACGGGCGACGAAGTGCGCGCACGCATGATCAACACGTCGAGCCCGTCGGGCGTGTTCGGGAACGTCGGCCAGGCGAACTACGGTGCGGCGAAGGCGGGAATCGCCGGCCTCACGGTGATTGCGGCGCAGGAGCTCGCGCGCTACGGCGTCACCGTGAATTGCCTGGCTCCGAACGCACGCACGCGGATGACCGAGTCGGCGTTCGGCGAGATCCCGAAGCCGGACGACGGCTTCGACGCGATGGATCCCGCGAACATGTCGCCGATCGTCGTCGCGCTGTGCGCGGACGAGGCGCAGCACGTCACGGGCCAGTGCTTCTTCGTCTACGGCGGCGCG
>Ga0126307_10001322_pt1 | contig 16341 bp, 22 predicted proteins | sample Plot28_FD_89955 | JGI IMG/M metagenome (GOLD analysis project Ga0126307, IMG submission 89955) | Serpentine soil microbial communities from UC McLaughlin Reserve, CA, USA - Plot28 | ecosystem: Environmental > Terrestrial > Soil > Grasslands | place: USA: UC McLaughlin Reserve, Lake County... | reverse complement strand
CGGAACGATGTTGAGTAAGCCGGCTAATGCAGACGATCCGGCAAACCAGAGTATCGAGATTGTGCTCAAGTCGTAGACGGTTCCGAATACGTCTCCCAAATAATAGTGCGCGAGGTATGCCAGAGCGCGACCGTTGGCAGCACCGGCTTCCAGCGTATCCGTTTCCGGACGGAACTCTTCAGCGGGAATCAACATCGAAGTAACGATGCTGCTCCCCAGGAGCAGGAAGCTCATGATCAAGGCGGCTACAGTAAGCAACTTGCGCGTGTTACGTATGCGCCCAGCGAGGTCTGTGTGTGATTGGCCCCTCACCAGCGGCATCACCACTACGCCGGTTTCAAATCCCGATAAGCCGAGCGCCAGCTTGGGAAAGACGTAGAGCGCCGTTGCAATCATGAGAAACGGGCTCGAATAATTCTGAAACAGGAAACGCTTCCAGTTCCCGAGAACAGTCGGATGCGTCGCTATTTGGAAGAGGCCGACCCCGACTACTATCAGGTTCAAAGCGATATAAACAGCGACCAGCAGCACTGCGATCCCAATCGCCTCTTTGAAGCCGCGCAGAAAGACCGCGCCCAGCGCCGTGATTAGTAACAACGTAACGGCGATGCGATGATGCAGAAAATTCAGGTGCTCCATCACAAAGGGATTCTCGACGATGTGTGCAGTAGCGTCCGCTGCGGAGAGTGTAATAGTGATGATGAAACTGGTGGCGGCGAAACCCAGTAAAGCGAGGACGAAAAGTTTTCCCTTCCAGCGCGAAAGCAGATTCTCGAGCATCGAGATTGAGCCGTCGCCATGAGGACTCTCGGCTGCGACACGCCGGTACATTGGTAGCGCGCCAAAGAGCGTCAGGAAGATCAGAACGAGTGTAGCGATTGGTGACAGTGCGCCCGCGGCGAGGAATGCGATGCCGGGTTGGTAACCGAGTGTAGAAAAGTAATCCACCCCGGTCAGGCACATCACCTGCCACCAGGGATGCTGCTTATGTGCGGTCGAGGAGCCGGGCGTGGAATCGCTTCGCCGTCTGCCCTCGAATAACCAGAGTTGAAACTTTCGTCGTGATCTCTGAAACAGCCCCATTGTGATGTCAGTAATCTACTCGATTTTCGACCTGACAAAAAAAGCGGGCGGGGGCCTCCCACAGCCCCCACCCTAAGGCCACGTGTCCTCACCCCACGCGACCACTTCGTCCACCGGGGAGGTGAACGCATGCGGATTATGCAATAAGCCGATTAAAGGGTCAACCCGGTTATTGTTTTTGCCATTCACTCACAACACTTGTTGCAGCAGCCTGCGCGGAGCAAAACTTATAGACCATATAAGCAACTTCAATTGAGAACGAGTAAAAGCAAATTTCGCAAGCCGGCAGCTCTGCCGTTTCAGCGTTCTCTGCCTGCAACACCTGCTGCATTCGTCCCCTGGTCCATCTCACTCTTTGGTTCTCTCTGGGCCAAGTCTGAAAAAGCCACAATCACGAGCAACGCCGTGACACCAAGAGTGCAAAGAATATAAAGGATGGCTGTTTTTTCGAGGTAAATCAGAACGATTACCACGACTGCAAGCAGCAACGCCCACAGGGCTGTAGTTAATTTACGACGCCGGCGATCACCGGCCAATGTTCTTCGATTCATTTCGATCTAAACATCCTCGTTGTAGGGGTGGCCCTCCGTGGCCGCCCCAGGGAAACGCAACTTGGGGCGGCCACGGAGGGCCGCCCCTACAACTTAATAGATCACGCGGCTGGGCAAGTAAGTTCCCGTTGACGAGATCGCGCTCGTCACGCCGCCCGTAACAGCGCCCAGCAACGTCGAGCCGATGCGACTCGACGAGAACATGCCGGCCTCAGTCACTTCGATCACGTCGTACGACTGGAGCAGGAAGTCAGGCTTCTGGTTCTTCCTGATTGCAGCGACGTCGACGTGTATGACTTCCTGGTTCGCGGAGCCGGGAATCTGGCGGTAGACCTTGACGTCAGTCAGCTTCGCCTCTTTCCGGGGCCCTCCCACCATGGCGAGCGCACGGCTAAGCATCAACTGATCGCGCAGGTAAATGCCGCCCGGCGACAACACCGCACCGGTTATGTAAACAGGCTCTGCTTCCGTGACCAGCACATAATCTCCCGGACGAACAACCGGATTGGATCCGGCTTTTCCAGAACGCAGCTCTGAGATCTTGACGATCTGGAGCGGGATTCTGGTGCCATCAATCGGCAACGCTTCCGCCTCTTCACCGGGCTCGGGACACATCAGCGGCTCGGTGTGAAGAATTTGAATCGTGCCCGAGGCGCGCTCAGTGAATCCGCCCGACACAGCCATCAACTCATTCAACCGCACCTTTCGTTTCATCTCGACGCGGGTCGGCTGGCGAACTGCACCGAAGACCGTAGCTGGCTGGCGGCTATTCCGTTCCGAGATGCGGACGCTCACCTGCGGATTGTTAATGAACTTCGCATAGGCGGCGGCAATGTCCTTTTGGATTTCCTTGTCCGTGCGACACTTCGCCTTGATCGGCGTGTCTAAAAACGGCAACGAGCTGAGATTGCCATCACTGTCAACCTGCACGTTACTGCTCAACTCCGGCTGTCCAAAGACGCGAATGTCGAGCACGTCGCCTGGACCAAGCAAGTACGTTTTGATTCCCTGAACGTCCAGACCGGGTGACTGTGACGGCATTGGCGGCGGTTCCTGCGGTTGCGACTCTTGCGCTCGAACCGACACAGCAAGCATACACACAAACGCGATCGCCAAGACCAAACGTTGCTTCACTTTCATTCTCACCACCTCAATGCTGAAAACTAACGCTAAAAGCCATCGTTCCTCAATGTAGGGGAACGCGTCAAACTATTTCGACTCACTGTGCTGTTCTATATGTTTATGCCGTCGCTGTTTGCTCCGACGGCGCAAGGTCCCGGGCACCACAAAACCCGTGAAAAGCAAGTTGCAATGATCGCACAAAAGGTGGTAGATGCCAACCAGACGCATGGGCAGAGGCGTCCTTTTGTAGCCTCGCCGAATGCGTGAACTCCCACATTTCGGGCACTTCTGAGCAATCATGCTTACTGTTTGGGACCAGAGGACCGCAACCGCGCCTGCAGCTTCGCAATCTCGCCCTCGATCTTCTCAGTACCGGCGATGCGCACTTCTTCCTTCACCACATCCTGATTAAGGTAAAAGAGTGCATCGCGATAACGGTCGATCGCACGCCGGTAGTGACCCTTAAACGCCGAACGTTCGGCCAACTCCATCCAGTGCGCCACCTTCACTGACGAGATAAACTCTCCAAGCGCAACTCTCGATTCGTTGAGCTCCGCTTCGTCTGGATAAATTCTCAATACAGAGTCGATGCAGTCGATGGCCCTGATAGCAGTCTCGATCTTGTCAAAGTGACGCGCGCGCTGTTGGGCCTCACGTGTCAACGACTGAGAGTGTGCCCTGGCCCAGATCAACAAGTGGTGCCGGTGCAGGGCGCGCACACGTTCCTGACCAGCGCGCATCGCGATTCCCTTCTCGCTGCTGCCAAAACTACCGGATTTGATCGCTTCGTCAGTGCTCGCGAGATAGTCGTGGCAGAGTTGGGCCACGTCGAGGTGCATTTCCGGAGTAGAGCCGGGAGCATCAGCCGCGGACGACTGTTTTTGAATAGCGCGCAGTGCGGCTGAATGAAGCGATGAAGAGAATCCTCGCTTTTGACTGCGACTACTCACGCTCGAGCGGCTCGAAGGTCTTTCGCGGATCCCGTTCTCTAACAGATACCGCGTCCATGCGCGCCGCATCACTACTTCACGCGCCGACAGTGCGACTAACAATACGACGCTCGCTGCGAGTCCCGCCGGGAGCCATGGCGCTTCATCTCCACCGCTGACGAGAATCCACCAGAGTCCAAAGAACAAGCCGACAGCAATCACGATCGCCGAGATCAAGTATCCCACGCTCGACGGCATACGCGTCCGCGCGTGTGAACGCGAATGAGATCGCGAGCTTCTAGGGAAGACTTGATCGGCTGAGTTATTTCCCACGTCCAAAAATCAACTAAGACTGTGACCACAGCGTCCAGGGGGATGACCTCACAAGGCTCTCAGGGTCATAATAGTCGGCTTTTTGGGATTGTGCTGTCAATATGAGTCTCGGGGACGGGCCTTGAACACGAACGCCAAAAGACGTTATTCGGTGCACGAAACTAACGCCGAAGGCGTTGGCTAATTCGAGCCCAGGATTGGAGCGCAGCGACAATCCTGGGTCCAGTATCTAGATCCGTGACAAACCCCTGAAAGGGTTCGCTCCGGAATAAACCCCTTCAGGGTTTTGAACCCTTTATATATAGTGATCCCCGCTTCGGCGTAAAGGAACAAACAATGAACGAGAAACAATTCAACGGCAAAGTGGCTTTCGTGACCGGCGCGACGTCTGGAATTGGACATGCCTGCGCGATCGCGTTTGCGAACGCTGGAGCGAAGGTCGTCGGTGTGGGTCGAAAGACGGAGGCGCTTAACGATGTCGAAAAGAAGATTCGCGAGACGGGCGCCGAAGTGTTAACCATTCAGGCCGATCTGTCCAACGTGAAAGAAGCGGAGCGGGCCGTGAAACGTGCGCTCGAAGTATTCGGCGGCATTGACGTTCTGGTGAATGCTGCTGGTCACCTCAGCAATGGCACTATTGAAAACACCTCGCTCGAAGCCTGGGATGACATGATGGACGTAAACGTGCGCGCAGTGTTCCAGTTGATGCAAAAAGCTTTGCCGAGTTTGATTGAGCGGCGTGGAAACGTCGTGAACGTTTCCAGCGTCACCGGGTTGCGCGCGTTCCCAGGCGTGCTGGCTTATTGCGTTTCGAAGGCGGCGTTGGACCAGTTAACCAGATGCGCCTCGCTCGAGCTCGCCGCAAAGGGCGTGCGAGTTAATGCAGTTAATCCCGGCGTTGTGGTCACACAGATTCACAAACGCGGCGGCATGAACGATGAGGCCTACGCTGCGTTTCTCGAACACTCGAAAACTACACACCCTTTAGGCCGCACCGGACGCCCCGAAGAGATCGCGGATCTGATTCTATTTCTCGCCTCGGACCGCGCCTCATGGATCACCGGCGCTACATATTCCATCGATGGTGGTCGTGGCCAAACCTGCGCCCGCTGACCTATACTGCCGTTCCCTATGAGCACCCCGCCGCCGACCATGGTTATCAAAATGCCGCCGCAGATCAGCGCCATCAGGCTCGTACTGGCCATGGTGGCGATTCTCATAGCCGTGTTCCTGGGATTACTTGTGTTGTTCCTGATCGGCATCGAGACCGGGCCCGTCGCGCTCCTGCTCGGCTTTGTGACTGCGACGATTCCCGTTCCGATCTACATCGTGCTGGTCTTATGGATCGACCGTTACGAAGCTGAGCCACTCTGGATGCTGGCCACGGCTTTCTTTTGGGGCGCCCTCATCGCTACCTTCTTCGCGTTCCTGCTCAACACAACCAGCGGCAGCATCGTAGGTGTACTCACGACAGCCGAAGCAGGTGAAGCGTTCGCCGCAGTCATCTCCGCGCCTATCGTCGAGGAAATCGGAAAGGCACTGATACTTTTCATCTTCTTCTTTTGGAGAAAGGACGAATTCGACGGCGTCGTCGATGGCATCGTCTATGCCTCATTGGCTGCATTGGGCTTCGCGATGTCCGAGAACATTCTTTACTACGGCAAGGCGGCCGCGACGGGCGATGGCGAAGCGTTGACAGCGACTCTCATCGTGCGCGGATTCTTTGCCCCGTTTTCTCATCCGCTGTTCACCAGCTTGACGGGAATCGGATTAGGGCTGGCACGACAGTCAACTAACATCGCGATCAAAGCAATCACTCCAATCATCGGGTTGTTGATGGCCATCTTCATGCACAGTCTTTGGAACGCCTCGGCAGTGTTTGGTGGCGGCGGCGTTTTCGTAATCATTTACGTGCTGGTGATGGTGCCGGCGTTCTTCGTCATGCTCATCGTGATCTCACTGGCGCTGCGACGTGAAGGACAAGTAGTGCGCGAGTTTCTCGCGATGGAGCTCGAGCGTGGATTTCTGACGCCGGAAGAATACAAACAACTGTGTTCGATTGCAGGCAGGATGGGATCGTCGTTCAACGCCCTCTCTCAAAGTGGTGTTAAGGGTTGGCGGGCGCGCATGCGCTTCAATCAACTGGCAAGTGAACTGGCGTTCCATCGCAGTCGCGTTTCCAGAGGCGTCCATTCTACAAACCAGGACGTACTGGCGCAGGAAGCCGCTTACCTGCACGCATTACAAGGCCTCATCAACGAGTTCCGCAAGCGTTAACCTGCGAAGCAAGTGACAGCATCAGGATATTTGGCCCGGAGCCTGCGAAGCAGGTGGCAGAATAAAGCCTGGGGCGCAAGCCCCAGGGTGTGTTCGATAAATTGGGCGTTCGGAGCCTGCGAAGCAGGCGACAGCGCTGCCGCCCGCTTCGCGGGCTTCAAATAAATTTGATTCGCTTCCTGGGGCTTGCGCCCCACGCTTTATGCTTTCGTCCGCTTCGCGGACTTATACTCGCTGGTTGTCTGGTTTCTGGCTTATACTTGGCGCGATTGCGCAAGGGTCACTTCATCAGAGCTGAAAGCTCGTGAGAATCCAACTTCTACCCAGCACCTTTGATGCTCAGGGCGTGGCAAACCTCGAGCAACGCTTGACTTGCTTTCTAATCGACGACTGCGTCGCGGTTGACGCGGGCAGTATCGCTATCGCTCTGACCAACGAGCAGCGGTCCAAAGTCAAAGACATCATCATCACTCACCCGCACCTTGACCATATAGCCAGCCTGCCGATTTTCATCGACGATCTCTATCCGACTCTGAAAGAACCGATGCGGGTTTACGCGACTGAGGAAGTAATCGGTTTGCTCGAGCGGGATGTTTTTAATTGGAACGTCTATCCGCGTTTTTCTGATTTGAGAAACGATTATGGTCCAGTGATGGAATATATTCCCATTCCGATCGGGAAGCCGTTCTCGGTAGCCCACCTGAGCGTCGTCGCAGTGCCTGTGAATCACATTGTGCCGACAGTCGGTTTGGTAGTTTCAGACGGGCAGAAGAGCGTCGCTTTTAGTTCTGATACTGCCGAGACAGAAGAGTTCTGGAAGATTGTGAATGAAATGAAGGGACTCGATGCTTTACTGATCGAGGCTTCGTTTCCGGATCGCATGGCCAAGCTGGCTGAGGTCTCTCGACACTTTACGCCCGCGTCGTTGGGCCAGGAGTTGAAAAAGCTCAATCACAATGGCATGGACATCATGGCCGTCCACATCAAACCCACCTATCGCGACGAGATCGTCGCACAACTCGCCGCGTTGAATATTCCGAAATTGAGTGCGATGGAACCGGGTAAGGTTTACGAGTGGTAAATCATTGCCGAGCGGGTCGATCGAACTGAACTGCTTCAAATTCCTTTTGCGCGTGTTCACCCTCTACACCATGAAGCGAGACTCTTCCGCTGGAGAGAAGCTCCTTAACGAGAAACGTGCGCTGCTGCCCGTCACGCCCGGGCATTAGTTCAGCCCTGAACGTCACCGCCATTCCCGGTCTGGCCCAAACATCGGCGGCTTTTTTCTCCACGTGCAAGTTGTTTCTCTTCCAGTAAGCAAGTGCAGCACTGATGCTCCCCGCACCAAGTGCCAGACCGCCAAGAAGCCACCTGGTGCGCTTTGTCATTTGCTCACCCCTACTCGCAAAGAGGATCCAGACGGGCGGTAATCGTCGGTAATCCGCTCAGCGCTCGTTCGGCATTCAGTGGAGTGAAGCTTGTCCATTCGGCCGGTACCCCAGCCTCGGCGAAGATTGCCTCCACTGGACACTCCGGCACACACGCATCGCAATCGATACACGTCTCGGGATGAATCACCAGCATGTCATCATCGAGATGAAAAGCCTCCACCGGACAAACAAGCGCACAGTCAGTGTAGCGACAGTTAACGCACGGTTCGGCCACGACGTAGGTCATTGAACTTTGGCTCCTTGAGCGGAAAGGGATTTAAAGCTTCCGAGCGAATCTTAACCACAAAGGACACGAAGACACAACAAAGCTTGTCATTCACTAAAACACTCAGTGCACCATATATTGAGCCCCTTCCGGCGCCACTCTGCCATCCCGAACAGGAAGGGGCTACCGGATTTGACCGGTGACAGGACGCGATGAACGTGCGAATTGTCTGTCACTCCGCGGAGTTGTGAAACTCCGGGGATTGGCGTGACGATCGTTTGCAAACTGGGATTCAAAAAGATCGGAAGCGACACACGGGATCGGTCGGACAAGCGATTGATGACTCGATGTGGCGTGGCGCAGAAGCGGCCCTGGGTCGCAAACGCCAGAATCTCGCCCACGTGGACCAGCAATGTGCCGGCCTCAGGCTCGACCGTTATCCACCGGCCGTCGGGGACGCGAATCTCAAGACCACCGGTATCGTCCTCGAGCGTCAGTGTGATCCAGCTAAAGTCGACATGCGCGGCAACACCCGGACGAGATCTACCGATACTGGGTTGCGGATGGTAGCAGATGAGCTTCCTCCCAGGTAAGGATGGAGTCCGGGTTCGTCAGCGAAAGCGCTCCGCTCGATTCCCAAGCCCACACTGATGTTTGCGAGGACTTCCTTACCGATGTCGACAACGTCCGAGAGATAGCAAAGGATCCGAGCGCGCCAAGCGGGATCCGGTGGCCAGAGGTTCGGACCTTCGAGTTGAAGAAACTGAGGTTCGTTTCCCCAAGGTTCGCGCTCAGCGCCGAAGTGTAACTGCTCACGCCAATCTCGCTCGTTCTTCATCTCGCTATAACCGCGGAAGTGTCGCGAATGTTCAATCGTGATCGCGGATTTGGTCGCCTGAGGGAGATCAAAGAAGGCGTGTGCGTCGTCCAACACTTCTGCCAGACGCTCGAGAGGCAAGGCTGGATGACGGAGTCGAAAACATCCCAACTCAGACAGAATCTGGCAGAGCTCCTTTGGATCGATTTCATTGCCATTAAGGACAGGAATTTTCATGACAACACCTCCAGGAGCCAGTCACGAGCCGCATTTAGCTGGACCATGGTGTCGGATGAAGGCGTGTTTTTCTCGTAGAAGCTATTATCAACTTTTGTCTGGAACAGTTGGATGTGACGAGGTGTCGCGAACTCGCGTCGCATGGTCGGGACGTGCAACGGAAAACTCTTCTCATGCAGTATCTGGAACAGCAGCCACTCGGCGGCATTAGCCAATGAGCGATTTGCAAGCGCATCCATTCTATTGAACAGACTCTCCATGAGGGAATAACGAGTTGCTGCCCTGGACCATAGGAACGGGCCGACCTTGCCGAATGCTTCCGGAAGAATTAAGCGATGACGCCCTGTGACTGGATCGAACGTTGTCCCGTCTTCATATGCATCAGGTAAGTGAATTCCCATGGCGAGCAGATCCTCGCGCACCTTGTACCGCGCGTGATCGACGTCATGAAAGAAAAATTCGGCAGGCGAAGCTTGACGTCCGTCGGCCCAGATAGCTTCGGCGGTTACACCGAGCGGGTGTACCGGGAATGCGCGAAGCCGTAACAAATCTCTCGCCAACACTGGCTTGATTGTTGGTAAGGCGAGGACATGTGGCCACAAAGCGAGAAGCGGCTCCAGTTCATCACGAACCTTAGGCACGTACAGAGGTTCGCGAGCCGGAACAATGGCCTCGAGCCCCATCACGTAACTGGCACAAAGACGTACGAGATCATGATACGAGGCGCCATCAGTACACCAGCGCTGCGCGGCGGCGGAGATCCGTTCGACATGACGATCCGCAGCAACCGCCGCCGCCACCGGTTCGAACTCGGGTACGCCAAAGGTCTTTGTGCCGTTCGCTGCTGCCGCAGCGGCTCGGCGACCAAGCGCGATCAGTAAGTCAGTAGGGAAAACAACTGCTTGCACCGGGCGATCACTTGCACTTCTTCAATGGCGTCGTCCCGAACTGGAAGCGGGCACCGAGTTTTTTATCATTGGGAAATTCAACGGTCACTGCGGCTCTTTTCTTTGACCCGTCAAGGTAGATCATAAATGGCGAATCGCCCATGGCATCGGTGGAGAGTATGGTTATGTTTTCAACATCGTGGCCCATACAGGTGAAGCACTGCTCCAGTTTCCGGAACTCCGCACGATCGGCGTCTTTTACGAAGGTCACCACGTTCGGCCCGATGATAAGCTTGAGCGGCGAGGTGCAGCGAGCTTGGGCGGGAACCCATTCGCCGCGGAACTTAGCTTCGACCTCCCCACCGGTCATAGTCTGAGAGGTGCTGAACGGGAGCGTCACAGCGGCACAAAGTGAAATTGCAGCAAGAGTCACGGTGAGAGTCACAAGGAGCCTGAACGAAGTAAACATAGTAATTGGCCTCTCCTAATTTGAACTAGCGGATGCTCGTAACATACAGAGCTCACTCAAGAGATCTGGACGGACCAGAGTGCCAGGTTTCGGCGGGTACGCCTTCGTCGAATTCGTAAAACCGTAGATCCGACGAGGAGAGCATCTTGGTCAGCATGATGATCTGGCCGGTGTGCATGGAGAAGTGTTCGGCGACGTGAAAGACGGCGTAGAGAAGTTCGACGTCGTTGCCCTGGATTTTGCGATGCTCCAGGAGCACCGCCGGGTCTAGCATGCGCAGCGTTGTTTCAACTTCGGAAAGGGTGGAGCGGAGCAGGGTTACCAATTCGTCGCGGTCAATGACGTCGCGCTGTTCAAATTCTGAGTCGCGGTTGCGATTGTCAGGCTGGCCGCCGACGCCGCAGATGATCCACTGTCGCGCGTTACCGCAGAGGTGCAGGATCAGGTTCCCAATGCTGTTCGACTCTTCATTCGCACGCCACCAGATCTGCTCGTCCGTCAGTTTCTCGAGACAGCGCTCGATCTTCGGTAAATAGTCGCCCAGTAGAAACGCCGACGCGCGCGCGATGAACGCACGTGAGATCGCGTGGTCGTCTGTCGTCCCTAGACTTTGCACTGTTGAAGAATCAGACATCGTCGCCTGTAGGTTCCGGCCGTCGCTTGTGTTTGGCTTTCCGGCCTGCCGGTCGCGCTATCTCGTCCGGCTTGGCCTGGGACATCGGATGACCGGGAGGCGCACCAGGCTTGCGAATGCTGTCAAACAACGGCCGCACCTGTGGTCGTTTCGATTTTTGTGGAGAACTCTTTCTCACCATAACTCAGCCTCCACTCAGATTCCGATGCTATCGCCAGCAGAAATCCGCTGTCAAACTTTTCATGGTCAAAAATGAACGGCGCGAGACGACCGAAGCCTTCCCGCGCCGTAGTTCTTATACCCGGCTGGTTTTTATAGGTGTGACTCAGGCCTCACTACCGCGAGGTGTCTTCGAGAGCATCCTCAGGGCGTTCGTGGTTTCATCGCGGCGCTTCTTCTGAAACTCCGTAACCCAATTGGTTACAGTGTCAACCATATCGCGCGCCGTTTCCCGAGCGGTAGACGCCTTGGCCTTAACGATTGGGCGTGATTTTTCGCCCTTTTTTATGATGCGAATTGTTTTCTTCTCAGACATTGCTTTATTTTCGAACTTCGTATGAATCTAAAGGTATCGAACGAATTTCCCGCCACACAGTTCCCGAAATAACTAGGGCTAGAACGTTGAACTGCCGTTAGGCTTGCAAAGAAGAGGCCACATCCGCTAACGCGCACCAGATTAGCAAAAAGGGCCACTTCCACCAAAAAAATTTCTGCTGACCCCCGGTCTGGGCAAGTTTGTACGGTCGCAAACCATACACGCCAACTCGGACAGTGGCTCTTAACCGAGACAGACTACGATTCCCGGGCGAGTTGTGCGTTCTTTTGCTTCATATCCAGCGCCCAGATCACTTTGTGAGTCCGGTAGGTCATCAGGGCAAGCCCGATGGCAGCGCCGATGTTCACGTACTTCAGCCCGTTAACCATCTGGCGCGTGCCGTACTCAACCAACAGCGCATTGATGACGATGAGCGCGAGGCGAAACTCGGTCGGGCCGAACTTCAAATAACTAATCTTGAGCCGATCCGTGGTGGCAAACGCCAGAAACGTGCTGACTTCGTAACCCGCACAAAGCGCCAGCAGAATCAAAATCTGATAACGCGAACGTTCCGGAAGGATGAAGGCATAACCGACGATCACCGAGCACAGGAAGAAGTAATCCAGCAGGTGATCCATGTAATAGCCCCAACGCACCAGCCCCGTCCCGCGATACTTTCCGACCTTGCCGTCGTAGTGGTCGGTGACGTATTGCAGAGCGATCATCGCGGACACGCCCCATAGCCAGCGCAGGTCGCGCGCGGCCCAGTAAGAAAAAAGCAGGATGAGAGACGACCAAACGAGCGTCAACATCGTCAAGTGGTATGTCTCCAGCCACGACGGGATGCGCGGAAGGACCCGCGTAGCCAGTCGACGCTCAAACGGTGTCAAAAATGAATTATTGATTTTGCTCGCACCGGCGAATTGTTGTGTTTCAAGCATAGGCGTACAGCGACACTGCAACACCCAAGCCAACGCTTTCACGCTGCTTTTCGAGCGTTATGGTGATTTGTTGGCGGTTTCTATCCGACGAATGTCGGCGTAAATATGCGGCTCAGATGAAAACGACGGATTGAGAACTGGGAATCTCAAAACGACGGCGACAACGCGCGTTGCGGCAAGCCAGCATATCATCAATCCGCACCAGGTAGTCGCGCGACTTGTTGAAACGCGCCTTGTCCTGTTCGTTTGCTCCGCGCGGCGGCTGCGGCTTTCTCGTACGTTTCAGCCAGCGGACGTCGTACTCGGCGCGTTCGCGGCAGTGAGGACAACTATACGTCGCCTTCTTTACCTCTTCCTTCTCGTTAAAAAAATCACGTTCGTTCATAATTTTCTGCTCAGACAGTTTCCGCATCCTGAGTTTCGCATAGTTCGCGCAAATATCGAAAACTGTAAATCCCAGTCTCGTGGCCATCGCTCCAGCGAAAGTTGAGCGCATAACGCCCGACGATGCTGATGTCACGGATTTCAATATTCTCAGAAATGCTGTTGGCCTTCAACACTCGCTCGCCTGTCCATTCGTTGACGCACTGCGCACACGGACACGAACGCCTGAGATCAGCCGCTCGATAGCGACAGCGAAGGTCGTCACCCCAGACAATGCTGAAGGTGAAATCATCTTCCTGCTTGATCTCTTTCGGTTCAATCGCCGGTCCGCGTCGTTCCATTACTTCTGCTCGGGAAACTTGAAGCCGATATACGTGCCGGCACTCAGACCCATCAGTCCCAGCAAAGTCGGACTGAATTCCGGCATCGTCAAAGCATTGTACACCGACGATACAAAAATGATGCCGAGCACGATCGTCCAGGCGAAGATCTGAAAGCGATGAAAGCTGTAGCCGCTGGAGTCGGAAAGGAGGTCGCGCAAAAATCCCTGCGACGCAGTCGGTGAGCTCTGCGACTTTAGAGTGCGCAGTTGCTGATCGATCTGGTTCATGCGTGTGCGCGTCTCGGTGAGTTGCCTGACCAGGGACTCGCGGTTCGCCACATCTGTAGCCGAGGCCGCTGCCGGATCGATGGCATCAAGGTCCGTCTGCGTTTGAGAGACACCCTCATCGAGCGCCTGTTTTTCAGCAGTCAAATCCTGCAACTGATTTGCTTTTGTCGTGTCTTTGCCCGTGTCGATCAAGGCTTCACCGAGAGCCGTGCCGGCGCTGATGCCCATGAGTGCAAGCAGTGACGATGTGATCGTGTCGAGAGCGTCTGTAATGAGCCAGATCGATACGTACGACGCATAGATAAGAAAGAACCAAAACGCCATTTGGGCGCGGCCCAGGTTGTAAGGACGGCGTTTTCCTGGAGCTGGCGGCGGACCTGGCTCGCGAATAATGTTGGTCTTGCGGACGAGCCATAGTAACAGAGTCAAAGTCACAAGGATTACGGCTAGAGCGACTAAACCGTAGACCGGTGATATCACTATCAGAGTAACCGGCTGTTCTCCCCTTCCATGTAGGCTCTTGAAAGCCGAACCATCCTCGAGTCCGACACTTAGGGTAGCCGGTTCTCTCATCGAATGCGGTGCACCGAGCAGATCGATCCAAACTTTTTTATTCTCGGGAGTAATCTCCAGGTGATAGATCAAACGGCCTCTCTCCAGGTGGAGTTCCTCGGGATAGTTTCCCCTGATTGCGCGACCGTTTATGTAAGGAACGAGCTTGGATGCATCGTTAGCTTCGGCAGCTTCGGACCACTTATCAAGATTTTTAACATTGATTTCAACGATGTCATCCAGCTGGAGATTGCCGATAACCCCGGTGACCTGGGGTTTTGAGTCATCAACGGTTGGAGCAGGACTTGCGGCCGGCTGAGCGGCAACAGTCGCTGTGGGTGAAGGCGTGGGCTGGTTGGGTGTGTTCTGCGCCGCCACTGTGATGACTGCGCTGATGAGCAGGGCTGCGAGAAGAAATGACCGACTTAGTGTTTGCATGTGCGTCCTCACGCTCTTGCGTGGCTTGATGAATTAAGCTGCTTTGCGCCTGGTCAGGATGGAACTACTTGCTGCGGGCCCCGGGGCTGCCGGGAAAGACACCGAGTTGGAGCGAATGCTTTTATCGCATGTAATGCGCGGAAGTCAATTTTTTTGTTTCCTTTGGGCCACAGATTTATGTGGATGAACGCGGATTAGATCAGCGTCTATCCGGGAAATCTGCGGCTTAAAAAACATCTTCAACTGTGAGACTGGACCGCCTTCATCACGTCGGCGGCCCGCACGTCAAAATGCGACGCGTTCCAAACCGCCTTCCCGTCACGCAGAACAATCACCTGCGGCGTTTCGTGACGGATACCTGTGAGGTTTGCGAGTTCGCGTGAGACCTCGCGGGCCGACTGAACTTCGAGAATGTTTACTTGTCCCTCAAGCTTTTCCATCTCGCGGTATGCTCGCGAGCTGATGGAGCAGGCGTTGCTATGTTTGAAAACGATTACCGGTTTTCGCTTCGAATCCGTGATTAGACTTTCGAGTGTCGCATGATCGTCGATTCTGAAAAAATTGTTTCCCATAGCTCGATAACTTCCTCGCAGTTATTCTAGTCCTGGTCATTATACAGCACGGCAAGATTTCTATTGACGACCGAACAGAATCGTCATATTGTGCGTGAACTAACGAGAAAGTATTGGCTGTCCTCTGAGCCTGGCCTACTTACCGACGAGCCTCACGAGTCTCTTAAAAGATTCTCCTGCTTTCTCAATGCGGACCATCGTGTGTCCAAAACCTCATCAAAGGAGAACGTGTATGTTTATTAAGCCGGATTTTCGTCTCACCCGACGACTTCCTTTCAACCTCATCTGTGCCGCTCTGATCTTCTTCGCAGCTTCGCAGGCGGCACGAGCGGATGAACTCGCAATTTGGAATTTCAATGACTCTGACTTCAACGTGGACCACGGCAGTGGCACGCTCACCAGCAATCTCAACGTCGTCAATCTTCTGTTTGCGGCGGGAACAACTAACAACACGCGGCTGGGAGACGCCGCCGGGCAGGCACTCTCACTGCAAGGTGGAACCAGTGTCGCCAACAACGGCCGCAACATCACCTTCAATGTCAGCACGGTCGGGTTCTCAAATATCATCGTGAGTTTTGCCACTCAAGGGACCAGCACTGGATTCAACAGCAATCAGTTTCAGTACAGTCTCGACGGCATAAATTTTATCGACTTTGGACCACCTTACACGCCAGCGGCAGTCTTCGGAACGTTGCCGCTGGTTTTTACGCTGACCAGTATCGTTGGCTTGAACAACAATCCCAACGCGGCGTTTCGAATCATCTTCAACGGAGCGACTTCGTCGACGGGGAATAATCGTATCGACAATATAGTTGTGGAAGGCGCGGACACGACGATTCCGGAACCAACGACGGCGTTGCTGTTACTGAGCGGGTTAGGCGGTCTCTTCAAGATGGGCCGCAAGAGGCACAAAAAGAGAGGTGATTAAAACCTTATCTGTGCTCTTTGGGGCTAATTCCAATCGCCGACGAGAACGAACGGCGCCCAGTAGAACGGCGCACTGTATTTCTTGCCGGAGATCATCGCTAACTGCGCGCCACGCAGAGCGCTCGAGGAGGTGGTGCCTTCGCCTGTGCTCAAGAGCCGGCGGTAAAAGTCTGTCATAAGATCGGCTGTCGACTTGTCGGCCACCGACCAGAGACTAACGCCAACGGTGGGTGCACCGGCGTACATAAAAGCACGCGTGAGACCCATAACGCCTTCGCCTCGCTTCTCCTTGCCGAGGCCTGTCTCACAGGCCGAAAGCATCACGAGCGGCGAGCCAAGGCGCAGGTTGAAAACTTCATCAGTGCGCACGAAGCCATCGTCTGTCTT
>Ga0126307_10001321_pt1 | contig 16342 bp, 16 predicted proteins | sample Plot28_FD_89955 | JGI IMG/M metagenome (GOLD analysis project Ga0126307, IMG submission 89955) | Serpentine soil microbial communities from UC McLaughlin Reserve, CA, USA - Plot28 | ecosystem: Environmental > Terrestrial > Soil > Grasslands | place: USA: UC McLaughlin Reserve, Lake County... | reverse complement strand
GCTGCCTGCCGTGGTCGGGTTGGGCCGAGCCAAGGAGCTGATCATGACCGGCAAGGTGATCGACGGCCACGAGGCCCACCGCATCGGCTTTGCCAACCGCATCGCGCCGGCCGAGGACCTCGACGGGGCCACGGAGGCCTTCGCCAACGAGCTGCTCGCCGCCGCGCCCCAGGCCGTGGGCCTGGCCAAGCGCATCATGGACGCCTCCGCCAAGCCGGCCCTGGCCGCGACGCTCGAGCAGGAGGTCACCGCCCAGCAGCTGCTGGCCGCGAGCGAGGACTTCGCCGAGGGCACCCGCGCGTTCCTGGAAAAGCGCGACCCGGAGTTCGCCGGACGGTGACGGGACCGAGCCGCGATGCTCGGCCGGCCGACGCCGGGCCTGCGCTCCGGGGCTAGTCGCATGAAGGCGGCCTCACAACCGCCTGACACGAGATACGCCCGAAGCGGCGATACCCACATCGCCTACCAGGTCTTCGGCGACGGGGAGCTCGATCTCGTGCTCGTGCCCGGCTTCGCGAGCCACCTCGAGCTGTTCTGGGAGCACGAGGCCTGGGCGGCCGCGTTCCGCCGCCTGGGCTCCTTCGCGCGCGTGATCCTCTTCGACCGGCGCGGCTCGGGCATGTCCGACCCGGTGACCGAGGCCCCGCCGCTGGAGCAGCGGATGGACGACGTCCGGGCCGTGATGGACGCGGCCGGCTCGGAGCGGGCGGCCCTCCTCGGCGTGTCCGAGGGGGTGCCCATGAGCATCCTGTTCGCCGGTACCTATCCCGACCGCTGTCAGGCGCTCGTGCTCTACGGGGGAATGGCCAGGTCCACCGAGGCCAAGGACTACCCGTGGGCGTCCTCGGCCGAGGCGCTGCTCGAGTCGGGTCAGGAGCTGCTCCTGCCGTACTGGGGCGAGGGGGCGATGCTCGAGGTGACCGCGCCGAGCCAGGCGGACGATCCCCAGACGCGGGCCTGGACCGCGCGGCTGGAGCGCCTGAGCATCTCCCCGGGGATGCTCCTGGCCGCGGCCCTGATGTTTCTGGACACCGACGTCCGGGACGTGGTCCCGAGCGTCCACACACCGACGCTGCTCATCCACCGCCGTCACGACCGCCTGGTCAACGTGCGCCACAGCCGCTGGCTGGCGGAGCACCTTCCCAACGCCAAGCTCGTGGAGATACCCGGCGACGATCACATCCCCTGGTACCAGGACCCCGAGCTGACGCTCGGGGAGATCGAGGAGTTCCTGACGGGCACGCGCGCCGAGCCCGAGCCCGACCGGATGCTCGCGACGGTGCTGTTCACCGACATCGTGGGCTCCACCCGCACGGCCGCGGAGCTCGGCGACAAGCGCTGGCACGGGGTGCTCGACCGCCACGACGAGACGGTGAGGCAGGCGCTGGATCGTTTCAGGGGGCGCGCGGTGAAGTCGACCGGCGACGGCTTCCTCGCCACCTTCGACGGCCCCGCGCGCGCTGTCCGCTGCGCCCGCGCGATCGTCGAATCCTCGGCCGGGCAGGGAGTGCGCGTGCGCGCCGGTCTCCACACGGGCGAGATCGAGGTCATCGGCGACGACATCGGCGGCATCGGAGTGCACATCGCCGCCCGGGTGAGCGCGCTGGCTGGACCGAGCCAGGTGCTCGTGTCGCGGACCGTCAAGGACCTGGTCGCCGGCTCAGGGCTCGAGTTCTCCGAGCGCGGTGCCCACCAGCTCAAGGGCGTCCCGGACGAGTGGGAGCTGTACGAGGCGCTCTAGGCGCGAAGCAGGTAGAAGAGCCCGGCCAGGGTCGAGGATCCGGCCACCCCGAGCACGATCTTGCGCCCCGGCGCGCTGGGCCCCGCAAGCGTGGCCGCGAAGTCCACGGCGTCCGCCGCGACGCCGGCCAGCAACCACGGTCGCAGCGCCCGCGGGTCCCTGGCCGTGGCCAGTACCCCGGCGCCGATCACCAGGTCGCGGATCCCCAGCGCTCGCGTGAGCACCTGGGCGCCGCGGCCGTCGGCCTCCCCGCCGATCCAGCCGTAGGCGGTGTCGGGCTTGCCCAGCAGGCTCGCCCCCACCCCGACGCGGCCGAGAGCGCCGACTCTGATCGAGTTCGTCAGCTCCATGTGTGCGCGACCCTATCCGCAAGCCGGGCACAGGCGTCGACACAGGCCCCGGGGCCGCGAGCCGGCACGCTCACCGGTGCCAGTCGACCGGTCCGGCGGTGAGCACGTGGCTTCCCAGCGGCCGGCCCAGGACCTGCTGCGCCGCGCGGGCGCACTCAACCAGGCGCTCGAGGTCGACGCCCGTCGGGTGACCCATCTCGTGCAGCATCGACACCAGGTCCTCGGTGGCGATGTTGCCGGTGGCCCCGCGCGGGACCGGACAGCCTCCCAGCTCGCCGAACGAGCTCTCGAAGGAGCGCACGCCCGCCTCGAGCGCCGCCAGGACGTTGGCCAGCCCCTGCCCGCGGGTGTTGTGGAAGTGCGCCGTGAGCTCGGCGTCGAGGTCGGCCTCCTCGAAGAAGCGGCGCACCTGGGCGGGGTTGGCCATGCCGGTGGTGTCGCCGAAGCCCACCTCCTCGCAGCCGGCCTCGAGCAGCCGGCGCGCGATGGACTTCACGCGCTCGGGTGGGACGTCGCCCTCGTAGGGGCAGCCGAAGGAGACGGAGATCACGCCCTCGCAGCGCAGCCCCTCCTCCCGAGCCCGCGCCACGGTCCGCTCGATACCGGACAGCGACTCTTCGACGGAGCGGTTGACGTTCTTGCGGTTGTGGGTCTCGCTCGCCGAGAGAAACAGGTTGACCTCCGAGAAGCGGTCGCGCTGCTCCAGCGCGCGCTCCAGGCCCTTCTCGTTGGGGATCAGGACCGAGACCGCCACCTCGTCCGGGATGTCGGCCGCCGCCAGCACCTCCGCACCGTCGGCCAGCTGCGGGATCACGTCGGCGTGCACGAAGCTCGTCACCTCGAGCCGGCGCAGGCCGGTACGGGCCAGCATCTCCACGAGCCGCACCTTCTCGGCCGTGGGGATGACCTCGGGCTCGTTTTGAAAGCCGTCCCGCGGGCCGACCTCGCGGACCTTGACCTGATCCATGCCTACATCATGCCGAGGCCGCCGCTCACCCCGAGCGTCTCGCCGGTGACGAACGAGGCGTCGTCGGAGGCGAGGAACACGATCGCCGCGGCCACCTCGTCGGGCTCTCCGGGCCGGCCCATAGCCGTGGCGGCCACCATCCCGCGCGCAAAGCGCGCGCTGAGGCCGTCGCCCTCCCCCAGGCGCTCGAACATCGGCGTGCGGATCGGTCCGGGCGCCACCGCGTTGCAGGTGACCCCGTAGCGCGACGACTCGCGCGCGATCGTCTTGGTGAACCCGATCACCCCGGCCTTGGCGGCTGAGTAGGCGCTCGCCACCTGCGAGCCCACGCGCCCCGCCTCGGAGGCGACGTTCACGATCCGCCCGTAGCCACGCTCCTGCATGCCGCCCACCAGCGCGTGGGTGACCAGCATCACGCCGCGGAGGTCGATCTCCAGCACCGGGTCCCACTGGTCGGGGGTGGTGTTGACGAAGAAGCCCCCCTCCCCCTCGATGCCGGCGTTGTTGACCAGCACGTCGACCGGGCCGAGCTCCCCTTCGGCAGCCTCGACGGCGGCGGCCACCGACTCGGCGCTGCGCACGTCGAGCTCGAGCGCGAGGCCGTCGATCTCGCCGGCCACCTCGCCGGCCGCCTCGCGGCTCACGTCGGTGACCGCCACGCGGGCGCCCTCCGCGGCCAGTCGGCGGCAGGTGGCCGCGCCGATGCCGCCCGAGCCGCCGGTCACGAGCGCCGTCTTCCCCTCGAGCCTCACGTGCCCGCGGAATCTACCTGCGTATGGTCGCGCGCATGGACTTCAAGCTGCAGGTGGTGCTGGTGCCAGTGTCCGACGTCGACCGCTCGCGCGACTTCTACTCCGAGCGGGCCGGCTTCAACCTCGACCACGACATGTCGCCCACCGAAGGCATGCGCGTCGTCCAGCTCACCCCGCCCGGGTCGGATTGCTCGATCGTCATGGGCGAGGGCCTCCCCTCGGGCGAGCCCGGCTCGCTGAAGGGCGTGCAGCTCGTGGTCGAGGACGTGGACGCCGCGCGCGCACAGCTGGCGGAAGCCGGGGTCGAGGTGAGCGACGTGCAGCAGATGGGCCCCGAGGGCACGCCCGGCTCGCGCTTCGTGTTCTTCGATGACCCCGACGGCAACAGCTGGGCCGTGCAGGAGTACAGGGCCGAGGGCTAGTTGGAGCCCGTACCGATCATCGGCGGCACGGGCGCGCTGGGCATCGGCCTGGCGGCGCGCTGGGCGCGCGCCGGCGTGCCGGTGGTCATCGGCTCGCGCGACGCGGGACGGGCCGAGGAGGCCGCCGGGCGGATCGAGCACGGCGAGGCTCGGGGCACGGAGAACGCCGACGCCGCCCGGCAGGGCCCGATCGTCATCCTGACCGTCCCCTTCCGCAACCAGTCCGAGAACCTCACCAACCTCAAGGACGCACTCGAGCCGGGCCAGTTGCTGGTGGACGCAACCGTGCCCCTTGCCGCCGCGGTCTCGGGCAAGGCCACCCGCGTGCTCGGCGTGCCGCAGGGCTCCGCCGCTCAGCAGGCCCAGGAGATGGCGCCGGACGGGGTGACGGTGGTCAGCGCGCTGCACACCGTGAGCGCCCCCGTGCTCAATGACCTGGACGCCTCGCTGGACGAGGACGTGCTGATCTGCGGTGACAAGCGCGACGACAAGCGCCGCGTCGCCGAGCTGATCGCACGGATCGAGGGGCTACGGCCGGTGAACGCCGGCCTCCTGGAGACAGCCCGCCTGGTAGAGGGCCTGACACCCCTGCTGATCTCGGTCAACTCGCGACACAAGGTGCACGCGGGCATCAAGCTCACGGGCCTGCCGGAGCAGCTCTGGTAACGCTGCTCTCGGGAGGCACGGGCGGCGCCAAGCTCGCGCGCGGTCTGGCCGAGATCACCGAGCTGGCGGTGGTCGCCAACACGGGGGACGACGCCGAGGTCTACGGCGTTCACGTGGCCCCGGACCCCGACCTGCTCACCTACTGGCTGGCCGGCGAGATCGACGAGCGCGGCTTCGGGCTGCGCGGCGACACCTGGGAGGTCATGGCCGCCATGGAGCGGGCCGGGAGGCCGACCTGGTTCCGCCTCGGTGACCGCGACCTGGCCATGTGCCTGATCCGCACCGAGGAGCTGCGCCGCGGCCGGCGGCTCACCGACGGGCACGCGCGGGTGGTCGAGGCCATGGGTGTGACGTCGCGCGTGCTGCCGATGACCGACGCTCCGGCCCCGACGCGCGTGCTGGCCGCCGGGCGCTGGTGGGACCTCCAGGAGTTCCTGATCGTCCACCGGGGCGACGGCCCGGTGGAGGACGTCGACCTGGCCGCGGTGTCCACCCTGGGCCCCACCGAGGAGGTCCTCGACGCGATCGCCTCGGCCGAGGCGGTGGTGATCGGGCCCTCGAACCCCGTGATCTCGATCGGGCCGATCCTCGCCCTGCCCGGCATGCACGAGGCGCTGGTGGCCACCGCGGCACCGGTCGTGGCCGTGAGCCCGTTCGTCGGGGGCGAGGTGCTCAAGGGCCAGACCGCCGCGTTCTGCGACCACGCCGGCATCCAGAAGAGCGCTCAGGGCGTCGCCGACGTCTTCGGCGAGCTGATCGACGGCGTGGTGGCCGACGAGCCCGTCCAGGGCCTGCCCTCGCTCAGGATCGAGACACGCATGGACGACCTGGCCTCGATGACCGAGGTAGCCCGGAAGACCTTGGACTTTGCGGCCTCCCTTGACCGCTGAGCGGCCCGCCCCGCGCTAGAGTCGCCGCGAGGTCCCAGGCCGATGCGCACCCTCGCCATCCTGCCCGTCAAGAGCTTCGGCGCCGCCAAGCAGCGTCTCGGCGACCTGCTCGCCGGCGGCTCCCGCCGGGCCCTGGCCCAGGCGATGTTCGCCGATGTGCTCACCGCGCTGCGCCACGTGCCGGAGCTCGATGAGGTCGCCGTCGTGACCGGCGACCGCGGCGCCGAGTGGGCGGCGCGCGCCGAGCGGGTGCGAGTACTGCCCGACCCCGCCGAGGACGGCCAGTCGGCCGCCGCCCAGATCGGTGTCCGCCACGCCCTCGCCCGGGGCTTCGACCGCGCGCTGCTCGTGCCCGCCGACACCCCGCTGCTCGACCCCGCCGAGATCTCGGAGCTGCTGCAGCGCGAGGGCGAGGGGGCCTCGATCGTCCCGGACCGCCACGGCACCGGCACCAACGCCCTCCTGCTCGCACCGCCCGACGCCTTCGCGCCGTGCTTCGGCCCCGGGAGCTTCGCGCGCCACGTCTCGGGCGCCGAGGGGGCGGACGTCCAGTTCTCGGTCGACGAGCTGCCCTCGCTGACGCTCGACGTCGACACTCCCGGCGACCTGGCCGAGGTGACCCGCCGCCTGGAGGGCCAGCGCGGGCTGGCGCCTCAGACTCGCGGGGCGCTCTCCCAGCTCGGGCGCATGGGCGCGCTGCCCGCGCCGGCCCCGGCGAGCGCCTGAGCGACTTCAGCGTCCACGCCGTCCCCGGCCTGCCCGAGGTCGGGCTGGGCGATGATCTGGCGCCGCTGCTGGCCGAGCGCGTCGGGCTGCACGCGGGCGACGTGCTGGTGGTCGCGCACAAGGTCGTCTCCAAGGCCGAGGGAAGGGTGCGTGAGCTGGCGTCCGTCGAGCCCGGCAAGCGGGCGCGCGAGCTGGCCTTCGAGTACGACAAGGACCCCCGCCTCGTCCAGGTGGTGCTCGACGAGACGTCGAGCCTGCTGCGCGCCGACCATGGTGTCCTGATCTGCGAGACCCACCACGGGCTGATCTGCGCCAACGCCGGCGTCGACCGGTCCAACGCCCCGGAGGACCACGCGATCCTGCTGCCCTCCGACCCCGACCGGTCGGCCCGCGAGCTGCGCGCCCGGCTTCCGGGCCGTCCCGCCGTGGTGATCAGCGACTCCTTCGGGCGCGCGTGGCGCCTGGGTCAGGTCGACGTCGCCGTCGGGGCCGCCGGCCTCGTGGTGCTCGACGACTGGCGCGGCCGCGCGGACTGCCATGGCCGCGAGCTGCGTGCCACGGCCCTGGCCACGGCCGACGCCGTCGCGGCCGCCGCCGATCTGGCGCGGCGCAAGGACGCCCGCGAGCCCGCCGTGTTGGTCCGCGGGCTCGAGCGGCTGGTCACGGAGGAGGACGGCCCCGGCGCCGCGTCGCTGCGACGCCCCGCCGAGAAGGACCTGTTCCGCTGAGCTGAGCGCCTCGCGGGCACCCAGGCCGAGTGGCAGGCCCGGGCGCGTGGCGCCAGGCGGGAGCACGCGCCCTCCCTCCGCGCGATCCATCAGCTCGCTGACGAATTATTTGAGCCGCAAACACGCGTCCCGCTCGCGCGGCTCTCGGCTAGGCGCGACCCGTAGGTCGTGGCGCGCGCGGGTGTCGTACGGCGCGGCCTCCCGCCCGCGCAGTTCATCAGCTCGCTGACAATTTCCTGAGCGGCGAACGCGCGTCCCGCTCGCGCCGCCCGGGCTAGGCGGCAACCGGCAGGTCGTGGCGCGCGCGGATGTCGTAGAGCGTGCCGCGCTCCGCCGCCGGGCGGCCCGCCGCGTGGGCGGCGCCGATCAGGTCCGTGGGCTCGAGCCGCACACCGTGGTAGGAGCCGGCGAGGCGGGAGATGTTCTCCTCCATCAGCGTGCCGCCGAGGTCGTTCACGCCCCAGCGCAGCGATTCGGTGGCGGCGTCGAGGCCCATCTTCACCCAGCTCGCCTGCAGGTTGGTGACCGAGCGACCGAGCGCGAGGCGGAACACCGCGGTGTGCTTGAGGTTCTCCTCGCGCGAGATCTCCTCGATGCCGTGGGTGCGCCCCAGCATCGTGTGGAAGGGGATGAACGAGAGCGGCACGAACTCGGTGATGCCGCCGGTGCGCTCCTGCAGCGAGCGGACGACCCGCATGTGCTCGGCCAGCTCGTGCGGCTCCTCGATGTGGCCGAACATGACCGTCGAGGTCGAGCGTAGGCCCGCGCGGTGGGACGCCTCGATCACCTCGACCCAGCGGCCGACCGGAAGCTTGTTGGGCGAGATGCGCTCGCGCACGCCGTCGTGCAGCACCTCGGCGGCGGTGCCCGGCGTCGAGCCCAGTCCCGCCTCGCGCAGGATGGCGAAGACCTCGTCGAGCGGGCGCTCGCGCGCCATGTGGTCGATCTCCATCGGCGAGAACGCGTGCAGGTGCAGCTGCGGCGCCGTGTGCTTGGCCAGCCGCAGCCAGCCCGCGTAGTCGTCGAGCTCCCAGTCGGGGTGGATGCCCGACTGCATGCAGATCTCCGTGGCGCCGAAGGCGACCGCCTCCTCCACGCGACGCACGAACTCCTCGCGCCCGTGCTCGTAGGCCTCCGGCGAGCGCCGGCCCTGCCCAAAGCCGCAGAACGCGCAGCCGACCACGCACACGTTGGAGACGTTGATGTTGCGGTTGACCACGAAGGTCACCGTGTCGCCCGCCAGCTCGGCCCGCAGCTCGTCCGCGGCCTGGCGCATGCCCTCGATCGCCTCGGGGCGCGTCTCGGCGAACAGTGCCGCCAGCTCCTCGGCGCCTAGCGCCTCGCCCGCTCGGCCGCGCTCGATCGCCCGCGGCACCAGGTCCAGCCGCACCGGCGTAGCCTCGCGCCGGCCCGAGCCGCGGCGCGGGATGAAGCTCCAGTAGCGGGCCTTGACCACGTCGAGCACGCCCTGCTCGAGCCACCCGGAGTCCATGTACTGCGGGTACACGCAGAGGCGCTCGGTCAGCGCGTAGCCGCGCGGCTTGAGCTCCTTGCGCATGCGGTGGGGAGAGGGGAAGGGATGCTCGGGCGAGATGTGGTCGCCGTTGGCCGACAGCCCACCGAGATCGGTGGCGCCCTCTTCCACCAGCGGCAGCCACCAGTCCGACAGGTTGGGCGGGATCTGCACGCCGACGTCGGGCATCAGCCGCTTGGACTCGCGCACCAGCAGCCGCATTTCGTCCAGCGACACGTCGCTGCCCCAGGCGGGCATGGGCGCCACCTCGCCGCGCTCGCCCTCGCGCTGGGCGGTGTCGGCGATCTCGGCCGGCTCGGCGCCGTAGAGGCGGGGATGGGGGACGAAGTTCTGGAGGATCACCTCCTGCAGGTGCCCGTGCTCGGCGTGCACCTCCGCCAGCGCCTCCAGCGCGGCGACGCGCTCCTCGGGCGACTCGCCGATGCCGACGAGGATCCCGCTCGTGAAGGGGACTCTCAGCGCGCCAGCCGCGCGGATGGTCTCCAGCCGGCGCTCGGGGTGCTTGGTCGGCGAGCCCTGGTGGACCACGAGCTCGGGGTTGACCGACTCCAGCATCAGGCCCTGAGAGGCCGTGACCTCGCGCAGCCGAGCGAGGTCTTCGCGGCCCAGCACGCCCAGGTTGGTGTGGGGCAGCATGCCCCGCTCGAGCGCGCGCTCGCAGGCCCAGGCGACATAGGAGGTGAAGTCGGGGTGGCCGAGGCCGCTCAGCCGGCGCGCCACCTCGGGATTGACCTCCGGCGCCTCGCCGGTGAGCACCAGCAGCTCCTTCGCCCCGCGGCGCTCGGCGTCGTCGAGCAACGCCCTGACCTCATCCGGCGAGTAGAGGTGCGCCCGGTGCGTCGCGAACGCGCAGTACTTGCAGTAGCAGCGGCACGTCCTCGACAGGGAGAGCGTGAAGTTGCGCGAGAAGGTGACGCGCCGCATCCGCCCGCCAGGCTACTACTGGGACGAGCGGGCGGTGCTCGCCCGACCGGCGCTCGGGCTGCGCTCCGCCGCTACCCGACGGGCTCGGCTCCGCCTTCCTTCTTGCCCGGCGCGATGAACAGCGTCACGTAGATGAACGCCGCCGCGAGCCCGCCCAGGATCGGGGCCAGCACGTAGGCGAGGAGGAAGTCGATGCCGCCGCCGAAGGCGCCGGCGACCAGCGACGGGCCGAAGGCGCGGGCCGGGTTCAGCCCGGCGCCGGTGAGGGGCGCGAAGACCAGCGCGCCGAGACCGAGCGTGAAGCCGATGGTGAGCGCCGCCCAGTCCTTGTGGGCGCGCGGGTTGACCGCCACGCCGGCGATCGCCCAGACCAGGAAGAAGGTGCCGATGAACTCGGCCAGCATCCCGAGCCCCACCTTCCCCCCCAGCCGATCGGAGATGGCGGGCGCGCCGAGGTTCTGTGTGGTGGCATTCTCGAACTCGCTGAAGAGGGCCTTGACGACCAGTGCCGCAGCGACGCCGCCGGCAAGCTGGGCCACGACGTAGATCACCGCGTCCGGCGGCCTGATCTGTCGGGTGGCGGCGAGCGCCACCGTGACCGCCGGGTTGACGTGCGCCCCGGAGACCGCGGACAGCGTCTGGACGAGGAAGAACAGGGCGAAGGCGTGGACCAGGCCGATGAGTACGAAGTCCGTGAACCGCTGGCTGACGAAGATGCAGACTGCCGCACAGATGAAGAACGTCAGCGCGAAGGTGCCGATGAACTCGGCGACGTAGGCGGCGGGCCCTCGCTCGGGCGGGGTGGCGTCGGGCTCGGCCACGGCGGCAGTGTAATCCCGGGGGCGGCGTAGGTAGACGGGGACGGCGTACGTAGAGTCAGCCGCGTGAGGCGTCTGCTGCTGCTGCTCGGAGCGGTCGTGGCTGCGCTGCTGGGCGCGTGCGGCGAGAAGGAGGAGACGCTCGGACCCCGCCAGGTGGACCTCGCGCTCGACTTCCAGCCCAACGCCAACCATGCCGGGGTGTACGCCGCGACGCGTACGGGCGCCGACCGCCGCCAGGGGATCAAGCTGCGGGTCCGGGCGCCGTCGGCCTCGACCGACTCGATCAAGCTCCTCACCGCCAAGCGGGTGGACGTCGCTCTGGTGGACATCCACGACCTGGCCTTGGCCCGCCAGCGCGGCCAGGACCTGGTGGGCGTCGCGCCGGTGGTCAAGGAGCCGCTGGCCGCGGTCATCGCGCGGCGGGGCATCGCCCGCCCGCGCGCCCTGGAGGGCCGCCGGGTGGGGCTCAGCGGCCTGCCCTCCGACGTCGCCGTGCTGCGCTCGGTGGTCTCCGACGACGGCGGCAGGCCGCGGCGCGCCAAGCAGGTCACGATCGGCTTCTCGGCTGTGCGCAGCCTCATCTCCGAGCGCGTGGACGCCGTCGTAGCCTTCTGGAACGCCGAGGGCGTGGCACTACGACGGTCGGGGATCCGTACGCGCGAGTTCCGCGTCTCCGAGCACGGCGCCCCGCGCTACCCCGAGTTGGTGCTCGCCGCCCGACGCGAGACGGTCGAGCGGGACCCGCGGCTGCTGGCCCGGACCGTCACCGCGCTCGAGCAGGGCGCGGCCGCCGCGCTGGCGGACCGGCCGGCCGCTGTCAGGGAGATCGCCGAGCGCTCGGGGCAGGAGCCGAAGCTGACCGCCCAGCAACTCGAGGCGACCGCGCCCGCGCTGCGACCGCCGCTGCGCTTCGACCGCCGGGCGCTCGAGGGCCTCGCCGCCTTCGACCTGCGCTTCGGCGTGATCGACCGCCGGCTCGACGTAGAGCGCACGTTCCTGGTGAGGTGATCGAGCTGCCGTGCGCGGCCGACCGAAGCTCTGCCTGCGCTCCTCGCTAGGCGCTGGCCAGCGCCTCTACCAGCGCGGGCCCCTCGCGGGCCATGCGCGAGCGCGGGACCACGCGGTCGAAGCCGGCTTCCTCGGCGCGCTTCTTGGTCTCCACGTCCACGTGCGAGTAGAAGCCGAGCGTCCACACGCCCTCGAGCGCGCCCTGCTCGCGCAGCCGCTCGACCGCCGAGGCGCCGTCGAGGTCGGGGTCGGTCAGGTCGACGACCAGCACGTCGCCCTTCTCCGCGGTCGCCCGCACGGCATCAGGGTCGTCCCAGCGCTGGACGTCGTGGCCGGCGGCGCGCAGCGCGCCCTCGATCTTCGAGCCGAACAGCAGCTCGGGGCAAAGCAGGGCGACCCTCACGCCCGCCCGCTACCGCCGGAGCGCAGGCCGGGCGTTGGCTGGCCGAGCACCGCCGGTCGATCCCCGATACCGCCGGAGCGCAGGCCGGGCGTTGGCCGGCCGAGCACCGCCGGTCGGTCCCCGATACCGTCGGGCGTTGGCCGGCCGAGCACCGCCGGTCGATCCACTCATTGGGCTCGGCGCCGGTAGAACTCCTGGCGCACCGACTCCGGGCGGCCCCACAGCGGCGTGACCTCCATGCGCCCGCTGCGCGCCTCGCGGAAGGCGAGCTCGCCGTGCACGTGCTGCTCGTCCAGCAGCGCGAGGGTGCCCCTCACGGTCTCGGGCGCGGCCGCGTGGCCGAACTCCCTCGCCACGCGTAGGCGCCAGTGCCAGTCGTGCTCGGAGTACGGCATCGCGTTGACCTGCACGATCAGGGAGGACACCTCGATGTAGCGCTCCTCGTCGAAGATCCGCAGGTCGAGCTCCATCGACGTCCAGTCGGGCGGGAGCGTGTCGACGATCTCCTGGAAATCCTCGGCGAGCCCCATCGGCCGAAGAGCGTACCGCCGTAACCGCAGGCCGGGCGTTGGCCGGCCGAGCACCGCCGGTCGGCGCTTTCACATGCGGTACACGGGGCGCCTGATCGGTCCCAGCGGCGCGTTGGCGCATGCCGACAGGGCCAGGCCGACCACGTCGCGCGTCGAGCCGGGCTCGATGACCCCGTCGTCCCAGAGCCTCGCGGTGGAGTGGTACGGGTGGCCCTCGCTCTCGTACTTGGCGCGCGTGCGCTCCTTGAGCGCCTCCAGCTCCTCCGGGTCGCGGTCGGACGCCACGGTGCTGAGCACCGTGGCCGCCTGCTCGCCGCCCATGACGGAGATGCGCGCATTGGGCCACATCCACAGGAAGCGCGGGCCGTATGCGCGCCCGCACATGCCGTAGTTGCCCGCGCCGTAGGAGCCGCCGATGATCACGGTGAGCTTGGGCACCCGCGCGCAGGAGACCGCGGCCACCATCTTCGCCCCGTCGCGGGCGATGCCGCCCGCCTCGTAGTCCCGCCCCACCATGAACCCGCTGATGTTCTGCAGGAAGAGCAGCGGCACCGAGCGCTGGTCGCAGAGCTCGATGAAGTGCGCCGCCTTCAGCGCGCTCTCGGAGAACAGGACGCCGTTGTTGGCCACCACGCCGACCGGGTGGCCGTGCACGCGCGCGAAGCCGCACACCAGGGTCTCGCCGTAGAGCTCCTTGAACTCGTGAAAGCGCGAGCCGTCCACGATCCGGGCGAGCAGCTCACGCGGGTCGTACGGGGCGCGCGTGTCGGTGGGCACGGCGCCGGTCAGCTCGGCGGGGTCGACCGCCGGCTGCTCGGTCGGCGCCCGCTCCCAGGGGACGGGCTCGCGCGGGCCGAGCGTGGCGATGATCGAACGCACGGTCTCCAGCGCCTCCAGGTCGTCGCCGGCCAGGTGGTCGGTCACACCCGAGCGGCGGCTGTGCAACTCGCCCCCGCCCAGCTCCTCGGCCGTCACCTCCTCCCCGGTCGCGGCCTTCACCAGCGGCGGACCCCCGAGGAAGATCGTGCCCTGCTCGCGCACGATCACCGTCTCATCGCTCATCGCGGGCACGTAGGCGCCCCCCGCCGTGCACGAGCCCATCACCACGGCGACCTGCGGGATTCCCTCCGCGGACATCGTGGCCTGGTTGAAGAAGATGCGGCCGAAGTGCGTCTTGTCGGGGAAGACCTCGTCCTGCATCGGGAGGAAGGCACCCCCGGAGTCGACGAGGTAGACGCACGGCAGCCGGTTCTCGAGCGCGATCTCCTGGGCGCGCAGGTGCTTCTTGACGGTCATCGGGAAGTAGGTGCCGCCCTTGACCGTGGCGTCGTTGGCCACGATGACCACCTCTCGGCCCGAGACGCGGCCGATGCCGGTGATGATGCCTGCGCCCGGCGCCTGGTCGTCGTAGAGGCCGTGCGCGGCCAGCGGCGAGAGCTCCAGGAAGGGCGAGCCGGAGTCCAGGAGTCGCTCCACCCGCTCGTGGGGCAGCAGCTTGCCGCGCGAGACGTGCCGATCCGCCGCCTTCGGCCCGCCGCCCGCCCGGGAGCGCTCGAGCTGCTCGCCCAGGTCGCGCGCCAGCTCGGCGTGCGCGGCCTGGTTGGCGGCGAACTGGTCGCTCTCGGGACGGGCCCGGCTGCTCAGGACGACGCTCACGACGCCGGCCCCACGGCCACCAGCGCCTCGCCGCGGGTGACCTGGTCGCCCTCGCTGACCGAGAGCTCCCCGACCACGCCGTCGGCCGGCGACACCACCTGGAGCTCCATCTTCATCGACTCGAGCACGACCAGCACGTCGCCCTCGTTCACCTCGTCCCCCTCCCCTACCTTCACCGCCAGCACGTTGCCGGGCATCGGCGCCTCCAGCGACGCCCCGCTCCCTCCCGAGCCGCCGCGCAGTGCGACCCGCTCCTCGCGAAAGCTCCATGCCCGGCCGCCCAAGCCCACCCGCGTGAGCCCGCCGTCGCGGGCGCAGGCCCAGGTGCGCCGCTCGCCGTCGAGCGTGACGGCGAGCCGGCCCTCCCCCGCGCGCTCGGCCCTCGCGCTGCGCTCGGCGCCGACCACCTCGACGACCTCGCCACCTCCCTCGGGCTCGAAACGCCAACGCAGCGGCGCGGGGCCGTCGATGCGCCAGGCGGTGAGATAGTCCCAGGGGTCGCCCTCGCCCGAGCCCAGCTCCAGCCCGCGGGCGAGCGCCGCGACGGTGGCGGCCTGCTCGTCGGCCTCCGGGTCGCCCGGCGCAGGGGGCAGCCGCTCGACCAGCCCGATGTCCATGTGGCCGGCCCGCACGTCGCCGTCGGCCAGCAGGCGCCGCAGGAAGGCGATGTTCACCGGCGGCCCCAGGACCGCCGTGTGGGACAGGGCGGCATCGAGGCGGTCGAGGGCCTGCTCGCGCGAGGGCGCGTGGGCGATCACCTTGGCGAGCAGCGAGTCGTAGTGGGTGGTCACCTCGCTGCCCCGCTCGATGCCGCTGTCCACGCGCACGCCCGGGCCCGAGGGCTCGTGGAGGGCCACGACCCGGCCGGCGCCGGGCAAAAAGCCCTGCTCGGCATCTTCCGCGCACACGCGCGCCTCGATCGCGTGGCCGTTCATCGACACGCCTTCCTGGGTGAACCACAGCGGCTCCCCGGCAGCGATGCGCAGCTGCGCCTCGACCAGGTCGAGCCCGCACACCAGCTCGGTCACCGGGTGCTCGACCTGCAGGCGCGCGTTGAGCTCCAGGAAGAAGAACTCCTCGCCGTCGAGCAGGAACTCGCACGTCCCCGCGCCCTCGTAGCCCGCCGAACGCGCCAGAGCCACGGCGGCCTGCCCCATGCGCTCGCGCAGACCGGGCGACACCGCCGGCGACGGGGACTCCTCGATCAGCTTCTGGTGGCGGCGCTGAAGGCTGCACTCGCGCTCGCCCAGGTGGACCGCAGCGCCGTGCGCGTCGGCCAGCAGCTGCACCTCTACGTGCCTCGCCCGCTCCACGTAGCGCTCGGCCAGCAGCGCGTCGTCGCCGAAGCCCGCCTTGGCCTCACGCCGCGCCGCCGCCAGCGCGTCCGGGAGCTCGCCGGCGCTGCGCACGATGCGCATGCCGCGTCCGCCGCCCCCGGCCGCCGCCTTGACCATCAGCGGGAAGCGGTCCTCAGCATCGGCCGCCCACGACACGATCCCCTCGTCGGTCAGGCCCGGGCGCTCGATCCCCGGGACGGTGGGGACGCCGGCGTCGGCGGCCAGGAGCTTCGCGGCCACCTTGTCGCCCAGCTTCTCGGTGGCCTCCGGCGGCGGCCCGACGAAGACCAGGCCCGCTCCGGCGCACGCCCGCGCGAAGGATGCGCGCTCGGACAGGAAGCCGTAGCCGGGGTGGATCGCCTCGGCGCCCGCCCGCCGCGCCGCCTCGACGATCGCATCTGTGCGCAAGTAGGACTCCGCCGCCGGCGCCGGGCCGATCGTCAACGCCGAGTCGGCTATGCGAACGTGCGGCGCGCCGGCGTCGGCCTCCGAGCACACCGCGACCGAACGGATGCCCAGTCGCTGCAGCGTGCGGATCACGCGCACCGCGATCTCGCCCCGGTTGGCGACGAGTACGGCGGAGAACACGCCTACGCTCCGAGGGCTCGCGCGATGACCATCTGCTGCACCTCGTCGGTGCCCTCGCCGATGGTGAGGATCTTTGCGTCGCGGTACATGCGGCAGACCGGGTACTCCTCGATGTAGCCGTAGCCGCCGTGGATCTGAACGGCCTCCTCGGCGCAGCGGACCGCGAGCCTGCCGGTCTTCAGCTTGGCCTGGGCGGCGATCAGGTCGAAGGGCCGGCCCTGGTCCTTGAGCACGGCGGCCTTGTAGACGAGGAAGCGAGCGGCCTCGATCTCCGTGGCCATGTCGGCCAGCTTGGTCTG
>Ga0126307_10001320_pt1 | contig 16357 bp, 10 predicted proteins | sample Plot28_FD_89955 | JGI IMG/M metagenome (GOLD analysis project Ga0126307, IMG submission 89955) | Serpentine soil microbial communities from UC McLaughlin Reserve, CA, USA - Plot28 | ecosystem: Environmental > Terrestrial > Soil > Grasslands | place: USA: UC McLaughlin Reserve, Lake County... | reverse complement strand
CAGGAGCGCGATCCGGAAAGGAACACCTGTACCTCATGTCCTTACACAGCGGTGCTAACCGGCCGCGCGTGCTCTCTCTTGCCCAGCCCACCGCGGACTCTCTGCACCTCGGCAATTTCCTCGGTGCGCTGCGCCAGTGGGTGCCACTGCAAGAAGATCATGAAACCTTCTACGGGATCGCTGATCTGCACGCGCTCACCATCGCGACCCCGCCAGAGGTGTTGCGAAAGCGAACGCTGCGCACTGCGGCGCAGCTGCTTGCCGCTGGGATCGACCCGGCAAAAGCCACCGTCTTCCTCCAGTCCCAGGTCCCGGAACACACGCAGCTCAGCTGGGTATTGGGCTGCATCACCGGCTTCGGCCAGGCCCAGCGGATGACGCAGTTCAAGGACAAGGCCGCCAAGATGGGACCCGAGGCCACCAACGTAGGTCTCTTCACCTATCCGGTTCTGATGGCTGCTGACATCCTGCTGTACCAGACCGATCAAGTACCTGTGGGAGAGGACCAGCGGCAGCATCTTGAACTCACCCGTGACCTGGCGGAACGCTTCAATTCCCGCTACGGGCCTACATTCGTCGTTCCCGAGCCCTACATCCTGCCCTCCGTCGGAAGAATTGCCGATCTAGCCGAGCCGGGTACCAAGATGAGCAAGTCGCTCTCCTCACCGACTGGCATCATCGAGCTGCTGGACGAGCCGGCGATCAACATTCGCAAGATCAAATCCGCAGTCACCGACTCCGGCCGGGAGATCATCTTTGATGAGGTCAACAAGCCCGGCGTGTCCAATCTGCTGACCATCCTTTCCGCGCTGACCGGTACTGATATCGAGTCGTTGGTCGAGCAGTTCAACGGGCGCGGTTACGGAGACCTGAAGAGCGCCGTCGCCGATGCAGTCACCGAGTTCGCGACGCCGTACCGGAATCGGACTCTCGAGCTCATGGAGGAACGCGGCGAACTCGAATCGATCCTGGCCAAGGGTGCTGCCAGGGCTGGTGAGGTGGCGAGTGCCACACTGGCCGATGTGTATGCGAAAGTCGGCCTAGCCTGAGTTGCACTTGAGTTCAGCTGCCTCAGCCAATCCGCTCATCAACAAAGCACCAGCGCCACGACTCGCCCGGCTCGAAGCTGCGCATCACCGGATGTTCGGTCTGCGTGAAATGCCGAGAGGCATGGTGCCCGACTGAGGAGTCGCAGCATCCCACGTTTCCGCAGGTCAGGCAGATTCGCAGGTGTACCGTACGCGTGCCTTCGCGGACGCAGTCCTCACAGATGCCCGGGCCGTTCGGCCCGATCTGTGCGGGAGCCTGCTCAAGGTGACCGCACGGCCCAGCGGGCACAGCTGGCGTGGCGACCGTCTCGTCTTCGAGCCGATCCGTCCGCTCGGTGGCGATTGTGAGCATGGACTCTTCGATGTCGATCGTCTTAAGCCGGAGTCGGCGATATTGCTCAGCCGGAGTCTCGTCGTCGCCAGGCCTGCCGAGCTTCTCCCACACAGCATCCGGCCGGGACGCGATGCGGTCGCGAAGCAACTGAACTGTCTCAGGAGCATCGTTCGGACCCACAATCTCGTCAAGATGATCAATGGCGGCATTACTGGATGTCTGCAACACGGTGGCGGCCTGCAGTGCGTCGGAGCGAGCATCCGGGCCCCGCAGTCCCAGCGCCCTGACCAGGAGCGGCAGGGTCAGCCCTTGCAGCAGTAGGGTGCCCGCCGTAACGACCGTTGCCGCGAAGATCAACGTGTCGCGGAAAGGCACGCCCTCCGGAATGAGGAAGGCAGCAGCCAGCGTCACCACGCCTCGTAGACCCGCCCAGCCGATCACCAAGGCGTACGACCACGGGACTCGGGTCTCACCGGTGTCTCTATCACGGTGGAACAGGATTGGACGAGTGGCGAGAACCCACAGCAGGCGGATGATGATGACACCCGCCAGGACTGCTGCGCAGAACCCGGCGATCTGCAGTCCGGAGAGACTAGATTCAGAGTTGGCCTCGATGATTCGGCGGGCCTGCAGGCCGATCATCAAAAAGACCGTGTTCTCGAGCAGGAATTCGATGGTTGCCCAGTTCACCCGTTCGCTCAGCCGGGATTGCCCTGACTGAATGACCGGCGATTTGTGGCCGAGAATCAACCCGGCGGTCACGACGGAGACGACACCCGAGCCATGAAAGTCCTCGAAGCTCAATAGCTCGGCCGGTAGATAGGCCGCAAATGGCACCAGGAGCGAGATCGCGGTGTCGAAAACCGGCCGAGTGATGCGCCTCCGAATGGGAATCACGATCAGTGTCACCACCACGCCAACCGCAATTCCGCCGAGGGCCGCGATCAAGAATCCGACGGTCGCCTGGGTGGCCGTAATCGTGCCGGCAATCGCAACAATGGCCACTCGCAGGCAGGTGATTGCGGTCGCATCGTTTACCAGGGACTCGCCCTCCAGGATGGTGACTAGGCGGCGGGGCAGTCCAGCGCGACGGGCGATCGTGGTGGCGGCGATGGCATCGGGTGGCGATACAACTGCGCCCAAGGCAAATGCCACCGGGAAACTCACCGGCAAGATGAGCCAGGTGATCAGGCCAATCCCCAGAGCAGTGACGACGACAAGTAGCACCGAGAGCTGCGCGATGGATCGACGATTCGCGCGAAAGTCGATCACCGAGGTCCTGATGGCTGCGGCGTACAGCAGCGGCGGCAGGAAGCCGATCAACACCAGCTCGGGGGTCAGCTCGGGGATCGGAACCCGCGGCAGATAGGACAGCCCGATTCCGACGAGCATCAATAGCAGCGGCGCGGAGAATCTAATCCGGTTGGCCAACGCCGTCACAGCGAGCACCGTGGCAACCAGGGCCAGGATGCTGAGAGCAACTGTCACAATGCAATGCTTCCATCCCGGTACAGGGGTGCGGTGACAACGGTGTGTAAAGATCGGGGCTGTGACCGTTTCGGGGGACCCCGATGGGTCGACCTTGCTGACTTCCGCCGAGGTGAAGGACCTGCTGTCGGCCGCAGTTGAGCATGCCGGTGGCAACCTCATCTCCTGGCGGCTCGATCATGTTGATGCCAACCCAAGGCATTCGACGACCGCCACGTACTCCGCAGCTGTCGACTGGCCCACGGGACGTCGCACTGAGCTGCTCGGAGCCAGTGCCCGAGTTGGTGGTCGCAGTGGCAACGATGAGCGTGCTGTGATCTTTGGGGATGGGGAGCGTGAGGTTGCGGTTTGGCTGTACCCCCACGACCCCGATCTGCCGGGCTTGTCACGTGCCGCTGCGCCCGATGCGCTGGCCGCGCTTTTCAATGAGCATCGAGTTCTCGATCATCCAGTGGCGGGGGAAAACATCGCGCTGGAGATGATCAGCTATCGGCCACGTCGACGGGCTGTGCTCAAAGCGGTGGTCACAACCAGCAGTGGGCCAAAGACTTTCTTTGTCAAGGTGCTCCGCGAGTCCTCGTATGCGCAGACCCTGCAGCGCCACGAACTACTGCGGCGCGCCCGATTTCCGGCAGCGGTCGTGGCGGCGACAACGGCCGACTTCATTTTGCTGCTTCACCAGGTTCCCGGTCGGCCGCTGACGCAAGCGATCTTCGACGAGGCGATGCCGTGCACCGCAGAGAGCTTGATCATGTTGCTCGACTCCCTGCCATCGGCGGTGGTTGAGCTGCCCCATCGACAACCGTGGACTGGCGCAGTCGCAATGTACGCGGAGATGAGCGCCGCCGCACTGCCGGTGCTGGATCCGCAGCTTCGGTGGCTGGTCGCACAGGTTTCTGGCGGCCTGGCCGCAATGCCGCCCGGCATGGAGCCGACACACGGTGACTTTCACGAAGGCCAGCTGTTCGTCTCCAACGGTGTGATCACCGGCGTCCTGGACATCGACACGATTGGCCCTGGGCGGCGTGCTGATGATCTTGCCTGCATGATCGCGCACTTGTCGACAATGCAACGGATGACCGCCGAACAGGCCGCCGGGTTGACACGGTTGATCAATCTGTGGCTGCAGGTCTTCGACGCCAGGGTGGATCCGGCCGAGCTGCGGCTCCGGGCTGCCGGAGTGATCGTCTCGCTCGCCACCGGTCCGTATCGAGGCCAGGAACCCAACTGGCAAGCCGAGACGGCACGCATGATCGAGTCCGCCGTAAGCCTGGTGCAGAGCGCTGTGCGAGTCTGAGGGCGCCCTTATGCGAGTATTCCCGGGTGAGTGCACAGACCGAGTCGGGAACGCCATTCAAGGCCGTCTACGGGCCTGAAGATCTTGCCGATTTCGATCCTGATCTTGTCCTCGGTGAGCCCGGTCACTATCCCTACACGCGGGGCATCTATGAGTCCATGTACACCACCAGGCCATGGACCATGCGGCAGTACGCGGGATTCGGCACCGCCACCGAGTCCAACACCCGCTATCGCCAGCTGATCGCGCATGGGACTGCGGGTCTTTCTGTTGCCTTTGACCTGCCGACCCAGATGGGCTACGACTCTGATGCGCCGATCGCGGCCGGCGAAGTCGGCAAAGTCGGGGTTGCGATCGACTCGATCGAGGATATGCGTGAGCTCTTCGCAGGCATTCCGCTTGCGGAGGTCTCGACGTCGATGACCATCAACGCTCCGGCGGCCGTCCTTTTGCTGCTGTACCAATTGGTCGCCGAGGAGCAGGGAGTCCCGCCGGCGAAGCTTTCAGGGACCATCCAAAACGACGTGCTCAAGGAGTACATCGCCCGAGGCACATATATCTTTCCGCCAACCGCATCGCTGCGGCTGGTCGGGGACACATTCGGCTACTGCCGTGATCATCTGCCGCGCTGGAACACGATCTCGATCTCGGGCTACCACATAGCAGAGGCAGGCGCGACCCCGGCGCAGGAGATCGCTTTCACCCTGACAAATGGGATTGCCTACGTTGAGGCGGCACTGGCCGCCGGCCTGGCGGTGGATGACTTCGCGCCGCGGCTGTCCTTCTTTTTCGTATCCCGCACCACTTTGTTGGAGGAGGTCGCCAAGTTCCGGGCTGCGCGACGAATTTGGGCGCAGCTGATGCGCGACCACTTCGGCGCGCGTGAGGAAAAGTCAATGATGCTGCGCTTCCACAGCCAGACCGCCGGGGTGCAGCTAACAGCCCAACAGCCGGAGGTCAATCTGGTACGGGTCGCAGTGCAGGCGCTGGCCGCAGTGCTGGGCGGCGCGCAGTCACTGCATACGAACTCCTTCGATGAGGCGATCGCGCTGCCCACCCCCAAGGCAGCCCGGTTAGCACTACGAACCCAGCAGGTGCTTGCGTACGAGACAGACGTGACTAAGACGGTTGACCCCTTTGCCGGCTCGTACGCCATCGAGTCATTGACCAATGACGTCGAGGCGGAAAGCCGCCGCCTGATGGAAGCCGTCGCCGAGCGAGGCGGGGCGGTAGCGGCGATCGAGCAGGGTTTTCAGAAGACTGAGATTGAGCGCGCGGCGTATCAGCTGGCACGACAGATAGACGCGGGCGAACGGGTTGTGGTGGGAGTGAATCGGTTCCAGCTCGACAAGGAGGAGCCGTACGAGCCGCTGCAGGTGGATCCGGCGATCGAGGCGACGCAAGCAACCAGACTCGCCCAGCTGCGAGCAAGCCGAGACCAGGTTGCCGTCGATGCCGCGCTGGAAGAGATCCGAGCTGCGGCCCGGGGTACCGGCAACGTGCTGGTGCCGATGAAAGAGGCTCTCCGGCTGCGAGCCACTGTAGGTGAGGTCTGTAACGCATTTCGTGACGTTTGGGGTGTCTACCGGCCCCGAACGTGACTCTCTTGTTACGACCGTGAGCGCTGCGGTCCCGCAACCGTTTGTCATGAAAGACTGAGCGGGAGATGCCCGTAGCCGATACAGACGCAGCCAGACGCGCCGAGATCTCACATCTCGCCGACGCGCTGAATGAGCGTCTGATCGCCATCCGGCGCGATATTCACGCCCATCCGGAGATTGGGCATCACGAGCATCGCACCACGGCGCTCATCGTCGACGAGCTGGAGCGTGCCGGGCTTGTGGCGAAGGTGCTGCCTATTGGTACCGGCGCCTACTGCGACGTGCTGCCGGGCGGCTACGACGACTCTTCCGGTCTGCTTGGACTGCGTGCCGACATCGACGCCCTTCCCATCCCGGACGGCAAGAACGTCGACTACGCCTCGCGGAACCCTGGAGTCTGCCACGCGTGCGGCCACGACGTGCACACCGCGATACTCATCGGCGTCGGCATCATGTTGTCTCGGCTTCGGGACCTTGACCTGCTCCCCCGAGGGGTGCGGCTGATCTTCCAGCCGGCGGAAGAGGGCAGCCCGGGCGGTGCCCTCCATGCGATCGAGGGAGGTGTGCTGCACGACCTGACCGAGATCTACGCCCTGCACTGCGATCCGCGAACCGATGTTGGCCAGGTTGCCCTCAAGGTGGGCCCGATTACCTCTGCGGTCGACCAGGTGAACATCACCCTGAAAGGCACCGGCGGCCACACCTCACGACCCCAGCTGACCCAGGACGTCATTGGTGCGCTCGGCGCCTTGGCGACAATGACCCAGCTGTTGTTGTCCCGCCGCATCGATCCGCGCAGCGGGGTCTCGTTGATGTGGGGGTCCATGCACTCCGGATCGGTCGCGAACGCCATTCCCCGTACTGGGGAGATTGTCGGGACACTGCGGGCGCTCGATGCCGCCGGCTGGCAGCTAGCCAAGCAGCTCGTCCCGGAGCTGGCCGCGGACATCGTCCGGCCGTTTGGAGTCGAGGTGGACGTGGCCGTGACTGATGGAGTGCCCCCCGCAGTCAACCATGCGCGCGGCGTACGTCGGCTGACCCGAGCGGCTGAAGAAATGCTCGGCCCCGATGCAGTGACGACGACCGAACAGTCCCTGGGAGGCGAGGACTTCTCGTGGATGCTGCAGCAGGTACCCGGCGCGCTTGCGCGGCTCGGCGTACGGACACCAGGTGAGATCTGCCCTGACATTCATCAGCCAACCTTCGTGGTGGATGAGGCGTGCATCCCGGTCGGGCTCAAGTTACTGACCGAGGTAGCGACCACCTTCGAGCGAGCGGCGATCTAAAGCCCAGCGGCCTGTGAGAGCGCCAGGAGAAGGAACTCCTACCGGGTCGTTCTCCGAGAGCAGCACGGAACTTCAGAGTCGGAGTTAGAGTCGGTCGCAGACCCGACAAGGTCGAAAACTCGCGCGAAATTTCTTGCCGAGGAGGCATTACGTGAGAAAAATCCTCATGCTAGCTGGTGCGCTCGTCTGCGGGGCTACTCTGACTCTCGCCAGCTGCGCTGAGGCTCCCGGAACTGGAGGCGCGTCGGCGCCTCCAGCCGAAAGCCCGAGCCCCACCGCGGGTGCCGCAGCTTTCAAGGCCTGCATGGTCTCCGACTCAGGCGGATTTGACGACAAATCGTTCAACCAAACCTCACACAAAGGTTTGACTGACGCTAAGGCTGAGCTCAGTATCGAGACCGGTCAAGTCGAGTCGCAGACGCCCGCCGACTTCGCGAAGAACATCCAATCGATGGTGGACGCGAATTGCAACATCATTGTGACGGTTGGTTTCCTGCTCGGCGATGACACGCTCGCGGCGGCAAAGAGGAACCCTGACATCAAATTCGCCATCGTGGACAACAATGATCCGAACACCTATCCGGCAGCCAAAAACCTCAGGCCGCTGGTCTTCAACACGGCCCAGTCCAGCTTCCTTGCCGGTTACCTCGCCGCGGGCATGACCAAGACCAAGAATCTCGGAACTTTTGGGGGGCAAAATCTCCCGACAGTCACGGTCTTCATGGATGGCTTCAGCCAGGGTGTGGATTACTACAACAAGCAGAAGAGCGCCGACGTACAGGTCCTGGGCTGGGACGCGGCCAAGCAGGACGGGCAGTTCACCGGTGACTTCGAGGACATCAAGGGTGGCCAGCGTACGGCAGAGGGCTTGATCAGCCAGGGCGCTGACATCGTCTTCCCGGTTGCCGGGCCCGCCGGGCTTGGTGCGCTGCAGGCCGCCAAGGCGAGCGGAGGCAAGGTCAATGCCATCTGGGTGGACACCGACGGCTGTGTCAGCGCGGAGACCTACTGCCCCAACATCATCACCAGCGTCTACAAGGGCCTGGACGTGGCTGTACACGCTGCAATCAAGGCCGCCAAGGATGGCTCGTTCTCCAATGAGCCGTACGTCGGCACTCTGGAGAATGATGGCACCGGTCTTACGCCCTTCCACGAATTCGACTCCAAGGTTCCTGCGGAGCTGAAGTCCGAGCTGGACGCCCATAAGGCCGACATCATCAGCGGCAAGATCACGATCGAGTCCAAGTCGCAGCCCTCGGCATGATTGAGGGGTGACACCCACCTCGGCCCCCGCGGCTGAAGCAGGCCTTCGGCTGCGGGGGATCACCAAGCGGTTCGGCGACCTTGTTGCCAACGACTCGATCGATCTGGACATCAGGCCAGGTGAGATCCACTGTCTGCTTGGTGAAAACGGGGCCGGCAAGACAACGCTGATGAACGTGCTATACGGGCTGCTGCAGCCCGACGCAGGCACGATCTCGATCAACGGTGTCGACTATGTCCATGCCAACCCCAAGGAGGCCATTGCCGCCGGGATCGGCATGGTGCACCAGCACTTCATGCTGGTCGATGTCTTCACAGTTGCCGAGAACCTCATCCTCGGCCGGGAAGACAGCTCCGCCGGCCTGATCAACATGGCTGAGGCGCGGCGCCACGTGCGGGCGCTGTCGGAACGCTACGGCCTGGATGTAGATCCGGATGCGGTGATCGAGGATCTTCCGGTAGGCGTCCAGCAGCGGGTCGAAATCTTGAAAGCGCTGGCCAACGATGCCAAGTATTTGATCTTGGACGAGCCTACCGCGGTCCTCACACCACAAGAGACCGATCAACTGATCGAGGTAATGCGTTCGCTTCGGGATGAGGGAAAGGCGATCGTCTTCATCACCCACAAGCTCCGGGAAGTTCGGGCCATCGCCGACAAGATCACTGTGATCAGGCACGGCAAAGTGGTTGGCACCGCGAAGCCGAGCGAACCCGAGGCCGACCTGGCAGAGCTCATGGTGGGCCGTGCCGTCACGCTGATCGTGGACAAGAAGCCGGCCTCGCCCAGCCCACAGCCGCGATTGATACTGAAAGGTGTATCGGTAGCCAGCCCCAACGGCACGCTCGCTGTGCAGGATTTTGACCTGGAGGTATTCGGCGGTGAGATCGTCTGCATCGCCGGCGTGCAAGGCAACGGCCAAACTGAGTTCGCCGAGGCGCTGCTTGGCGTGACTCCCATCTTGAAGGGATCGGTGCAGCTGGACGGCAAGCCGCTGGCCGGGCTGACGCCGAGGGAGACCATTGACGCCGGTCTCGGATTCGTCCCTGAGGACCGTAAGCAGCATGGCTGCGTCGGCACTTTCACCGTCGCTGAGAACTTGATCTTGAACCACTATGACGAGCATCCGTACGCGCGCGGAATCGCTCTGGATCTGTCTAAGGTGAGGCAGAACGCTGCTCACCGCGTCGACGAATTCGACATACGTACGCTGTCGATCGAGTCGACGGTGTCCTCACTCTCGGGTGGAAACCAGCAGAAGGTGGTGTTGGCCCGCGAGCTGTCCCGGACCTTGGCTCTGCTGATCGCCTGCCAGCCCACCCGAGGGCTCGACGTCGGCGCCGTCGAGTTCGTCCACAAGAGGCTGATCGAAGAGCGGGACCGCGGCACGGCCGTGGTGATCGTCTCGACGGAGCTGGACGAAGTCGTCGCCCTTGCCGACCGGATCGCGGTCATGTATCGCGGTCGCGTCGTCGGGATTGTGCCGCCCGACACCTCCCGTGAGGTCCTCGGCCTGATGATGGCCGGCGTGCCGACCGAAGAGGCATTGGCTAGCGCGTCCATGACCACGCTGGCTGAGGAGGACGCGGCCTTGGAGGCCAGCATCGAAGAGATGCATCATGAGCCCTGAACAGCGTAAGCACCGAGTCGTGATCCCATGGTCCGACGTGCTGATCACCATTGCATCGATCGGGCTGGCCTTTATCGTGGGCGCACTGCTGATGATCTTCTCCGACACCGCAGTACGCAGCAAGTTCGCCTACTTCTTCGCCCGGCCTTCGGATGCGCTGATCGCCTCCTGGGAGAAGATCAGCAGTGCGTACGCAGCGTTGATCAAGGGTGCGATTGGCGGATATGGGCCGATCACCGAAACCACCGCTCAGGCGGCGCCACTGATCTGCGCCGGGCTCGGAGTGGGCTTGGCATTCCGCGCAGGCCTGTTCAACATCGGCGCCCAGGGCCAGGCCATCGTCGGTGCGCTCGTGGCCGCCTATATCGGTTTCACCTGGCACCTACCGCCCGGCATTCACCTGCTGCTCGCCATTCTCGGCGGGCTGCTCGGCGGGGCCTTCTGGGGCGGCATCGTTGGCTGGCTGAAGGCGAAGACCGGCGCGCACGAGGTCATCGTGACGATCATGATGAACTACATCGCCGTCGGGCTGCTGGCCTACCTACTCACCACCGGTGCCTTTCAGCGGCCGGGGCGAACCGACCCGATTTCGCCCATCGTGGACTGGAACGCCACCATGCCACGCCTCGAGGGCGGTCAACTGCACTTCGGCTTCCTGCTGGCCTTGCTCGCCGCGGTAGCGGTCTGGTGGATCTTGGACCGCTCGACTACCGGGTTCGCCATCCGTGCTGTCGGTGCGAACCCACATGCTGCCGCAACCGCCGGGATGAGCGTGGCCCGAACGACGATCATCACCATGTTTCTGGCGGGTGCACTGGCGGGCCTCGCGGGTGTTCAGGCGGCATTAGGCCCTAGCGCCTCGGGACTGCCCGTGCCGCTTTCACTCGGGATCGTGGGGTCGATTGGCTTCGACGCAATCACCGTCGCCCTACTCGGCCAGTCCAAGCCACTAGGCACCGTACTGGCCGGCTTGCTGTTCGGCGCGCTGCATGCCGGCGGCCTGGCGATGCAGAGCATTGCCCAGACGCCGCTCACCCTGACAACCGTGCTGCAGGCACTGATTGTGCTCTTCGTCGCGGCGCCCGCGCTCGTCACCAAGATCGTGCCGTTCCTCAAGCCTCGCAAGACTCGGGCGTTTGGTCCGGTCCCTGAGGGAGGACTGGCGTGAGCGTCGACACCGTTGATCGGACCGCGTCGCATCCGGAGGCGGCTCGACTCGAAACACCCGGAAGGCGCCGCCAACGTATCTCCACGGGCATCCTCATCGCGGTCGTTGGAGTGTTGCTCCTGATTGGCCTCGCATCGACTAATGGCAATGCCCGATTTGCGCTGTCCGATGCGTTTGATGAGGTGCAACTGCCTACTGTGACCGTGCCGGGCTTCACTACGGTCCTGATCTGCGGGCTGCTCTGCCTCGCCGCCGCGGTTGGCTACCTTTCCGGCTCGGTACGTGGTCGGTGGCCGGTGTTGGCGGGGGCTGTGGCAGGCATGGCGGTTGTTATGGGCTTCCTGACCTGGGCGGCGTCTGGACGTGAGTTGCCCTTCCCTGTCAGCAATCAGTTCGCAGGCACTTTGTCGTTGGCGACGCCACTGGTCTTCGGTGCGCTCTGCGGGGTGTTGTGCGAACGCTCCGGAGTCGTCAATGTGTCGATTGAGGGGCAGTTCCTCTCGGCGGCCTTTGCTGCGGCGGTGGTCGGCAGCCTGACCTCGTCGGTGCCAGCGGCCATGATCGCTGCAGTGCTGGCAGGACTTGCCATGGCTGCATTACTTGCCGTGTTCTCGATCAACTATCTGGTCAACCAGGTGGTACTCGGTGTCGTGCTCAACCTGCTGGCCGTCGGAGTCACGGGCTTCCTTTTTGATCAGTTGGTGGAGCCGGCATCTTTGAAATACAACTCCGCGCCGGTGCTCGAGCCCATCCCGATTCCCGGGCTTGCAAGCATCCCATTCTTCGGGCGCGTGCTGTTTGAGCAGAACGTTCTCGCCTATCTAGCAGCTATCTCGGTTTTCGTGGTCTGGCTGGTGCTTTACCGGACCACCTGGGGGCTGCGGATTAGAGCAGTCGGCGAGCATCCCGAGGCGGCCGACACGGTGGGTATCAGCGTCCGGGGGATTCGTTGGTCAGCCGTGCTGGCGGGCGGTGTCTTCGGCGGGCTCGGCGGGTCCTTCTTCACACTCGCATCGACCGGCTCGTTCACCAAAGAATTCACGGTCGGCAACGGCTTCATTGCGCTCGCGGCTGTGATCATGGGTCGCTGGCATCCTGTGCTGGCGTCGATCATGTGCCTGTTCTTCGGCTTTGTCACCCAGATGGCTTCCCAATTGCAGACACTGAGTACCCCAATGCCCAGCCAGTTCCTGTTGATCTTGCCATACGTTGCGACGATCATCGCCGTAGCCGGGTTGGTGGGGCGTGTCAGACCTCCGGCAGCCGACGGTATTCCCTATGAGAAATAACGTCGACTGGGATCGGCTACGGGCCGCAGCTCGAGACGCTAGCCGTAATGCATATGCGCCGTACTCGCACTTTCCTGTCGGCGCAGCAGCGCTGGTTGACGACGGGCGGGTAGTGACCGGTTGCAACGTCGAGAACGCCTCTTACGGGTTGGGCCTCTGCGCAGAATGTGGGTTGGTGTCGGCGCTGCATGCCAGTGGTGGGGGTCGGCTGGTCGCACTTGCCTGTGTCGACGGGAGCGGAGCAACGCTGATGCCGTGCGGTCGCTGCCGGCAGTTGCTCTGGGAGCACGGTGGTGCCGAGTGCCTGATTGCTACGCCCTCCGGCGTCCTGCCGTTGAGTGCGCTGCTGCCACAGGCATTCGGGCCTCACGATCTTGCCAGGGGCGATCATGAGTCTTGACATCGAAGCGCTGCAAGCCTTCCCGAAAGTATCGCTTCATGATCATCTCGATGGTGGATTGCGGCCGCAAACGATCATTGAGCTGGCGGCGGACGCGGGGCACGGGTTGCCCGCGGACAACGCCGATGATCTTGGTCGATGGTTCGCGGAGTCGGCAGACTCGGGGTCGCTGGAACGCTATCTGGCGACCTTCACTCAGACCCTTGCAGTCATGCAGACAGCGCCGAACTTGCGGAGGGTGGCTGCCGAGTTCGTGGAGGACCTGGCGGCCGATGGCGTGATCTACGGCGAGGCCCGCTGGGCGCCAGAACAGCATCTGACGGCAGGCTTGACCGCAGCACAGGCGATCGAGGCCGTTCATGATGGCTTGGCTGAGGGAATGGCGGCGTGTCGAGCGCGCGGCTACGACATCGAGATGCGGCAGCTGCTCACCGCTATGCGGCAGGCGGAACCGACACGGGAGATCGCCGAGCTGGCGCTGCGCTATCGACACGACAGCGTCGCTGGTTTCGATATCGCCGGGCCGGAGAAGGGCTACCCGTCTTCGCGATTTCTGGAGTCTTTTCAGCTGCTGCGTCGCGAGGGCGCGTATTACACGATTCACGCGGGCGAGGCCGATGGCTGCGGGTCCATCTGGGAGGCGGTGCAGGTGTGCGGAGCCAACCGAATCGGCCATGGTGTGGCGATCGTCGACGACATTCGGCCCGACGCGGTCGGCGGTGCCGCGCTCGGCGAGCTCGCGGCACACATTCTCAGCGAGCAGATTCCGCTCGAGATGTGTCCGTCGTCCAATCTGCAGACCGGCGCTGTGCCCTCGATCGCCGAGCATCCGATCTACCGGCTGGACCAGCTCGGTTACCGGGTGACGGTCAACCCCGACAACAGACTGATGAGCGCGACCACCCTCACTCGGGAGTTCGCCCTGCTCGCCGAGTCATTCGATTACTCGCTCGAGGACGTACGCCGGCTGGGGATCAACGCTGCTAGCAGCGCCTTCGCGCCGGAAGGCATACGGAAGGTCCTGGTTCAGCGCATTGCCACGGCCGAGTAGGCATCTAGCGCTGAACATCGGAAGAGGGTCGTGCCGCTCCGGGCTAGGGTTTAGCCCATGAGTTCGCGCGTCCTGACTGCAGTGGCGTGGCCGTACGCGAACGGCCCACGCCACATCGGCCACGTCTCAGGCTTCGGGGTTCCCTCAGACATCTTCGCGCGTTACATGCGGATGAGCGGGCACGAGGTCTTGATGATCTCTGGGACGGATGAGCACGGCACGCCGATCTTGGTTCAGGCCGAGCGTGAAGGGTTGAGTCCACGCGAGACTGCCGACAAGTACAACCGCGTGATCGTCAACGACCTCCGTGACCTCGGCCTCTCGTACGACCTCTTCACCCGAACCACCACACTCAACCACTATGCGGTGGTCCAAGATCTCTTTCTCGGGCTGCATCGCAATGGCTATGTAGTGCCCAAGATCACGATGGGTGCGGTGAGCCCATCGACAGGACGAACCCTGCCGGACCGCTACATCGAAGGCACCTGCCCGATCTGCGGGTATCCCAGTGCGCGCGGTGATCAATGCGACAATTGCGGCAACCAGCTGGACCCGATCGACCTGATCAACCCCGTCTCAAGAATCAACGGCGAGACGCCCAAGTTTGTCGAAACCGAGCACTACCTCCTTGACCTTCCGGCGTTGGCAGGTTCGCTCGGGAAATGGCTCAGCTCCCGGACCGACTGGCGGCCCAACGTGCTGAAGTTCAGCCAGAACCTGCTGGAGGATCTGCGGCCGCGGGCGATCACGCGCGATCTTGACTGGGGGGTGCCGGTGCCGCTGGACGGCTGGCGCGATCAGCCGATGAAGCGGCTCTATGTGTGGTTCGACGCCGTTATCGGTTACCTCTCCGCATCGGTGGAGTGGGCCAGGCGCAGCGGTGATCCGGACGCCTGGAAGCAATGGTGGATCGATCCGGATGCGCGCGGCTACTACTTCATGGGCAAGGACAACATCGTCTTCCACACCGTGATCTGGCCCGGGATCCTGCTCGGTCACAACGGTGAAGGTGATCATGGTGGCACAGTCGGACCACTGGGCGAGCTTCGCTTGCCCGACGAGATCGTCTCCAGCGAGTACCTGACCATGAGCGGCTCCAAGTTCTCCACCAGCCGCGGCAAGGTCATCTACGTCGGCGATTTCCTGCGCGAGTTCGGGCCGGATGCCTTGCGCTACTTCATTGCGGTGGCGGGCCCGGAGAGCACCGACACCGATTTCACCTGGGATGAGTTTGTACGGCGCACCAACTTCGAGCTGGCCAACGAGTGGGGCAATCTAGTGAACCGCTCGATCTCCATGGCGCACCGGAACAACGGAGCGATCCCCACGCCGGGTACGCTCCTGAATGTTGATCATGAGCTGTTGCGGACCTCTGGCGATGCATTCGACACCGTCGGCGCGTTGCTGGGGCGGAACCGGTTCAAGCTGGCGATCACCGAATCCATGCGGCTCGTTGGCGCAGCAAACAAGTACCTCTCAGACACCGAGCCATGGAAGCTCGGCGGCGATCCTGAGCGGCGTGACACAGTGCTGCACACCGCACTACAGGTGGTCTCGGACGCCAACACACTGCTGACGCCGTTCCTGCCCCACGCTGCACAGAAGGTCTACCAGGCATTGGGCGGCAGCGGAATCTGGGCGGCCGAGCCTGAGATCCGCGAAGTGTCCGAAGAAGGTGGGCCCGACTATCCGGTGATCATGGGCGACTATGCCGGCGAGCAAGCGCGCTGGGAATCTCACCCGATTGCCGCAGGAACGCCGCTCCAGCCGCCAACCCCACTTTTCGCCAAGCTTGACGAGACGCTCGGCGAGACTGGCCCTGCATGGGCTCCTATCGAGCGCTGATCAACTATCCCGGCCGGCCCGCGGGGACTTGCAGATCCGTGTACTGACAGGTCCTGACCGACGCCGAAGTCGAGGAGAGCGACGCCCGCTCCGCGATCGAACGGCCATTCTATTTTTGTCAGAGGGCTTCCGTAGCGTATGAGGCATGTCAGCACTCCAAGCCGAGCCTCCGTCAACCGACGCGTTGGTGGCGCGTCTGGATGAGATGCTGGCCGACCTTGCTGCCGCTGTTGCGGATAACACCCTGGCCTCGGATGCGGTTCGAATTGATCGGATTGCGCTTCTAGAGAAACTACGGGCGGCCACAGCGGCATTGCAGGCCGCGGAGACGGTGCGGCTCGCCCAATCCCAAGTCGCTGAGCAGCTGGCCGCTGATGTGCATCACACCGCAGTTGGCCGCGGCATTGCCGAACAGATCGGATTGGCCTGCCGGATCTCCCCGGTGGTTGCGGCGCGGCGGCTCAACACCGCCCGGGCATTGTGCCTTGAGCTGTCCGACACCTACAGCCAACTTGCGGCTGGAGAGCTCAGTGAACGGGTCGCTGAAACCGTGGTCGCTGAGACCCGGCACTTGGATCCGGAGACCCGCCGCCAGGTCGACGCACAACTCCAGCTTGCCGGCATCAGCCGGATGGGGTTCAAAGCTGCCGTCGGGTGT
>Ga0126307_10001319_pt1 | contig 16362 bp, 16 predicted proteins | sample Plot28_FD_89955 | JGI IMG/M metagenome (GOLD analysis project Ga0126307, IMG submission 89955) | Serpentine soil microbial communities from UC McLaughlin Reserve, CA, USA - Plot28 | ecosystem: Environmental > Terrestrial > Soil > Grasslands | place: USA: UC McLaughlin Reserve, Lake County... | reverse complement strand
GGTGCGGGCAATCGGGGTCCAGAAAACGCTTCAGCCAAAGAACCTCGGGGACTTCGAGCTCTACGACCAGAACCGGAGCGTGATGTACGTCCTCTGCGGAGGCGTGGGCAAGGACTGCAAGATTACGGAGGGAAATGCGAGCGCCGAGCGCGGCACCGTGCTGAGGCGGGAGGCCCTCGAGCTCGCGCTCTACACGCTCAAGTACGCCGCTCCGATCGACAACGTCGTGGTGTTCGTCCCGCCGGGCCCGCAGGAGACGAAGCTCTCGAGCGCCCTCTTCTTCCGTCGGCAGGATCTCTCCGCTCAGCTCGAGAAGCCCCTGAGGACGACGCTCCCGCACAGCCGGCCTCCGCTTCCTGGGGGAATCGACCCGTCCGAGAAGACCACCGTCGACACGCTCACCGCCGAGCGCCTCTTTCGCTACCTCGGCGTCGCGAACGCGAACGACTTCGGTCAGGTCGTCGTGCTCCAGCCCGCCTGAGGGTCTCAGGCGAGCAGGAGGAACTCAAATCGCAGCTCGCCGGGAAACGGCGCGCGACCAATCTTGGCGACCACGAGCCGGCCGCCGATGTGCGGCAACTCGAGCTCGTCTCCCGGCTCCGGTGGCCCGCCGTCGCGCTCCAGCAGCAGGTAGCGCGCGGGTGTCGGCACGAAGAGCAGATGTGAGGGCGCCTCCGATGCCTCCACCAGCTTCAGCTCGGTGAACTCGCCGCGCAGGCGCTCGATCTCGTCCTGCAGCCGGCGGTTCTCCGACTTGAGAAGCTCGAGCTGTGGATCCTGCTCGGACACCCCTCGAGCGCCGTCAGCTTGGTCGGCACTAGGGAGACGACGTTGTTCTCGAACTCTTCTTCTCGCCCATCCCGTTGCCGATGGCGCCGATCGATCTCGGCCCAGAGGCCCGTACCGAAGCCGCGCTCGGTCTTCAGCTCGACGCCGTACCGCTCGGCGAGGGCGATCGCCAGGTCGGGACCAGAGACGTAGCCGCGCTCGACCGAGGATCGCGCCCAGCAACCGGTCGGTCTCAGCCTGCTCCGCGAGCGCAAGCTCGAGCTCGCGGGTCGTGACGAGGCCTTTCTCAACAAGCAGCTCGCCGAGCGGACGCCAGATGTTCTCCGCAGCATCCACGTCAGGTGTATCGGCGGAATCCCCAGCGATCCTGAACGAAAATATGGGCGGTGACAGGATCGAACTGCCGACCTCCTGGGTGTAAACCAGGCGCTCTCCCAGCTGAGCTAACCGCCCATGCCCCCGACGGGATTCGAACCCGTGCTACGGCCTTGAAAGGGCCGTGACCTAGGCCGCTAGTCGACGGGGGCAACCGGCCGAAGGATAGCCCGCACATGGAATAGGGGATGAGGGACTAAAGAACATGCCCCAACGCGGACAAGCCTCCCCCCGGCGACGCGCCCGCCTACGAGTAATTCGAATAGCAATGACACCTCGGCGGCCATACGTGCCCGCATCCATACGGCCGAACTAGGTCGCCCCAGGGGCCTTCCTGACTAGCGGTGACGAATCCTCCGGGAACTCCCTCAGCGTTTGCCGGCGCAGCGCCTCGATCGCGACGGCGGTCGTGGCGGCAAGGAGCAGGACGCCGAGCAGCCGCCGATCGCCGGCCGTCGGTCCTACTGCGAGCAGGATCAGGAAGAGGGCGAGAGCGGCCGCCCAGACGACCACCGGATGATCTCTGAAGGAGGGCGCCAGCCAGCGCCTGACCGCGACTGCAGGTCGATTCGGGCCTGCGAGGACCGTAGCGAGGAGGACGAGCGCACCATAGACGACCAGGATGATCGCGATGTCTCGCATGATGCTCGTCTCAAGCCCCCAGATCACGCTCACCGGATGCTTGTTCGCCTCCGTCTTGACGAGCGCGTCGACGATCACATCGCCGAGGAAGCGCCTGAGGGAGGCGATCACCAGCCCCACGAACACGAGGCTCGCCCCGGTCGCGCCCAGCAGCAGCCTGCGGCGGCCCTGGGCGAGGTAGATCGCGAGTGCGTAGAGGGCGACGACGGCGATCAGGAGCAGCGAGCTCAGCGCTTTGAGAATCTTCACCGCCGTCTGGGCGGCTTCGAGCTGGTCCGACTTCATGATCACGAGCTGGCCGGCGTCCGGATCGGCGTTTGCCTTCAGCTTGTCCTCCACCCCGAGCCGCGTCGCCAGCCGTGTTATCGCGGGTCTCAGGTCGAGCGTGACCATCCCGTTCGCGGTCGAGATGTTTCCGGCCTTGCCCAGGTCCTTGCCCTCGAGCACCCTCACGACAGCCGCGTGGGCGCGTTTGTTGGCGTTCTCCCAGAGCGTCTGCACCCTCGGCCGCTGCAGCAGCCTGTCGGCGGCCGCGGGCCCGACGGTGTTCTGGAGCGCCGCCGCCAGCGCGGGCGCTGCTGCCTGGGAGCGCTTCGGCAACCGCTCGCGCAGCTGGGCTTCCACGTCGACTCGCTCGAACAGTCCGTCGCTCAGCTTCTGCGCGATCGCTCCGCGAACGTCGTCGTTTGCCAGCAGCTGCGCCGACGAGTCTGCCCACGCCTCATCGTCAAGCAGTTGACGCTTCGACCAGACCGTGAGCGACGAGACGAACATCAAAATCGTCGCCAGCCCGAGCAGGCTCCAGACCAGCAGGCCGCGCTTCTTGCTCATAGTCGCCTCGCGCTTATCACTTCAGCCTCCCTCGGCGGAGCCGGCCTGGGAACGTCCGAGTGTCGGAACTACTCCCTGACCGTCTGCCCTAGACCGCAGCCGCCGTCTCCGGCGGCTTCATGAAGGCACCGATGATCCAGAGCACCGGGAAGAAGATCCCGAAGAAGAACATCCAGCCGTGTCCATTCCTGAGGGTCATGAGGCCGAGCGTGAAGGCCACGAAGAAGTACAAGATGCCGGCACCGATTCCGATTCCCCACCACATGATTCCTCCCTGAACGTCTAGACGTGGACTCGCGCCTCGATCGTGCCGCCAGGGACAAAGCCGCACATCATCCAATGAGGATGACGCCGGAGACGGGAGTCCATCAAGCGTTGTCCGGTTGGGGCACCCTTCACAGCGACGCTGCCGCTTTGGACGAAGCTCTCGCGCAAAGTAGGCTGGACTCGATGACGGACGGCGGCGAGGAACCTAGGGCCTCGAACACGACGGCGAGCGCACCGCGGTCCCGATCGAACTGGACCGCAAGCCGCGTGATCGGGATCGTCTTCGCCAGCATCGGCGGGCTGATAGGCCTGGCACTGCTCGTCGGAGGCATCGCCGTCCTGGTCGCCTTCGCCTTCAGCCGCGACGATCACGGCTACTTCAACTCCGATCGCCACCGGCTCGAAAGCGCCACCTACGCGATCGTCACGGACGACATAGATCTCGGCGCAGACGAGGTTGATTGGGCCCCGGACAAGATCCTCGGCAACGTCCGAGTCCGGGTCGACAGCGCTGAATCTGTGTTCGTTGGCATTGGGTCAGACGACGACGTTGATCGCTACCTCGGTGACGTCTCGTACGACGAGCTGATCGACTTCGACGGCGCTAACCCTGACTTCGAGCCACACGACGGTAGGGCGCCATCGGCGCCACCAGGCGATCAAGACTTTTGGGTTGCCAGGTCCGAGGGCTCCGGCGACCAAGCGCTGACGTGGGATGCCGAATTTGGTCGCTGGACAGCGGTCGTGATGAATGCCGACGCCGCCCGAGGCGTCGATGTCGAGGCGGATGTGGGGGTCAAGTTGGACTGGGCGATCTGGGCGGGCCTGGGGATGGTCGTTGTCGGTCTGCTGATGACCGTCGGCGCCGTAATCGTGATCCTGCTCATCGGCCGTCGAGCAAGCCGACCCTTGCCAATGGCCTGACTGAAGAGGAGGGCCGGCGTTCCTACGCTCGTTAGCGCTCGGTTGCTCCCTGTGGCACGATCCGCGGGCGTGGATACGAGTCGGATCGCAGCATTTTCAGCCTTCGCCGATCTACCTGCTGCGGAGCTCAACGAGCTCGCGGGTGCGATGAGCGAGGTCGAGGTCGAAGCGGGCGCCAAAGCCGTCACGCTCGACGACTACGGAACCGCCATCTACTTCATCGAGCAGGGAGAGGCCGATGTCCTCACCGATGGCGGCGAGGCGACCGAGGCTCTCGGCCCCGGCGACACCTTCGGCGAGATCGGACTTCTCCTGACGGGACAGCGGACGGCCACCGTGTTGGCGCGCACCCGCATGCGGCTCCTGTCCCTCTCCGGTCAGGACTTCGAGCGCATCCGAGCAGGGGTGCCCGAGCTCGAACGCTCGCTGCGTCGACTCGGCCATGAGCGCGCAGGGCGGTAGTCCCTGGTCGCCTGCTAGCTCTCGTCGGCGGGAGCCCCGGCGAACACAGGTGCACCGAGTTGCTCCATCAGACCGAGGTCGTCCCGGTGATTCCAGATCTCAACGACTCTTCCCGCGTCATCGAACCGGAAGATGTTCACGCCGGAGAACTCCGCACGCTTGCCCGTCGGAGCGAAATCGCTCCAGCCGCCGGTGTGGGTGCCGGAAGCAGTCCAGCGAGCGGCGACGAGGTCATGCTCGGCTAGAACGAGATCGACCCGCCACTGGAGATCAGGGAACGCCTCGCGAAATGATTCCGCGATTCGCGCCTGCCCGGCAGCTCCCGGAGCTGCCTGCGTCTGGCGAAGATCGTGACGTACGTAGTCATCTGCGAATACCTCTTCGGCGAACTCGACGTTCCCGCGAGCCCAGACTTCCTCATAAAAGCGCACCACGAGCCTCTTGTTCGCGTCGACGTCCATGGGGCTCACGATGCTAGGCGTCGCAACGTCGTAGGCAGGACAACCAAGGCGAACCCTCGGTCATGCTTTAGCCGCGCGTGCAGCGACGTCTCCTGCTCCTTGTCTGGACAGGAGGATGCTCGCGACGATGATCCAGATCAGCGTCACCAGGAGCGCGAAGAAGTCGGCGAACGGAACGAACAGCAGCACACCGAGAACGATCGCCAGCCACCCCATCCAACGCGGCAACACCGCCGAGGTGAACACGGTCGCTCCCGCCCCCAGCATCATCACGCCAAACGCGCTGTTCCACGCGATCCAACTGTCGCTGTCGAGCATGTTCAGCGCACGCGCAGCATCACCCGTCACGCCGTGATCGACCGCGTCCGTGAGTGCGAAATGAATCAGCGCAGTGGCAAGTAGCATCGCCGCCTCGATCACTGTTCCCGCGATGAGCAGACGGCGCCAGAGGATAGCCTCGCCGCCCTCGTTTCCACGGCCGCTGAAGGAGGCGAGATAGATCCCGAACAGCACCAGAAACGGCACGGAGGCCGCCAGGACGAACGCGGCTATCGACTGCTGCGTGGTGTGCTCGCTGTAGTACGACACCACCTTGGCGGCCGAAGCGTCGGTATCAGGGGTGTCGCCGCCGAAGATCACCACTCCGCTCAGCGCGACAAGGACGAATGCGACGCCGCTCAGCGCCCAAACCCTCCGTACTACCACCTGTCCCTCCTTTGATCGATTCACGCCCGGGGCGGGAGCATCGACGTTTCCGCAGCTTGTTGCAACCCGGAATGACGGGACGACTACGACTGGCGTGCCTTAGCTCCGCTTGGGCAGAGTTCCGGAACGTCACCCCGAGGTGCCTCGACGCAGGCGACGCGCTGCTACCTGCTCCAAACCACCTCGATCGGTCGGTCGATGCCTGGAAGAGGCAGGCCGCTCGCCTCGGCCTCGATCGCGTCGCGCGTTCCGCGCGAGAGACGTGCCCAGGTGTCGATTCGTACGGTGTGATGCGCCCGTCTCCAGGTTCCGCGGATCTCGCCTTCGACGAGGAGCGCGCCCGGCCACACACGGGGCGTCCACAGACGCTGCCGCCGATCTTCGCGCGGAACGAGAAGCTTCCGCTCTTTGCCGTCGAGCAGAAAGTAGGCATCGCCGCTCGGCAGCAGGCGTGCGGGTGCAGAGACCGTCTCGCCCGTGCGAATCGCCGACTCGTCTTCTGCGAGCAGCCATTCGTCTCCAAGCGGCGATCGAACGGGCAGCAGCGATGCCTCGAGGGACGCGAACGCGTCAGTCGCCGAGCGCCGAGAGATCCCTGCCCAGCGGGCGAACCCGTCAGCCGTTGTGGGTCCGAAAACATAGATGTAGCGTCGAGCGAGCTCACGACGCGCGTCGGCAGGGTCGACTCCCGCAGCGACGACCGTCCAAACCGTCGGCGCACGCGCGCCCTCCCAGCGGATGGCGACCGTGCCGGTCGTCGCGGCGTACCTGAGCCCGTTGCCGACACCGAGTGCGCGCCCAACCTCGCGATCCGTCATCCGCCTGCCATCGAGGTGGGCGTGCAAACGCTCTGCCATGCGCTCGGCCCGAAGCCGACCCTTGGCGTCGACGGGAAGTCTCCCGAGCGAGAACAGCGCGAAGTCGCGCTTCGCGACCACGTAGGTGCTGTATCTAGGGCCCCACAGCTGGGCGAGCGACTGATCCTCCCACGTCGAGGGCTCTACGCCGTCCACGCGCGCGTGCAAGGAGAGCAGCGCGGCTCTTGGCATGCTGTCCTGCAGGCCGGCCCAGGCCGCCCTCCGCAGCGACTGCGAGCCCATTGGCATTCGCTGGTGGAGCGCGCCGACTCGTTGTCGGAACGCAAGGATCTGCTGCCGGTTGACGCGAAGTCGCGATTCCACCGAACCCGCCATGAGCTCGAGGACCCTAGGTAAGTCACGGCCGTCTCGCCAACATTCGGGGGAATGTCACCCGAGCTCGCTCAGCGAGAGCGTGTCCGGCCGTTTAGCAGGCGTGAGACGATCGGCACGGAACGTCGACTAGGACCGAGTGAGGCGCTACGGTCGTCGCCTCGATGATCGTGTGCGGGCTGCTCGTCTGCCCCGCTCTGATCGTGCGTCCCGGCCGAGCTTCACGCGACGTGCCTTGACCGGACGATGTTCCGTCTGCGGCGATGGATCGCGCTACTGTGCCACTACGGATGCGTGCAACGCTGATGTTCGGCGCCAACGACGTCCGGGTCGAGGACGTCCCTGACGCCCGCCTGATCGAGGCGAGCGACGCACTCGTTCGAGTCACCCGCGCCGCCATCTGCGGCAGCGACCTGTGGCCGTACAACCAGATGGAGCACAGCGACACCGGACGCCGGATGGGACACGAGTTCATCGGCATCGTCGACGCCGTCGGCGCAGACGTCCGCACGATCAGCGCCGGCGACCTCGTCATCTCACCGTTCCTGTGGTCGGACGGCACCTGCGTCTTCTGCAAGGAGGGAATGCAAAGCGAGTGCCTGCACGGTGGCAGATACGGATCCGATGACGTCGACGGCGGTCAGGGAGAGGCGGTGCGCGTGCCTCAGGCAGATGGCACGCTCGTCGTCCTGCAGGTCGGCGACGACGACGCGCTGATGCCGTCCCTGCTCACGCTCACCGATGTGATGGGAACCGGACACCACGCCGCGGTGACGGCCACGGTTGCGCCCGGGAAGACGGCTGCGGTCGTCGGCGACGGTGCGGTCGGCCTCTGCGGGGTGATCGCGGCGAAGCGACTCGGCGCGGAGCAGATCATCCTGCTAGGCCGCCATCCAGACAGGATCACCCTGGCGAAAGAGTTCGGGGCAACCGACATCGTCAGCGAGCGCGGCGACGAGGCCGTCGAGCGCGTTCGCGAGCTGACCGGCGGTCTCGGCGCACATTCCGTGCTCGAGTGCGTCGGACACGACCAAGCCGTCGTCACCGCGCTCGAGGTCGCCCGGCCAGGCGGTGCGGTCGGCCGCGTCGGCGTACCCCAAAGCGACGACACGCTGACCGGCATCCCCTTCTGGAAGAACGTCAGCATCGGCGGCGGACCGGCGCCGGCACGGGCCTACATCGACGAACTCCTGCCCGACGTCCTCGAGGGTCGCATCGAGCCCGGTCGCGTCTTCGACCGCGTCGGCACGCTCGACGACGTACCGGACGGCTACCGAGCGATGAACGACCGCGAGGCGATCAAGGTCATGATCGGGTTTTAGAGCCGCCGCCGGAGATGCGCGTCCCTACGGGTGAATCGTAATCTGCGCCCCGAGCGGCACCGAGCGCATCAGCCACACGAGGTCGTGCGGGGCGGCGTGAAGGCAACCCGTGCTGACTGCTCCCGCGGTCGAGCCTCCGTGGATCGCCAGGCGGTCGCCGCCCGTCCAGCCACGCGGCAGGCTCGTCTGATGGCCTGAGAGCGCGAGGATGCAGCAGCCGTAGGCCGACTCGGAGAAATCGGATCCGCGCAGCTTGTCGGTGATCGCGAAGCGGCCAATCGGAGTCGGCGTCGCGCGCGCGCCGGCTCCGACGCGCATCCTTCGCAGCACGCGTCCGCCGCCGCGCACGCGCAGCTCGCGCGTTGACAGATCGACGTCGAGTGAGACGCGCGTGCGGCTGAACCGAAGGCTGCCGCTGCCTGTGTCGAGCCAGCCGACGCGGCCATTCGGCAACTCGCTCGTGATGACTGCCAGGCGGCGGCCTGTCCGCCTGACGGCGAAGGTGCGCCCGGAGCCGAACTCTGTTCGCGACGAAAGGCGCGCCACCGCGGAGCCGTTCGGGCCGCTCCGGACCGTGACCACGCGCCCCGGGCGGACGTGTGCGACGAGAGTCCCGAGCGCGGTGCTCTTCGACGCAGGGGACGGCGCCGGCCGCGCGACAGTCGTGCGCTTCGCCGGTCGCGGCTTCGGGCTTGCGACGGGCTCGGCGCGCCCAGACAGATCGCCGCCGAGCGAGACGGAGACGAGGATGGCCACGGCGAGAGCAATGCGCTGCGCCACGTCCTTCGCATCGGCAGATCGCGAACGCGACTTGACCGGCTTGCGTCATCCGGCATTTGACCTCTCGCCACCACCTAGGCGACAAACCCCGAGGCGGAGGAGATGGCACACCTCATCCGGCTAGTGCGCGCCGGCGACCGGCCAAATCAGGCGCGCTGTCGTTTGGCGCGATAGAGCAGGCGGTCGGCCTGCTCGAGCAAGTCGCCCCTCTCGCCCCGCTCGATGGTCGACACTCCCACCGAGACCGTCGTTTGAAAAGGAAGATCCTGGTGGGCAATGGTCTCGGAGACATGGCGAACTATGCCTTCGGCCGTAGCGCGGTCGGTCTGAGGCAGCAACACCGCGAACTCGTCCCCGCCCAGTCGTGCGACCAGATCGGGGGCTCGCACGCAAAAGGCAATGCTGCGCGCGACCTGGACGAGCGCCAGATCGCCCGCGGCATGCCCGTGCGTGTCGTTGATCTGCTTGAAGTTGTCGATATCCAGCAAGAGCAGCGACAACGGCGTCCAATCGCGTCTCGTGCGTCCGAGCTCGCGTTCGAGCTGCTCAACGAAGTGGCGTCTGTTCGGAAGCCCCGTTAGCTCATCGGTCCTCGCAAGCCGCTCCAGCTCGCCGTGTGTGCGTGCGTTATCGAGAGCCAAGGCCGCAACGGCCGCGAAGTCTTCAGCCAAGTCGATCTCATGATCCGAGAAGGATCGGTTCTCGCCGCTGCGATAGAGCGTCAGTACGCCGAGCAGCTGATTCCGCGCCATGAGTGGTACGCAGGCGACTGCCTCCGGCAGCTCCGCCGTGCCTGGAACCGTACCGGCGGCAGGGTCGAGATGAGCGGCATTCGAAACGACGGGTCGACGATCGCGTGCGGCTTTGCCGGTGAGACCCTCACCGACCTTGATTCGAAGGGAGCGAAAGGCTTCGGCGTCCTCTCCCTCGACGACCGCGACCGCTAGCTCATCCGTCGCGCAGGTTCCCCAGACAACGACATCGTCGCACCAGACGAGCTCGCGCAGGTGCGCCAGCGCTCGGCTGAGGACGGACTCGACCGATCGCTCCGAGAGGATCTCCCGCACGACGGCCGCCAGCCGCCGCAGGGCGAGGGCGAGCACCGCTTGATCTACAGGGTCGCTGGTGGTCGACATGCCGCATCGTCCCGTGCTGATTGCACGAGTGCAAAGGTCATCGGCGCCGCATCGGCTACGCAGCACGCCCCATCGAGTGACTCGTTTGCTACCTGGCTGGCCCGGCCTCGCGCTCACCCTAACCCTGTAGCCCCCGCGTTATCATCCTCGCCATGCGACGCTCTGCATTGCTGCTTGCGGCGGTGACGGGTCTTTTGCTGGCAGGAGTAGCCGACAGCACGACGGCCGTTGCAAGGCTAAGCGTGAATCCGTCGTTGCTGGGCTATGGCTCCACCGTGACCATCAAGGGCACGGGGTTCGCGCCGAGGGTCAACGTGACGATCAACGTCCGCCGCCCGAACGGCTTGCCAACCGCGCACTGGACGACGCTGAAGGCGAATCGCAGCGGCGGCTTCCGCTATGTGCGCGTAGTCGCCCGCTCGGCCGATACCGGGAGGTATGTCGCGGTCGCTTGCCAGCGAGCCTGCCGGATCAAGGCGACTGCCGCGTTCCGGATCGTCAAGGTCCAGCCGCTCTAGCCGCCCTCGAGCAGTTCCTTCAACCGGTGGAAATCCCGGCGGAACTCCTGCTCGGCCGTGCGCGCCAGCACGGGCTCGGTGAGCCTGAGGAGCCCGCCGGGCTGGGCCTCGGCGACAAGCCTGAGCTGGGTGCCGCCACCCTGCGCGGCCAGCTCGTGGTCGACAGTGAACTCGACAGGCCCGCCGAGGGATCGAAGAGTTAGACGCTGAGGCGGCTCGTAGGCGACGACCTCGAACTCGGTGTCCAGTTCGCGCCCGAGGAGGCGGCGCTTCTCGGTCACGCGAGAACCCTCGCCCAGCGGGCCTTTCGCGTGCGCGTCGATTGCGCTGGCCTGCCACTCCGGGAGCCGCTCGATGTCGCTCAGGAGCTCGAAAACGTCCTCAGGCGTCCTCGCGATCTCAACGGTCAGCTCGATCCGGATCACGAGGTGCTGGTACCCATGCGCCCGCGCCTATACTCGCGTCCGGCGGGCCGGTAGCTCAGTTGGTAGAGCAGGGGACTTTTAATCCCAAGGTCGCAGGTTCGAGACCTGCCCGGCCCACTACTTACGACAGCTGCTTCGAACCCCGCGCGATCGATGCTCAACCGTCTCGATCGGCGCGCGGCCGTAGTTCCATTGATTTTGTTCCGGTGCCGGCTGGCCCTCGTCGGGCCTACCGAGGTTGATCTGATCGAGCCGCCGGTACTGACCGCCGGAGGGGCGCAGACGAGATCACTCGTACTGAAGCGCCTTAAGGATGTTCAGCCGCGAGCCACGGCGCGCGGGAAGCACTGATGCGAGCAGGCCGACGGCGGTCGTGCCCGCGATGAACACGGCCATCGTGCGCCAAGGAATCGCCAGCACTAGGCCTTGATCCGACAGTGCCTGCGTGGTGAGCACTGCGAGGAAGACGCCGACAGCGATTCCAAGCGCGCCACCGATCAGCGAGGTAACGATGCCTTCGTAGCGGATCATCCGACGCACCTGGCGTCGCGTCATGCCGACCGCCCTGAGCATGCCGATCTCGCGCGTCCGCTCGAAGACGGACAGCACGAGGGTGTTGACGACGCCGAACACGCTAATCAAGATCGAGAGCCCGAGCAGTCCATAGAGGACGTTCAGGACGAGCTTGATGTCGTCCTCCTGCGTCTGCTTGAACTGGCTCGACGTCTGGATCTTCGCGTCCGGGAAGGCGTTCAGTGCGCTGCCCAGCCGGGTCGTGTTCGCGTCGGTGACGCCACCCTTGACGTTGATGAGTGCCATCAGGTCTCTCGGCGCCGAGTAGTTGGCGTCGAACGTTGCTGTCGACATCGTGACGTCGCCGAAGGGCGAGCCGCCGTTCGGCGGGTCAAAGATGCCTTTCAGCCGCAACTGGAGCACCTGGCCTGTCGGAGTCGTGACGGCGATCGGCGAGCCGATCTTCAGGTTGTGATCCTTCGCGTAGTCCTTGTTCACGAACGCACCATCCTTCCCGAGTCGTGCCGGGACGGATGTCGACCCGTTGATCCAGTCGATCCGAACCGTCTTCGCCAGGTTCGGCTGGACCGCCGTGACCTGAATGTTGTCACCGAAGACGCGCCCGTCTCCGCCGCGTATCGGCGAGACCGCCGTAACGCCCGGAGCCAGCGCAACGGCACCATCAGCCTGCTTCGTGAACGGATCGAAGCCGTTCTCGGCCGTCAGCGCATAGTCCGCGACGAAGAGCTTGTCCACCGCGTCGGAAAACGAGCTGCGTAGGCCGGCGCCGACGAAGGCGACGAAGGTGATCAGTGCCAGGCCGATCATCAGCGCCGATGCGGTCGAGGCGGTTCGGCTCGGGTTCCGCATCGCGTTCTCGCGGGCCAGCGTTCCGGCGGCACCTCCGATCCGCGCGCCGGGCCAGCCGAGCACCGCAGCGAGCGGTCGAACCGCACGCTTCGCATTCAAAGCGACGCCCACGAACAGGATCAGCGTCCCGAAGCCCAGAGCCAGGAGACGGCTCGCGGTCGTCAGGCCGCTCCCGAAGATGCCATAGACGAGGAGCAGGATGCCCAGCGCCAGCGTCACGATCGAGGCGACGGGGCCGAAAGGCGAGAGCCGAGAAGCCGGCAGAGCGGCGCCCTCGCGGACAGCGGCAATCGGTGGGACCCGCGTCGCCTTGATGGCCGGGCGGAGGCTGGCGAGCACGGTCACGACAATGCCAACGGTCAGGCTGACGATGACCGTACGTGCGGCGAAGACGGTGTCGCCCTTCGGAAACTCGACGCCGACCGCGACGAAGAGTGCGTTCAGAGCTTTTGCGATCCCGAGTCCGACGAAGAGGCCGAGCAACGAGGCAACCGCGCCCACGACGAGCGCCTCCAGCAATACCGTGCGAAGCACCTGCCGTCGAGAGCCGCCGATCGTCCGCAGCGTGGCGAACTCACGCACGCGCTGCGCGATCGTGATCGACAGCGTGTTCGCGATCACGAAGGCCCCGACGAAGAGGGCGATGCCGCCGAAGGCGAGCAGGATTTTCTGGAAGATTCCAACGGCGCCGTTGACGTCGTCGACGGCCTCCTCGGTCTGCGCGGCGGCGGTCTTCACCTTCGCGGTCGACGGCAGCAGCGGCCGAATCTCGCTGACGAGCTTCTCGGGTGTCACGTCCTCTTTGCCCGCGACCTGAATCGCGTCGAGCTTGCCCACCTTCCCAAACAGCTTCTGTGCGGTGGGGACGTCGAAGATCGCGATCGTGGAAGAGCCAATCGACGAGCTCTCGGCGAACGTCGCGATGCCCGTGATCTCGAACCGACGAGCACCCTGGTCGGCGGCAACGCCGATCGTGTCGCCTACGGCGAAATGCTTCGTGTCCGCGGTGTGCTTGTCGATTGCGATTTGCTCGCCGCCAACAGGCCACTGACCCGACGCGAGCTTCAACGGATTGAACCGCTTGTCGTTTCGGGGATCGACGCTGGATGCGATGCTCTCACCGCCTCCCGTCGAGATGACCTTGCCGTCACGTCCGAGCAGCCTCGCCTCGTCTTCGATCGAGCCTGCGGCCGCGGCCACGTCGGGAAGATCCTTCACCTTGGCGAGCACGCTCGCCGAGAACGCCGGCACCTCGGCGGTTTCGCTGTTCTCGTTCTTGAACGCGACCTTGCCGCTGATCACGGCGTCCGAGTTCTGGAACGAGTTGTCGACGACTTTCGTGAACGCCGCGGTGATCGTGTCTGTCAGGACGTAGGTGCCACTGATCATCGAGACGCCCAGCACGATCGCGAGCGCCGTCAGCAATGTTCGGAGCTTGCGCCCCCACAACCCTTTGAGAGAGACGGCGTTCATCGTGCGAGCTCCTCACTGACGGCGATAACCTCACTGGCGGTCGAGCGGCCGAGGTCGCGAACGATCATTCCGTCGGCGAGGAAGAGGATCCGGTCGGCGATCGTCGCGGCGCGAGGATCATGCGTAACCATCACAGTCGTCTGGCCGTATCCGTCGACGGAGTCGCGCATGAGCTCGAGGATCTCGCCACTTATCTTCGAGTCGAGGTTGCCGGTCGGCTCGTCGGCGAAGACGATCGTCGGCCGGCTGACCAGAGCCCGCCCGATCGCCACGCGCTGCTGCTGCCCGCCCGATAGCTCGGAGGGTCGGTGGCTCCTTCGGTCCTGCAAGCCGATCTTCCTCATCAGCTCGGCGACCCACTCCTTGTCCGGCTTCTGTCCGGCGAGCGAGAGCGGGAGGACGACGTTCTCCTCGGCGTTCAGCATCGGGAGCAGGTTGAAGAACTGGAAGATGAAACCGATGTGCTTGCGACGAAGCAGGGTCAGGGCGGTGTCGCCCAGCTTTGAGATGGCCGTGCCGGCGATCGTGACCTCGCCGGAGGACGCCTTGTCCAGGCCAGCGAGGATGTGCATCAGTGTCGACTTGCCTGAGCCGGAAGGTCCCATCACCGCAGTGAGCTGACCTTTCGTCACATCGAGCGAAACGCCGCGGAGAGCGTCGACCGCGGTTTCGCCGTCGCCGTAGCGACGGGTCAGATCCTGGGCAGCAACGACGAACTCCCCTGAGACCGCCGCCTCCGTCGGTGTGCCCTCTGTCTCAACTGCTGGAATCGCAACGGTTGCCATGATCAGCTCCTTTTCCTGTACGGGTTGGTGACCGGCTCATCAGGTTGCTCGCGGCAAGACGGGCAGTCACGGGATCCCGAGCTCGCTGACGCGGGTGGCCGTAGTGCGCTCGGCGACGAAATGCGGTAGCAGCGCGAGCGCCTCGGCTTCGGATCCCGCTTCGACCGTCCACCAGAGCTCATGGCCGCCCGAACGGCACGAGCCGATCGTTGCCGTGTGGCGGAGCGGGCTGTCGTGGCCTCTGAACGAGGCAAACGCGACGCCGCAGTCCTGCGGCTCGTGCCGGTGCTGCAGCAAGTAACGAAACACCCAGCAAGCTTCGCGGCGTCATCGCTCTGCCGTCATCGGGGCGACACCCTGATTAGGTGGCTCGACCACCCCTGCTCTATGCTGGTTCCGGAAGCGAAATGGCCCTTCTTTCCGAGCACCTCGTCGGCCGTGCCGAGGAACTCGGTGCGCTTGACCAGCTCCTCGTCGAACTTGAGACGGGAGAGCCTGCAGCGACCGCGCTCGTGGGAGAGCCCGGTATCGGCAAGACGCGCCTCCTAGCCGAGCTCGCGGCCCGCTCCGATGCGCGCGGGCACCTCGTGCTCGCCGGATCTGCGTCAGAGCTCGAGCGCGACCTGCCCTTCTGGGTGTTCGTGGACGCCCTGGAGGAATACGTTCAGGCGCTGGATCCACAGCTGCTCAACTCACTGGACTACGATGTGCGGACGGAGCTGGCGCGCGTCTTTCCGTCGCTTGCCGGGCTCGCGGACGACCGTCCACCGGCGTTTCAGCACGAGCGGTACCGGAGCCACCGCGCGGTACGCGAGCTGCTCGGGCGGCTCGCCACGGAGAGACCGGTCGTGCTTGTCCTCGATGATCTGCACTGGGCCGATTCGGCATCCGTCGAGCTGCTCGGTGCGTTGCTACGCCGGCCGCCGGGGGCCGTACTCCTGGCCCTGGCCATGCGTCCCCGGAGGGTTCCGGAGCGACTGGCAGGCGCGCTTCAGCACGCGCACCGTGCCGGCAGCCTCATCCGGGTCGAGCTTCGCCCGCTCAGCCGACCCGAATCCGACGAGTTCCTCGGCGAAGCCGTGGACGAAGCGCACGCCGCTGCCCTCTACGAGGAAAGCGGGGGCATCCCGTTCTACCTCGAGCAACTCGCCCGCTCGTTCGCTGGATCGCTTGAGGTAGCCGCTCCGGCTGGCGAGATTCTGCTCGGAGACATCGATGTACCGCCCTCGGTCGCCGCTGGGCTCGCCGAGGAGATCGCCCTCCTGTCGGATAGCACACGCCTCCTGCTGGAGGGGGCGTCGGTTGCAGGCGATCGGTTTGAGCCCGAGCTGGCGGCCGCCGCGGCCGGGACGCCAGAGGCGTCGGCGATCCGGGCAATCGACGAGCTCATCCAGTCCGATCTCGTGCGCGAGACGGACGTCCCACGACGGTTTCGCTTTCGCCACCCACTCGTCAGGCGAGCTGTCTACGAGTCCACGCTCGGGGGCTGGCGGCTCGGCGCCCACAAACGCTGCGCCCGTGCACTCGCAGTCCGCGGCGCACCGGCAGCGGCTCGCGTACACCACGTCGAGCGCTCGGCACGTCAGGGTGACCTGGCCGCGGTAGCGACCTTGCGGGCCGCCGGCGAGGCGGCGGCGCATCGCGCACCGGCGAGCGCCGCACACTGGTTCGGTGCTGCCCTCGGCCTGCTGTCTCCAGGTGCGCCTCCCGAGGAGCGGGTCGAGCTGCTACTCGCTCGAGCCGGATCGCTCGCCGCCATCGGTCACTTCGCTGACAGCCATTCTGCACTGCTCGAGAGCATCGAGCTCGCCCCCGCCGAGTCGACCGCTCTCCGTCTGCGCCTGACCACCGCCTGTGCCGGCGTCGAGCACCTGCTCGGCCGCTATCAAGAGGC
>Ga0126307_10001318_pt1 | contig 16375 bp, 23 predicted proteins | sample Plot28_FD_89955 | JGI IMG/M metagenome (GOLD analysis project Ga0126307, IMG submission 89955) | Serpentine soil microbial communities from UC McLaughlin Reserve, CA, USA - Plot28 | ecosystem: Environmental > Terrestrial > Soil > Grasslands | place: USA: UC McLaughlin Reserve, Lake County... | reverse complement strand
GACTGCTCGAACCCGACGAAGGACTGCTCGAACGCGATGCGCGGCTGGCCGAAGCGCGTCCGCGCGTCGAGGACGAGCGGCTGCTCGTGCCTGCGGAGCGCCCGGACGTGCCTCCACCGCTCGAAGAACGGCTGCTGCTCGAACCGGAGCGTCCGCTCGTCGACCGGCTACCACCCGAGCTCGACGACCGGCTCGACGACGAGCGGCCGGCGCTCGAACCCGAGCGACTCGTAGTCGAGCGACTCCCGCCCGAGCTCGACCGGCTCGACGACGAGCGACCGCTGCTCGAGCTCGACCGCTTGCCGGACGAGGAGCCGGTGCCGCTCGCGCTCGACCGCTTGCCGGACGAGCCGGTCCCGCTCGCGCTCGACCGCTTCCCGGACGAGGAGCCCGTCCCGCTCGCGCTCGACCGCTTCCCGGACGAGGAGCCCGTCCCGCTTGCGCTCGACCGCTTGCCCGACGAGGAGCCGGTGCCGCCCGAGCTCGACGAGCGACTCGACGACGAGCGCCCGCCGGTCGCGCCCGACAGACGACGTGGCCTGCTCGATTCGCTCGACGCGGGCTCGTCCGACTCCTGCGAGTTCTGCGCCTTCTGCGCCTTCTCCTCCTCGTCGTCGCCACCGCCCAGCAGCTTCTTCGCGACGCCGACGGCTGCGGGAATCGCGACACCGAGCGCAGCGCCGGCCGCGACCTTCTGCGTCGTCGACATTCCTTCGTCGTCGCCGCCCTCGTCCCCGCTCTCGCCCCTAACGCCTTCCGCGGCGTCTGTCACGCCGCTCGCGCCGCCTTCGACGCCGTTCTTCGAAACGTTCTCTTGTTCATCGTCTGCCACGTGTGCCTCCTGATGAGTACGTCTTCAGAAGGGTTCCGCCGATTGCAACTTGGCAAACAAACGTCGCGCGCGGCCGACACGTCGATTCACTCGCTCTCGCCCTCCGACTCCTCGTCGTCGCCGCCGCGTCGCTCGCTCACGAGGTACTGCGCCGCACCCGCGGCCGCGCCGAGCGCTGCGCCCGCCGCAGCCCCTTTCGCAGCACTCGCGGCGATCGAAGGGGTCGCCCCCTCGTCGGACAACATGTCTTCGTCGCCGTCGCCGCTCGACGACATCTCGGGAGCGGTCGACTGCTCACTGCCGGCGTCGTCCGCGTCGCGCTGCTCGTCGTCGCGTTCGCTCGAATCGTCACCGACCGCGCCCTGCGGCTCCTCCGCCTCGTCCGTCTGCTCGTCGCGCTCCTCGCTTTGCTCGTTCTCGTTCTCGCTCATGCGCCACCTTCCGGTTCGAAGTCAGCACGGCGTGCCCCGCGGCCCTGTCGGCAAACGCGCGATTAGGACGGCTGCACTCCGGAGAGACGGGGGCCATGGCGATCGCGACCAACGGCGCGCCGAGTTATCTGCAGCGTGCGCCGAGCCCGTCGGGGCTCGCGGAAGTCCTCGATGTGATCCTCGACAAGGGGGTCGTCATCGATGCGTACGTCCGCGTCTCGGTCATCGGCATCGAAGTCGTCACGATCGACGCGCGGATCGTGATCGCGAGCGTCGACACGTATCTGCGTTTCGCCGAAGCGGTGCAGCGACTCGACCTGACCGAAACGGAGCTTCAAGGGCTCCCCGAGCTCCAGCAGGTCGGCGCGCGTGAGGTCACGAAGCACAAGGTCGACGAGGTCGAGGACGAGGTCACACCCGACTCGTCGGCGACGCGCGGCGCGCTCAAAGGCGTCGCAGCCGGCGCCGCGGCCGCGGGAGCCGCGGCGGCCGCGAAGGCGCTGGCCGATCGTGTTCGTCGCGACGACGACGACGAGGCAGTCGCCGACGACGCGTGACGCGTCGTTGTGCCGTCCGTCACGTTTCACGAGTCGTCGTTTCGGCGACCTAGGCGCCAGATGAATTTGCCGCGCCGACGAGCGACAACAGCTGTCGGCGACGATCCGAGGAAGGGGTAACTCACGATGGCAGAAGACACCGAGAACGAGCAGAGCGGGCTCCGAAAGCTCGTCCTGCCCGCGGCAGTCAGCATCGCAGGCGCCGGCGCGGGCCTCGTGCTGAGCAACAAGTCGAAGGTGAAGGACTCAGTTCCCGAACTCAAAGGCGGGGTGGGGGATCTGATGACCGATTTGCGCAGCAAGCTCGATTCCGTCCTCGGCAAGGGGAACTCGTCGAACGGTTCCTCGGACGGGGAGTCGGCGAGCGAATCGAGCGGTTCGAGCGGTTCGAGCGAGAGCACGTACACGGCCGACGAGTTCGCGGCGCGTCGCCGCGACCGCCAAGAGCGCCGGACGAGTCGGCGCGCGAAATCCTAAGGAGCGACCAGTGGCGATAGCGACCAGAGGCACCGCGAGCAACTACCTCCAGCGCGCACCCAGCCCGTCGGGGCTCGCAGAGGTTCTCGACGTGATCCTCGACAAGGGGATCGTCATCGACGCGTACGTTCGCGTCTCTGTCATCGGGATCGAGGTGCTGACGATCGACGCGCGGATCGTGATCGCAAGCGTCGACACGTACCTGCGCTTCGCCGAGGCCGTCAATCGCCTCGACCTGACGCAGACGGAGGTCGCGGGCCTGGAGGAGCTCCGGAGCGGCGGGTCGAAGGACAAGACGGAAGGCGCGATCGAAGGCGCGAAGGAGAAGCTGACACCCGGCGACGGCGACGGGTCGAAGAAGGAGCGTTCGAAGTCCTGATGCTCGCCAGCGACGCGCGCGCGGGTCCAGCCGACGGCCGCGCGCCGTCGGCGGCGACGGCTGTGTACCTGTACGGCGTCGTCCGCGCGGGCTCGCTCGACGTGATCTCCAGCGACGCGGTCTTCGACGGCCGCGTCGCACTCGTCGAGGAGAAGGAGCTTGTGGCGATCACGAGCCGGCTGCCGAGTGACGACGTCCGCGTGCGCCGTCGCGACCTGCGCCGCCACCTCGACGTCCTCGAGGAGGCGTTCTCGCGGACGACCGTCCTCCCTTGCCGGTTCGGCACCGCTTTACCGTCGACCGAGGACGTCCGCGCGTTCTTGACAGACCGAGCCGGCGAGCTCGCGACCGGCCTCGAGCGGCTCGAGGGATGCGTGCAGCTGAACCTCACGGTGTCCTATGACGAGGAGGAGCTGATGCGTGAGATCGTGGCGCGCGATCCCGAGATCGCCTCTCTCCGCGAGGCGACCCGCGAAAGCGGCGACGCCGCGGACGCCGGGCACCTGCGGCTGGGACAGCTCGTCGCCGCAGCTGTTGACGCGGACCGCGAGCGCGACGCGACTGCGATCGCCGAGGAGCTCACGTCGCTTGAGATCGACGTCGCCGAGGGCAACGCCGGAGCGGGCGCAGCGTTCAAGGGTGCGCTCCTCGTTCGCGCGCGCGAGCTGTCGCGGGTCGAGTCGCAGCTCGAGGCGCTGGCGCAGCGCGAGCACCCACGGCTCAGGTTCGAGCTCCTCGGGCCGCTGCCGCCGACCGCGTTCGCTGCCGCCGCCGTCGAGGCATAAGCGCCTATGGGCCTGCTCACCGGACTTCTGACGCTGCCGCTCGCGCCCGTGCGCAGCACCATCTGGGTTGCGGAGCGCCTGCTGGAGGAGGCGGAACGAGAGCTGAACGACCCGGCGCGGATCGAGCGCGAGCTCGACGAAGCGCAGGCGAGGTTCGACCGCGGCCAGATCACGGACGACGAGCTCGCCGAGATCGAGGACGAGCTTTTGCGACGATTGACGTCAGGAGGAGGAATCGATGTCTGAAAACGTGCGCGAAAAGGGTCGAGAGCAGCGATCGGAGTCGCGCGAGCGGCGGCGGTCGCTCGCAGCGGAGCCGTTCGAGAACGTCGACCGGCAGGCGCGATCGCAGGACGAGTCACGTTCGAGCGGGTCGGCGCAGGACGCGGCGGTCGGAGCGGCGAAGCGGGCCGCGGGAGCGGCCGCCGCAGCCGCGGTCGCGGGAGGTCTGGCGGGCGCGGCGAAGGCGTTGCTGGACCGTCGTCGCGCAGCGGCCGGGACCGACGACGGCGAGCAGGCAGGATCGCGGGAGCCGGAGGCGACGACGAAGGACGGGGCGGATGAATCGAGCGGCGACGAGTCGCGCACGGCACGCGCGTCCGACGGGACGTCGGACGGCGACGCGGAGACGGCGGACGTAGAAGGGTCTGCCGGGGCCGAGGCCGAGGACGACGCGGAGACGCCCGACGTCGAAGGGTCTATTGAGACGGAGGGCGACGACGAGGATCCGGAGCCGTCCGCCGAGGCGGGCGCTGACGAGCGCGACGGCGAAGGCCCGCAGGCTTCCGTCGACGAGGACGACGAAGACGAGACGCCTTCGGCGAGCGCGCCGAACGAGCAGAGCAGCCGTTCACGTTCGGCCCGCGAGCAGGGAACCGGCGACGGCGACGGCGCCGGCGATCACGAGCCGGGGCGCGGCGTGCCGGCCGACGACGTCGCGTCCATCGTCGCGCGCGCTCGCGCGAGTCTCGAGGAGTTGGTCGGGATGGAGCCCGAGAGCGTGTCGTCGGTAAAACGGAAGAACGGCTCGTGGGCGATCGCGCTCGAGGTCGTCGAAGTCCGCCGCATACCCGATTCGACGGATGTGCTGTCGACGTACCAGCTCGTCCTCGACGAGAACGGCGGGATCGTCGAGATCGACCGCACGCGGCGGTACCGGCGCTCGCAGGTCGAAGAAGCATGACGCGCCCACCGGCCACCCAGTCCTCGAGCGTCGGGCTGACGGCCCGCGGCGGCGGCCATCCGGCCCAGCTCGCCGACGTCCTCGAGCGCGTGCTCGACAAGGGCATCGTCATCGCCGGCGACATCCAGGTGAACCTGCTCGACATCGAGTTGCTGACGATCAGGATCCGTCTCCTCGTGGCGTCTGCGGACAAGGCGAAGGAGATGGGCATCGACTGGTGGCAAGGCGACCCGTTCCTGGCCGGACGCCGCGGGCAGCCGGAGCTCGAGGAGCGGCTCAAGCGCCTCGAGCGCGCGACGGGGGTCGACGGGGCAGACGAAGACGAGTGAGCGCCGCCGCCTCGGCGCAGGGTGACGACGCCGCCGCGTACTACGTCTACGGCGTCGTCGCGCGAGGCGACGGCGCGGATGCGTTCGACGGCGTCGTCGGCCTCGACCAGGCGCACGAGATCCTCCTGATCGAGGGCCGCGACGTTGCCGCCGTCGCGAGCGAAGTGACGCTCGGGGAGTTCGGCGACGACGTGCTGACGTCGAACCTGCGGGACCCGCTCTGGCTGGAGGAGAAGGTACGCGCGCACGACCGCGTCCTCGCCGCCGCGGTGGAACGCGTGACCGTTGTTCCTTTCCGGTTCGGCACGATCTACCGCAGCCTCGATCACGTGCGAAAGATGCTCGACGAGCGCGCGGATCTCGAGCGGACGCTCGAGCGACTACGCGGCGCGGTCGAGCTCGGCGTGAAGGGGTTCCTGTCGCGCGACGCCGTCCGCGACCGGCTAGCGGCCGAGCACGGCCTCGACGGCGAGAAGCCCGCGAGCGGTCGCGAATACATGCTCCGCCGCAGCCTCGAGCGCGATCTCGACGACGCCGTGCAGCGGCTGGCGGCGGAACTCGCGGACGACAACCACGAGCGGCTCACGGGCGCGGCCGAAGCTGCAATCGCGAATCCCGTTCGTGCCGCCGACGAGCAGCCGGAGGAGCGCATGTTCCTCAACGGCGCGTACCTCGTGCGGGTCGACCGCGAGGACGGATTCCGCGCGGCCGTCGCCTCGCTCGATTCGACCGATGCGCGATACGAGGTCACCGGACCGTGGCCGGCGTACAACTTCGCGGAGCCATCGGAGGACGACGCGTGACCGCACCATCATCGACGCCGGCGCTGCAGCAACAGGTCACGCTGCTGGAGCTCGTCGACCGCGTGCTCAACAAGGGCGTGGTGCTGACGGGGGACGTCACGCTGTCGGTCGCCGGTGTCGATCTCGTCTACGTCGGGCTGCGCGTCCTGCTCACGTCGGTTGCGACGCTCGAGCGACTCGACCGCGAGTCGCGGTGACGCTTCACCTGTACGCCGTCGCCGAGCACGGCGTCGAGCTCCCGCCCGTCGACGGAATCGACGGCGCGTCGCTGCGTTGCGTCCAGGTCGACGACCTCGACGCGATCGTCAGCGACGTCGACGGCGCAACGAGCCCGACGGAGGCCGCCGTGCTCACGCACGCCGCGGTCGTCGATGCCGTGGCAGCCGCCGCGGACGCGGTGCTTCCGGCGCGCTTCGGCAGCGGCTTCGAGCAAGAAGGGGCGGTCGCGACCGAAGTCGGCGCTCGGCGCGACGAGCTCCTGCGTGCGCTCGAGCGCGTGCGCGGCTGCGTCGAGCTGGGGGTTCGCGCACTCGTCGGCGACGTCGCGGCGCCCGAAGACACGGGTGCGACCGACTCGGGCCGCACGTACATGCTCGCCCGGCTCGAGCGCGTTCGCGCCGGCGAGCGCCTGTGCGCCGACCTCGACTCGGCGCTCGCGCCGGTCGCGCGCGCGGCGTCGTCCAGTGTCGTCGGCTCCGAGCCCCTCGTCGTCACCGGCGCCTACCTCGTCCCGCGCGGGGACATCGATGCATTCCAGGAGCGCGTCGACGATTTGCATCGCGAGCGCCCGGAGCTGACGCTGATCTGCACCGGGCCGTGGCCGCCGTACAGCTTTGCAACCGTGGACGCGGCACGCTCGTGACGCGCGACGACAAGGTGCTACGTGCGGCGGGCGACCTCGCGCGCGTCGCCGGCGAGCTCGAGCGGATCGGCACCGCGCTTCCCCGCCGCGTCGATGCCGATCCGGAGCGCGTCGAGAAGGGACTCGCGCAGCTCGTCCTCACGCTCGTCGAGCTCCTGCGGCAGCTGATGGAGCGTCAGGCGCTGCGGCGGATGGACGAGGGGACGCTCACGGACGACGAGATCGAGCGACTCGGCGAGACGTTCATGAAGCTCGAGCAGCGTATGGACGAGCTCGTGAAAGAGTTCGGTCTCGAGCGGTCGGACCTCAATCTGAACCTCGGGCCGCTCGGCGACCTCTTGTGAGTTTCCACCGGGAAGCACGCGGGAAAGCCGATGCGACGAACGCTGTTCCTCAAAGCCAAGGAGGACGATGGCTTCCCTGAAAGACACGCAACAGTTCACGCAAAAGCTCGAGGATCTCGTGGGCGAGCTCACGTCAGAGCTCGGCAACGGCAACGTCGACTTCGAGAAGCTCGTGCAGCTCGCCGACGAGGTGAGCGAGTACGCGGACGGCCTCGCCGAGACGTTCAACAACGTCAACGACACGTTGATGGAGCGCCTACAGGAGGCGAAGAACGGAGCCTCGGGCGGCTCGGGCCGCGGCTCGAAGTCCGATTCCAAGTCGCAGGGGTCGAAGGCGACCGCCTCGGCGAGCTGACGATGAGCGAATCCTCGACATCAAAGGAAACGCAGTCGTCCGAGACCAACGGCCAGAACGGATCGGACGGCAGCGGCCGCACCGGCACGGTCGTCCGTGCCGCGGCGATCGCAGCGGCCAGCGGGGCGACCGCACTCGCCGCGAAGAAGGCGTTCGGCGGGGCCGGCAGCCGGCAGTCAGGCTCGAGCGACTCGAAAGTTGGCGGGTCGAAGGGCAGCGACACGCTCGTGACCACCTTTCTCAGCTCCGGCTGGGACTCGGCCAAGGACACGATCGTTCCGATGCTCGAAGACGCCGCCACGCATGCCGGCGAGTACGTCGCGCGCAACGCTCCTGAGGTCGTCTCCGAGACGATCGTGCCGCAGTTCATCCGCGGCTTCCAGCGCGCGCGCGCGCCCGAAGGCGACGAGTAGAAGAAGCGGAGCGGCGCCGGGTCACCGGCGCCGCTCAGGTCGCTTCGCATCGTCCGCGCCGCGGAGTTAGCTCCGCCGCTGCTCGCGTCGCTGTGCGCGCTCCTCGCGCGCCTGCTCCTGGTCCTCCGACGATTCGTCGTCGGAGCCTGAGCCGTTCGACTGAGCCTTCGCGTCCGTTTCGGACTCGTTCTTGGCGTTCTGCTCCTTCTGCTCCTTGCCGTTCTTGCGCTTGCCGCTCGTGCGCGACTTCACCTCCTGCTCGTCGCCTCCCTCGTCGTCCTCCTGCGTCGTGGCCTCGTGGCTGTACTCGAGCCCTTTGGCTGAGTCCATCTCGACGTAGGCCTTGAACCGCGCAAGGTCCGACTGAACCGCGCGCTTCGCGAAGCGCAGCCCCGACGCCATCTTCTCGATCATCCCGCTCGGGCGGAAGTCCATCGTCACCATCACGCGCGTGAGGTTGTCGTCGAGCTTGTGGAAGCTCACGACGCCCGCGTGCGCGGTGCCGCTGACGGTCTTCCAGGCGATCCGGTCGTTCTTGCGGCGGTCGGTGATCTCGCCCTCCCACTGCCGCTTGCTGAACCAGATCTTCTCCTCCCAGCTCACGCGCTGGTCGTCCGTCTGCTCGACGCTCAGGACGCGGTGCATGAACTTCGGGAACTCCTCGAACTGCGTCCACTTCTCGTACACGGTCGCCACGGGCGCCGCGATGTCGGTCCAGCGCTGGATCGGCAGCCGGCGCGTCTTCCCCTGCGAGTCGCCGCCGCCACCGCTGCCCGTCGCCTTGCCGAGCGCCTTCCCGACGAGCGTGCCCATTGGGCCGCCCGAGTCCTCGATCTCGTCGGCAGCCTTCTGCCCGACCTTCTTCGCTTCGTCTGCGCCCTTCTCCTCGAGCTTCGGCTGCAGCTTCTCGCGGAGGAGGTCGGGCGCCTTGCGCGCGGCGTAGGTCGCGGCGAGCGTGCCGAGACCTGCGGCCGCCGGCAGCAGGATCTTCTTCGTGATGTCACCGCCGCCGTTCCCGTCGCCGTCGCCGTTCGGCGTCACCTTGTTCGTCACGTCCTCTGCTGCGTCTTCCACGTTCTCAACCTGGGTCTCTGCCATTCGTAAGTCCTCCTTCGCCGCGGTTGCCCCGCTCGTTTGCTCGGTTAACGCCGATTCGCTCTACTCGGGTTCGCCGGAGTCACCGCTGTGTCGCAGCAGCCGGTACGTCAGCACTGCTGCCGCGCCAGCGACCATCACCGCCGTCAGCGCCGACCGCGTGCGCGACGGACGTTCGCCGCCGGCGCGCTGCGCAATCGCATCGATTGTCGGCTGCAAAGCCTTTGCCTCCTCTGTCGCCCCGTCCGGAGGCTGTCCCCGAGTTTCCGGCTCCGAAACCGGAAAACGGCCGCGACGGGCAAAGCGAGGTGGGTTTGAGCCGCAGAGAAGGTTGCGAACGATGCCGGGGGAGGGAGTCGAACCCTCACGCCCCCATCGGGGACAGCTGATTTTAAGTCAGCCGCGTATGTCCAGTTTCGCCACCCCGGCGGAGGCACAGGGTAGCGACGGTGGCGGCGCTAGCCCGTCCCGGGCTGGTTCGACGAGACTGCGACGCCCTCGGGGCCCTTGCCGCGGAAGCCGTCCCGGAACGTTCCGAACGCCGACTCCTCGAACCGGTCGCAGACGGCGACGTGGCCGATCCCGTAGTCGTCGTTCTCGGTGTACGTCTCCGGATCGCCTGTCCACGCCGTGATGGCGACCTTCGAGCCGAGGCTCTTGCCGTCGATCGTGCCGATCGGCGTCCCGAGCATCCCCTCCGGGCTCTCGTTGTAGAAGTCGCGCAGCTTTCCGATCTCGCCGGAGCTGGTCTCCGGACCCCACCAGACGATGACACCGCCGTGCTCCTCGTTGTGCACGATCCGGATCGGCTCCGCCGGCTGTTCGTAGAAGCCCCAGACGGCGGTCTGGCCGTAATGCGGCCCCGCGGCGGGCGGATACGTCGGCCATTTCAGCGGCGTGTCGATCGTCGCGACGTGCACGCCGCCGGTCGCGAGCGGCTTCGCCGGCTTCTCCGTGTACGTGCAACCCGCGGCGAGCACCGCCTTGCGGACCGCCTCCGCGTCGACCTCGCTGTCGCCACCGCCGGTCAGCGCGACGACGCCGATCACCGCCGCGAGTGCGAGCAGTCCCAGCGCAGCGAACGCGACGAGCATGAGCAGCCTGCGGCGATCCTCCGCCGAGCGCTCTTGCTCACGCTTGCGAGGTGCCTGCACGCCGCGAGGCGGTGGTGGTGTCCGCGGTTTCTTCGCCATCCGCGCGCGAGGCTAGCAGCGCGACACGGCCTCGCCGGGCGCCGAGCGGTGGCCGCCCCGCCCGCCGCGGGTGGCGTCGGCGCGTGCGTTCGCGGAAAACGTCGCTCGGAGCGCAATTTCAACTCGCAGGGTCTTGACGGACTCGCCCGCACGTCTTAGATTCGCCACCGACATCGGAGCCGGTGAACCGAAAGGTCTGTCGGCACCGATGTCATCGACACCGGAGCCGATGGGCCGCAAGGTTTGTCGGAGCCGGTGTCGTTTTTCGTCGTGCGCGGCTTTCTTGCGAAGGCGAGGCGCCGGGCTTCGACCGCGCCGCCGCCTTGGGGTTTCTCGGAATCGCGTCGGATCATCGCGCGTGACACGACGACGAGACACCGGAGCCGGTTGGTGCGGGGTTCGCGCGCGACGCGGCGAACAGAGAGAATCAACGGCACAAGCTTCGACAAGGGAGGAAGCGGTCATGGGATGGATGGACAAGCTGCTCGGGCGCGGTAAGAAGGCGGCGGGGGACGTTACGGGCGACTCGGCGCTCAAGCGCGAGGGGATGCACCAGGAGCAGGCCGGACGCGCCGACGATCGGGCCGAGAAGCACGAGGAGCTCGCGGCGGAGGAGCGCCAGCGCGCGGCCGAGCACAAGGTGGACAGCGACAACGCGTAACTGATCCGGACGCCGGCGCGCGCGAACAAGCCGGGGGGTGCGGTCTTTCGGGCGACCGCTACGCGGCGTCGGCTGAGACGCCCGGGAGCTCGAGGACCGTCTCGCCTTCGAGCTCTCCCCGCTCTTCGACTGCGCGCTCCAGTTTCGTCTCGAACCGGTCGAGGCGCTTGCCGGCCTCGTGGTACTTCGACTGCGCGTGCCCGATGTGCGTCCCGATCTTGTCGAAGTCATCGGTGAAGCGGCCGAAGTCGCGCTGGAGATCGGCGACGTAGGCCATCACCTCGTGCGCGTGCTGCTCGATCTGCATCCCGCGCAGGCCGAGCGCGATCACCTGCAGGTAGGCGGTGAACGTCGTCGGTGAGACCGGAAAGACGCGGCGCTCGTGCGCGTACTGCAGCAGCGCGCCCGTCTTGCCGCACGCGAGCTCGTAGTACACCGCCTCCACGGGGATGTACATGAACGCGAAGTCGTAGGTCCCTTCGTCTGGCCGGATGTACTTCATCGCGATCGCGTCGATGTGCGTCTTCACGTCGCGCGCGAACATCCGCTCGGCGAGCGTCCGCTCGTCGTCGGTCTCCGCCTCGACGACACGGTTGTAGTTGTCGAGGGGGAACTTCGAGTCGACCGGAATCAGGCGGTCGACCTTCACGATCGCATCCACACGGTCGCCGCTGTCGAACGTGTGCTGCATCTCCCACGCGGACGGCGGCAGCCGGTCGCGAAGGAGGTTCTCGAGCAGCAGCTCGCCGAAGCCGCCGCGTGCCTTTGGCGGGCGGAGCGCCTGTTCCAGGCGCGCGAGGTCCTTCGCGCGCTCGAGCATCTGCGTCGTCGCCTCGTCGACCTTTCCGAGGCGCTCGTGAATCCGGTTCGTCGTCTGCGTCGCGCTTTCGAGCCGGCGGTCGACCTTCTCGTCGAGGGTTCCGAGGCGGCGGTCCATCGTCTCGCCGAGCGACTGCAGGCGCCGGTCGATCTCGGCGTTCCGTTCGGCAAGCTGCGTGCCGCTGTCGGCGCGCAGCGCGATCAGCTCGCGCCGTAGCAAGCGAACGAGCACGAATACGCCGCCGGCGACGGCGGCCAGGACGATGATCGGGACGAGAGCGATCATGGACCGACGAACGGTAGAGAACGCGCCGGACGGAGCCGGTTCTCGGGGTGGCGCTAGTAACGAAGCACGGCGGCGATGCCGCCGACGGGGCCGAGCTCGGGCCGCTCGCGCGGCAGCGCGCGCACCGTGCCGCCGTGCGCCAGCGTCTGGTGTACCGCCAGGTCGGCGGCGTCCTCGCGCTCCTCCATCCGCGTGCCGTCGAGCGGGCACGAGCCGTCGCGCGCCGAAGCGCGCCCGCAGCGCGGGCACTGGTACGCGGTCTGCCGGGACCCGTCCGCGAAGAGCAGCAGCTCGACCCGGCCGTCCGACGCGGCCTCGAGCGTCTGCTCCCAGCCGGCCGCGGCGCGGCCGTTTCGGCCGGCCTCCTCCTGCCACCGCTCGAGCTCCTGCGTCTCCTCGCTGAAACGTGCCTGCTCGAGCCACGGCTCCGCGATCGCAAGCAGATCCGTCGGAGAGGCGTATTGCTCGCCCTGCGCCCACCCCACGATCGCCCTTGCCGCCTCGTGCGAGAGCATCGACTCGAACTCGCCCTTCGTCTCCTCCGGACACACGACGACGACTCGCCGCGCCGTCCCGCGGCGAACAAGCTGGTCGATCTCGTCGGCGACCGTCCGTAGGTGCTTGTCGGCGAGCTCGTCGATGTGGCGCTGGAAGCGCGCCTGCGACCAGCCGCCCTGGTCGTGCCGGCCGGGCTGCTCCTCGGAGAGGTCCGCAAGCTCCGTGAGCCGTCCGTCCTCGAGCTTGAGCAGCACGCCCTTCTCGCGCCCGACGACTGCGACCACCGCGCCGTCCCCACGTCCCACCAGCGGAACGAGCGGCGCGAGATAGAAGTCGGGGCCGACGCGGACGACGTCTGGGAGCACGGACGGCACGCGAAGCGTCTCGAACACGTTGTCGAGGCCGGCCGCGAAGAGGGCGACGCCGTTCGCGCCGTCACGCTCGAAGTCGTGGGTCAGCCACCGCCGGACGCGGTCGAGATCGTCCTGAAGCCCCTGCTTCTCGCCGCGCGTCAACTCGCCCCGGTTCGCGAAGACCGATTTCTGCGCCTCGTCGAGCAGCGAGTTGATCTTCGTCATCGCGTCGGGGATCGTCGGCGTGGTCGACGGGTCGAAGCCGACGTAGAGGCTGATCGCGCACCCCTGCTGTGCTCGGTACCCGGCGAGCGCGCGCAGCCGTTCGACGGTCATTGCACCCATACTGCGGTTGCTTGCCACTGAAGCGGCGATTCTATTCCTACGCCCCGAGTCCCCCTCGGCTCGCCAAGGTTGTTGCGACGGCCGAGCCGGGGAACAGCCGTCTGACCCACATCGTTTACTACCTGTAGAGGTGAATGTGATTCGCAAGCTGATCGTGATCGGAGGCGGGCCGGCCGGCTACACGGCTGCGCTCTACGCCGCGCGCGCAGATCTGGCGCCGCTCGTGATCGAAGGCTTCAACTGGGGCGGCCAGTTGATGATCACGAGCGACGTCGAGAACTATCCCGGGTTCAAGGACGGCATCCTCGGGCCCGAGCTGATGCAGAGCTTCCGGGCTCAGGCGGAGCGGTTCGGCGCCGAGTTCCTCACCGACGACGTCACGCACGTCGACTTCTCCGAGCGGCCTTTCCGAGTGGTCGTCGGGGACGAGGAGCATCTCGCCGAGACCGTGATCGTCGCCACGGGCGCAAGCGCGCGTCAGCTCGGGCTGCCGTCGGAGCAGCGGCTCCAGGGACGCGGCGTCACCTACTGCGCCGTCTGTGACGCGGCGTTCTACCGCGACCGTGAGGTGGTCGTCGTCGGCGGCGGCGACTCGGCGATGGAGGAGGCGCTCTTCCTGACGAAGTTCGCCACCAAGGTGACAGTCGTCCACCGGCGCGACGAGTTCCGGGCATCGCAGATCATGGTCGACCGCGCGCAGGCGCACGACAGGATCGAATTCGTCACGAACGCCCTCGTCGAGACGGTGCTGGGGGAGGACAAGATGACGGGCGTCCGCCTTCGGGACACGCAGACGGGAGAGACGTCCGAGCTGCCCGCGGACGGCCTGTTCGTGGCGATCGGCCACGACCCGAACACGCAGCTCTTCCTCGAGCAGCTCGACCACGACGACGCCGGCTACCTGCTCACCCAGCCGGGGACCACTGAGACGAACATCCCAGGGGTCTTCGCCGTCGGCGACGTGCAGGATCACGTGTACCGCCAGGCCGTGACGGCGGCAGGCTCCGGCTGCATGGGAGCGCTCGACGCAGAGCGGTTCCTCGCGGCGCAGGAAGGCCATCTGATGGCCGCCGAGTCCGCCCCGCGCACCTAGAACCCGCCCCTTCCGTACTACGCTAGGGACATGCCGTTCTTCATCTGCCCGCGCTGCAAGGAGCGCTCGATCGACACCGACGCCCGGGAGGGCTTCTCGACGCAGGCGCCCGCCTGCCGGCGGTGCGGCTTCGGCTTCCTGTTCGAGCTGATGGACGACTACTACCCGGGCCCGAACACGGGGCTCGTCGTCTGCGACCAGCAGGCGCGCGTGCTCGCGGCGGGGGCCGGCGTGTTCGAGCTGACCGGCTACCGCGAGCGCGACCTCCTCGGCAAGGAGCTCCGCGCGTTCCTCGAGGCGGAGGGCGACCCCGCCTCGGTCGCGCTCGAGTGGGGCGTGCGCAAGCTGCGGCAGACCGCGAGCCTGCGCACGCGTGCGGGAAGGACGAAGAGCGTCGTCGCAGACTTCTTCCCCGCGTACGACACAGACGGCGGCCTGCTCATCGCCCTCGCGCCTGCAAGCTAGTTACGGCGCCGTCAGCGTCTTCGTCGCCTCCGCGTTCCCGTTCACGTCCACCGCCCGCCACGTGATCGTCGCCGCCGACGCGAGCGGTACGGGGCTCGTGTACCGCGTCCACGCGCCGGTCCCGATGCGGTACTCGATCCCCTTCACGTCGGCGGCCGTCGGGGTCAGCGTCACGGCGCCGTCCGCGAACGCGCCGTCCGAGGTCGGCGGCGTCACGTCCGTGAAGCCGAACGTGGCTCCCCACGTGACGGTCGCAAGCTTCGTCTGGCCCGCGACCGACGGGTGGAAGTAGTCGCGCGTCGTGACGTCGCTGCGCGCGAACGAGGTCGAGAAGACGGTGTTGCCGTCGAAGCGGCAGTGGACGTACAGCGCGCAGACCGCGGCGAGCTGTGTGTTGTAGTCGATGTTCCGCTGGCGGACGCGGTTCCGCCGGTCGAGGTCCGCCTGCGCCGTCGAGGTCGGCCGCGCGAGCATCGACTGGCAGATGCCGGCGAGCGCCCAGACGGTCCGCGCCGAGAAGCTGTCCTTGTAGATCGCCCAGAGCTGGTACACGTCCGGGACGCTCGCGACGAAGATCCTCGCGTTCGGCAACCCGCTGGACAGCGTCGCCATCCCTTGCTCGAGCTGCGCGCGGAACGTCCCCACCGGCGTCATCCCCGCCTCGCTCGAGGCGCAGACGTCATTCGCGCCGAGCTCGATCGTCACGTACGCGGCACCGCGTGCGACCGCGTTCTGCGACTGCGCGACGAGGTCCGACATCTCCGCGCCGGTGACGGCCGCGTTGTAGTTGCGCCCGCTGATCGCGCTGTTGGCGCTCAGGATCCGCCGGTAGTGGCTGCCGGTCAAGCTCGACCCCGTCGACCACGAGTTCACGGGACAGTCCATGTACGGGAACGAGCACGTGTTGTAGGCACGGGTGATGGAGTCGCCCGTCGACGCCATCGAGCTCGGATAGCCGACGATCGCAGGGTCGGCGGCTGCGGTCGCGGCAAGGACGAGCGCGCCCGCGACGGCTGCCAGAACGGCAAGTAGCTTCATGTGTCCCCCTCCTCGGTTGTGCGGCAGCCGAATCATTCCAGCCGGCGCGACTCGACGCGAACCCTGCTCGCGGGGCAGAGGTCGTTGACGACGCAGACCTCGCAACGCGGCGTCCGCGCCAGGCAGACGCGGCGGCCGTGCCAGATCAGGAGGTGCGGGAACCGACCCCAGTCCTCGCGCGGCACGAGCTTCACGAGGTCGCGCTCGATCTTCACCGGATCCTGCTGCTTCGTCAGGCCGAGGCGCTGCGACAGCCGGCGGACGTGCGTATCGACCACGACCCCCTGCGGGTTGCCGAGCTCGGCGGCGACGACATTCGCCGTCTTCCGTGCCACTCCCGGGAGGCGCACGAGCTCGTCGACGGTACGCGGAACCGCGTCGTCGAACTCCGCGAGGAGCGTCTGCATCGTGCCGCGGAGCGACCTCGTCTTCTGCCGGAAGAACCCGGTGGCATAGATGTCGCGCTCGAGCTCCTCCACCGGTACGGCGAGGTAATCCTGCGGGCGCCGGTACTTCTCGAAGAGGACGCTCGTGACGCGGTTCACGTTCACGTCCGTCGTCTGCGCCGACAGCATCACCGAAACGAGCAGCTCGAGGGCGTTCCGGAACTTCAGCGCGATCGCGGCGTCAGCGTGCTCGACCGCAAGGCGGTCGACGATCGGCCGGATTCGCTGCTTCTTCGGCCCGACACGCCGCCTTGCCTCGTGGACGAAGTCGCGGGGAGACATGCGGGGACGCTAACGCGCGTCCCCGCAATCTCCGCGGTGCTAGGCGAGCGG
>Ga0126307_10001317_pt1 | contig 16378 bp, 15 predicted proteins | sample Plot28_FD_89955 | JGI IMG/M metagenome (GOLD analysis project Ga0126307, IMG submission 89955) | Serpentine soil microbial communities from UC McLaughlin Reserve, CA, USA - Plot28 | ecosystem: Environmental > Terrestrial > Soil > Grasslands | place: USA: UC McLaughlin Reserve, Lake County... | reverse complement strand
TAGACGAAGCCGAGCGGTGCTCGCCCACTGCGACTCACTCAGCGACGTCGCGGCAGTCCCCTCGTTCGGGATCGGACCGGTCAACCTTCGCTGGATCCTTGTTCACATGATCGACGAGACCGCACGCCATGCGGGTCACCTCGATCTCCTCCGGGACTGCCTCCGGAATAGGTGACGAGCTGCCGCTCCTTCCGGCGGCTCGAGCGGCCGGCCGCTCACCCCGGCGTCACTCGAAAGGATGCTGGACGACGATCTCGCCCTGGTCGATCCGGGACAGCCGGGCGAAGACCAGGACGCCGGGGACCGGAACGCCCTCCGTGGTCGCCACGGCGGTCGCGTCGCGCTGCCAGCCTCGGGTCCACGCGTTCTCCAGCCGGACGGGTTGCCGCCGGACGGGTTGCCGGACCACGGTGTGGTCGGCGACCCGTTGCCCCGCTCCCACGCCGGTCCATTCGGCCGAGACGTCGAGGGTGTCGGGACAGGTCAGTCCCGACGCCGGTTCGAAGATCGTGCAGATCTGGATCGGCACGACGCCCTGCGCGGTCGCCTGGTCGAGCCTCGGGTCACCCTCCACGTCCGCACCTTCGAGCCGCCCGAACCATTCGGCGATCGGCTGGCTCGGTGCCTCCGGATCCTCGACGAACCGGTACACGAAGGACAAGATCCGGAGCACGGGAGTGTCCGAGCGTTCCTTGTTCTCCCGGTCCCTCGTGTCGAACCCGAAGATGATCGTGTCAGTGCACACGTCACCGTCCGCCGGTGCGGGGCAGGTCGTCCATACCGCCTCCGCGACCAGGCCCGTGATGCGTAGCCGGAACACGAGCGTTCTGGCGTCGCTCCCAGCCGTGGGCGGGTCGTCGGCCCGTGCGTCGGCCATCAAGGTCGCCGTGAGCAGCGTCCACAGCACGGCCACCGCCAGGATGCGGACCAGTCGTCCCATCCCACCACCTCCGCACGCAACGTAGCCCTGGCGCCGTCGGGTGGGAAGATGTGCGGCCGGCGTGGCCGAGGAGGTCGGCCTCGACTTCTTCGGCTTCGGTGAGCACCACACCCGCTCGATGCCGTTGGCGTCGCCCACCTCGCCGGTCAACGCCGCGGCGGCGTCCACGCAGCGGATCGGGCTGGGGACCACCGTCACCGTGCTCTCCACCGACGAGCCCATCCGTGTCTTCGAGCAGCTCGCCGCCGCCGCCGCCATCGCCCCGGGCCGCATCGACGTCGTCGCCGGCCGCGGCCGGCTTCGTGGTCCCGGTGCTCAGCTCTGGTCGGGCACTCGACGCCAGGCCTCGGCCGACGCCTTCCGCAGGGCGTCTGCGGCTGTCATCGCCGAGACACTGAACTGGTCACCGTCGTCGCCATGGATGTCGCCCTCGACGCTGCAGCACCACGCTTCCGCGCCGGTCACGCCAGCCCAGTAGGTCAGGGTGACCTCTGGCCGGTAGGTGCCCGGCAGCGAGTCAGCCGTCCGGACGATCGCCGCCAGAGCACCTTCGATGTCGTCTCCGAGCTCGCCGCCCATCAGATGAAGTCTGCCAGCAGCCGCCCGGCCGGCGCCCGGTGACTCGGTGTGACATGGACTGGGCGAACGGAGCCCTGCTCTCCTGGTCAGCCCCGCTCCCGTGGAGAGAATTACGACATCGAATGCGGCGCCGATCCGACAGGCACGGGCGGGATCCAGCCCGACACCAGCACCTCGGCCCAGCCAGCGCGCAGTCCTGTTCCAACAGCTGACGATGCCGGTCCGCCGCCGTGTACCCCAGCATGTACCCACGGGGTCGGCCGGCAGCGACGCGAGGCGCACCCACGCAACCGGCCGACCAGGTGAGACGGCCACCACAGACGCCGTCGAACGGCTCGGCGAAACGCCCACCTCGCCCGACGGGTCCGATACCTTCCGAACGACATGGATCGTCGACCCCGACGGCAACCGGATCGAGCTCGTCCAGTGGCCCGCCGGTCACGCCGCATTGCGGCCGAGATCAACAGGAAGGAAGAGCCCTCATGGAGCAGCAAGACATCGATGACGAACTGTCGTCGCCGGGCGCGCAGGAGATGCTCACCTCCACCGCGGCCGCCCACCTCGCATACACCGGCAAAGACGGAACGCCACGTGTGATTCCGTGCGGGTTCTTCTGGACTGGCAACGACGTCGTGATCGCTACGGCCACGACTGCACCGAAAGTGGCGGCGCTGTCGGCTCGCCCGGATGTCGCGTTGGCCATCGACGCGGGCAACACACCCGAACAAGCGCGATCCCTCTCGATACGAGGGCGGGCGACCGTCGAGATCGTCGACGGTGTCGTCTCGGAGTACCTTGCCGCCGCCAGGCAAACGATGGACGCCGAAGCCGCAGCTGAGTTCGAGCGGAACGTCCACAACATGTACGACCAAATGGCGCGGATTGCAATCAAGCCGACCTGGGCCCGCTACTACGACTTCGGCGCCGGTCGAATGCCACGATTCCTGAAGGAACTGGCCGAGCGGAATCTGGCTTGAGGACCTGGCCAGCTACATCACCACGACCAACGCCAAACCGTGAACGTGCAGCACGGCAGCGCCCTCACCATGCCCTCGACGTCCCACAGCGCCCCCCGTCGACACGTCTGACCAGCAACGGCGGCGCAGGGTAGAGAGGCACGACGTCAGCCAAGAGGACAGCCAGCAGGGGCAGCCGAGGGCGAACGGCTAGGAACGCCTGCGGACGCTCACCTGCTGCTCAGCGCTACATCGCGGATGACCACGCGCGCCGCACGTCGAGCTACGGATCAGAAGGTTGGGGTTCGAGTCCCTCCGAGCGCGCGACTCGCTGCCGACGAAGGCGCTGGTCAGCACGTCGCCTCACCTTCTGACATGCCGTCAAGAGGGCTCCGGGAAGTCGGGGGAAGTGAGCACGTCTGAACACGATCGACGGCCGTTGACCCGCGGATGTGCGGGAGGAACCTTCTGACGCTGAGTCGGAAGGGTTGTCGAGGCGCCCGGTCCCGAACAGGGCCGTAAACCTGGGCTTCGTGCGGGTCGGGTTCAGCACGCCGCTGCCCGGGCGCCTGGCGTGGCCGGTTGTCGTCACGTCTCCGGATGGTCGGCGGCGTTCCAGGCCATGGCCGCGGACACCCAGTGGGTGATGCCTTCGGCTTGGTCGTTGCGGTGGAGGTGCCGGGGTGGCTGGGCGAAGGTGCTGTAGGGACGGCAGCGCAGCACGACCCGACCTTCCTCCTGGGCCATGGCGGCGACGATGGGGCGGGCGTCGTCACCGAGGGGTTCGCCGGACATGAGCCCCCCGACGGCCATCATCACGTCGACGACGAGATCGGGGTCATCCTCGACGGTGGCGTCGCAGTACACCTGCATGTAGCTGAATGGCCAGCGCTCGTCGAGCACGCAAACGCTGACTTTTGGATTGCGGGCGACGGCTCTGGCCTTGCCGCGGTCGCGCATGGTCGACACGAGGAGCTCGTCAGTGTCTGTCGGCACGTAGTACACGATCGACATCGCCGATCCGTCGGTCCGCCGGGGGGTGCCGAAGACGCAGGTGCGGTGGGTGCGGACGAACTCACGCCGTTCGGACGGGAGCATGTCGCGGTCGGTCGGGCACGTGAACGGTTCGGACGCGAGCGGGAGCAGCCGCACCGTCAGCGTCCTTCGACGACGCGGTTGCGAATCGTGCCGACGCCTTCGATCCACGTCTCGAGGACGTCGCCGGCTTGCAGGAAGCGCGGTGGCTTCCGGGCGACACCGACGCCGCCGGGGGTTCCGGTGAAGATCACGTCGCCCGGCAGGAGCGGCAGGATCGCGGACAGCTCGGCGACCAGCCGCGGGACGCTGAAGACGAGGTCGCTGGTGCGACCATCTTGCATCTGCTCGCCGTTGACCGAGCACGCGAGCGCGAGGTCGTCGGGGTTTCCGACCTCGTCCGGCGTGACGAGCCAAGGGCCGACCGGCCCGAAGCCACGGCGGGACTTGCTGAGGGAGAACTGGCCGCCGGCCGCGAACTGCAGGTGGCGGTCGCTGATGTCCTGGCCGATCGCCAAGCCGGCGACGTGCGACCACGCATCGGCCTCGTCGACGCGGTCGGCGGTCCGACCGACGACGGCGACCAGCTCGACCTCCCAGTCGGTGGTGTCGCCGCCGACCGCGATGTCGTCGAAGGGCCCGGCGAGGCTGGCCGGGAACTTGGTGAAGACGATCGGGACCTCGGGGACGGCCATGCCGGACTCCTCGGCATGGCTGCGGTAGTTGATTCCGAGGGCGAACACCTGACGAGGTCGTGGGACCGGGTTGCGCAGCGCGGCTTCATCGAGGGCCCCGGTCGGCCCGGCGACGGTGACCGCGAACTCGCGGAAGTCGTCCCACCGGCCGTAGAGCGCCATCGGGTCGGCACCGAAGCGGCCTTCGGATGCGGTGGCAACATCGGCGATCTGATCACCGAGGACGAGCGCGGCGCGGCCGTCGACGTTGGCGAGCTTCACAGCAGGGCTCCTTGTCGTGCCGGCTGGCTCGCCAGTCGGGTTCGCAGGTGTTCGATGAGAGTGGCGGCACCGGCGGGAGAGGTGGCGGTGCCGTAGAGGTCGAAGTCGGGTCGTTGCAGCGCCGTGGTGGCGTCGTGCGCGGTGAACCAGTGGCGGTACCCGTCGTCGCCGCCCACGTTCACGACGCTGCCCCCGATCGGGGCGAACCAGGCGCGTGTGGCGGATGCGAGGTCGATCGGGACCGGGTCGATGGTGACGAGCCGCCAGCCGGCACCGTGCACATCGTCGAAGCGCCGACCGTCGATGGTGGCTTGCGGGAAGAGTGTTCCTGCGTGCGGCGAGTCCGGGTCGATGACGCCGTCGGTGATGCCGGACAGCGGCGGCGCGTCGGTCGGTTCGGCTCCCACGAGCGGCGCCATCGCCTCGTCGCGGGCGGCGGCCTCGGCGGGGTCGGGGACGCAGATGACCTTGCCGAGCTCGATGGAGAACTCGATGGCCTGGCGAGCGCTGGGCAGCCGCTCCTGGTCGTAGCTGTCGAGCAACCCGTCCGGCGCCTTGCCGGTGAGCACGAGGTCGAGCTTCCACGCCAGGTTGGCGGCGTCACGGATCCCGGCGCACATGCCCTGCCCGGTGAACGGCGGCATCTGGTGGGCAGCGTCACCGGCGAGCAGCACGCGCCCGTGCCGCCATCGCGCTGCGAAGCGAGCGGCGAAGGTGTAGACGGCGAGCCGTTCGACCGTCGCGTTGTGCGGTCGCACGGCCCACGGCTGGAGCAGCTCCCATGCGCGGGCTTCGAGCTCGCTGAGGGTCTCGTGCTCGAGGCGCATGAACTCCCAACGTCGCCGCCCGGGCCCGCCGGAGACCACCGTGGTGGGGCGCGCCGGGTCGCAGATCTGCACGTTCAGCGGGTCGAACACGCGGCCGTCATGCAGGACGACATCGACGATGAGCCAGTCGTAGAAGAACCCGAGCTCGGTCATCGGCACGCCGAGCAGGTTGCGCACGGTGCTGTTGGCGCCGTCGCAGCCGACGACGTACCGGCCATCGACGACGCCCGCATCGCTGGTCGCGACTGCCACGACGTCGTGGTGTTGGCTGAAGTCGGTGACCGCGCAGCCCCGGCGGATGTCCACGCCGACCTCCCGCGCTCGCCGGTCGAGCACGGCTTCGAGCGTCGGTTGATGGAACATCGACGACAGCGGCCACCCCGACGGACCTGCGCCGACGCGGCCCAAGCGGAGCAACGTCGTCCCCTCGCCGTTGCGCCACTCCTAGATGTCGGCCGGTTCGGAGATCTCGGCCAGCTCGCCCCCGATGCCGGCCGACTGCAGGATGCGGCCGACCTCGTGGTCGAAGTGGACCGCCCGCGGCAGCGGGTAGCGCTCGGGCTGGCGTTCGAGGACGGTGACGGCAAGGCCGCGCTGAGCCAGCAGGATCGACAGCGTGAGCCCGACCGGTCCACCGCCGACCACAACGACGTCGTTGGTCGCGGACGTCATGGTTGCCGGAGCGGCTGGTGGCCCCAGGCGCTTATGCGGTCGTAGCGGCGGTTGTCGTCCCAGTCGTCGGTGATGGTGCGGGCTCCGTGGCCGACCTCGACCATGAAGCCGGCGGAGCTGGCGACGTAGAAGCTGAACATGCGGTCGTTGTCGTGCAGCCCGAGCCCGTTCGGGATGGGAAGCCCCGACGTCCACGCCCGGTCGAAGGCGGCGCCGACGTCGTCACGCCTGTTCGTCTCGACCATCAGGTGGTGCAGCTTCTGGGGCAGCTCGAACGGCGCCTTGGCCAGGGCGAGGGTGTGGTGGCGCGGGTTGCAGTGGTAGAAGCGCACTTCGAGCTCGATGCCCTCGGCGATCTCCATCTCCAGCCGGTCCGTCTGCTCCATGCCGAGCCCGTCGGTGACGAAGGCATGCGACTCGTCGAACGCGGTGGTGGCGAACACGACGTGGCCGAGCCCGACCCCGGGGGTGAGGAACCCGCCAGGCATCAACGGCGATGCGTACGGCGTGGCCGCGTCCTCGAGCCCCGTGGTCAGCTCGACCCCGACCTCCCAGGGCGCCATCGTGCGGGCGAGGCGCGTGACCCGCCGGGCCGAGCGTTCGTCGTCGCTGCCCTCTGCCGTGCGGAAGCCGACGGCGTCGAGGCGGGCGACGAGGCCGTCGAACGTTTCGTCGTCGCCAGCGTCGAAGCCGACGAACACGCCGTCGTTGGCCGGGCCGGGCTCGACGATGACGCGGTGGGCTTTGTCGTCGTTGCGCCAGGTCACCGTGCCCGCCGGTCCCGGTGCACCGGGGACGAGGCCGATGGTCTCACCGAAGAACGTGGTCAGCGCCGACGGGTCGGGAACCTGGATCCCCAGGTAGGCGAGCTGCAGCTGGTGGTGCATCAGTGCTCCTTGTGGTCAGCGCGGAAGAGCAGCGAGATCACGGCGTCGGCGTGCGCCTCGATCACGTCGGGCGCGTGGGGGTCGATGCCGGAGAGGCGGCGGCACTCGGGGGCGAGGACGAACATCGTCGGCCCGGCCCCGGTGAGGATGTAGTAGAGGTGCGTCACCGGGATGTCAGGCACGTGACCTGCCTTGACCAGCCGGCTGAACAGCGCGGTCGTCTGCTCGTACCGGGGCCGGATGTGACGCTCGACCATCCAGTCCATGCGCGGGCCGTCGTTCTTGCACTCCTGGGTGATGATCCGGTGCAGCTGCGGGTGCGTCGCCGAGAAGTAGATGAACTCGCGGATGAGCAGCTTCGCCACGGTCAGCGCGTCCACGCCCCGCAGCCCCTCGGCGCGACTGTCAAGCGCCTCGCTGAGCTGGGCGTACAACGCGTCGACCGCGGACCGCCACAGGTCGTCCTTCGAGCTGAAGTGGTAGTTGAGCAACCCCTGGGTCACGCCGGCGCGCGCCGCGATCTCGCGGGTGGTCGCACCGTCGAAGGACAGCTCCGAGAACAGGTCCAGCGCGGCGGTGAGGATGCGTTCGCGCGTCGCGTCCGCCGACCGCCTGGGCGTGCGGGCCGGGCTCTTCGTCGTCTGCGCCATCCTGCCCACTTTAATCAGATGAACAATAAATTGGCAAGAGTCTGTTCATGTGAACAGACTCGCGGTCATGGTGTCCCGGCGGCAGCGCACACGAAGGGAACGTCGTGCTCCGCCGCGACAGCCGCAACCGTGGCTAGCGAGCCGTCGCCGCCGGCCATACCGACGGCGTCAGCGCCGTTGGGTATCGCGGTCGCAACCAGTGCGGCGAGGTCGTCGGCCGGTTCGAGGACGATCGGGTCGATGCCTCGTTTCGCGCACTGCGCGATCAAGTCGAAGCGAGCGGCCTTCCCGCGCCCGCGTGCGGGTTGACTATGAGTGCGGGCACGACCGTACGACGAGTCCCTCGCCCCGGGACGTGTGGACCGGGTGGTCGACGCACCCCGACGGGACTGCTCCACGAAATAGACCACCGGACTGCCGGCCGCGTCCCCGACCGCCGGCGTCGTCCGGACCGTCGCTCGATACCGTCCGGTCAGCTGGCTGTGGCGTCACCGGTCCGGGCCCACATCGGCTGACCGTCGATCCGGCGTTGGCGACCGCGTCTACTGCTGGGAGGATGAGATGTCGCTATCCCGCTCGACGAGTTTCTTGAAGCGGGCCATTTCGTCGGTGGTGTCGTTCTCGAGCCAGCGTCGAAGGAGCGGTTCGGCGAGCCAGCGCCACGGTCGTTTGAAGTTGAACACCTCCCGGTGTGTGACGACCGTGCCTTCACTCGTGTGTTCGGTGTCGAACGTGCCCTCGAACTCGAGGAACCAGCGAGCGGCACCGGCGACCGGCGAGTCGAACCGCAGGCTCGACTGAGTTCGAGTGAACGGGTAGGTACCGGAGGGGCCGGGCAGTCCTCGGATGCGGCCAGAGAACTGGACCACCCCACGGTCGCCGTCGTTGTCGATTGCGCCGACTCTGCCGATCTTGTGGTCGGCTTGGCGGTAGCGATTCAGGTCGAGCACGAAGTCGAATACGTCGTTCGGCGTCGCCGAGACAGTCGTTGTTGCTTCGCCAACGATCATTGGCCGAGCGTACTGGATACACCCCCCGGTCTGGCCGCGCTGGCAAATGGATCGCCCGGGCCGCCTTCGGACCCGCGCCGCCATCAACGTCAGCCATCTCCGCGACAAGCGGGTCCTGACCGGCCGGGGGACGATCTGACGGTCGTCGGCACCCTTCAGACCGGCACGGTCGTCGATAACCTTCGGGCGTGGCCGTGCCCAAGCCTCGGGGACCAGCACACTGCTTTCACTGCGGCGCGAGCGTCCCAACCTTGGGTGCCGAACGAGTGATCCCGGCCGCCTGTCCGGCCTGTGGGGCGGACTTGTGGCCGGCCCTCGCGGACGGTCGGCCTCGTAGGCCCGCTCGGCGAGGGCGTCGGCTACCCCGCTCACCGCGCTGGCGGCCCGGCAGCCGGCCAGGGTGAGGGCGCGGCTTCGGCCCGCGACTTCGTGGGAAGCTGGTCGACCTCACCGCCGACGTCCCGTTCGCGGACGTCCGGGAGCGGGCGGCCTGTCCAAGGCGATCCGTGTCGCGCCGGGAACAGCGCCGACGGCACGGTCACGGCCTTGGCGGCCGCCGGCTGCGGCGCCGCCACGTGCGGGTCCCTCTGGCAGCGGCAGACGCCGGGCCAGGTGACCGGCGCCCCGGCCGTCGCCGCTGGCACCGTCGTCGTCGGCTCGGCGGACGGGACGGTGACCGCTTTCGAACTCCCCGAGGGCTGACTCGCGAGCGACGCGTGACCCCCATCGAAGTCGCCGAGAGCCGTCTCCGCCAGCGCGGTGCCCTGGACGTCGTCGTACGAGACGAGGTGACCGCCGGGCGAACGTCCGGGCCCACCCGGGCGTGCGTGTCAGCCGCCGCCCGCAGGGCCCGCGGCGCCGCCGGTCGTCGGGTCTCCACCACCGGCCCCGGTGCCGGCCGGGTCGCCGGCGGCTGGGCCACCGGACGGGTCGGCCGACGCGCCGGTACCGGGCGACGGGCCGGCGCCGGCCGACGAGCCCGCGTCGGGCGTGGGGAGCGTCTCGCCGGGGCCCAGCAACTGCGCCATCGCCTGGAGTTGGGCGCCCTCGTTGACCTCGACCGTCACGCCGTCGGGCATGTCGGCGGCGAACTCGCGCAGGTGATCCTGCAGCGGCGTCAGCGCCTCGGGCTTCGTCACCCAGAACTCGAACGTGGGTTCGAACGCCGAGATGACCCGGCGGTGGAGCGTCCACTGGCCGGCGAGCAGCCAATCGTCGGGCACCTGGTAGAGCAGCGTGGACGGATAGATGGCGACGACCTCGAAGCCCCGCTCGTCGGCCAGCCGGTCCCAGTAGGCGGGCGTCGGGTGGTCGCCCGAGGCGCGACGCTCCTCGAGCACCTCGTAGTCTCCCAGCCCGAAGAAGTCAGTGATCGGGCCGTCGTGCATGAGCGTGACGTAGCCGAGCTCGCCGGTGGCGACAGGCTCGCCCTGGTAGTAGCGGCTGAGGAAACGGGCCGCCTGGTAGCGCTGCTGGTAGGTGTCGCTCGCCGCCAGCGGCGCCTCGACCGTGAGGTTCAGCTTGTTCGCGCTGAACGGCACCATCGCGAGCACGAGCAGGCCGGCGAGCGCCGGCCGGACGCGCAGGCGCTCGGCCCCGAGGCTCTCGGCGACGACCTCGAACGCCGTGTAGACGCCCAGCGCCACGAGATAGCCCTGGTAGCGCTCGTACCACCCCACCCGGGCGAACAGCACGTGCAGCAGCACCGAGACCACCGTGACGATGGCGGGGAACGTCGAGCGGCGTGACTGGCGCCAGGCCAGCACGAGGGTCACCAGGGCGAGTGCCACGAGCACGGCCAGGAGTGGGTCGCTGGTCAGCCGGTCGGCGCTGGCTCGCAGCAGGGACGTCTCCGTGCGGTTGACCTGGCTCTTGGCCGACACCGAGTTCGGCATCAGGCCCTGGCCCATCAGCCGGGTTCCGGCGGCCGTCAGCGCGATGGGGACGGCGGCAGCCAGGCCGATCAGCACGCCCCGCCGGAGCTGCGGGCGGAGCGGCGCGGCGCCGCCGCCGGGCCCCCACCCCGGCAGCGCCTGGGCGGCGAAGGCCACGGCCAGCCCCACGGCCACGAACGCCGTCTCGAGGCGCGTGGCCGTGGCCAGCCCGAGCACGAGATAGGGGAGCCACCGGTGCCAGCGGTCGGCCTCGCCGGCGGCCCGCCGGTGGAACAGCACGACGGCGCCGAGGGTGAGCGCCATGTGCAGGACGTGCTCCATGCCCACGAGCGTCAGCGCCGGCAGGAAGAGCGCCACGACGACGACGACCACCACGCCGAGCGCGTCCATCGGGCGGCGCCACGAGGGCCGCAGCACGCGCTGGTTGGCGCCGAGGACGGCGACGAGCGCCAACGCCGCGGCGACGTTGAGCACGAGCGGGCCGACGTCGTCGAACGGCGAGACGAACAGCCAGGCGGCGAGCAGCAGCGTCCAGAGCGGGGACGACGACGCCGACTCGAAGTGGCCGGCCTCGACCCCCCACGTGCCGTGGTGGAGGAGGTTTCCGGCCACGCTCTGGTGGATCGCCGGGTCGTCGAGGACGTAGACGAGGTGGCCGTCGGTGCGGCGCAAAGCCAGCAGCGTGATGGCGGCGAGCACGACGACGTAACCGGCGGCGCCCCAGGCGAGGAACGAGCGGTCGGGGCGCTCCCGCCGGGCGGTGGGGCCGGGTTCGTCGCCGTCCCGGGGCGCCACGGCATGCTCAGCTGTGGCCACCGACGTCACGGCGCCTCGCCTGACAGCCCTCGTGCCATGGGCCGCGGACACTACCAGCGCCGGTGGCACGGATCCCGTCGCTGGGCGGCGGCCCTCAGCGACGCCGCCATCGGGATCATGGTCGGCCTGCTCGTCCAAGGCGCTCACGCTGCTCGTCCAGATCGTCCTCAAGCTCGAGGAGCGCGACGTGCAGGTCGGTCGCTCGGCGACCCTGGCAGCGAGAATCGCGTACGTCGTGTGTCGACATCCGCCGTTGCAGCGACCTGTTCAGCCGCGTCGAGGACCTGGCCGAGGACTACTGACGCGACCGCCGCCATACTGGGCGTCATGGCCGGCCACGGCGCCTCCGAGCGGCTGACCGAGGTCGAGCGCTCCCTGATCCGCCGCGCGCTGCGCACGCCGCGGGGCCGCTACACCGCCGAACGTGCGAGCCAGCTGGCCGGCGTCCCCGTGCGGACGCTGCACGAATGGGCCACCACCGGCACGCTGCGGCCCGACGGCCACGGCGCGCGCCCCCGCACCTGGTCCTACCGCGACGTGGTCTACGCCCGCATGCTCGCCTGGCTGCGGGGCAAGGGCATGCCGCGGCGCCAGGCCGCGGCGCAGGTCGCCCGCGTCCGCCACCTGATGGCGCGGCCCGACCGGGTCGACGCGGGCGACGGCGATCGTCCCGGCGAGGGCGACGGCGGCCGGTCCGGCGGCGCCGCCGACGGCAACGGCGACCTGCGGGCGGCCGTGCGCAGCGACGGGCACGTGCTGCTCACCGGTGACGATGCGATCGATCCGCTGTCCGGCCAGCAGGTGTTCGCCGAGCTGACGCCCTTCCTCGACGCCTTCGACCCGACCGCCCCGGTGGCCGAGCTGGCGGACGGACCGGTGTGGGGCCCGAACCTCGTGCGCCCGTCGGCTCACACCACCATGTCGCCATGGGTGGCGGGCGGCGAGCCGTGTGTCGCCGGGACCCGCGTGCCGACGGCCGTGCTGCACGCCCTCCACGTCGAGCGCCGGCTCGACGCGGGCGCGATCGCGGCGCTCTACCCGGGCGTCGACGCCGACGAGGTCCGCGACGCCGTCGCCCTCGAGCGCCGGCTCCGCCACCAGCCGGACGAATCCCGTGCGGCTGCTGCTTGACCAGGGCTTCCCCTCGCCGCCCGGCTTCGCGCCCGAGGCGGTCGACCGCACGATCGAGGTCGTCGCCCTGCGCGACCTCGACCCCGCCCTGACCGGCGCGCCCGACTGGTACGTCTACCTGCGGGCCCACGAGGCCGGCTTCGACGCCCTCGTGACCCGGGCGTGGCACGCAGCGCCGCACTCCGAGGAGCTGTGGACGCTCGTGCGCACCCACCTGTCGGTCGTCACCTGGGCCCGCCCGCTCGACGACCCGGTGCGGGCCTGGGGCCAGCTGCTCGCCTACGTGCCCGAGATCCGCCGGGTGCTCGCCGAGCAGGGCCCCTCGATCGTGCGGCTGCCCGCGCCCCGGCTGGCCCGGTCGATGCTCATGCCGGCCTCGGAGGCGTTCGCCGACCTGGCAGCGGACCGCGGCGTCGCCGACCGGCAGCTGCGCGAGGAGGCCCGGGCCGGCGTCTACCGGGACCTCGCCGCCTGGGGCGAGCGCGAGCGCTTCGACGCGCTGCTGCGGGGCTGACGCGCCGGTCGGGCGTGCCTCGCTGAGTGGGCCAACATTGGCCCTGGTCGGAGCCCCCGGTCCGTCCCACGATGGGGGGCATGGAGCTCGACACGCCGCCGACCCCGGGCGCCCCCCGCCCCGATACCGAGCTCGGAGTCGGCGACGGCACCCGGGCGCTGCTCGCCCGCGTGGCCGCCGCGGCCGCCGACTACCTCGAGGCCGTCGCCGACCGCCCGGTGCGGGCCGGCCGCACGGCCGCCGAGGTCCGCGCCGCGCTGGACGGCGACCTGTCCGACGCCGGCGAGGCGCCCGAGGCGATCGTCGACCGGCTCGCCGCCCTCGCGCCGGAGGCCACGGTGGCGACGGCCGGGCCCCGCTACTTCGGGTTCGTCATCGGTGGCAGCCTGCCCGCGGCGCTGGCCGCCGAGCAGCTCGCCGTGGCCTGGGACCAGAACGCCGCCATGGCGGCGATGAGCCCGCTCGCCTCGGCGGCCGAGGACGTGGCCGCGGGTTGGATCGTCGACCTTCTCGGCCTGCCCGCCCACGCCTCGGTGGGGTTCGTGACCGGCGCCCAGCAGGCCAACACGACCTGCCTGGCGGCGGCCCGCCACCACGTGCTGGCGGCGCACGGCTGGGACGTCGAGGCGCACGGCCTGCAGGGGGCGCCCCGGGTCACGACCGTCGTCGGCGCCGAGGGGCACGCCACGATCGGCGTCGCCCTGCGCGCCCTCGGCCTGGGGGCGCCCAGCATCGTGGTGGACGCCGACGACCAGGGGCGGATGCGGCCCGACGCCCTCGCCGCCGCTCTCGACGGCCTGGTGGCCGGGCCGGACGAGGCGGACGCGGCCGACGTCGGCGGCGCCGGCACCGCCAGCTCGGCCGGCACCGCCAGCTCGGCCGGCACTGCCGGCCCCGTCATCGTCTGCGCCCAGGCCGGCAACGTGAACTCCGGGGCGTTCGACCCGTTCGCCGCCATCGTCGACGCGGCCCACCGGCATGGCGCCTGGGTGCACGTCGACGGGGCGTTCGGGCTGTGGGCCGCCGCCTCGCCGACTGTGCGGTCGCTCACCGCCGGTGTGGCCGGCGCCGACTCGTGGAGCGTGGACGGGCACAAGTGGCTCAACGTCCCCTACGACAGCGCCTACGCCCTCACCGCGCACCCGGCCGCCCACCGGGCGTCGCATGCGAGCACCGCCGGCTACTACGTGCCCGGCGCGGGCGACCGCGACGGCATGGACTGGGCGCCGGAGGCCTCGCGCCGGGCCCGGGGCATCGCCACGTGGGCAGCGCTGCGCAGCCTGGGCCGCGACGGCGTCGCCGACCTCGTCGATCGCTGCTGCGCCCACGCCCGGCGCCTGGCCGAGCGGGTCGCCGGCGAGCCGGGCGTCGCGGTGCTCGGCGACGTCGTCCTCAACCAGGTGCTGCTGCGCTTCGGCGACGACGACGAGCGGACGGGGGCCGTCATCGCCGAGCTCCAGCGGGACGGCACGTGTTGGGCCGGCGGGTCCGTGTGGCGCGGCCGGGCCGTCATGCGCTGGTCGGTGTCGAACTGGCGCACCACCGCTGCGGACATCGATCGCTCGGCCGACGCCTTGATCGCCGCCCACCGCCGCACATCCGGCTGAGGCCGCACGGGGCCCCACCCCGCGGCCCTGCGACGAGTGGTAGATCCGGCCGGTGACCGACCGGACCAGGTCTGGTCCACGAGCTGCTCGAGGCCGGCGCACGGCGGCCCAGCACCCCGGCAGGCGGATCGATGCGACGAGGTGGTCATCCGCGGGCGCAGCGCCGCCGCGTGCGCCGCCTGCGCGCTGAGCCGGCCGGTCCGGGCCCGGTTCAGACCGCCGCGGGTTCCAGGACCGGCACGTCGTCCGCGGCTTCGAGCCTGCGCGCCGGGGCCGCCGGGCGCTGGCGCGCATGGCGTGCGCCAGCCGGCCGGACGTCGCGGTCGCAGCGGCCCGCGACGGCGTCGGCCACCGCAGCAGCGGCCTCGGGCATGGACGTCGGGGTCGCGACGAGACCGCCGGACCGGCCCGTGAGGCGGCGGTCCACGTAGTCGCTACCGAACAGGAGACCCCCCATCGACGAGAGGGTCAGGACGACGATGACGAGCGCCTGCATGGCCCGAGCGCTAACCGCGAGGCTCGGTACCAAACAGCGGGACCGGCACCGCACAGCGGCTCCGTCGGACGGGCGTGGACGTTGGTTGGACTTCCAAGTAACCTACGTCGTACCAGCACGGTGACCCGATCGGGCGCCGAGGCGCACGATGTGGAGGTGGCATGACGTCCGTTGTTGATCGGGTGCAGCCCCGCGAGCCGGGAGCAGAGGCCGACAGCCTGCACCGCCCGCGGCACCCCGTGCGGTTCGTGACCGCCGCCAGCCTGTTCGACGGGCACGACGCCGCGATCAACATCATGCGGCGCATCCTGCAGGCGCAGGGTGCGGAGGTGGTCCACCTGGGCCACGATCGCTCAGTCGACGAGGTCGTGCGCGCCGCCGTGCAGGAGGACGTGCAGGGCGTCGCCGTCAGCTCCTACCAGGGCGGCCACGTCGAATACTTCCGCTATCTGGTCGACCGGCTCCGCGCCGAGGGCCGGGGCGACGTCAAGGTCTACGGCGGGGGCGGCGGCGTGATCGTCCCCTCCGAGATCGAGGCCCTGCACGCCTACGGCGTGGCCCGCATCTTCTCGCCCGAGGACGGCCAGGCGCTCGGCCTGCCCGGAATGATCAACACGATGATCGCTGCGTGCGACGTCGACCTGGCGGCCGACCTCCCGGCCGGCCTGGAGGCGCTGGCGGCCGGCGACGAGGTCGCCCTCGCCCGCACGATCACCGGCCTCGAGCAGGGGCGGCTGGCGCCGGACCGGCTCGCCGAGCTGCACGCCCTCGCGGCCACTCGCACGGTGCCGGTGCTGGGCGTGACCGGGACCGGCGGGTCCGGGAAGTCCTCGCTCAACGACGAGCTCGTCCGCCGCTTCCGGCTCGACACCGGGGACCGCCTCCGCATCGCCCTGATCGCAGTCGACCCCACCCGGCGTCGGGGCGGCGGCGCGCTGCTCGGCGACCGCATCCGCATGAACGCCATCGACGGGCGGGGTACCACGTTCCGCTCGCTCGCCACCCGGGGCGCCGGCGTGGTCGTCCCCCCGGCCCTCGACGACATCGTCGCCGCCGCCAAGGTCGCCGGCGCCGACCTCGTCGTCGTCGAGACGCCCGGCATCGGCCAGGGCGACGCCGCCATCGTCGACCACGTCGACGTCGCCCTCTACGTGATGACGCCCGAGTTCGGCGCCGCAAGCCAGCTCGAGAAGATCGACATGCTGGACTTCGCCGACGTCGTCGCCATCAACAAGTTCGACCGGCGCGGCGCCGCCGACGCCCGCCGCGAGGTGGGGCGGCAGATGGCCCGGAACGCCGGGGTGTTCGGGGCCGGGCCGGACGACATGCCGGTGTTCGGCACGGTGGCATCCCGTGTGAACGACGACGGCGTCACCGCGCTCTACCAGGAGCTGCGCCGGCGCCTCG